>Ga0164243_10014902_pt1 | contig 10788 bp, 8 predicted proteins | sample OricompcompostOP_FD_108781 | JGI IMG/M metagenome (GOLD analysis project Ga0164243, IMG submission 108781) | Organic Plus compost microbial communities from Emeryville, California, USA - Original compost - Organic plus compost (OP) | ecosystem: Engineered > Solid waste > Mixed feedstock >...
CCCGTGGTCGGCGCGCTGATCGACGTCCGGCTCACGTTCGCGCTGATCGTGGCGGGCTACCTGGTCAGCGGGCCGGTGCTGTGGCTCCGCCAGCGCCGCGCCGCCTGATCCCGCAGCCGACACCGCCGTACGCGAAGGGGGCGCCGCGAGTCCGCGGCGCCCCCCTTCGTGCCGGCTCAGCGCCAGCGGGCGATCACGGTGGCCCCGCCGACCACCTTGTCGCCGGGACCGACCAGCGGTTCCGCGGCGTCGGCCGGCAGGTAGACGTCGGTGCGCGAGCCGAACCGGATGAGCCCGAAGCGCTCGCCCCGCGCCAGCAGCGTGCCGACCGGCGCCCGCTGCACGATCCGCCGGGCGATCAGCCCCGTCCGCTGCGCGACCACCACCGTGCCGTGGACCGTGTCTAGCACCGTGTACGCGGCCACGTTGTGCTCGGCCTCCGGCTTCATGGCGTTGGCGAACCCGCCGTCGGCCACGAAGTAGTCCACCACCTTGCCGGCCACCGGTGCGCGGTTGACGTGCACGTCGAGCACCGACAGGAAGACCGCCACGCGCAGCCACTCCCCGTCGCCGAAACGCTCGTCGTGCAGGCGTTGCACCGACAGGACCTGGCCGTCCGCGGCGGCCACCACGGCCGACGGGTCCTCGGGCACGTCCCGTTCCGGGTCCCGGAAGAACGCGGCGACCGGTGCGGCGGCGAGCGCCGGCAGGAGCCAGAGCTTGGAGCCCGGCCGGGTCAGGCGGGCCAGCGCGGCCAGGCCGAGGCTGATGCCGGCCGCGGCCACCCCGTTGGAGTCGATGTGCATGGTCCGGGTCAGCGGCACGCTGGACGGCCGGTGAGCGGGGGCGAGCCGCACCGCCGTGGCCGGGTCCGCCGGGGTGAACCGGAGCCGGTACAGCCGCACCGGCGGGGAGTTGCGCAGCACCAGGTCGCGCCCGACGCCGTGCAGCGCGTCCTGCCGCTCCAGCTCGGCCGCCGCGCCGGCGGTCCGGCCCGGTGCCGCGGCGGTCGCGACGCTGAGCACCCCTCCGTCGGCGAGGTACTTGGTGAGGGCCTCGATGGTCGTACGCGTCTCCTCGGCCGTCCCGAGCAGGGGCTCGGCGGCGATCACCACCTCGGCCGGGTCGGCCTCGGCGAGGGAGTCGACCACCCGCACCCGGTCGGCGACCCATCTGCCCTGTGCGGTGACGTGGTCGCGCAGCGCGGCGGCGGATCCGCCCTCCGCGGGCACCACGGTGAGCCGGTCACCGGGCAGCAACGCCTCGATCGCCGCGGCCAGCACCGCGGACTGCGAGGTCGCACCGGCCAGCAGCGCGGCCTTCGAGTCGTTGAGTCGAGCGAGCTCGGTGACGAGGGTGCGGGCGGCTCGCTCGCCGATGCGGACCGGACCGGGCCGGCCGGGGGTACGCACGGCGGGGGACTGGGTCATGTCGGACGGACTCCTGACGGGGTAGGCACGGCAAGCGCGACGGGGCCACCGCGAGGGCGCGGGATCGGCTCACGGGACGCGAACTCCATCGGCCAGCATAGGCGTCCCGGCTCCCCGCCGGCACCGCCGCCGTCGGCCGTCGGGCACCCCGTGCCGTACGCGGTGAGCCGGCCGCCCCGGATCAGCGGCGGGGCCGCTCCTCGTCGTCGGAGGCCGCCGGCCACGGGTCCGCGCCGCCGCCCGGGCCGCTGCTCGGCCGCTCCTCCACGGCCTCGACCGGCGCGTCCGTGACTGCCTCGGTCGGCCGCTCGTCGCCCCCACCGGGCGCGGTGCCACCCACCCGTCCGAGGTCGCTCGTGTCCGCGTCCCGGAGGCCCGCGAGGTCGACCGTCGCGTCCGGCGTGCTCACCGGCTCGGTCCGCTCCGGCGTGGCCTCGGGTCGGTCCACCTGCCAGGCCGGGTGGATCCCGCCCGTCGACCCCGACTCCCACGACGGACGGGAGCCGCCGAGCGTCGCAGGCTCCGGCTCCCAGCCGGGGAGGATGCCGCCCGAGGTGGGCCGGTCCGGGTGCCAACCCGGGTCGCCCCCGGAGACCGGCGGGGCAGCGCCCCACCCGGCACCGGACGCGGGCTCGTCCGGCGCGGTCGGCTGGCCCGGTCCGGCGGCCGGCCCGCCCGCCGCTGCCGCGTTCTGGTCGGCGTGCCGGCCGGAGCGCAGGGCACCGACCAGGCCCAGCACACCGATGAGGATCGCCGCGCCGGCCAGGAACCAGCCGACCGGGGGCAGCACGAGCCCGAGGATCTGGGCCGACAGCCACCAGGCGGAGAGAGCCAGGAAGAGCAGCCCGAAGGCGAACGAGACGAGGTCCGTACGATGAGCCTTCATCGGGTCACCACCAGGCTTCCGGCGTTGATGTGGGCGAAGAGGCGCAGCGTCCCGCCGCCGGCCCCGTCCGCGCCGAGGTCGGTGATCTCGCGGGACCGCCCGGCCGGCCCGGGCTGGTGCTGGCCGAAGACGGTGGCGTCGCCGGCGTTCACGTCCGCCACGGTGGTCACGTCGACGTTCGGCGGCACCACGATGGTGCCCGTGCCGAAGTTGACCGAGACGGTGATCTCCGTGTTCTTCCCGCGGAAGTCGACCGCGCGCAGGTCCAGCGTCGCGTCCCCGAAGCTGTTCTCGTAGCGCGTGGCGAGGTCCTGGTGGCTGGCGGGAGCCCAGGTCACCGCCCCGTCCACACCCCGGAACCGGTCGTACGACTCGGCCACCGTCCCGACGGTCAGCGCGGCGGCCGTCACGAGGCCGAGCGCGATGAGCCAGCGGGCCCGGCCGAACCAGGTGCCCACCAGCAGCCCGAGGCCGATGGTGGCCAGCGCCGCGGCGAAGTACGCCGACGCGCCCACCTCGACGACGTTCATGAGGTCGAGGACGGCCACCACGCCCAGGGCGAGGAAGATCAGTGAGAACGTCACGGCACCGAGCGCGGACCGTTCCTTCGGCCGCTTGGGCGGCTTCGGCGGCTTCGGGGGGCGCGGCGGCGGGTACCCGCCCGACTGCTTCGCGTACGGGCCGTGCGGCGCGAACGGCGGCCGGTAGCCGGCCGGCGGCAGGGGCGCCGTCGGGGCGTACGCCGTCCCGCCCGGCTGCCCGGCCCCGGACGCGGGGGCCGACGGACCACCGGAACTCGCCGCCGGCCAGCCGGGCGCGGCGCTCGGGCCGGCGTACGCCGCGGGAGGCCAGGTGGGCTGCGCGGCGGTGCGCTCGGCGGGCTGGCCGGAGACCGGCGCGTAGCCGCCGGCCGGTGCGCCCGCGGAGACCGGAGTGTCGCCGTGCGGAGCGCTCCCCCCGTGCGGAGCGCTCACGACGGTCGCGGGCGGCTGGTACGCCGGGGCGGCCCCGGGCGCGGGCGCGCCGGGCGTGGCGGCCACGTCGACGGTGGGCGGCGCGGCGTAGCGGTCGGGCGCCGGGTAGGCGACCGGCGGCACCGGGCCGGCCGGCCCGGCGGGCGGCGGCGCGGTCGCCGGGGCCGCGCCCGCGGCCCGGTGCTCGCGGTTGAGCAGCAGCGCGCCACCGATCAGGATGGCCGCGCCGAGCAGCACCGCCCGGAACGCGTCGGTGACGATGTAGCCGAAGCCCACCGCGGCCACGATGCTGAGCACGATCACCGTGACGGGAGACATGCTGGACCGGCCGCGGCCGAGCATCGACTCGATCGGCGAGGCGCTGTCGCCCTCGCCGGGAATGATGAGCCACGCGGCGATGTAGACGAGGATGCCCACCCCGCCGAAGAACCCGAGGACGGCGAGCAGCACCCGCCAGAGCACCGGGTCGGTGTTGGTGGCCCGGCCGATGGCCGCGCAGACCCCGGCGAGGTAGCGCCCGTCGCGGGGCCGGACCAGGCCGTACCGCGAGGTGAAGCCGGCCGCGCCGGGTGGCGGGCCGCCCGGCCCACCGGGCGGGGGCGTACCACCGCCCGTCGGCCCACCCGGCGGCGGCGTACCACCGCCACCGCCGCCCGTCGCGCCGTACCCGAAGGGTGGCGCGGCGGCGGGGTCCGGTCCCGGTCCGGCCGCCCGCGGGTCCGGCCCGTACCCGGCCGGGCCCGAGCCGAGATCCGGCCCGGCCGGGCGCGGCTCGGGCGCGGCGCTCCCGGGCCCGGCGGGGGCCGCCGGCGGCGGTGGTGCCCCACCCGGCGGTGCCGCGTCCGGGCGGGGCGACTGGGCAGCTTCCTCGGTCATGCTCCGATCCTGCTGCGTCACCCGCCGGAGCGACCTCAGGACCCGACCCTGACCCCACCCTGAGATCCGCGCCCCCGGAATGTCCGGGGCGTCCCCGTGGCCGCTGCCACGCGCAGCGTGTGACGATCGGACCGGTACCGGCGCCACCCCGCCGGCCACCCGACGTCACCCACCGCGACCAGGGAGCCACCGATCAGCATCCCCAGCCCGCCGCCGCGCCTCTACCGGGCCCCGGAGCACCGGATGGCCGCCGGCGTCGCCGCCGGCATCGCCGAGCACCTCGGCATCTCGGTCCTGCGCGTCCGGGTGGCCTTCATGGTCCTGCTCGGGCTGAGCGGGCTCGGCCTGCTGCTCTACGCGGCCTTCTGGGCGGTGGTGCCGCTGCGGCCCGGTGACACGAGCGTGCCGCCCCGCCGCGACGTCGGCCAGCTGCTGCCGTTCGTGGCGATAGGGCTCGGCGTCCTGCTCATGCAGGTGATCGTCTTCGACTCGATCGGTGCGGCGGGCACCGCCGGATGGCTCGTGGCGATCATCGCGGTCGGCGCCGGCGTCATCTGGCACCAGTCCGCACCGGAACGGCGCCGGCAGTGGGGCGAGTCCCTGGCGGTGCCGTGGCTCGGCGCGGTGGTCGAGGAGAGCGACCGGCGTGCCTTCGTGCTCCGCTTCATCGGCGGCGGGGTGCTCGTCGCCGTCGGGATCATCGGCGTGGCCGCGGTCTACTCGCCGGCGCAGAACCTCGACGCGGTGATCAACGGGATCATCTTCGCGTTCGTGGGCCTCGCCGGGGTGGGCGTGGTCGCCGCGCCGGTGCTGTGGCGGACGTACAACCAGCTCCGGTCGGAGCGCGAGGGGCGCATCCGCGAGCAGGAGCGGGCCGAGCTGGCCGCCATGGTGCACGACCAGGTGCTGCACACGCTGGCCCTGATCCAGCGCAACGCCAGCGACGTCAAGACCGTCCAGCGGCTGGCCCGGGGCCAGGAACGCTCGCTGCGCAACTGGCTCTACAAGCCCACGGCGTCGCCCACGGAACGGTTCGCCGCCGCCCTGGAGCAGGCCGCCGCCGAGGTCGAGGACACCTTCGCGATCACCGTGGAGGCGGTGGTGGTCGGCGACCGGGAGACGGACGAGCGGGTCGGCGCCCTGGTCGCGGCCGCGCGGGAGGCGCTGGTGAACGCGGCCCGGCACGCCGGGGTGCAGACCGTCTCGCTCTACGCCGAGGTGGAACCCGACCAGGTCAGCGTCTTCGTGCGGGACCGGGGGAAGGGATTCGACCCGGATACGGTGGAGGACCACCGGCACGGCGTCCGTGGTTCGATCATCGGGCGCATGAAGCGGCACGGCGGCCGGGCCGAGATTCGGTCCGGGCCGGGGGAGGGCACGGAGATCAGGTTGATCCTCCCGACCTCCCGGGACTCGTCAGCGGAAAGGGACAGATGACGATGGCCGACCAGTCGATGGAGCCGGTCGAGGGAGCGGGTGCCCGCGCCGAGCGGCTGCGCGTGTTCCTCGTGGACGACCACGCCATGTTCCGCGCCGGCGTACGGGCCGAGCTCGGCGCGCACGTCGAGGTGGTGGGCGAGGCGAGCACGGTGGCCGAGGCGGTCAACCGGATCGCCGCGACCGTGCCGGACGTGGTCCTGCTCGACGTGCACATGCCCGACGGCGGCGGCCGGGCGGTGCTGGAGGCGATGCGGCGTACGCACCCGCAGGTCAAGTTCCTGGCGCTGAGCGTCTCCGACGCCGCGGAGGACGTGATCGGGCTGATCCGGGCCGGCGCCCGCGGCTACGTCACCAAGACGATCTCGCCGGACGAGCTGACCGCGGCGATCCGCCGGGTGGCCGACGGCGACGCGGTGTTCAGCCCCCGCCTGGCCGGGTTCGTGCTGGACGCGTTCGCGGCCCGGCCGGACGCGCCGGTCGCCGACCCGGAGCTGGACCAGCTCACCAACCGGGAGCGTGAGGTGCTGCGGCTGCTCGCGCGCGGGTACGCGTACAAGGAGATCGCCAAGGAGCTGTTCATCTCGATCAAGACGGTCGAGACGCACGTGTCGAACGTGCTGCGCAAGCTCCAGATGTCCAACCGGTACGAGCTGTCCCGCTGGGCGGCCGACCGCCGGCTGGTCTGAACGTCTCACTCCGTCCGCAGCACCGTGAACGCCTCGGCCAGCCGTCCCGGCGGCAGGCCGGCGTTGTCGGCGACCGTGGTGAGCCGGTCCCGTACCCAGCCCTCCACGTCGAAGTGCCCGGTCTGCGAGCGGTGGGCCCGCATCGCGGCGACCTTCCGGTCGAAGCGCTCGGTGATGTCGACCGTGTGGTCCGGGGCGGGCCCGCCCGCGTACCAGACCTCCCGGACCACCCACGGCTCCAGCCCTTCGGCCAGCAGGTCGGGGTGGGCGAAGCGGTTGCGCGCGTCGGGGTAGATGGCGCAGGTGGTGGCCTCGCCGATGGCAAGGTGGTCGGGGTGGCTGGGCCCGGAGAGCTGTTCCCAGCGGCGCAGTGGCGAGCTGGTCAGCACCCGGTCGGGCCGGAAGCGGCGGATGGCCGCGGTGATGTCGCGGCGCAGCGCCATGCTCGGGGTGAGCGCGCCGTCGGGGTAGCCGTCGAGGAAGTGCACCCGCCGGACGCCGACCGCCGCGGCGGCGGCCCGCTGCTCCGCCTCGCGCAGCCGGGGCATCTCCTCCCGGGCGGTCTCGTCGAATCCGCCCGCGTCCCCCCGGGTGGCGATGAGGTACGCGACTTCGATACCCTCATCCACCCAGCCGGCGATCGTGCCCGCACAGCCGAACTCGACATCGTCCGGATGGGCAAAAACTGCCAGCGCGCGGTGGACGTCGTCGAGGGCCGGGGCGGACGGGGGGAAGCTCACAGGCCCCGAGCGTACGCCGTCGGCCGCAACGGTGAGACGAGGTCTTACCTGGTCAGAGCGGCATGAGCTGCGTGTTTCATGATCTTTTCTCAAGTATCGGCAACGTGGCGGGCAACTAACGTCTTGATAACGGCACCTTCACGGAACCGGCTGGTCAGTGTCACAGTTGCTTGCACCTCGCCCCCCGTGTGAGGCACTCCGTACGGCCTGACGACCACGCCCGCCGCTGTCGGCTGCGGTCCGTGGAAGCGACGCCTGCGCGGTGTCGAGCGCGACCGGGCGGGGGCCCGGCGGATCGGTGCACCAGGGGGGTGTCCCGACCCCCAAGTGGTGTTCGGCGGTCGTGCTACCAGGGCCGCCGGTGACGTCACCCCCAGACGTGCGTGAAACCCACGACGGAACCAGGTTAGAAAGAGGAGGCCCCTCGGAATGAGAGTCTCGAAGCGGACGAGCAGCGCGGTCGCGCTGAGCGCGGCGGTCGCGCTCATCGCGTCCGGATGCTCGGGCAGCGACGACGGCGGCGACGCCGGCACCAGCACGGACGGCGCCATCGTCATCGACGGTACCCAGCCGGAGGTTCCCCTGGTTCCGGCGAACACCACCGAGACCGGTGGTGGCGCGATCATCGACTACCTGTGGACCGGGCTCGTCGAGTACCCGAACAACGGTGGCGCGCCGCAGAACGCCGTCGCGGAGTCGATCGAGACGACCGACTCCAAGGTCTACACCATCAAGATCAAGAAGGGCCTGAAGTTCCACGACGGCACCGAGGTGAAGGCCGCGAACTTCACCAAGGCCTGGAACTGGGCGGCCTACTCGCCGAACGGCGCGCAGAACTCCAGCTTCTTCGCCGACATCCAGGGCTTCGACCAGGTCCAGTCCGAGGACCCGGACGGCGACGGCCCGAAGCAGGCGCCGGAGCCGGCGGCCAAGGAGATGTCCGGCCTGAAGGTGATCGACGACTACACCTTCGAGGTCACCCTCGCCGCGCCGACCGCGGTGTTCCCGACCAAGCTCGGCTACAGCGCCTTCGTGCCGCTGCCGGACGTGTTCTTCACCCAGAAGCCGGACGACTTCGGCCGCAAGCCGATCGGTAACGGCCCGGTGAAGTTCGTGTCGTGGGAAGACGACGTCATGATCAAGCTGACGCGCTTCGACGACTACGCGCTGCGTGACAAGATGAAGATCAAGGACGTCGACGTCAAGCTCTACCAGGAGGACACGGCGGCCTACAACGACCTCCTCGCTGGCAACCTCGACTTCCAGCAGCAGGTCCCGGTCTCCGCGCTCGCCGGTGACAAGTGGAAGAACGACCTGGGCGACCGGGCCATCCAGTCGACCACGCCGTCCACGGGCATCATCGCGTTCCCGATCTACGACCCGAAGTACAAGAACCCCAAGCTGCGCAAGGCGGTCTCGCTCGCCATCAACCGGCAGGACATCACCGAGAAGATCTTCTTCGGTAACCGCACGCCGGCCGACAGCTGGGCCAACCCGCTGACCCCGGGCGCCAAGGCCGGCAACTGCACCGCCTGCCAGTACAACCCGGACGAGGCCAAGAAGCTCCTGGCCGAGGCCGGTGGCTTCCAGGGCGAGATGGTCTTCTACTACAACGCTGACGCCAGCCACAAGGAGTGGATGGAGGCCGTCGCGCAGAGCGTGAAGAACACGCTGGGCATCAACGCCCGCGCCGAGGGCATCCCGACCTTCGCGGTCTTCCGTCAGCAGATCAACGCCCACAAGATGACCGGCCCGTACCGTGCCGGCTGGCAGCAGGACTACCCGGACGTGGAGAACTGGGTCAACCCGCTCTACGTGACCGGTGGTTCCTCGAACGACGGCCTCTACAGCAACAAGGAGGTCGACGCTCTGGCCAAGCAGGCCAGCGGCGCGAAGAACCTGGACGAGGCGCACGCCAAGTTCGCCGAGGCCGTCGCCCTGATCGACCAGGACGTTCCCTCGATCCCGGTCTACTTCCAGGGCCAGCAGTCCGGCCACTCGGAGAAGATCAAGAAGGTGGAGCTGACCAACGTCGGCGAGATCGACATCACCTCCGTCGAGCTCTGATCCGCACGGTCTGACCCAGGTCGGGCTCACCTACAAGGTGAGCCCGACCTGGGGCCGTTCCGCGAGGGGTGCAAAATACCCCTCGACACGTCGTCACGCGTGTCGGTCGCCGACGCGCCCCCTGTCTGGAGGACCACCCCATGGGCCGTTATCTGCTGAGACGGCTGCTCCAACTCGTTCCTGTCTTCATCGGGACGACATTCATGATCTACTATCTGGTCTGGGTCATGGTGCCTGGCGACCCGTTCGCCGGCAAGTGCGGCGAGCGGCCGTGCCCGCCCGGCTTCGTCGCCATGATGACCGAGAAGTTCCAGTTGGATCAGCCGTGGTACGTGCAGTACGCCACGTACATGAAGAACCTCTTCCAGGGGGACTTCGGCACGACCTGGAGCGGCCGTTCGATCAACGACATCATCGTCACGGCGTACCCCAACACGCTGAAGCTGGCCCTGGTGGCCCTGGCGATCGAGGCGGTCATCGGTCTGACGGCGGGTGTGCTGAGCGGTCTGCGGCGTAACGGCTTCCTGGACAACCTGGTCCTGGTCTCCACGCTCTTCCTCATCGCGCTGCCGATCTTCGTCATCGGCTTCCTGCTCCAGTGGCTGTTCGGCGTGCAGTGGGGGCTCGTCAAGCCCACGGTGTCGAGCGAGATGCGGCTCTCGGAACTGATCGTTCCCGGCTTCGTCCTGGGTAGCGCCTCCATGGCGTACATCGCCCGGGTCGCCCGGACGAGCATCTCGGAGAACCGCCGCTCCGACTACGTCCGCACGGCGATCGCCAAGGGCCTGCCGATGCGCCGGGTGGTCGGCGTGCACCTGCTGCGCAACTCCCTGATCCCGGTCGTCACCCTTCTCGGCACCGACCTCGGCGCCCTCATGGGCGGCGCCATCGTGACCGAGGGCATCTTCAACATCCGGGGTATCGGCGGCACCGTCTACCAGGCGATCACCACCAAGGAGAGCGCGACGGTGGTCTCCATCGTGGTCATCCTGGTGGTCGTCTATCTCGTGATGAACCTGCTGGTGGACCTGCTCTACGCCGCCCTGGACCCGAGGATCCGCTATGAGTGACCCGACCGCTGCCTCCATCGTCAGCACGCCCCCGGCGCACCAGCCCACCGAGGTCGGCGGTCCCACCAACGCCGGCCTGCCCGAGAACGCCAAGCAGGACAAGCCGCGCGGCCTGCTCGGCGACGCCTGGCGGGACCTGCGGCGCAAGCCGCTCTTCTGGATCTCCGCGGCCTTCATCCTGCTCTTCGTGGTGATGGCCGCCTTCCCCTCGCTCTTCACCTCGGCCGACCCGACCGCCGGTGACCTGAGCCGCAGCCTGGAGAAGCCGTCCGGCCACGCCTGGTTCGGCTACGACATCCAGGGCCAGGACGTCTTCGCCCGCACGATCTACGGCGCCAACGCGTCCATCGTGGTGGCCCTGCTCTCGGTGCTGGGCACGCTGCTGATCGGCGGCACCATGGGGATGATCGCCGGCTACCGGGGTGGCTGGGTGGACGCCCTCCTCTCCCGCATCGCCGACGTCTTCTTCGGCCTCCCGTTCGTGCTCGGCGCCATCGTCATCCTCACGACGTTCAACGGCACCGGCACCAACAACAGCGAGTGGGAGGTCAAGGGCCTGGTCATCGCGTCGCTGGTCGTGCTGAGCTGGCCGGTCGTGATGCGGCTCATGCGTTCCTCG
>Ga0164243_10014903_pt1 | contig 10788 bp, 10 predicted proteins | sample OricompcompostOP_FD_108781 | JGI IMG/M metagenome (GOLD analysis project Ga0164243, IMG submission 108781) | Organic Plus compost microbial communities from Emeryville, California, USA - Original compost - Organic plus compost (OP) | ecosystem: Engineered > Solid waste > Mixed feedstock >...
GGCGAGCCCGGTGGCACGATCCGGGTCGAGCTCAACCACACCGACCCCTCCACGCTGCCGAGCGGCTTCCGGCCTCACGGCTCCAACTGGGACAACGATTCCAGAATTCTCGCGGTTGCCTGCAACCTGCGCGCCGAGGGCGCCGACGTCACCCTGGTCTCCAAAGACCTGCCGATGCGGATCAAGGCCTCGGCAGTGGGATTGCAGGCCGAGGAGTACCGCGGGGAGAACATCTCCGAGTCCGATCCCGGCTACTCCGGGATGGCCGAGCTCGACGTGTCCGGCGTCGACCTCGATGAGTTGTACGACGACGGCGTACTCGATCTCGACAGCGCCCGTGACCTGCCCTGCCACACCGGCCTGGTCCTGCTCTCCGAACGCGGCACCGCGCTCGGGAGGGTCGGCCCCGACAAGCAGATCCACCTCGTCCGTGGCGATCGGGAGGCGTTCGGCATCCATGGCCGCTCCGCGGAGCAGCGGATCGCGCTCGAGATGCTGCTCGACCCCGACGTCGGCATCGTGTCGCTGGGTGGGCGCGCTGGCACCGGAAAGTCCGCGCTCGCCCTCTGTGCCGGTCTGGAGGCGGTGATGGAGCGCCGCCAGCACAAGAAGGTGGTCATCTTCCGGCCGCTCTTCGCCGTCGGCGGGCAGGAGCTCGGCTACCTGCCGGGCTCGGAGACGGAGAAGATGTCGCCCTGGGGGCAGGCGGTCTTCGACACCCTCAGCGCGGTCACCTCACAGGACGTCATCGACGAGATCTTGGACCGCGGCATGCTCGAGGTGCTCCCGCTGACCCACATCCGCGGCCGGTCACTCCACGACGCATTCGTGATCGTCGACGAGGCGCAGTCGCTGGAGCGCAACGTCCTGCTCACCGTGCTCTCCCGGATCGGGGCGAACTCGAAGGTGGTGCTCACCCATGACGTCGCGCAGCGGGACAACCTCCGGGTCGGCCGGCACGACGGCGTCGTTGCGGTCATCGAGAAGCTCAAGGGCCACCCGCTCTTCGCGCACGTCACGCTGACTCGGTCCGAGCGTTCGCCGATCGCTGCGCTGGTCACCGAGATGCTGGAGACGGTTGTCCTCTGAGCGCCTGGGTCGCTGGTCGAGGTGGCACTTGTGTGACTGAAGTGACTGCTGCGACCAGTGTGAGGTAAAGCCTGCGACCGATGTCGCCAACCTGTGGGCGTCGGTTTGCCTCCACCCGCATCCTCATGCAGGGTGGGCAGGTCGCCCTGAGCCCCGAGACCCAGGAAACGAGCCCTTGTCGAAGCACGCCGCGTACACCCCCAAGCACCGGGGTGCCCCGCAGCGACCCGTCACAGAAGCGCCCAAGAAGGTCCTCAAGAACACGCTTCTGCTCTCCACCCTCGCCGTCGTCGGCACGGGTACGGCGGTCGCTGGCGGTCTCGCCCTCCATCCTGCCAACGGTCAGCTCAGCGAAGTCGCGACCGATGCCACTCAGGCTGGCCCCGGCCGGTCCCAGACACACTCCGGCACCGGCTCGGCCGAGGCCGACCTGCTCGCGGAGCGCCGCAAGACCGAGGAGTCGGTCTCGCGCTCCTCCAGCCGGCTCGGCGCGGCCACTAGGGTGGCGGCCGACCGACGTACGACCACCAGCTCCAGCAAGGCGGCCGCGCTCGCCTCGCTGGTGGGTCCGAGCACGCGGACCAGCGCCTCTCGCACCGAGAACCTCGCGGCGACGGGCGATCCCAAGACCATCGCCAGCGCGCTGCTCGCCTCGCACGGCTGGAGTGGGTCGCAGTTCGGCTGCCTGGTCAACCTCTGGAACCGCGAGTCCGGCTGGCGGGTCAACGCCGCCAACCCCTCGGGCGCCTACGGCATCCCGCAGGCGCTGCCGGGCTCCAAGATGGCCTCGGCCGGCTCCGACTGGCGCACCAGCGCCGAGACCCAGATCAAGTGGGGCCTCGGTTACATCGAGGACCGCTACGGCTCACCCTGTGGGGCCTGGGCGCACTCGCAGTCCCACAACTGGTACTGACCCACCGAGTCGGCGTGCTGTGCGTCGGCACAAGCGCCGACTGGCGGACTACGGATGGGTCATCGACTCCACATCGAGGGCGGCGTCGAGCTGCTCGAGGGTGAGGTCGCCGCGGTCGACGTAGCCGAGCTTGAGCACGGTCTCCTTGATCGTTGCGCCGTCGGCGAGGGCCTGCTTGGCGACCTTGGCGGCATTCTCGTAGCCGAGGTACTTGTTGAGCGGCGTGACGACCGACGGCGACGACTCGGCGTAGGCGCGCATCCGCTCGGCGTTGGCGGTGATGCCGTCGATCGTGCGCTCGGCGAGGACCGTCATCGAGGCGGCCAGCAGTCGGATCGACTCCAGCAGGTTGCGGGCGATGACGGGCATCGCGACGTTGAGCTCGAAGGCGCCGGACGCGCCGGCCGCCGTGACGGTGGCGTCGTTGCCGATCACCTGGAAGGCGACCATCAAGGTCGCCTCGGGAAGGACCGGGTTCACCTTGCCGGGCATGATCGAGGAGCCCGGCTGCAGGTCGGGCAGGTGGATCTCGGCCAGGCCGGTGGTCGGGCCCGACGACATCCAACGCAGGTCGTTGTTGATCTTGATCAGGCCGACCGCGAGGGTCTTGAGTACGCCCGACAGCTCCACCAGTGAGTCCCGCGTGCCCTGTGCCTCGAAGTGGTCGCGCGCCTCGGTGAACTCCTGGCCGGTTGCGGCCGACAGCTCGGCGATCACCTGCTGCGGGAAGCCGGCCGGAGTGTTGATGCCGGTGCCGACGGCGGTGCCGCCCAGCGGCAGCTCACGGACCCGGGGGAGTACGGCGTCGAGCCGCTCCTTCGCGTAACGGACGGTGGCGGCGTATCCACCGAACTCCTGGCCGAGCATGACCGGCGTGGCGTCCATCAGGTGGGTCCGGCCGCTCTTGACCAGCCCCTTGAACTCCTCGGCCTTCCGCTCCAGCGAGGTGGCCAGTACGTCGATCGCGGGCAGCAGCTGCTCGGTGACCGCGACCGCGGCCGCGACGTGGATCGCGGTCGGGAAGGTGTCGTTGGAGGACTGGCTGGCGTTGACGTGGTCGTTGGGGTGGACCTCGACCCCGGCCTTCCCCGCGAGCGAGGCGATGACCTCGTTGGCGTTCATGTTGGACGAGGTGCCCGAGCCGGTCTGGAAGACGTCGATCGGGAAGGCGTCGTCCACCTCGCCTGCGATCACCTGGGCGGCCGCTGCGGCGATGGCATCGGCCTGCTCTGCGGCGATGACGCCCAACTTGCCGTTGACCTTGGCCGCGGCGGCCTTGACCTGGCCGATCGCGTGGATGAGCGCCGGCTCGATCGGCGTGCCGCTGATCGGGAAGTTCTCCACCGCCCGCTGAGTCTGGGCCCGCCACAGGGCGTTCTTGGGGACGCGGACGTCGCCCATGCTGTCGTGCTCAACGCGGAATTCCTGATCCTCAACCATGTCTCGTACAACCTTCAACTAGTTGCGCTTGTTCCGGAGAAGAGCCAGTACTGCTCGTCGCGGCCCTGGAGATCGACCGCAAAGGAGAGCTCCTCCACCTCTGCGAACACCGTACCCATCGCCTCGACCAGCGCCGGTTCTGAGCTGGCCGACCAGATCACCAGGCGCCCCTCCGGAGCCAGCACGCGGGCGGCCTCCCACAGCAGCGGTGCCCGGTAGAGATCGGCATTGGCGTCGTGCACCAGGTAGCTCGGCCCGTTGTCGACGTCCAGCAGCACCACGTCGTACGCCGCCGGCGCACTCTCCCGCAGCGCAACCGCGACATCGCCGACCTGGACCCGGGCGCGCGCGTCGGCGAGGAGGGCGGGGCCGTAGGCGATGGTGCCGTCACGCATCCACCCGACTAGTGCCGACTCGATCTCGACCACGGTGCACCGCTCGACCCGCGCGTCGGCCAGGACCGCCTCGAGGGTGAAACCCAACCCGAGGCCGCCGACCAGCACCCGGCGCGGCAGCGGGTGGAGCTCGAGGGCGCGCGTGGCCAACGCCTGCTCGGTGGAGGTCTCGACAGTGTCCATCACGAAGACACCGTTCGCGCGGAGTTCCAGGGAGCCGTCCTCGCGGCGTCTGAGCACCAACTCACCCTCGCGTGCCACGGTCTCCACGGGCTCATCCTTTCAGGCGGCCCGAGTGTCCGCCCAAGGAAGGACGACACGCTGTGCGGACGGCGTGTCGTTCCATGATCTGCGGCCTCGGGGGCCTGTGGATAGCCAGATGCGTGGTCCGCAGTAGCGAGGAATGATCGCCGGGTGGATCCGGTCGAGGCGTTGACGAGGCTCGGTGGCGTTGCCTCGTTCGCGGCGCTGCGCGAGCTGACCAGCAGGCGTGCGATCCGCACCGCGGTAGCCGGGGGCAGCATCAAACACATCGGTCGCGACCGCTACTCGATCCTTGCGCCGGACCAGGCGAGGCGGGCGGCGATGCTGGTCAACGGCTACGCGGCGCACCTCACGGCGGCGTCGCTGCACGGATGGGAGGTCCGGGCGCTGCCGCCGCGGCCGCAGGTGGTGATCCCGCGGAAGCGTGTCGTCCCGAAGATCTCGGCCGCCGAGGTCCGCCGCGTCGATCTGCGCCCGGGAGATGTCGGCGGTTGGGCGACCTCGCCGCTCGCGACGGTCCTCATGTGTGCGGCCGATCTGCCGTTCGCGGACGGGCTTGCTGTCGCCGACTCCGCGCTCCGTCACGACGCCGTCGAACAGCGGGAGCTGACAGCGGCAGTCGCGCGGCTCCGCGGCGAGCGCGGCGATCGTGCCCGCCGGGTGGCAGCGTACGCCGACGGCCGGGCCGCCAACCCATTCGAGTCGACGCTGCGCGCCGCGGCCGTCGAGGCGGGGCTCTCGGTGATTCCGCAGTACGAGGTCAACGCCCGCGGGATCGTCGTCCACCCCGACTTGGTCGATCCGATTGCTGGCGTGATCCTCGAAGCCGACTCCTGGGAGTTCCACGGTAAGGATCGCGAGGCATGGGAGCGGGACTGCGAGCGCTACACGGCGCTGGTCGTGACCGGGTGGCGGGTGTTGCGGTTCACCTGGCACGAGGTGATGCGTCGGCCGGAGCAGGTGCGCGCCTGCCTTCGAGAGCTCTATGCCGAACTGCAGGCGGCCCATTGAGCCACTCAGAGGCTGGCGACACGCCGCGTGTGCGGCGCGGCGCCAGCTGCGAGGTGGACGGCGTGGCCGTCAGCGCTCCCGGGAACGAACCCGGATGCCGGTGAGCGGGATGGTGGTGGTGCCGGCGGGGTCGGTGAAGAAGTCGTTGCCCTTGTCGTCCACGACGATGAAGGCGGGGAAGTCCTCGACCTCGATCTTCCAGATCGCCTCCATGCCGAGCTCGGGGTATTCCAGCACCTCGACCGACTTGATGCAGTCCTGCGCGAGCCGGGCGGCGGGGCCGCCGATGGAGCCGAGGTAGAAGCCGCCGTGGGCACCACAGGCCTCGGTGACCACCTTGGAGCGGTTGCCCTTCGCGAGCATCACCTTCGAGCCGCCGGCCGCCTGGAACTGCTCGACGTAGGAGTCCATCCGGCCAGCGGTGGTCGGGCCGAACGAACCCGAGGCATAGCCCTCGGGGGTCTTCGCCGGCCCGGCGTAGTAGACCGGGTGGTCCTTAAGGTAGGCCGGCATCTCCTCGCCGGCATCGAGCCGTTCCTTGATCTTGGCGTGTGCGATATCGCGGGCGACCACCAGCGGCCCGGTCAGCGACAGGCGCGTCTTGACCGGGTGCTTGGACAACTCGGCGAGGATCTCGTCCATCGGCCGGGTGAGATCGATCCGGACCACCTCGCCACCTTGGATGAGGTGCTCCTCGGTGGTGTCGGGAAGATACTTCGCCGGGTCGGTCTCGAGTTGCTCGAGGAAGACGCCCTCGGGAGTGATCTTGCCCAGCGCCTGCCGGTCGGCCGAGCAGGAGACCGCGATCGCGACCGGCAGCGAGGCGCCGTGGCGCGGCAGCCGGACGAAGCGGACGTCGTGGCAGAAGTACTTCCCGCCGAACTGGGCGCCGATGCCGAAGGACTGGGTGAGCGCGAAGATCTCCTCCTCCAGCTTCGGGTCGCGGATGCCGTGGCCGGAGAGGTTGCCCTCGGTGGGCAGGTGGTCGAGGTAGTGCGCCGAGGCCAGCTTCGCGGTCTTGAGGGCGTGCTCCGCCGACGTACCACCGACGACCACGGCCAGGTGGTACGGCGGGCAGGCGGCTGTGCCGAGGGAGCGGATCTTCTCGTCCAGGAAGGTGAGCAGACGGTCCGGGTTCAGGATCGCCTTGGTCTCCTGGTAAAGGAACGACTTGTTGGCCGAGCCGCCGCCCTTTGCCATGAAGAGGAAGTGGTACTCGGGCGTGCCGCCGCCCGGGGTGGCGTAGAGCTCGATCTGGGCCGGCAGGTTGTTGCCGGTCGGCTTCTCCTCGTACGTCGAGATCGGCGCCATCTGCGAGTACCGCAGGTTGAGCTTCGTGTAGGCGTCGTACACCCCGCGCGCGATCGCCTCGGCGTCGTCGGCCCCGGTGATGACACCCTCGGACTTCTTGCCCATCACGATTGCGGTGCCGGTGTCCTGACACATCGGGAGTACGCCGCCGGCCGAGATGTTGACGTTCTTGAGCAGGTCGAGGGCGACGAAGCGGTCGTTCCCCGACGACTCAGGGTCGTCGATGATCGTGCGCAGCTGAGCGAGGTGGGCCGGTCGCAGGTAGTGCTGGATGTCGTGGACCGCCTCGTAGGTGAGCCGGCGGATCGCCTCCGGATCGACCTTGAGGAACGTCTGCCCATCCACCTCCAGGGTCGAGACTCCCTCGGCGGTGATCAGCCGATACGGAGTGTCGTCGTGGTGAGCGGGAAGCAGATCGGAGTAATGGAACCCAGGGGTCACAGCGTCGGCCACGAGCCCGCATCGTACGCCGTCGCCGCGACGCCCGGCCCTGGACCCATCCGCTCGGAGTCGCTATGGTCGAGGTCGTACCCACACGGGAGTCCGCGGCAGCGGGCTGAGAGGGAGCTGGAGCCGCTCCGACCGTCGAACCTGATCCGGATCATGCCGGCGATAGGGATGTGAAACGACGTGCTGGCTCTGCCACGACTGTTCTGCTTGGTGTCGTCCACCGATGACCTCGCGCTGCTCCCGGCGCTCGCTGAGGCGGGGATCGATGGGTTCCAGGTCCGCGACAAGACGGCCACCACGCGCGAGCTCATCGAGCTGACCCGGGTGGTGCTCGGCTCGGTCGGTGAGGCGATGGTCGTCGTCGATGACCGACTCGACGTCGCTCTGGCCGCCGGCGCTCACGGCGTCCACCTGGGCGCGGATGATCTTCCCGTCGCGGCGGCGCGGGAGATCGCCCGGCACTCGGCGCCCGACCTGGTCATCGGTGCGACCTGTCGCAACCGCGAACGTGTCGAGGCGGCTGCTCACGACGGCGCCGACTACGCCGGCTTCGGACCGCTCTTTTCGACCGAGTCGAAGTCCGACCTCCCCGACCCATTCGGGCTGGGGGCACTTGCCGGGGCCACCGGCGTCCTGCCGCTGATCGGGATCGGCGGCCTCGACGCGGAGAAGGCCGGCGGCGCCCGGGCCGCCGGTGCCCACGGGGCGGCCGTCATCGGTGCCGTGTGGCGACAACCCGATCCGGTCCAGGCAGCGAAGGAGCTCGTCGCGGCGGTGGCGTGATGGTGCCGCCCGTCGTCCGCGTGCTCGGCGCCGGGATCATAGGTCTCACCGTCGCCGACGAGCTGGTCGCCCGCGGTCACCGCGTCGAGATCGTCGATCCCGCCCCCGGGTCGGGCGCCTCCTTCGCCGCCGCCGGGATGCTCTCGCCCGCCGGCGAGCTCTGGTACGGCGAGTCCGAGATCCTCACCCTCGGCCGGCGCTCGGCCGACCTCTGGCCGGCGTTCGCCGCGCGCCTCGGCGTCTCGCTCCGCACCGGTGGCACCCTCCTCGCCGCGGCCGACCACGGAGACCTGCAGCAGGTCGAGCGTCAGGTCACCCTGCTGGAGCTGCACGGCGAGAAGCCGACGCTGCTCAGCCGGAGAGAGCTGATCGCCCACGAGCCCCGCCTCGGGCGGGTGGTCGGCGGCGCGCTGTTGCCCGACGACCACAGCGTCGATCCGCGTGCCGTCGTCGCAGCGCTGCGAGCCGGGCTCGCCGACCGGCTCCGGTCAGAGCCGTCACCGGCTGTCGCCGAGATCACCGTCGTCGCCACCGGAACGAGCCTGCCGGCGGCGTACGACGGGGTGGCGGGGCTAGTGCGCCCGGTACGCGGCGAGATCCTGCGGCTTGAGGTGGCCGAGGAGGACCTGCCGCGGCGCACGGTCCGAGCCTGGGTCCACGGCGAGCAGGTGTACCTGGTCCCGCGAGCGCCGCGATCCGCACACGCGCGCCGGGCGGAGGTGGTGGTCGGGGCGACGCAGGAGGAGCGGGAGGCGCCGCCGACCCCGACCGTCGAAGGAGTGGCGCGGCTGCTCGACAGCGCTCGGAGACTGATGCCTGGCCTGGACCGGGCGCAGTTCCGCGAGGCCACCGCCCGGGACCGGCCGGGGACGCCGGACAACCTGCCGCTGGTCGGTCCCACCGACGAGCCGGCGGTGCTCCTCGCCGCGGGGCACTTCCGTCACGGCGTACTTCTGGCACCACTCACTGCTCGGCTGATCGCCGATCACATCGACAGCGGTGCGGTCGAACCCGCACTCGACCCGCGCCGCTTCACCACGAGAGGAGAGCCATGAGAATCACCGTCAACGGAGCATCGCGGGAGGTCGACACTTCCGCCCGACTGGCCGATCTGCTGCCGGAGTGCCGAGGGAGCGCGGCCGCGGTCAACGGCGCGGTCGTGCCCCGAGATCGGCTCGCGGACACGCCCTTGCACGACGGCGACGTCGTCGAGATCGTGACGGCGGTGCAGGGCGGATGACCTTCACCCTCGGCGGCCAGGTGCTCTCCTCGCGACTCTTCCTCGGCACCGGTGGCCTGCCCTCGCTCGGCCTGCTCCCCGCCGTGCTCGACGCCGCACAGCCGGCGCTTGTGACCGTCTCGATGCGGCGTACGTCGTCGACGGTGCCCGGTGGCCTCATTGACATCGTCAATCGGGCGGACGTGCCGGTGCTGCCCAACACCGCCGGCTGCCTCTCGGCACGAGAGGCGGTGCTGACCGCGCGGCTCGCCCGGGAGGCGCTCGGCTGCGACTGGGTCAAGCTCGAGGTCATCGGCGATGAGACCTCGCTGCTCCCGGACGCGATCGAGCTGCTCGACGCCGCCGAGCAGCTGGTGCGCGACGGCTTCACGGTGCTGCCCTACACCACCGACGACCCTGTCCTTGCCCGCCGACTTGAGGACGCCGGCTGCGCGGCAGTGATGCCACTGGGCTCACCCATCGGGTCGGGCCTCGGCATCCTCAACCCGCACGCCATCGAGGCGGTGGTCGAGGCGGTGTCGGTGCCGGTGGTCCTCGACGCCGGTGTGGGCACCGCCTCGGACGCGGCGCTGGCGATGGAGCTGGGCTGCGCGGCGGTGCTGGCTGCGACTGCGGTCACCCGCGCCGATGACCCGGTGGCGATGGCGACCGCGCTCCGGCTGGGCGTGGAAGCCGGCCGCGTGGCCCGTGCCGCGGGTCGGATTCCACGCCAGGCCGTCGCCCGCGCCTCCTCACCGATGACAGGTCGGGTGGCCGCGTCATGAGCGACCCACGACTGCCGCGACTGCTGCTGCTCACCGACCGCTCGCAGCTCCACCTCTCCCGCGCCCTCCTGCCCACGCTGGCGGAGTGCCAGCAGGCCGGGCTGACCCACGTCGTACTCCGTGAACTCGACGAGCCATCCGCGCAGCGTGCCGCGCTGGCCGCGTCCCTGGCCGACCTCGGACTCACCGTCATCGCCGCCCGTACGCCGCTGCCGGGCACCGCCGGGCTCCACCTGCCCGCGCAAGGACCGGTCCCTCCGCATCCGGGTCTGCTCGGTCGCAGTTGCCACACCCGTGCGGAGGTGGCAACTGCGACCGAGCAGGGCGCGGCGTACGCCACCCTCAGCCCGTACGCCGTCACCGACTCCAAGCCCGGCTACGGCCCGCCGCTGCCCGCCGGTGCGTTCGCGGGCCACCGCCTCCCGGTCTATGCCCTCGGTGGGATCACGCCGACCAACGCCGCCGAGGCGGTGGCGGCCGGCGCCCACGGCGTTGCGGTGATGGGCACCGTCATGCGTGCCGCCGACCCGGCGGCCGTGGTGGCGGACCTGCTCGCCGTCCTGGGCGCCGGCCGGCCCACGGTGCCGGCATGAGCGAACCCCAGGGAGCGAACCCGCCGGTTGTGCTCACCATCGCCGGCAGCGACTCGGGAGGCGCGGCTGGCGTCGCGGCCGACCTGGCCACCTTCGCCGCTCACGGCGTGCACGGGGCCTGCGTCATCACCGCCGTCACCGCGCAGGACACCACCGGCGTCCGTGCGGTGCACCCGGTCCCGGCCGAGGTGGTGGCCGCCCAGCTCGACGCGGTGCTTGATGACCTGCCGGTCGCCGCGGTCAAGACCGGCATGCTCGGCACGGCAGAGACGGTGCGGCTGGTTGCCGAGCGGTGCGCCGGCCGGATCCTCGTCGTCGACCCGGTGATCCGGGCGACTTCGGGTGCCGTCCTCGCCGACGACGCGGTCGTCGTCGCCTACCGCAATCACCTGCTGCCGCTCGCGACGGTCGCAACCCCGAACGCCGAAGAGGACGACGTGCTCGGCCGCGGGCACGGCGCCACGGTGATCCGCACCGGCGGGGGCGACCCCGACCTGCTCTGCGCGCCCGGCGAGCGGCCCGTGCCGATCGACCA
>Ga0164243_10014904_pt1 | contig 10788 bp, 9 predicted proteins | sample OricompcompostOP_FD_108781 | JGI IMG/M metagenome (GOLD analysis project Ga0164243, IMG submission 108781) | Organic Plus compost microbial communities from Emeryville, California, USA - Original compost - Organic plus compost (OP) | ecosystem: Engineered > Solid waste > Mixed feedstock >...
CAACTTCACCAATGTCTGCTACGTCGGCTGCCGCTTCTGCGCCTTCACCCAGCGCGAGCGCGACGCGGACGCCTACCGGCTGTCGATGGAGCAGGTGGCCGACCGGGCCGAGGAGGCGTTCCGCGACGGCGCCACCGAGGTGTGCATGCAGGGCGGCATCGACCCGAGCCTGCCCGCCACCGCCTACGCCGATCTGGTCCGGGCCGTGAAGCGTCGCGTGCCATCCATGCATGTCCACGCCTTCTCGCCCATGGAGATCGTCACCGGCGCGGCGAAGGCCGGGGTCTCCATCGCCGACTTCCTCACGGAGCTGCGCGAGGCGGGCCTGGACACCATCCCCGGCACGGCGGCCGAGATCCTCGACGACGACGTGCGGTGGGTGCTCACCAAGGGCAAGCTGCCGGCCTCGGCCTGGATCGACGTGGTGACCACGGCCCACAAGCTGGGCATCCGGTCCAGCTCGACCATGATGTACGGCCACGTGGACCATCCGCGCCAGTGGCTGCACCACTTCCGGGTGCTGGCCGGCATCCAGGACGAGACGGGCGGCTTCACCGAGTTCGTGGCGCTGCCGTTCGTGCACCACAACGCCCCGATCTACCTGGCGGGTGTGGCCCGACCGGGCCCGACCTGGCGGGAGAACCGGGTCGTGCACGCGCTGGCCCGCGTGCTGCTGCACGGGCGCATCCCCAACATCCAGTGCTCGTGGGTCAAGCTGGGCGACGAGGGGACCCTGGCGATGCTCAACGGCGGCTGCAACGACCTCGGCGGCACCCTCATGGAGGAGACCATCTCCCGGATGGCCGGCTCGGAGCACGGCTCGGCCCGGACGGTGGCGCAGCTGCGCGAGCTGGCCGCCGCGGCCGGCAGGCCCGCCCGGGAGCGGACCACGACGTACGGCCTGCCCACCCGCGCCCAGCCCCTCGCCAGCCCGGTCGCGGGCTGACGGTCGGGTCGTCGCCGAGCGCGGGACGTCCCATGTGATCTTGGCGAGTCGTGACGTGAGCTGGATCACGGGAGCCGTTATCGTGGCCTGATGGCAGAGGCGTCGCAACCGACGGCGTTCGTCCTGGGCGGCGGCGGCATCCTCGGCGCGCACGAGGTGGGCATGCTCGCCGCGCTCGCCGATGCCGGGATCAAGCCCGACCTGGTCGTGGGCACGTCGATCGGTGCCATCAATGGCGTCTTCGTCGCCGCCGACCCCCTCGACGCCGCGGCCCGGCTGCTGGAGGTGTGGCGTTCGGACGAGATCCGGATGGTCTTCCAGGGTTCCGTCGTGGGGCAGCTCGGCACCCTCGTCCGGTCGGGTACCCACCTGCATGCCAACACCCCGCTGCGCAAGCTGCTGGAGCGTCACCTTCCGGTGCGCCGGTTCGAGGAGCTGACCGTGCCGTTCCAGTGCGTCGCCGCGAGCGTCGAGCGAGCGGGGTCGGCCTGGTTCGAGTCGGGGTTGCTGATCCCTGCGGTGCTCGCCTCGGCGGCGGTGCCGGGCCTGCTGCCGCCGGTGCGCATCAACGGCGAGCACCACTTCGACGGCGGGCTCGTGCACAGCATCCCGGTGGGCCGAGCGGTGCGGCTGGGCGCCCGGCGGGTCTTCGTGTTGCACGTCGGGCGCATCGAGCAGCCGCTGCGGCCGCCGCGGCGCCCGTGGGAGGTCGGTCTCGTCGCCTTCGAGATCGCCCGGCGGCATCGGTTCGTCGAGGAGATGGCGACGCTGCCCGAGGGCGTCACCGTCCACGTGCTGCCGGCGGGAGCGGAGGGTCGCCCGGACCTGATCGCCCAACTGCGTTACCGCGACGCCACGCGGGTCGCCGCGCACATCAGCCGCGCGCGTGCCGCCAGTGCCGAGTACCTGCGCGAGGCGAAGCTCACCTGACCGTCCGTACCCACACCCCGTCCCCGGAGGTGGCCCGATGCTCCCACCCCGTCTCGTGCGCCGGATCGTCTTCGTCCCCCTCGTCTTCCTGATCACCTTCGCCCTGGTGACCTTCTCGCCGGTGCTGGCGCTGGCCGCGCTCGTCGCGATGCCCTCGCGGTCGGGGCGGCGTCGCCTCCTGCGGCTGCTCTGGTTCTCCCTGTCCTGGCTGGTCATGGAGTCGCTGGCGTTGATGGCCTCGCTGGCACTGTGGATCGCCAGCGGCTTCGGCGGTCGCCTGCACGAGCGGTCCTGGACCGACCGGCACTACGGGTTGGTGCGCTGGTTCCTGGGGACGTTGTTCCGCCGGGCGGTCGCGATCTTCCGGCTGCGCGTGGAGATCGTCGAGCCGCCCGCCACCGAGGAGGAACTGGCCGCCCGGCTGACGCGTCCGGTGATCGTGTTGTCGCGCCATGCCGGACCGGGCGACTCGTTCCTGCTGGTGCACCACCTGCTCTCGCTCTATCGCCGCCGTCCCCGCATCGTGATGAAGGCGACGCTGCAGCTCGATCCGAGCCTGGACGTGGTGATCAACCGGCTGCCGCACGCGTTCGTCCCGCGCCGCCGCGCGTCGGTACCCGCGCCCCGCGGGGGCGAGCAGCCGGTGGAGAGCCCGGCCGAGGGCGCCGTCTCCGTCGAGATCCGGCGACTGGCCGCCGGCCTGGGCCCCACCGACGCATTGGTGATCTTCCCCGAGGGCGGCAACTTCACCCCCAACCGGCGGCGACGGGGGATCGCCGTCCTGGAGCAGAAGGAGCGCTTCGACGAGGCGGAACGCGCCCGGCAGCTGACCAACCTGCTGCCACCGCACCCGGGTGGGGTGTTCGCGGCGATCGACGCAGCACCATCCGCCGATGTGATTTTCGTCGCACATACCGGCCTCGATGACCTGGTGACCATCCGTGATGTCTGGCGCGCCCTGCCCATGGAGCAGGTGATCAAGGCTCGGTGGTGGCGAGTGCCGGCCGAGGAGGTGCCCCGGGACCGGGCCGAGGTCGTGACGTGGCTCTTCGATTGGTGGGAGCGGATCGACGAGTGGATTCGTGACAATCGCCCGATCCGTGCTACTTCGCACTCGTAAGTCACTTGTCGAGAGATATGCCGAGCCGCCCTGTGGACAAGCGGGCGGGCGCTGTGGATAGCCGGGCCGTGCCTGTGGACATCCGGGTGGATGTCGTCCGGCGAGTCGGCTGATCGGGGTATGGGGGTGCTCCGTGCCGTCGGTTAGGTTCTCCCGGTGCGGACGGAAGGGTCGCCCGCGACCGGGAACCGGGGGGTTCCTCGATGAGGGGGGAAGGCGGGGTCACGAGCGTTCACGGTGCCCGTTACCGGGCACGGGGGTGAATCGGTAGAGAGACAGCACTCCGCCCGCATGTGGGACCGTCTGGGCGTTTTGTCTATTACGCCCATGACTGACCCGCGCGTCAGGTACTGCCACGCCGCCAAGCTGAGGATTTACCGGGATCGGCTTGACGGAGCGAGCATTACACGCGTGTAATTCCACGCGAGGAACTTTCCTCGGGGGAGCGCCGCCGGGCCTCGGCTCGGCACGCACAACCAGCCAGCGGGACCGGCCGGGGGTCGGCGGGTCTCGACGGCAGCACCGCTCAGCACAGCAACACGCGCCTTTCCGCGTTGGGGGGTTGTGCCGGCCGCCGGCCGGTGCACAGCAAGGAGGCAGAGGTCAGGGATGGATAACAGCAGCAATCTGGTCGTGCTCGACCTGCTCGGCAATGCCCCGGAGTGGCAGGAGCGGGCCCTGTGCTCGCAGACCGACCCGGAGGCGTTCTTCCCCGAGAAGGGCGGCTCGACCCGCGAGGCCAAGCGCATCTGTTCGCGGTGCGAGGTCAAGAGCGAGTGCCTGGAGTACGCGCTCGGCCATGACGAGCGGTTCGGCATCTGGGGCGGGCTCTCCGAGCGTGAGCGGCGTCGCCTCAAGCGCCGCGTCGCCTGACGGGTCGCTCGTAGCCTGACGGATCGCTCACGGCGGGCCCTGGTCGCACGGACGGGGCCCGGGCCCCGCGTCAGCCCTGAATGTCGTCGGGATCGAGGCCGAGCAGGTTGGCGACCTGCTCCACGATCACGTCGTGGACGAGGTCGGCCAGGTCCTCCCGGTCGGCCGCGCGGAACTCCAGCGGACGGCGATAGAGCACGATCCGGGCCGGGACGCCCGCCGGGCCCGGGCGGCCGGGCAGCAGACGCGCCAGCGGCACCTCGCCGTCCTCCAGGACGTCGCTGTCGTACACGTTCAGGTCGGGCGGCACATCCTCGACCGCGAACTCCACCGCATGCAGCTGGGCGTAGCTGCGCTCCAACGCCTCGACCGTGTCGAGAACCAGATCATCGAAGATCTCGGCCTTGGTCCGGGCCAGCGGCACGGTCGCCGGCACCAGGCGTCCCCGCAGACCTCGGCCGTGGCGGTCACGGCGGGGCGGACGGGCCGGGCCCCGCCGGTTACGGGCCCGCCGACGGCGGGAATGCTCCAGGGTTGGCCCCGCGAACTCCGCGAAATCGGGGTCCTCGGTCATGCCAGCCAGCCTAGCGCCGGTCGCGGCCGGTCCGGCTTCGCGATCTTCCTGTTCGGCGTGTCGCGTGGTGCGGCGCGTCCCGGCCAGTGTGCGGGCGTAACTTCTGACTTTGTGAGCGCATGGCACCCCTCCATCGCGATCGGATCCGCGTCGTCCGGAGAAAGGCAGGCGCAGGTGAGACAGGCTCGGCGTTGTTCGCGTAACGGCTGTTCCGGCCCGGCCGTCGCGACGCTGACCTACGTCTACGCCGACTCGACCGCCGTCATCGGACCGCTCGCCACCACGGCCGAGCCGCATTCGTACGACCTCTGCGACGCCCACGCCCGCAGCCTCACCGCGCCGCGCGGCTGGGAGCTGGTGCGACCCGAGGGCGACTTCGAGGCCCCGCCGCCGGCACCGGACGACCTGACCGCGCTGGCCGAGGCCGTCCGGGAGCCGCGGGCGGTGGCGGCCGGCGACGAGCAGTCCGTACGGTTGCCGGCCCATCCGAGCGGCCGCCGCGGCCATTTGTGGGTGGTTCCGAAGTCCTGAGGCCGCCGCAGCCGCCCCACGACTCGGCCTCAGTGGCCGAGGAGGCGGTTGACGAGTTCGGCACGGCGGGCGGGCCGGCCGGTCCGCTGCTCCACCCGGTCGGCCGAGGCCATCACCCGGGTCATGGTGTTGACGCCGATGAACCGCAGCGGTTCCGGCTCCCAGGCGCGGGAGCGGTGCCCCACCCAGGGCAGTGAGGTGTGTTCACTGGAGTTGCCCGTGATGAGGTCGGCCAGGGTCCGTCCGGCGAGATTGCTGGTGCCGACCCCGTCGCCGACATAGCCACCCGCCCAGGCCAGCCCCGTGCGCTGGTCCAGCCCCACCGACGCCGTCCAGTCACGCGCGGCCGCCAGCGGCCCGCCCCAGGCGTGGGTGATGGCCGCGTCGCCCAGGTCGGGGAAGAGCTCACGCAGGTCCGCGGTGAGCATGGCGTGCACGCGGGGCACCCGGTCGAACCGCGACCGTACGGTCGAGGCCCAGTGATAGGGCGCGCCACGACCGCCGAAGGCGAGCCGGTCGTCGGCGGTCCGCTGGCCGTAGATGATCAGGTTCCGGAAGTCGGAGAACGTCTCCCGGCGCGCGAGACCCGCGCGCTCCCAGAAGGACGGCGGCAGCGGCTCGGTCACGACCATGAGCGAGTAGAGCGGGACGACGGCGCGGCGCAGCCCCGGCAGCCGGGGCGTGTAGGCCTCGGTCGCCCGCACCACCACGTCGGCCCGCACCGTGCCCCCGGGCGTCGGGACGGCGGGCCTCGCCGCGCCCGATCGCGGGCGCAACGCCAGCGCCGGGGTCTGCTCGTAGAGCGCCACCCCGCGGCGGCGCACCGCTGCCGCGAGGCCGCGGACCAGCTTGGCGGGGTGGATGGCGGCGCAGTGGGGCGTGTAGGTGGCGCCGAGCACACCGGTGGCACCGCAGCGCTGCCGGGCTTCCGCAGCCTCCAGCCACGTCAACCCCGTGCCGTACGGGCGCGACTGTTCGACCTCGGCGAGTGCCTTGGCCCGCTGCGCCTCGTTGCGGGCCAGCACGAGGGTGCCGCCCTTGGCGTAGTGGCAGTCGATGCCCTCCGCCGCGGCGACGCGCCCCACTTCGTCCACTGTGGACTCCATGGCGCGGAGCATGGCGACGGCGGCGCCGTGGCCGTGCCGGTGCGCGATGGCGTCGGCGGACTGGGGCAGCAGCGCCGAGCACCAACCGCCGTTGCGGCCCGATGCTCCGTACCCGGCGATCCGCGCCTCCAGCACCGCGATCCGCAGCGACGGGTCGGCGACGCTGAGGTAGTACGCGGTCCACAGCCCGGTGTAGCCGGCGCCGACGATCGCCACATCGACATCGATGTCACGGTCGAGCGGCGCCGACGGCGTGAGGTCATCGTCCACACTGGACATCCAGTAGGACAGCTCCGGATAGCCCATCGTGGTCAGATGCGCTGCCAGGCCTCGGTGAGCACCGATCGCAGGATCTGTTCCATCTCGGCGAACTGCTGCTCCTCGCAGATCAGCGGCGGGGCGAGCTGCACCACCGGGTCGCCCCGGTCGTCGGCGCGGCAGTAGAGCCCGGCGTCGAACAGTGCCTTGGAGAGGAAGCCGCGCAGCAGCCGCTCCGACTCGTCGTCGTCGAAGGTCTCCCGCGTCGCCTTGTCCTTGACCAGTTCGATGCCGTAGAAGTAGCCGTCGCCGCGCACGTCACCGACGATCGGCAGGTCGAGCAGTCGCTCCAGGTAGGAGCGGAACAGCTTCTCGTTGGCCCGTACGTGCGCGTTGAGGCCCTCCCGCTCGAAGATGTCCAGGTTCGCCAGCGCGACGGCGCTGGCGACCGGGTGCCCGCCGAAGGTCACGCCGTGCGGGAAGAACGTGGTGTCCTTCAGGAAGGGGGCCGCGATCCTGTCGGAGGCGATCATCGCGCCGAGCGGGACGTAGCCACTGGTGAGGCCCTTGGCACAGGTGATGATGTCGGGCTGGTAGCCGTAGCGGGTCGCGCCGAAGTACTCACCGAGCCGGCCGAAGGCGCAGATCACCTCGTCGGAGACGAGCAGGACGTCGTGGCGGTCGCAGATCTCGCGCACCCGTTGGAAGTAGCCGGGCGGGGGCGGGAAGCAGCCACCCGCGTTCTGCACGGGCTCCAGGAAGACGGCGGCGACGGTGTCGGGTCCCTCGAACTCGATCGCCTCCTCGATGCGGTCGGCGGCCCACCGGCCGAACGCCTCGGCGTCGGTGCCGTCCGGGCCGGCGGTGCCCTGTGGTGCCCGGTACATGTTGGTGTTGGGCACCCGGATGCCGGTCGGGATGAGCGGTTCGAAGTCGGACTTGATGCCCGGAATCCCGGTGATCGACAGTGCGCCCATCGACGTGCCGTGGTACGCGATGTACCGGGAGATCACCTTGTGCTTGGTCGGCTTGCCGATCTTCTTGAAGTAGGACCGGGCGAGTTTCCAGGCGGCCTCGACGGCCTCGGATCCGCCGGTGGTGAAGAACACCCGGTTGAGGTCACCGGGGGTCAGGGTGGCGAGCCGGTCGGCGAGCTCGATCGCCCGCGGATGCGCGTAGGACCAGAGCGGGAAGTAGGCCAGCTCGGCGGCCTGCTTGGCGGCGGCCTCGGCGAGTTCCTGCCGGCCGTGGCCGGCCTGCACCACGAACAGGCCGGCCAGGCCGTCCAGGTATCTCTTTCCATTGATGTCCCAGACGTAGGCGCCCTCGCCGCGCACGATGGTCGGCACCGGGGCCTTCGCGTAGGACGACAGCCGGGTGAAGTGCATCCACAGGTGGTCCCGGGCCGCCTTGTCGAGTTCCTTGGCCGAGGCGTCCTTCGGCCGCGCCGTCACTGCACCAGCGGGCTCCTTGGCCTTGGCCGAGGTGGCCTTCTTCCCGGCCTTCTTGGATGCGGGCTTGTCGCTGGACTTGCTCACGGTGTATCTCTCCTCGTCGGCGTAGCGCGCGGAGCCGTTCCGCGGCTACTACCTGGTTCCCCAGGCGTAGGTTTGCTTCTCGAGCTTTAGATAGACGAACGTCTCCGTCGCGGTGACTCCGGGGATGCTGCGGATCCGATCGTTGAGCAGGGTCAGCAGGTGGTCGTCGTCGGTCGCGACGAGCTCGGCGAGGATGTCGTAGCCGCCGGCGCAGAGCACCACGTAGTCGACCTCCGTGAAGTCGGCGAGCTGCTTGGCGACCGGCCGGGTGTCGCCCTCGACCTTGATGCCGACCATCACCTGCCGCGCGAAGCCGAGGGTGAGCGGGTCGGTGACCGCCACGATCTGCATGACGCCGTTGTCCAGCAACCGCTGGACGCGCTGCCGAACCGCCGCCTCGGACAGACCCACGATCTTGGCGATGCTCGCGTACGAGAGTCGACCGTCCTGCTGCAGCAGCTCGATGATCCGTTTGTTGGCCTCGTCAAGCCCCGGGTCCGTCATGGGCCAGTGCTCCCCCTGCGGGTTGGGCGGACGGCAGGTGCGCCGTCCGCACTGCGTTTATCGCAGATTTCATGCCTTTTGACAAGGCTTTCCGTAGCCGTACGGGTCTCGTTTGAGGTTTTCAGTAGGCAACAACCGTCACCCGTGGTGCCGCGAGGCCCACGGGTGCGGGTCAGGCGAACGCGGCGGCGAGGATGTCCAGTCCCTTGTGGAGGGTCGCGTCGTCCATGACCAGTGGTGGCAGGAAGCGCAGGACGTTGCCGTACGTGCCGCAGGTGAGCACGAGCAGGCCCGCCGCGTGGCAGGCGGCCGCCACCGCCTTCGTCCGGTCCGGGTCGGGCGCCGGTCCACCCGCGCCGTCCCGGCCCGGACTCACGATCTCCATCGCGATCATGGCGCCACGCCCGCGTACCTCGGCGATCTCGGGGTGGTCGTCCTCCAGCTCCCGCAGCCGAGGCACCATGATCGACTCGATCCGGCGGGCGGCCGCGGCGAGATCCAGCTCCCGCATCGTCGCGATCGAGGCGAGCGCGGCGGCGCAGGCCACCGGGTTGCCGCCGTAGGTGCCGCCCAGCCCGCCCGGATGGATCGCGTCCATCACCTCGGCCCGGCCCGTGACACCGGCCAGCGGCAGGCCGCCGGCGATGCCCTTGGCCGTGGTGACCAGGTCGGGCACGACGCCCTCGTGCTCGCTGGCGAACCACGAACCCGTACGGCAGAAACCGGTCTGGATCTCGTCGGCGACGAAGAGCACGCCGTTGGCCGTGCACCAGGAGGCCAGCGCCGGCAGGAAACCCGGGGCCGGCACCACGAAGCCACCCTCGCCCTGGATCGGCTCGATGAGCAGGGCGGCGACGTTGGCGGCCCCGACCTGCTTCTCGATCTGGTCCAGCGCCCGGGCCGCCGCGGCCTGCCCGGACAGCCCGCCGTCGCGCAGCGGGTAGGACATCGGCACGCGGTAGATCTCGCCGGCGAACGGCCCGAAGCGGTGCTTGTACGGCATGCTCTTCGCGGTCAGCGCCATGGTCAGGTTGGTCCGGCCGTGGTAGGCGTGGTCGAAGACCACGATCGCCGGCCGGCCGGTCGCGTGCCGGGCGATCTTCACCGCGTTCTCGACCGCCTCCGCGCCCGAGTTGAACAGCGCGGAGCGCTTCGCATGCTCCCCGGGCGTCAGCGCGTTGAGCTGCTCGCAGACCGCGACGTAGGACTCGTACGGCGCGACCATGAAGCAGGTGTGGGTGAACCGGGCCACCTGCTCCTGGACGGCCTGCACCACCCGCGGCGCCGCGTTGCCGACGCTGGTGACCGCGATGCCCGACCCGAAGTCGATCCACTCGCGACCGTCCACATCGGACAACGTGCCACCGCTGGCGTGGTCCACATAGGACGAGATGATGCTGGAGACGCCCGGGGCCACCGCGGCCAGCCGGCGCTGGTGCAGGTCCTGCGACTGGGCCACGATCAGGCCTCGCCGGTTCCGTTGAAGTGCATGACGTGCTTGATGCGGGTGTAGTCCTCCAGGCTGTAGGCGGAGAGGTCCTTGCCGTAGCCGGAGCGCTTGAACCCGCCGTGCGGCATCTCCGAGACGAACGGGATGTGCGTGTTGACCCACACGCAGCCGAAGTCCAGCGCCCGCGACACCCGCATGGCCCGCCCGTGGTCGCGGGTCCAGACCGAGGCGGAGAGGCCGTACTCGACGCCGTTGGCCCAGCGGATCGCCTCCGCCTCGTCGCTGAAGCGCTGCACCGTGATGACGGGGCCGAAGATCTCGTCCTGGATGATCTCGTCGTCCTGCTTCGCCCCGGAGAGCACCGTCGGCGCGTAGAAGTAGCCGCGCTCGCCCACGCGCGAGCCGCCGGTCTGGACCGCCACGTGGTCGGGCAGGCGCTCGATGAAGCCGCTGACCCGCGCCAGCTGGTTGGCGTTGTTGAGCGGGCCGTAGGCGGCGTCCTCCTCGTCGGGGCCGGCCGTCTTGGTGTTGCGGGCCTGCTCGGTCAGCGCCGCCACGAGGTCGTCGTAGATGCCCGGACCGGCGAGCACGCGTGCCGCCGCGGTGCAGTCCTGGCCGGCGTTGAAGTAGCCGGCCATGGCGATCCCGGCGGCGGCCGCCTCGATGTCGGCGTCGTCGAAGACGACCACCGGGGCCTTGCCGCCGAGTTCGAGATGCACCCGCTTGAGGTCGGGCGCGGCCGCGGCGGCGACCTCCTTGCCGGCCCGGGTCGAGCCGGTGATGGAGACGAACTGCGGGGTGGGGTGGGTGACCAGCGCGCGCCCGGTGTCCCGGTCGCCGGTGACCACGTTGAAGACGCCCGGCGGCAGGAACTCGGCGGCGATCTCGGCCAGCAGCAGGGTGGAGACCGGCGTGGTGTCGGAGGGCTTGAGCACCACCGTGTTGCCGGCGGCCAACG
>Ga0164243_10014905_pt1 | contig 10786 bp, 13 predicted proteins | sample OricompcompostOP_FD_108781 | JGI IMG/M metagenome (GOLD analysis project Ga0164243, IMG submission 108781) | Organic Plus compost microbial communities from Emeryville, California, USA - Original compost - Organic plus compost (OP) | ecosystem: Engineered > Solid waste > Mixed feedstock >...
CCTCGCTCACGGCCGGCGACGCGGTCGCACGGGGTGAGGTGATCGGCATCCTGCAGTCCGGACCCAGCCATTGTCCGACCAGTTGCCTGCACCTGGGGCGCGTCGCCCCGGACGACACGTATCTCGATCCCCTCGATCTGCTGGGCGGCGGCCGCTTCAGGTTGATCTCGCCCAACGGTCCCCCTCCGCCACCACCGGCGGGCCAGGGATCCCTCCAGCGACCCGTCAAGGGTGCCGTCACGTCGGCATTCGGGATGCGTGTTCACCCCATCACGGGCATCCGCAAACTGCATGACGGCACCGACTTCGGCGCATCCTGCGGAACGCCGGTCCGAGCGGCCGCCCCCGGGCGGGTCACCGGCACCCCGACCGACCGGGCCTACGGCAACCGCGTCCTGATCACGCACGCAGGCGGACTGGTCACCGGGTACGCGCACCTGTCATCACGCAACGTCCATCGAGGTCAGCGGGTGCGCACGGGCACGGTGGTCGGTCGGGTCGGCAGCACCGGACTGTCCACGGGCTGCCATCTGCACTTCATGGTCTGGCGCGACGGACGACTGACCGATCCGATGTCCCTGCTGTGACCGTGCATCCGGCCGGACTCAAGCGCGAGGGTGGGCGAGTCTGTAGGCCTGGCGGAGGCGGTCGGTGCTGACGTGTGTGTAGATCTGGGTCGTGCCCAGCGACGCGTGGCCCAGGATCTCCTGCACCGAACGCAGATCGGCGCCGCCCTCCAGCAGGTGGGTCGCCGCGGTGTGGCGCAGACCGTGCGGACCGAGGTCGGGTGCCCCGTCGACGACGGCCAGTCGATCGTGCACCACGGCGCGTGCCGTGCGCTGATCCAGACGACCGCCACGCACCCCCAGGAACAGGGCCGGGCCGCTGCGATCGGTCAGCAGCGCAGGGCGACCGCGATCCAGCCACACCTCGAGCGCGGCGGCCGCGGGCACCCCGTACGGCACGGACCGTTCCTTGCGGCCCTTGCCGAACACACGCACGACCCGGCGTCCTCGGTCCAGATCGTCGAGGTCCAGGCCCACCAGCTCGCCCACGCGGATCCCCGTCGCGTACAGCAGTTCGAGCACCGCGAGGTCACGCCAGCCGGCCGGGCCGTCGTCGACCGCGGCCTGTGCCGTTGCGTCCAACAGGGCGCGCACTTCAGCCTGCGTGAGCGCTTCGGGGAGTTCGCGATGGGCCTTGGGGCTGGCCAGAAGCGCTCCGGCATCGCTGTCCGCACGCCCGGTGCGAGCCAGCCATGCCGTGAAGACCCGCACGGCGGTCGCCCGGCGGGCCAAGGTCGTGCGGGCTCGCCCACGCGTCTGCTGGTTCGCCAACCAGCTGCGCAGGGATCGGATCGTCAGGTGGGCCGGATCGGTCACACCCAGCAACGCGGCGTGCTCGGCCAGGCTCTGCAGATCGACCAGGTAGGCACGGACCGAATTCGGGCTCAGATCGCGCTCCGCCGTCAGGTGCTGCTCGTAGTCCGCGAGCACGGCGGACCACAGTTCACCGATGTCGGTCATCAGCGCACGCCCGAGAAACCGAACGCGTTCGCTCCCCGGATCGGCTCGACGCGTACGTCGGACAGTCCGAGGGCGTGCAGATGCTGCGCAAGATCCTTGGGGTCGACCATGCGCACCTTCGAGCGAGTCAGCTTGTGCACGCCGCGACCGAGCCGGGAGTCAGGCAGGTCGTAACCGACCAGGACGCCTCCCGGTTTGAGCACGCGGACCGTCTCGGTCAACACCTGCTCCCACTCGATCGTGTGATGCAGCATCAGCCAACTGCAGACCGAGTCGAACGTCGCGTCGTCGAACGGCAGCCCCGACGCATCGACCAGACGGGCCTCAGCGCGATCGCCGAACTCGGCGAGCTGGCGTTCGGCGACCTTGATCATCGCCGGGTCGACGTCGGTGGCGATGTAGCGGGTGATCTCCGGGTGGCCGCGCAACACCTCGGCCGCCATGGCACCGCTGCCGCACCCGATCTCCAACACTCGGGGACCGAGTTCGCCGTGGACCACACGCGGCACGATGCGGCGGCGCGCGAACCACCGCCACACAGGTGTCCGGCAGAACACCGACTCGAGGTCCGACATACGTGCCACATCTTCACGGTACTGCCGTCGGAGCGGTTCAGTGCGTTACGACGCCCACTGACTCCAATTCGTTCAGCACGTCCGCTGCCGACGTCACGAGCACGGCGCGACCCTCACGGACCGCGGTATGGGAACCCTCGGAGCGCCGCGACGTCACCGGGCCAGGCACCGCCATCGTGCTGCGCCCCAGACGATCGGCCCAGTTGAGGGTGTTCAGCGACCCGCTCTGGCGCGCGGCCTCGACCACGACCGTGCCGTGTGCCAGACCCGCGATGATGCGATTGCGGGACAGGAACCGGTGCCGCATCGGTTCAGCTCCCGGCGGCTGTTCGCTGACGACCAGACCGCCCTCCTCGACGATCTGCTCCAGCAGGCGCGTGTGCGCCACCGGGTACGCACGATCGGCTCCGCAGGCCAATACCGCAATGGTGCGGCAGCGCATCGCCAGTGCACCGCGATGCGCACAGGCGTCGATGCCGTACGCGGCTCCACTGATCGCGCAGAAGCCCGCGTCGGCCAGGTCGGCCGCGATCTCTCCCGCGACGTCCGCGCCGTATGAGCTGCACGACCGTGCCCCGACGACGGCCACCCCTCGCCCGGCCAGGTCGTCGAACCGTGCCGACCCTCGGACCCACACTCCCCAGGGCGCTCCCCCGGCCCCGTTCAGCGGCTCGACGTGGTTCAGATCGTCCAGAGCGTGCGGCCATTCGGACATGCCGGGGCACACCCACCGCATTCCAGCGCCGTCGGCGACCGCCAGCGCATGCTCGACCATCGCGTCCAGATGTGGCGTGCGGCGACGCTCCACCGCCTCGGCCACGCCTGAATCCATGACCTCGACCTGAAGGTTCGCATCGCCCGGCTCGGTGAGCAGGCTCAACTCGAGCCGCGCACGATCGGCCGTTCTCATGACGCCACCAGATCGCGCAACGGGCCACCCAACGATTCACCGCGCCGCAGTGCCAGAGCTGATTCGACATCCTCCAGTTCCGGGACCGCATGCCCTGCGATGTCGGCCAGCGTCCAAGCCAACCGCAGGACACGATCGGCCGAACGGGGGTTCAGCGACCTGTTGCGCAACTGCGCGTCGACCAGATCACGTCCAGCCGGCACGACCGGCCACCGGTTCCGCAGCGCGGCTCCGGGTACTCCCGCATTCAGATCCCAGTCGTCATCGGCGAATCGGTGCTGTTGTCGTGCCCGGGCCTCAGCCACCAGGTCACGCAACCGGCCGGTGCCCACGGTTCCGGTCAACGCCAACTCGGGACGACTCGGTGCCCGCAGCGTGCGGTGGATGTCGATCCGGTCGCGAATCGGCCCGGACAGCCGGTCGGCGTAGCGGCGGCGCATCAACGGCGAGCAGCGACACTCATCGCCGGCCGCGCCGTCCAGGCCGCACGGGCACGGGTTGGCGGCCAGAATCAGTTGGAATCGCGCCGGATACACGGCAGTCTGCGCCGACCGCGACACCACGATGCGTCCGCTCTCCAGTGGTTGTCGGAGCGCCTCGATGACATTGGACGCGAACTCGGGCGCCTCGTCGAGGAACAGCACCCCGTGATGGGCCAGGCTCAGGGCACCGGGTCTGATGCCCCGGCTGCCGCCTCCGACGATCGAGACCGCACTCGCGGTGTGGTGCGGGTCCAGGAAGGGTGGTCGGACCAGCAGGGGCGCATCGGCAGGCAACACACCGGCGACCGAGTGCACGGCGCTGGTCTCCAGCGATTGCTCGCGCGACAGATCGGGCAACAGCGCAGGCAGCCGCTGCGCCAGCATCGTCTTGCCGACGCCCGGCGGTCCGGTCATCAGCAGGTGATGCCCACCCGCCGCTGCCGCCAGCACCGCCAACCGCGCGTCCTCCTGACCGGTCACCTCCGCCAGATCCAATGACTCGAGTCGGTCCGCTGACGTCCACGAAGCGCCGGGCATCTCCGTCAGCGGCGGAACGGGCGGATCATCGGGCTGTTCCTGGCCGGTCAACAGCGCCACCGTCTGCCGCAGGGACCGCACACCCACGACGTCGACGTCCCCGACGAGTTCGGCCTCGTCGGTGTTGGATTCGGGCACGAAGACGCGCTCGAATCCGGCCTCGGCCGCGGCCAGTGTCGCGGGCAGCACACCGTGCACGGGTCGCAATCGACCGTCGAGCGCCAGTTCGCCCAGGAACACCGTCTTCTCCAGCGCGGACGACGGAACCTTGCCCATCGCCGCCGCCACCGACATCGCGATGGCCAGATCGAAATGCACGCCGCTCTTGGGCAACGCGCTGGGAGCCAGACAGATCGTGACGAGCCGATCGGGCCACGAGATGTCGGAGTTGGCGACCGCGGACCGGCAACGATCCCGAGCCTCGCTGACCATCGTGTCGGCCAGCCCGACCAGGACCGTGCGCGGCAGACCGTTGCCGATGTCGGTCTCGACCTCGATGACCCGGCCCGCCAGGCCGTCCAGGGTCACCGAATGCGTCTTGCCCGGCATCACGCGACTCCCGACACTCGGTCGACCTGCGGCGCGCCGCGCTGAGGAACCACGACCGAGACGACGTCGATACGGACCGCTTCGGGCATGACGGAGTGCTCGGACAGCCACGCCCCGGCCAGCCTGCGCAATCGGAGCGCCTTCAGATCCGTGACCGCCTCGAACGGGCCGCCGTAACGATCCGTCGTGCGGGTCTTGACCTCGCACACCACCAGCGTGGCGCCGTCACGAACCACCAGGTCGATCTCGCCGAACCGGCACGACCAGTTGCGGTCGAGCACGACCATTCCCTGATCCTGCAGATAGCGGGCGGCGACATCCTCGCCGAAGCGACCGATCTCACGATTGCGCGAATAACTCATGCACCGAGCGTCGCCGGACGTTCACCGGCCCAACAGCCCTCGGACCGAATCTGTGGATATCGCTTCGGCCACCCCGAAACTGTGGACAACCGTCCCCCAAGGGGTCAGTCGGGAACCTTGACCTCGCTGGGCTGAAGCTCTTCGACGTTCACATCCTTGAACGTCAGCACCTTGACGGTCTTGGCGAACCGGGCCGGGCGGTAGATGTCCCACACCCACGCATCGCTCATCGACACCTCGAAGTAGGCGTCGCCGGTCTCGGACCTCACTTTGACGTCCACCGCATTGCACAGATAGAAGCGGCGATCGGTCTCGACGACGTACTTGAAGATCCCGACGACGTCGCGGTACTCGCGATAGAGCGCCAGCTCCATCTCGGTCTCGTACCGCTCCAGATCCTCTGAACTCATGTGTCGATCGTATGCTGCAGGACCGCTGACTCGGCCGTGGCTTCGTCCAGTGTCTCGGCGACGAGCCCAGGAAGGTTCCACGACCGCCTGTGATGAACGGTGGGGCCGTGCTCGGCCAGGGCCGCGATGTGATCGGGCGCCGCATATCCCTTGTTGCCGTGCCAGCCGTACTGCGGGAACTCCTCGGCCAGTTCGAGCATGATCGCGTCACGCTCGGTCTTGGCCAGAATGCTCGCGGCCGCGACGGCGGCACACCGCATGTCGGCCTTGATCATTGTGACCACCGGCGGCACGCGTTCGACGACCCGAGGCGGCTCGAACAGATCGGTCTGCAGCGGGTGGGACAAATAGTCGTGATTGCCGTCCAGCAACACCTGGTCGGCCTCGACACCCAACTCGACCAGGGCCCGATGACCGGCGAGTCGCAACGCCGTCATCAGGCCGAACTGGTCGATCTCGGCAGGCGAAGCGTGCCCCACGCCGTGCGCCGGGGCCCATCGACGGATCTTCGGCGCCAGCCGCTCGCGCGCCTCGGGCGTCAGCAACTTGCTGTCCCGGACGCCCTGCGGTGCGGTGCGCGTCTGTTCGGTCACGACGACCGCGCCGATCGTGACCGGTCCGCACAACGCGCCACGGCCGACCTCGTCGGTGCACGCCAACGTCGCGAAGCCACCGTCACGCAGCAGGCGACGTTCGACACGCAGTGAAGGCCGAGTGCTCATGGCACCAGCGCGCGTCCGGCTTCCTCGCCGGCCTTCACGGCATCGAACGAGTCGACACCACGGATGAAGCCCATCCGGCTGAACGGCCAGACCCGCACCCAGGCCTTGCCGACGACGGTGTCCTCCTTGATGAAACCACCGCCCGGGTCACCCATGTGCGCGCGTGAGTCGGCCGAATTGCCGCGGTTGTCGCCCATGACCCACAGATACCCCTCGGGGACCTCGACGTCGAACGTCTGCTCGGCATTGACCGTCTCATCCTGCAGATACGGCTCATCCAGAGCCGTACCGTTGACCGTGATCCGGCCGCGGTCGTCGCAGCAGGCGACATGGTCGCCGCCGACACCGATGACCCGTTTGATCAGGTGACCACCGGTCGGATACAGGCCGACCTTGGCCAGCGCGCGCTGCCAACTGGAGTTGGCCTGCGTGGACTCGTCGGCACTCAGCCAGCCGCCGGGATCGTCGAACACGACGATGTCGCCGCGGTCGACGTCTCCGAACCAGTACGAGACCTTCTGGACCAGGATCTTGTCGTTGACAAGCATGGTCGGTTCCATCGACTCAGACGGAATGTAGAACGCCTGCAGGAAGAACGTCTTGACGATCACGGCCATGACCATCGCCACGACCACCAGCAGAATCGACTCCTGCCAGACGGGAAGCTGTCGCTTGGGCGCCGTCCGGCGTTCGTCACTCACGCGATGAGCCTACGGCAACGACCCAGCCCACGAGATCTGGACCAGCCGGGTTCAGTCCTCGCGCTTCTCGCGGATCTTGGCGGCCTTGCCGCGCAGGTTGCGCAGGTAGTACAGCTTGGCGCGGCGGACGTCACCACGGGTCACGACCTCGATCTTGTCGATGGCCGGGGTGTGCAGCGGGAACGTGCGCTCGACGCCGACACCGAAACTGACCTTGCGGACCGTGAACGTGCGGCCCACGCCCGAGCCCTGCACCTTGATGCAGACGCCCTTGAAGACCTGAACGCGGGAGCGGGAGCCCTCGATGACCTTGACGTGGACGTCGAGCGTGTCACCGGCCCGGAATTCGGGGATATCGGTGCGCAGCGACTGGGCGGCGACCTGATCGATCAGGTTGGTCATGATGACTCCTCGCTGGTGCCACAGGTCACCGACGGATGATGGGGATGATTCGAGATTCGTGCGGGCGCACAGCGACATCGCCCCTGCGGCAGAGACGTCTTGCGCCGAGGATCCATTCTGCCACAAGGGGTCGGCGCGACCGAAATCGGCGGGCGACCAGGACGCGCCCGTCCCGGGCGTGCCGGGACGGGCGCGTCGGCTGGTGGCCGAGCCGGGTCGGCTCAGTCCAGGGCGTACCCCTCACCGTGCAGCACCTGATCGATGCCGGCGATCTCGTCCTCCTCCTTCACCCGGAAGCCGATCGATTTCTCGATCGCACGTCCGATCACATAGGTGACCACGAACGAGAACCCGATCACGAACAGCGATGAGAGCACCTGGGCGCCCAGGAGTTCGATGCTGCCGCCGAAGAACAGGCTCTCGGCCCCACCGACGCTGCCGAACAGGCCGACGTACGCGCAGCCGATGAAGCCGGCGACGAGGTGCAGTCCGACGACATCGAGTGAGTCGTCGAAACCGAGTGTGAACTTCAGGTCGATCGCACAGGCACACACAGCGCCCGCGACGACACCGAGCACGATCGCCCAGATCGGCGTCAGATAGGCGCACGCCGGAGTGATCGCCACCAGGCCGGCGACGATGCCCGAAGCAGCACCGACCGCAGTGGGCTTGCCGTCCTTGAGTGTCTCGACCACGAGCCAGCCGATCACCGCGGCGGCCGGGGTGATCAGCGTGTTGAGGAAGATCAACCCGGTGTGGTCCAGATTGTCACCGTAGACACCTGTGTTGAACCCGAACCAGCCGAACCACAGGATCGACGCGCCGATGAGCACCAGCGGAACGTTGTGGCTGACCGCCAGTTCCTTGCTGAAGCCGACACGCTTGCCGAGCACGAGCGCCAGCGCCAGGGCAGCAGCACCGGCCGACTGGTGGATCACCGTGCCGCCGGCCCAGTCCAGTGCGCCCCCGAAGCCGAAGACGTTGTCGGCCAACCAGGCGTCGGGCCCCCAGATCCAACGGAAGGTGGGGAAAACGACCAGCGTGGCGAACAGGGCCGCGAACAGGATCCACGGCCAGAAGCGGGCGCGATCGGCGACGGCGCCGGAGACCAGCGCGACCGTGATGATGCAGAAGGCCACCAGGAAGGCGTGATCGGCGAAGCTACCGCCCTCGTACAGGTCGGTGATGTTCGCGGGTTCGAATCCCGCGCCGCCGGCCGCATCGGACAGGCTGGCCATGCCGAAGTCGTCGAAGGGATTGCCGAAGTACTTCGAGCCTTCATCACTGCCCTGGATTCCGGCGCCGATCAAGACGTACAGGATGGCGACCGTGACGATGGAGCCGAAGCTCAGCATCATCATCGAGACGACGGACTTGGACTTGACCAGTCCGCCGTAGAAGAACGCGAGTCCGGGCGTCATGAACAGCACCAATGCCGCGCACAGGAGCGTCCAGGCTACGTAGAGTGACATGTCTACCTCGTCGTGTTGGGGGGCAGGACAGCGCGTGAGCAGCGACACCGCTGGTCTCACAACGCTGGGATCGATCCTTGGCCCAGCACATTTCGCCGGCGACAGGTCAGCGTTTCGCCCGTGTTACGCATCCGCCCTGGACGTTAAATCCAGTCACGAGGGATCGGTGCGTCGCTCCGCGGTACGGCGTTCGGCCTGTTCGCGCCGCCACTGGGCGACCCGCCCGTGATGGCCCGACAGCAGGACGTCGGGCACGTCGAGGCCGCGCCAGGAGGCCGGCTTGGTGTAGACGGGGTACTCCAGCAGTCCGTCCGGGCCGTGGGACTCCTCGACCAGAGATTCCGGATTGCCCATGAACCCTGGGATGAGACGCACGACCGCCTCCACGACCGCGAGCGCTGCCACCTCTCCCCCGTTGAGCACGAAGTCGCCCAGGGAGATCTCCTCGACGCGCCAGCGTTCGGAGGCGTGGTCGACGACCCGTTGATCGATGCCCTCATAACGACCGCACGCGAACAGCAGGTGCTGCTCGCCGGCGAGACGTTCGGCGTCGCGTTGGGTGAATCGGCGGCCCGACGGGGTGGGGACCACGATCACGGTCCGGTCGTCGGCCAAGGTGTCGAGCGCCTCGCCCCACGGTTCGGGCTTCATGACCATGCCCGCGCCACCGCCGTACGGCGTGTCGTCGACCTTGTGGTGTTTGTCGTGTGCGTGATCGCGCAGATCGTGCACCGCGATGTCCAGCAGACCCGATTCGCGTGCCTTGCCGGCCAGCGACAGGTCGAGGACGTCGAAATAGGCCGGGAAGATGGAGACCAGGTCGATCCTCATGAGTTCTCGACGATCTCTGCCGACTCGGGGTCCAGCAGGCCGGGACGGTCGGCCACCACGACGTGGCCCGCCTCGAGGTCGACCTCGGGCACCAGTTCGGAGACGAACGGCACCATCACGTCACGGCCGTCGATATCGATCACCAACAGGTCCTGTTCGGGCAGATGCCTGACGTCGGTGACGGTACCCACGTCATCGCCCTCGGAGCGGACCAGGAGTCCGATCAGCTGGTGGTCGTAGAACTCGTCGGTCTCGCCGGGCGTGTCGGCGGGATCGACGTCGGCCTCGAGCACGGTGCCGCCCAACTGTTCGGCCGAGGTGCGATCGGTCACCCCGACGAACCGCACCAGCAGACGGCCCTGATGACGCCTGGTCGACTCGACCGTGAACGTGCGACGACCGCCGGTCAGCTGTGTTCCGGCAGCGAACCGGCGGTCGGGCTCGTCGGTGCGGACTTCGACGCTGACCTCACCGCGAATGCCGTGGGCCCGGCCGATCCGGCCGACGACCACCTGCATGGGTGTCAGCGTCGACGGTCGACGTCGACGAAATCGATACGGGCACCACCGCGTCCCGCGATCGCACCGGCGACGGTGCGGATCGCGGTGGCGGTGCGACCCTGACGACCGATGACCTTGCCGAGATCGTCCGGATTGACCCGGACCTCGAACAGGTCACCGTTACGGGTCTGCTTGGTGCGGACCGTGACGTCGTCGGGGTTGTCGACGATGCCGGAGACGAGGTGCTCGATGACCTCCTGCATGGGCGCGGCCATGGTCAGGAAGCGTCCTCGTCGGCGGCCTTCGCCTCTTCTTCGGCCGGCTTCTCTTCGGCGGGCTTCTCTTCGGCGGGCGTCTCTTCGGCGGGCTTGTCTTCGGCGGAAGCCTCGTCAGCGGGAGCCTCGTCAGCAGGAGCCTCGTCGGCCGGCTTCTCCTCGACCTTCTCAGCCTTCTTGTCGGCTTTCTTCTTGGCGGTCGTGGCCTCGGTCTTCGGCGCGTTGTGCAGGTCCTTGAGCGCCTCGTTGAAGAGGTCCTCCTTGGCCGGCTTGGCCTCAGGAGTCTTGACTGTCGCCTTGCCACCGATGTCGCCGGTGAGCTCCAGGATGCGGGCCACGGCCTCGGTGGGCTGAGCGCCGACGCCCAGCCAGTACTGGGCACGCTCGGAGACCACGTTGATGGTCGACGGCTCGGTCTTGGGGTTGTAGGTGCCGATCTCCTCGATCACACGACCATCGCGCTTGGTGCGCGAGTCGGCGACGACGATGCGGTAGAACGGGGTGCGGATCTTGCCCATCCGCTTCAGACGGA
>Ga0164243_10014906_pt1 | contig 10785 bp, 11 predicted proteins | sample OricompcompostOP_FD_108781 | JGI IMG/M metagenome (GOLD analysis project Ga0164243, IMG submission 108781) | Organic Plus compost microbial communities from Emeryville, California, USA - Original compost - Organic plus compost (OP) | ecosystem: Engineered > Solid waste > Mixed feedstock >...
GTAGAGGCAGCGGCGCTTGAGCGCCTCGGTCAGCTCGCGCGAGTTGTTCGACGTCAGCAGCACGACCGGCTGCGTGCGGGCGTCGACGCGGCCCAGCTCCGGGATCGAGATCTGGAAGTCGGACAGCAGCTCGAGCAGCATCGCCTCGAACTCCTGGTCGGTCTTGTCGATCTCGTCGATCAGCAGCACGACCGGTCTCTCGGAGGCGATCGCCGTCAGCAGCGGGCGGCGCAGCAGGAACTCCTCGCCGAAGATGTCCTCCTGCACGGCGTCCCAGCCGGTGCCGGAGGCCTCGGCCTGGATCCGCAGCAGCTGCTTGCGGTAGTTCCACTCGTACAGCGCCTTCGCCTCGTCGAGGCCCTCGTAGCACTGCAGGCGCACCAGCTCGCGGTCGAGGTACTTCGACAGCGCCTTCGCCAGCTCGGTCTTGCCGACGCCGGCGGGGCCCTCGACGAGCACCGGCTTGCCGAGCTTGGCGGCGAGGTAGGAGACGAGCGCGGTCGACTCGCCGGGGAGGTAGCCGACGGAGCGCAGGCCAGCCGCGACCTCGTCGACCGATGTGGGCTCGATCGTCATGCGACGCCGAATGATAGGCGCCTGGAATGATCCCCGATCCGATGGAGCCCTCGCTCGCCCCTTACGTGATCGGCATGGCGCTCGGCTTCGCGGTCGGCGTCTTCGGCCACGTGATCAAGTCCAGAACCCTGATCGCGACGGGGATCGGGATCATCTTCGTCGTCGCCGTGCTGCTGCCGCTGCTGCGCGTCGGCGACCCGGGATAGGGGTCCGTCTCGGGCAGAGCCCTCGCGGACCTTGGGAGAACTCGCTGCGCTCCTTCTCCGGGCCGTCCGGGGCGCTCCCTAGGGGGCATTCCCAATAGGCAGGGACCGCGCCGGGCGGCAGGCTTGCAGCCATGATCGAGCACGAGAGCAGACCGGACGGACCGCGGCGGCTGGAGCGCAGCCGCGACGACCGCGCGGTCGCCGGCGTCTGCGCCGGCGTCGCGCGCTACCTCGGCGTCGACGCCACCGTCGTGCGCGTCGTGACCGTCGCCCTGCTGGCCTTCGGCGGCTTCGGCGCCTTCCTCTACCTGGCGGCGTGGCTGCTGGTGCCCGAGCAGGGCGCCGAGCGCCCGCTGCTGGGGGTGATCGACCAGCGCCGCACGGTGCAGGTGGCGGGGATCGTCGTGCTGGCGGTCGCCTGCGTCGCCCTCCTCGGCGCGTGGTGGGACGTCGGCTTCTGGTTCGGCGGCGGGCCGCTCTTCCTCGTCGTCTGCGGCGCCGCGGTGCTGTGGTTCGTGAGCGAGCGGCGGCGCGACGACGAGCCGGTCGCCGCGTACGTGGCGAACGCGACGACGACGGCGCCCGCGGCGGGCGGCGTCGACGCGGAGACGCCCGCGGGCGGCGGCGCCGACGCCGGCACGCCCGACGGTCCGGCCCCCGGCGGCGGCGCGGGCGGCGGCGACGACGACGACGCCACGCTGGCGCACGATCCGCCCCCGCCGATCCCGCCGCGGCGGCGCGGCTCCTGGGGCCTGACCGCGCTCGCCGTCGGCGGCGTGATGGTGACGCTCGGCGCCGCCGTCGCGCTCGACGCGGCCGGCCTCTACGACCTCGGCTGGGGCGGCTTCGTCGCGCTCGCGGTCGCGCTGACGGGCGTCGCGCTCGTCGCCAGCTCCTTCTACGGCGGCGCGCGGCTGCTGATTCCGGTCGGCCTGCTGCTGGCGCTCTTCCTCGGCGGCGCGACCGCCGCCGGCGTCTCGCTCAGCGGCGGCGTCGGCGAGCGCGACTACCGCGTCACCGACGGCGACGACCTGCGCGGCACCTACGAGCTCGGCCTCGGCCACCTGCAGCTCGACCTGCGCGACATCGAGCTGGCGAGAGGCGTCACGCACGTGAAGGCGGAGCTGGGCGCCGGTCTGATCGAGATCGTCGCGCCCGACGGCCGCTTCGACGACGAGGACCTGACCGTCGGCGAGCGCGCCGACGAGGGCCGCGGCGACGGCGGCATCGACAGCAGCAAGACGATCGTCGTCGGCAGCGGCGACCGCAGACTGGAGATCGACGCCCACGTCGGCGCGGGCGTGATCGCGATCACGACCCGGCCCGGCGCCCGCGGCGACTGGGAGTGGTCGAGCCGCTGCCCCGCCGGCGGTCCGGCCCTCGGCCTCGCGGGCCTGCGCCCGACCTGCGAAGGTGACCGCGATGAAGCGTGAGCGCGAGCCGCACCTGCCCTCGCTCGTCGTCGGGATCGGCCTGGTCCTGTTCGGCGCGCTGCTGCTGCTCGACGCGCTCGACGTCGTCGACGTCAGCGGCGGCGCGGTCGCGCCGATGCTGCTGGCGATCGCCGGCGCCGGGCTGCTCGCGACCGGCGTCCGCGAGCGGCGCCGGCGGTGACGACGGCGGTCCACCGCCCGCCGCTGCGGCGCCTGCCCGACGAGGGCTCGCTCGCCGGCGTCTGCGTCGGCCTCGCCCGCCATCTCGGGGTCGACGTCCGCTACGTGCAGGCCGGCTTCGTCGTCCTGACCGTGTTCGGCGGGATCGGCTTCGCCGTCTACGCGCTCGCCTGGGCGCTGCTGCCCGCGGTCCACACCAAGCCGCCGGAGCAGCGGCGCGAGTGGACGGCGCGCGGCGGCTTCGCGCGCGAGCTGGCCGGGCTCGCGCTGCTCGGCGCCGCCGGCCTGCTGGCGCTGCGCCAGCTCGGCTTCTGGTTCGACGACACGCTGCTGTGGCCGCTGGCGCTGGCCGGCGCCGGCGCCGCGCTGATCTGGCGCCAGGCGGAGGAGGCGGCCGCCTGGACGCCGGCCGAGCTGCGCCACCCGCTGCAGGGGATCCGCGACCGGATGCGCGCCGAGCGCGGCGCCGACGGCCGCCGCACGGCGCTGGGCGTGACGCTGATCGGCCTCTCCGCGCTGCTGCTGCTGCGCGAGACCGGCGCGCTGCGCCAGGTCGGCAACGCCCTCGGCGGCATCGTCGTGCTGGCGTTCGCGGTCGGGCTGATCTTCGGCCCCTACCTGGCGCGGCTGGCGCGCTCGCTCGCCGACGAGCGGGCCGAGCGGATCCGTTCGCAGGAGCGGGCCGAGGTCGCCGCCCACCTGCACGACTCGGTCCTGCAGACGCTGGCGCTGATCCAGAAGCGGTCGGAGGATCCGAGAGAGGTCGCCAGCCTCGCGCGGCGGCAGGAGCGGGAGCTGCGCAACTGGCTGCAGGAGCGGCCGGCGCAGCCGGCCGGCGCGAGCCTCGCGGCGGCGCTGGAGGAGGTCGCCGGCGAGGTCGAGCAGCTGCACGGCGTTCCGATCGAGGTCGTCACCGTCGGCGACCGTCCGCTCGACGAGCGGCTGTCGGCGCTCGTGCAGGCGGCGAGAGAGGCGCTCCACAACGCCGCCAAGTTCGCCGGCAGCGCGAAGGTCGACCTCTACGCCGAGGTGACGGCGGCGCGCGTCGAGGTGTTCGTGCGCGACCGCGGCGTCGGCTTCGACCCTGCGGCGATGCCGGCCGACCGGCGCGGCGTGCGCGAGTCGATCGTCGGGCGGATGGAGCGCCACGGCGGGCGGGCGACGATCACGGCGGCGCCCGGCGCCGGGACGGAGGTCGAGCTGACGATGGAGCTGCTGCCGGACCGGGAGTTCCCGGACACGCCGCGCAACGCCGGCTCGCCGACGTGGAGCTCCGAAGGCGAAGCCCGATGACGCGCGTGCTGATCGTCGACGACCACGCGCTCTTCCGCGCCGGCGTGCGGGCCGAGCTGGGTCGGCGGGTCGAGGTCGTGGGCGAGGCCGACGGCGTCGAGGCGGCGGTCGCGGCGATCGCCGAGCTGGCGCCCGACGTCGTCCTGCTCGACGTGCACATGCCGGGTGGCGGCGGCGTCGAGGTGATCCGCCGCAGCGCCGGGAGCGCGCCGGGCGTCCGCTTCCTCGCGCTGTCGGTCTCCGACGCGCCCGACGACGTGATCGCGGTCATCCGCGCCGGCGCGCGCGGCTACGTGACGAAGACGATCTCGGCCGACGAGCTGGTCGAGGCGATCGAGCGGGTCGCCGACGGCGACGCCGTCTTCTCGCCGCGGCTGGCCGGCTTCGTGCTCGACGCCTTCTCGAGAGAGCCCGCCCGCCCCGCCGCCGCCGCGCCCCCGCGCCCCGCCGCGGCCGAGGCCGGCGCCGACGACGCCTCCGGCGACCTCGACCAGCTGACCGCGCGCGAGCGCGAGGTGCTGCGCCACATCGCCCGCGGCTACCTCTACAAGGAGGTCGCGCTGCGACTGGGGATCTCGACCAAGACGGTCGAGGCGCACGTCTCGGCGGTGCTGCGCAAGCTCCAGCTCTCCAACCGCCACGAGCTGAGCCGCTGGGCGGTCGAGCGGCGGCTGCTCGACGACGAGGGCTGAGCGCTCAGCGGTCGTCCCACAGCCGCTCGGACTGCGGCGCGGGGCGCATCCGGCGGGTGGGCGGGTCGGCGTCGTCGGCCGGCGGCTCGGGCAGCCGCTCGGCGTCGGGGAGGCGGCGCGTCGGCGGGTCGGGCTCGGGCAGCCGCCGGGTCGGCGGCTCGGGCACGTCGTCGGGCTCCTCCCAGACGGGCGGCTCGGGCAGCGGGCGGGTCGCCTCCTCGCTCGGCAGCGGCGGGCGGGAGCGGCGGCGAGGCGCGGGCGGCGCCGGCGGCGGGGGAGCGGGCGGCGCGATCGGCTCGTCGCTCGGCAGCGGGCGGGTGCGCTCGGTGCCGGGGGCGGAGCGGGCGCGGGCCCGGCGGGCGGCGCGCTCGGCGGCGCTCGGCGCCGCCGCGGCGACCGCGGCCGACGCCTGCTCGTCGCCGCCGGCGACCGGCTCGGGGCGGTGGGCGGCGCGCATCCGGAGGCCGGCCGAGGTCAGCAGTCCGGCGGCGCCGATCGCGAAGAAGATCCCCCACTGGATGCCGACGTTGCCGACGCCGGCGCCGCTGACGTCGGGCTTGTCGAACAGCCGCCAGACGAGCAGCAGGATCACCCAGCCGCCGGCGATCGTGACGATCGTGCCGTCGCCGCCGGGGAGGTGGAAGGCGCGCCCCTCGGCGCGCGCGAACAGCAGGAAGAGGACGGCGATCGCGACCAGCAGCACCGCCGCCTCGACGAACGAGAAGACGCCGAACGCGGTCAGGTTGCGGCCGACCAGCTTGCCGCCGGCTCTCTCGGCGACGACCGCGTTGAGCTGGTACCACGGCAGGAACATCGTCACGAACAGCAGCAGCGCCGCGCCGGCGGCCAGCCGCCCCTCGGGCGCCAGCGTGCGCCACGCTCTCGTCAGCCGCGACAGCATCGCGCCCTCAGCTCCCCGCGGCGACGACCGCGGCCGCCTCCAGGCGCTCGGCAAGCCCCGCTCGTCGTGCGCCGAGAGCGGCCCCCGTCAGGTGGAGCACGACCCGGTCCCCGACGGCGATCCGCGCGGCGCGTCTGCGGTTGCGCTCCTTGATGCCGATCGCGGCGAACGCGTGCTCGCGGGTCGACAGGTGGTTCTCCGGCGAGCAGGTCAGGACCCACGTGGTGGACACGCGCTCGATTCTACGCGCGCGGGCCCGGCGGCAACCGCCGCGCCCGCCGCCGTCAGGTGCGCGCCTTGCCGACGACGGTGATCGTCGCCGTCGTGCGGCCGAAGTTGCCGGCCAGGTCGGTGCCGCTCAGCACGACCTCGTAGCTGCCGGGCGACGACGGCACGCGCCAGGTGTAGCCGTGCGAGCCGCGCGAGACGGTGGCGCTCGTCGCCAGCGCGGTCGAGCCCGAGCGCTTGATCGTCAGCCCGACCTTCGACATCTTCGAGACGCGGAAGCGGACGAGCGTCGTCTTGCCGGCCTGCACCCGTCTGGTCGTCAGCTCCAGCGCCGGCGGCTCCTTCAGATAGCGTCTGAAGCGCTCGTCGGCCTGGCACCAGAAGCGGATCTCGGCGCGGTCGCAGAGGTTGTGGATGAAGCCGGTGACCAGCTCCTGGTAGGAGAGGTCGGACTCGCTGCCGCCGACCTGGTAGAGCGACCAGGCGCCGGTGTCGGTCGCCGCGAGGTCGAGCCGCGCCTGCTTCTCGCCGGCGACGAACAGCCTGCGCGCTCGTTCGTCTCTGGAGATCTCCCAGTAGTCGTTGAGGCCGACGAGCGTCTGCACGAAGGCGTTGAGGACCTGCTGGGAGGGGGCGAACGAGTAGAGCAGGTAGCGGCGGCCGGCGCTCGTCTTGACGCCGACGCCGGTCGTCGCGCCCAGCTCGAACAGCTTGATCGCTCTCTTCGCCGTCGCCAGGTAGGCCGGCTTGCGCAGCAGCTGCGAGGCGCGCGCGAAGGCCTGCACGCCGGTCGCCTGCGCCATCGCGCTCGCCCACGGCGGGCGGCCGCCGCCGAAGTAGAAGTAGTACTCCCAGGCGTACGCCCCGCCGCGCGTGGAGGCCAGCGCGCTCATCTCGTCGAGCACGTTGGCGAGTCTCGCCCTGTCCTTCGCCATCCACAAACCGTTGGCCTTGCCGAAGGTGCCGAGCACCTGCAGCTGGATCCCCTCGCCGGGGTAGTACTGCCAGACCAGCTCGCTGTCGTTGAACTCGACGCGCTCGCCGTAGGAGAGCAGCCGGCCCGTCTGCCACCACTCGGTGTTGCGTCTGAGCGTGGTGAAGATCGCCGGCAGGCGGGAGGCGGTCAGATCGCCGCGGCCGGCCATGAAGTTGGTGTTGTTGATGACGCCCTGGAGCGCGGCGCCGCGGCTGCTGGAGAGGCGCGTGCGGACCTTCAGCGCGGTGTCGTAGATCGCGCGGTACTCGCGCTGCTCCTCGGCGTCGATCTGGCCGCTTCTGAGCAGCGCCTTCAGCTCGCCGCGGACGGTGCGGGCGGCGGCACGACGGGCGCGGGGCGTGCTGGTGCGGGCGATCTCGGCGCGCGCGGCGGGGCTGGCGGCACGCGCGGCGGCGGCGCGGAACTGGCGCGGCGACGGCAGGTCGGCGAGCGGATGACCGACCGGCGGCAGCGCTCTGTCGACCCGTTCGTGCACACTGCCGTCGGCGTCCATCACGAGCACACGGCTCGCGGCCGCCGCCGAATCGGAACCTGAAAGCAGTGCACCTGCGACGATGCATGTGCACGCCAAGAGACGGGAAGGCACGCGGCCGAGTGTTGCTCGAACGGCCGCACGACGCCACCAGTGAGAAGGAGATTGCACGTGACCCATCGTGTCCTGGAACACAGAGCCCGCGCCGTTGTCGCGCTGCTGCTCGCATGCCTCGCGGCATTGACGCTCGCGGCCTGCGGCAGCGACGACGACAAGGGCGGATCGAGCGGCGGTGGCGGTGACACGGCTGACGCGCGCACGCTCCTGAGAGAGACCTTCACCGGCACCAAGGACGTCAGAAGCGGCAAGTTCTCGCTCGCGCTGAGAGCGGGCGAGGACGGCGGCGAGCAGGTAGCGGTCAGACTGGCCGGCCCGTTCGAGTCGCAGGGCTCCGACGCCTACCCGAAGTTCGACATCAGCGCCGACGTCGACGCCGGCGGCAGCGACCAGATCAGCGCCGGCCTGGTCTCGACGAGCGACAGACTGTTCGTCGAGTTCCAGGACAACGCCTACGAGATCCCGAGCGAGTACCTCGAGATGGCGAGAAGACAGACCGGCACCGAGAGCAGAGCCGTGCCGAACCTGCCGGACATCGACCCGCAGAGCTGGGTGACCGACCCGCAGATCGTCGGCGACGAGGAGGTCGGCGGCACCGAGACGACCCACATCAGCGCCGGCGTCGACGTCAGAGCGCTGATGGACTCGATCGACAGAGTGCTGGCCGAGGTCGACAGACAGGGCCTCTCGTCGGCGACCGGCGGCCAGGTGCCGAGCTCGATCCCGGCCGACGCGCGCGCCCAGATCGAGAGAGCGGTCAGAGACCCGAGAGTCGACATCTGGACCGGCAAGGACGACAAGACCATCCGCAAGTTCGAGCTCAACACCGGCGTCCAGCCGGACGGCGAGAGAAGCGGCTCGCTGTCGCTCGTCTTCGAGCTGAGCGATCTGAACGAGGCGCAGACGATCGAGGCGCCTTCGAACGTGAGACCGATCGACGAGCTGCTCGCCGGCCTCGGCGGCCTGCTCGGCGCCTCGGGCCTCGGCGGCGCCGGCGGCGCCGGCTCGGGCGCCCCGTCGGCCGACGCGCTCGGCGACTACCAGAGATGCCTCATGGAGGCCAACGGGGACGTCAAGAAGGGCCAGGAGTGCGAGGCGCTGCTGACCAGATGAGCCGTTGAGCAGCCCGCGCGGCCGCCCGCCCAGGGCGGCCGCGCGGACTCTCGCGCATCTCCCGCGCCGCTCCGGGTAATCTGCGGCCAGTGTCAGAGCCCCCTGTCAAGCAGCGTTCGGCGCTGCTCCGTCTGCTGCTGTCGAGCGAGGGCTGGTCGCTCTTCCTCGTCCCCTTCATCCCGATCGCGCTCGCGCTCGACCTCGCGGGCGCCTCGCCGGTCGCGATCTTCTTCACCTCGGCGCTCGGCGTCGTGCCGACCGCGGCCCTGATGGGCCGTGCGACCGAGGAGCTGGCGGCCCGCTCGGGCCCCGGCGTCGGCGGTCTGCTGAACGTCACCTTCGGCAACGCGCCGGAGCTGATCATCGCGCTGTTCGCGCTCGAGAAGGGGCTGCACGAGGTCGTCAAGGCCTCGCTCGTCGGCTCGGTGATCGGCAACATCCTGCTCGTGCTGGGCGCCTCGATGCTGATCGGCGGCCTCGGCCGCGACAGACAGACGTTCAGCCGCGCGGCCGCCTCGGCGCAGTCGTCGATGCTGCTGCTGGCCGGCGCGGCGCTGATCATGCCGGCGATCTTCGAGCTGGTCGAGGGCAAGGGCCTGCCGCTGCCGGGCGACGAGCGGATCGAGTACGACTCGACCGTCGAGCACCTCTCGCTGGCCGTCGCGATCGTGCTGATCCTCTCCTACGTCTCGGGGCTCGTCTTCTCGCTCAAGACCCACCGCAGGCTGTTCAACCCGCCCGACGCGCACGACGAGTCCGAGGCCCACGAGGCGTGGTCGATCCGCAGATCGATCGGCGCGCTGGCGCTCGCGGGCGTCGCCGTCGGCGTGATGTCGGAGGTGCTGGTCGGCTCGATCTCCGAGGCGGCCGAGTCGATCGGGCTGACCGAGTTCTTCGTCGGCGCGATCGTGATCGCGATCGTCGGCAACGCGGCCGAGCACTGGGTCGCGGTGCTGGTCGCCCGCAAGGACAAGATGGACCTGTCGGTCAACATCGCGATCGGCTCGAGCGCGCAGATCGCGCTGTTCGTCGTCCCGGTGCTGGTGCTGGCCTCGTTCGTGCTCGGCCCCAGCCCGCTCGCGCTCGTCTTCAACGGCTTCGAGCTGGGGGCGTTCCTGATCGCGGTGCTGATCGCCAACCACGTCACCAACGAGGGCGAGTCGACGTGGTTCGAGGGCGTGCAGCTGCTGGCGGTCTACGCGGTGCTGGCGCTCGCCTTCGCCTTCGCCTGACGCGGCCCGCCTTCCGCGAGTTCCCACGCGCGCCGGCGGCTCGGCGCGCTGACGTGGAACTCGCACTGCGAAGCACGCGCAGCACTAGTCCTCGCGCCCGACCTCCTGGTCGTCCTCCTCGAGCTCGTCGTCGGGCTCGTCGCCGTCGTCGGTGATCGAGGCCGGTCCGCCGGGGTGGTAGCGGACCTGGAAGCGCTCCAGCAGCTCGTCGCGCTCGGCCTCGTCGATCGGCGACTCGTCGGAGACGAGCACCCACTCGGCGCCCTCGGCGTCCTCCATGTTGAAGACGGCCTGGTCGATCTCGGGCGAGTCGTCGACGACGACGAGCACCTCGGTCTGGGGGTTGAAGTAGGTCCCCGGTCGGACGAGCAGCTCGTCCAGCTCGAAACGGCGGAGTTCGGCCATGGTCGGGAGGGTACCCCGTGACGCGGGCGTCATCGCGCTGACCGGAGCGCATCGCCCGCCGCGGCGGGCGATCGGCGCGTCGGCGCGGCTCCAGCTTGTACGCGCGCGTACCGGTCCGCTACCCTTGCGCGCAGTCGTTGACTGACCAGTCAATCTGGAACGTCTGCAGGCCGCCGCGAGCGGCCGCGGAACACCGCACCGCCTCAAGGAGCAAGAACGTGGTCGATTTCACGCTCACCGACGAGCAGAAGAACCTGCGCGAGGTCGCTCACGACTTCGCCGAGAAGGAGATCCGCCCGGTCGCCTGGGAGTACGACAAGGACGGCACGTGGCCGGAGGACATCATCAAGAAGGCCTGGGAGGTCGGCTTGATGAACAACCACATCCCCGAGCAGTACGGTGGTGTCGGCCTCGGCTACCTCGACGGCTGCGTGATCGAGGAGGAGCTCGCCTGGGGCTGCTCCGGCATCCAGACCTCGGTCGGCTGCAACGGCCTCGCGACCGCGCCGCTGATCCTCGGCGGCTCGCACGAGCTCAAGAAGGAGTACCTCGGCCGCCTCACCGAGGCGCCGCTGCTCGCCTCCTTCTGCCTGACCGAGCCCGACGCCGGCTCAGACGTCTCCGGCATGAAGACCACTGCCGTCAAGAAGGGCGACAAGTGGGTCATCAACGGCTCCAAGTGCTTCATCACCAACGGCAGCCACGCGAACTTCTACACCGTCTACGCCAAGACGGACAAGGACGCCGGCCACCGCGGCATCTCGGCCTTCATCGTCCCGCGTGACGCGGGCGTCGTGGTCGACAAGAAGGAAGACAAGATGGGCCAGCGGGCCTCCAACACCGCGACCATCACCTTCCCCGAGGTCGAGATCCCCGCCGACCACCTGATCGGCGAGGAGAACAAGGGCTTCAAGCTCGCGATGATGACGCTCGACCGCAC
>Ga0164243_10014907_pt1 | contig 10784 bp, 13 predicted proteins | sample OricompcompostOP_FD_108781 | JGI IMG/M metagenome (GOLD analysis project Ga0164243, IMG submission 108781) | Organic Plus compost microbial communities from Emeryville, California, USA - Original compost - Organic plus compost (OP) | ecosystem: Engineered > Solid waste > Mixed feedstock >...
CCGCCGTACCTGGACGACGCAGACAAGCGCGAGTCGCTCGTACGCGTGCTCACGACCGCCTCCGAGCTGGAGGAGTTGAAGGCCGCGGCGAAGTCCGCCAAGTTGTCGCTGTCGTCGTGGGTCCGGGAGGTGGCTCTTGAGCGTGCTCGCGCAGTTGCTGCCGAAAAAGAGGCAGCACGAAACCGCGACGAGCCGTGATAGGCTCGTGTTTGTCATCGAGACAGTTCCTTTGTGTCGATGGCCGGCCGATCCGAGCGTGGTACCTCGGTAGGCCAACCTATGCGTTGTGATGGGGTTGGTTGGGAGGAGGCTCGTCGTCGGTCTACAGCGTCGGCACCTCCTCCCTGACCCGGTACTTGGCGCCGTCTACGCGCTCGACCCAGCCCTTCTTCCGGGCAGCGGCGAGCCAGCGCGACACGGTCCGCGCGTCGCTGTCCAGCCGACGAGCGATCTCGCGTGGCGGCAGCGCCTCCTTGGCTTGCTGCATGACCCGGAGCATCTGCTCGGTGTGCTCGCGGCCCGCGAGCTGCGTCGTGTGGGACAGCGGCCTCGCGCGCTCGGCCTCCTTGATCCGTCGCGTGAGGTCAGCGCGCTCCAGCGCGTAGATCTTCTCGCACTGATCGAGGAGCTTGCGGAGGAGATCGAGGTTCGATTGCTGCGCCATCGGGACTTCTCTCGTCTAACCCGATCGCGAGTCGACTCTCGAGGGACCATCTCGGCATCGCAGATTGGTCCGTGTCCCAGGGACAATTCGACAGATTGTCCCGGCGAATTGTCCCCAACTTCCGTCGTCGCCTGCCGTCGTCGACGCTTACGCGCGCCGCTCGTTGTGCTTCCTGATGGCTCCCCGTGCGAGCGTCGCGATGCTCTGCGGATCGTCGGGGATGAAGCCGGCCCGCGCGAGTAAGACGGCGAGGTCTGTGTTGGATAGGCCCCACTGCCGTTGGTGCTGGATCAAGTAGCCCCACGCGACGGTTCCTTGCGCATCCTTGGCGCGCATCGCGGCGGCTCCCTCGTAGATGGTCACCTGGGTACGAATCGAGTCCCCGGCGTCGAGCAGAACCAGACCCTGGTGATACCAGTTCGCTGACTCGTCTCCGATCGGATCGAGGAGCGTGTCAAGACGTACGAGGTCGACGAGCCTGCCGAACTTGCGAAGCCGCCCGAGGATCTTGACGCCGCCATGGCGCAAGCGTCGCGGAGCCATGTCCTCCTCGGAATGGGTCATCTCCAGGCGCCGGGCGATCCTGAGCGATTCGAGCGCTTCCTGGTCCAACGCATCGGCGAACTTCGCGGCGAGCGCTCGGGAGTCGATGCTTCCCAGCGCCAGAAACGACAGGAAGCGCGCGTAGACCATCCGCCATTCCTTGTCGGGAGGCGATGACCTGACCGGCGCGACAGCCGGCTCGCCTCGGAGCCTGTCTTTTCTTGGCTTCCGCTTCTTCGGCACCCGGCGAGATCATCGAACCCCTTGATCGCAGGTCCAAGAAAACACCCCACTGAACAAGAGGCAGCCGTGGGGTACTGAACGAGCCCGACGACGCTAGCAAGCACGTTCTAGGGCAGGTTCTACCGATCGAAGGGCACGAGAGCGTCTATGGGCAACGCCCACACGCTGTCCGGCGCGTCCGAAAAGGCGACAAAGGAGACTCCGTCCCTAGCGCTTGCGGCCGAGGCGCTGCTCGAGGACGCGGAGCTCGGCCCCGGCGCCCGCGTGCCGCGGCTCGCGCTCGAGGACCTCGCGGAAGTGGCGGTGCGCGTCGTGGTCGTTGCCGAGCATGCGCTCGACGCGGCCGAGGTAGAACCGCGCGGTCACGAGCTGCGGGGAGCTGCGGATCGCGCGCTCGAGCGCCTTGCGCGTGCCGGCCGCGACGGCCTGCTTGTCGGGCGCGGCGCAGAACTGCGCCCAGGCGAGGGCGACGTGGTGCTCGATCTCGTCGGGGTTGAGCTCGACGGCGCGCTGGAGCTCGCGAATCGCCGCGGGGATCTGATCGCGCTCGAGCGCGCGCTCGCCGCGACGGAACGCCTCCTCTGCCTCGAGCACGCGCTGCGCGAGCGCCTCGGCCTGGGCCTGCTCGGCCCGGAGCGCCTGCTCGCCGCCGCGCGCGAGCAGCACTTCGTACTCTTGCCGGCGTTGCGGCTCCGAGAGCACCGAGAACGCGGTGTTCACCTGCGCGAACAGCCGCTGAGCGCGCCGGTCCTCGTCGACGACGCCGAGGGCGGCGAGGCGATCGGGGTGGAGCTGCTTGGCGAGCGCGAAGTACGCCGCGCGCACCTGCGCCGCGGTCGCCGAGCGCTCGACGCCGAGGAGCTCGAAGTGGCTCGCTCCGCGCTCGAGCACGGCGAGGCGCGCCGCGATCAGGGCCTCGACCGCGCTGGCTTGCGCGTCGTCGCGCCGCCGGATCGCCGAGACCGGCGGCCCGCTCGACGCGCGGGCCCGGGAGGGAGCGCGGCCGGATGCACCCGGCGTCGGCGACGACGCTGGCGGCGCGCTCGACACGCGCGCGCGTGCCGGTGCGCCGATCGACGGCGGTGACGCGGTCGATGGTGCGCCGGTTGATGGTGCGCCGGTCGACGACCCGGGTGCGCGCGCAGCGCCGGTCGATGGTGCGCCGGTCGCTGACCGTGATGCGGTCGTCGACGGCCCCGGCGCGCGCGCAGCGCCGGTCGATGGTGCGCCGGTCGATGGTGCGCCGGTCGACGACCCGGGCGCGCGCAGGGCCCCCGGTGCGCCCGCAGCGGAGCGCGGCGCCGCCGCCTCGGCGAGGCACGCGTTGCACGACGCCAGCGCGTACACGACCGCGCGCGCGATCCGTGGATCGATCTCGGGATGCGCGAGCGCGGCGAGGCTCGCGCCGTGGCGGAGTAGCTCGAGGACCGTCTGCTCGCCGGGGCCGAACCCGAACTGCGGCAGGTCGTCGATCGCCTCGGGCCGCAGCTGGAACCAGGCGCCGAGCTGGCCGAGCTCGCGCGCGAGGCGGGCCTCGGACAGGAACTGCCGCGCGCCGAGGTAGACGACCGCGCGGACATCGAGCTCGCTACCGGCGACGACCGGCAACGTGAGTTGATCCTCGACCACGAACGTGCCGCGCTCGAGCGCGAACGTGCGCGCCGCGCGCTGGGCGATCACCCGCCGGCGGAGTCGCAGCGCCTGGTCGGGCTGGAGGCGCGCCAGCTCCGCGATCAGCTCGATCTCGTCGCGCCCGGGCGCCGCGGCCTGGCGCCGCGCGATGTCCGCGACCTGGGTCGACGACACGAGGCTGCCCGTCATCGCGACACGCACGGCGGCATCCGACGCGAGCGGGGAGTGCGCCGCGACGACCGCACCCTGCACGAACGCGACCTGGTAGTCCTTGCCGTCGGTGACCGTGAGCTGGCCCGTGAGCCCCTTGAGCCCGAGCGCGGCGAGCGTGCGCCCCCACGGGCGATCGAGGACGGTGCCGCGGGCGAGCTCGGCCACTCAGCGCCTCCGGTCCCTCAGACCCTGGCCAACGCGGCGCGCGACGAACGCGACCGCGGCGATCGCGACGACGACCACCACGATGCCCACGAGAGTGGCGTCGCCCTCGGCGTAGCCCCACATGCCCTCAAGGATGGAAGGCAGGCTCGCCGCAGTCAACGGCACAGGTCCCCTGGTGATGAACGTGTTACGTCGTCTCGCGCCGCGATGGACGGTCGTGGGGTCTGCTAGAATCGGCCCTGGATGAGCACGTCGTTTCCGCTCGACGGAGCCAGGGTCCGCTTTGCGGGCGCGACCAACATCGGGCGCAAACGCGACCACAACGAGGACTCGATCTCGCTCCCGGAGACCGAGCGCCTCGCGATCGTCGCCGACGGCATGGGCGGCCACGCGTCGGGAGAGGTCGCGAGCCGGCTCGCCGTCGAGCTGATCTGCGATCACTTCGCCGAGACCGCGAAGCAGCAGACGCTGACGTGGCCATACAAGGTCGACCGCGATCTACGCACCCACGTCAACCGCATGGTCACGGCGGTCATGCTCGCGAACCTCGAGATCTGGGAGCGCTCGCAGCGCGAGCCCCGGTTCAAGGGCATGGGCACGACGTGCGTCGCGCTGTACTTCCTCGACGACGCGCTGATCATCGGTCACGTCGGCGACAGCCGGTGCTATCGCGCGCGGCAGACCGAGCTCACGCAGCTCACCGAGGACCACTCGCTGATCAACGACTACATCCGCATGAAGCGCGTGACGCCCGAGGAGGCGGAGAACTGGCCGCACAAGAACGTGATCGTGCGCGCGCTCGGGATGAAGGAGAGCGTGCAGGTCGACATCCTCACCGAGAAGCCGCAGCCGGGGGACACCTACCTGCTGTGCTCCGACGGCCTCACCGGTATGGTCAAGGACGACCAGATCCAGCACATCCTGATGACCGAGCGCGATCTCGATCGTGCCGTCGAGCGGCTGATCACCGCCGCGAACGAAGAGGGCGGCATCGACAACATCTCCGTCGTGCTCGCGCGCGTCGAGGCCGCGTGATGCGCGCGGTCCTCGCCCTCACGAGCGCGCTCGTCCTCGCCGCGGGGTGCGCGAAGAAGTCCGACGAGCCCGCGCCCGCCGCCGACGATCGCCCGCCCCCGGTGCCCGCCGCGGAGGTCCAGCGCGGCAAGGACGCGTGCGCCGCCTACGTCGAGAAGGTGTGCGCGTGCACGACACCCGCCGCGCAGGACGCGTGTGGTCTCGCGAAGGCCCTGCCCGACGCGCTCCAGGTCGGCGTCGAGGTCGCGACCAGCCCCGACTCGGACGAGCGCGCGGTGCGGCACGCCAACGACAGCATCCGCAAGACGATCAAGGAGTGCATCGAGCAGGCCGCGCGCCTGCCGTCGATCGGTTGCTGACGGTCAGTGACCGACCTCGCACAGCACGCGGCGGCTCGGGCCGGTGCACCGCGTGTCGTGCCACCTCCCGCTCGGGTAGGACGCCGCGCGTGGCTCGTACCCGTTCTCGCTCCCGTCGCCGTCGTTGGGCTCGGGGGGCGAGAGCCAGTTCGCGAAGCCGAGCGGGACGCCGTTGGTCCAGATCCAGCCCTCGCCCGGTGACGTCGCGTCGGGAGACTGGACGAGCCCGATCCGCGCCTCGTCGGTGAGCGTCGCGAGGTGGCCCTCGAAGCACTCCTGCGTCGAGATGGTGTTGACCCGCGCGATCCGATCGGCGCCGGTCTCGCAGATCATGTTCGCCGTCGAGAACGGCGCCGACGTGCTGCACGGGATGTAGCAGTCGCTGCCGCACTGGAAGTAGGTCTTGGTCCCGCCGTCCGGGCACACGACGGTGTTCTCGCATGCAGGTGGGATCACCGGGTCGGGGAGCGCGTCGACCGCCGCGTCGTTCCGGCTGTCCTCGCCCGCGACGCAGCGCCCGGACGGGCTGCAGCCCAGCGGCGCCGGGCGGTCCTCCGCTCGCTCGCACGGCGCCCCCTCCGGGACCACCGGCCCGGTAACACGCGGTGACCGCGATCAGCCACGAGACCCCACGGAGGCGCGCTCCGCGCAGCGTGCCGCGGAGGCGCGCTCAGGTCACGATCGACTCGGCGTCTCCGGGCGCGGCGACCGCGCCGGCCCACACCACCGTGCGCGTGATCGAGCGCTCGACGCGGGCGTGGTCACCGACGATCGCGTAGGGACCGACCGTGACGCCGGCCGCGATCTCGGCGCACGCGCCGATCTTCACGGGCGGGACGATCGTCGCGGTGGAGGAGATACGCGCGGTCGGGTCGACGCCGGACAGCCGCAGGCTCGGGGGGTGGCGGAGCGGCGCTCCGTCGAGCAGCGCCCAGTTCGACTCGAGGTAGCGCTCGGGCGTGGAGTGCTCGGCGAAATATCCGCGCTCGTGCTCGTAGGCCGCGACCCGCTCGCCAGCGCGCAGCCACGGCAGGTAGCCCTGGCGGATGGAGTCGGACTCGCCGTCGGGCAAGCGGCGCATCACCGACGGCCGCGTCACGTGGACGCCGCAGAACATGTGCTCGCCGTCGCCGAGGATGTTCGTGACGTGAGGGCCGCGCGCGTCGACCTGGACCTCGACCGCGCCCCACGCTTTCGCGTCGGGCACGCGGCGGACGACCATCATGCCGAGGACGTCACCGGCCGCGCGGTAGGCCTCCATCAGCGCGGTGACGTCGAGATCGAAGATCAGCTTGCCGTTGTGCGAGAGGAACGGCTCGTCGCGGCCGTCGGGATCGAGCAGCGCCAGCGCGTTCTTGAGCCCGCCGCCGGTGCCGAGGAGCACGGGCTCGTGCACGTACTGGATGCGCGCGCCGAACCGGCGCCCGTCGCCGAGCTCGCGCTCGATCAGATCGCCCTTGTGGTGGGTGTTGATCACGAGCTCGGTGACGCCGTGCGCGACGAGGTTCGAGATCCCGTAGGCGAGGATCGGCAGCCCACACACGGGCAGCAGCGGTTTGGGGCGCTCGGCACCGAGCCGGCCGAGGCGGGTGCTCAGGCCCGCGCACAGGAGCATCGCTCGCATGCGCGAACCGTCGCACGGAGGACGCGCGCTCGCCAGCGCGCGCGGGCGCGTGCGGCGCCAGCGGCGTCTGTTACGCTCGGGCGTGCGCATCGCGCCGCTCGACCGAACCCAGCTCGCCGAGGCGACGCGCGTGCTCGCGGTCGCGTGCGTTCACGATCGCGCGGCCGAGGTCGCCGACGAGAAGCTGTTCGGCAGCGCCCCAGGCGGCGCGCCGCACGCGTTCGGTGCCTGGCTCGGAGAATCGCTCGCGGGGGTCGCCGCCGTCGCCGCGAACCGGATCCGCGTCCTCGCCGTCACACCGGAGCACCGCGGGCGGGGGATCGGCAGCGCGCTCCTCGGTGCGTGCGAGGACACCGCCCGCGCCGCCGGCGAGACGACCTTGCGCACGCTCGATCAACCAGGGAACTACCTCGCGCCCGGCGTCGACGAGCGCGACACCGCGACGATCGCGTGGCTCCGCCGCCGCGGCTACGAGCCGGTGGGCGAGCCGCGCGTCAACGTGCTGATCGACGTCCGTGACAACCCGCGCGTGACCGCCGCGCGCGCCGCCGAGCTCGCCGCCGCCGCCGCGCGCCGCGGGTACGAGGTCCGCCGCGCCCGCGCGGGCGAGACGGCGCTGTGCGCCGCGGTCGCCGCCGAGTTCGGGGGGGCGTGGCCGTTCGAGCTCGCGCGCGCGCTCGCGTTCGAGCCGTCGGCGGTTCACGTCGCCGTGAAGGACGGCGCGTACTGCGCGTTCGCGGCGCACGACGGCAACAACCAGGGCCTCGGCTGGTTCGGCCCCACCGGGACGTGGCCAGCGCACCGCGGCCAGGGCCTCGGCGAGGCGCTCCTGCTCGCGTGCCTCGTCGACGTCGCCGCGGCCCACGCGCGGTGCGAGGTCGCCTGGATCGGCCCCCGCCCGTTCTACGACAAGGCGGCCGGGATCGCCGCGGAGCGCCGGTTCCTGCTGCTCCGTCGCGCGCTGTGAGCCATACTGCCGGCCGTGCCCGCGCTGGTCTCGGTGGAGAACGTCCGCAAGCGCTACTACGCGCAGGTCGTGCTCGACGGCGTGTCGTTCCAGATCGACGAGGGCGAGGTGTTCGGCTACATCGGCCCCAACGGCGCCGGGAAGTCGACGACGCTCAAGATCCTCGCCGGCCTCGTGAGCACGTACGAGGGCCGCGTCCGCGTCGGCGGCCACGACGTCGCGACCGATCGCACCCGGGCGCACGCCCTGATCGGGTTCATGCCGCAGGCGTGTGGGTTCCAGAGCTGGCGCACGGTCGAGGACGCGCTCGACACGCTCGGCGAGCTCAGCGGCCTGCCCGACGGCGTGCGCAGGAAGCGGATCCCCGAGCTGCTCGAGCGGTTCCACCTGCTCGACGCGCGCGGCAAGAAGGTGAAGGAGCTCTCGGGCGGCATGACCCAGAAGCTCGGGTTGATCCAGGCGCTGCTCCACGAGCCGAAGCTGCTCGTGCTCGACGAGCCCCTCGAGGGGCTCGATCCGCCGAGCCGCCAGCTGCTCAAGGAGGTGATCCGCGAGCGGCAGCGCGCCGGCGCGACCGTGCTGTTCTCGTCGCACATCCTGTCGGACGTCGAGGACGTCGCGGACCGCATCGGCATCCTGCATCGCGGCAAGCTCGCGACCTCGGGGTCGCTCCGCGATCTCGTCGTCGCCTTCGGCCTGCCGCTCGAGCTCGGGATCGAGCTCGCGGTGTCACCGGCCGACACCAGCTACCTCGACGCGCTCGGCACCGCCACCGAGCGCCGGCCCGGCGAGTGGCGCGTCGTGCTCCCCGACGGCGCCGACGCCGACGCCGCGGTCCACACCGCGATCGAGCGCACCCTCGCCGGCGGCGGGCGGATCCGCAGGATCGGGCTCGTCGAGCCGGATCTCGATCGTCTGTTCGCCGAGTACCTCCAGCGCGACCATGTCCAGTAGATCTCCGACCACGCTCCTGCTCCGCGACGAGCTCGTCGGCTTCGCGAAGTCGAAGGTGATGCTCGTCCTGTGGGTGATCCTCCCGCTGATCGCGATCGGCGCCTACCTCGTCCTCCCGGCGGAGCTCACCGGCCAGCGCGACATGAAGATGTCGGCCACCGCGTTCGTCGGCCTGGTGACGTCGAGCCTCGCCGGGACGGTCGGCGCGCTGATGGTCGCCGTCGACATCGTCAGCGAGCGCAACCGCAAGGTGTACGAGCTGTTCGCGATCCGGCCGATCCGGCGCGAGGCGATCATCTGGGCGAAGTTCGTCGCGGTGTTCGCGTGCGTGACCGTCGCGTGCCTCGCCGCGATGGGCGCCGGGATCGCGGTCGACGCGCTGCGCGGCGCTCCGCCCACGACGGCGATGCTCGCGGACATGGGCAAGTCGATCCTGTCGCTGGTCGGCGTGATCGCGCTGTCGGCGGCGGTCGGCGTCGTGTTCGGCGTGCTGTCGCGGACGATCCTCGTCGCGGTGATCCTGATCCTCTACGTCGGGCAGAACCTCGCGGTGGTCCCGATGCTGCCGGTCTACCTCGGCTGGCTCCCCGACCAGTTCTGGCTCGTCATGGCGATCACGGCGGCGCTGACCGGCCTGCTCGTGTTCGGCGCGGGCGTGAAGTTCCGCCGCACGGAGCTCTGATCGCCGCGCTCAGGTGACCGGCGGCGGGCCGTACGACAGCGCGAACCAGCGCGCGAGGTTCGTCGCCGACCACCCGACGTTGTACAGGCGCGGGTAGATCACGCGCGCCTCGTCGCGCTCCAGCGCCGTCATGATTCGCTCGGCGAGCTCGGTCGCCTCCCCGCGCGGCGCGATCCGCCCGAGCAGCCCGCCACCTCCCCAGCCGTCGCGCGCGCCCTGCTCGAGTCGCGAGCGCACCAGGCCGGGGTACACGGTGAGCACGCGGATCCCGCGCGCCGCGAGCTCCGCGCGGGCGATCTCGGAGGCCATCGCGAGCCCCGCCTTCGCGGCCCCGTAGTACGCGCAGCCGCGCAGCGCGACCTTGCCGGCCATGCTGGCGATGTTGATCACGAGGCCGCGGCGCTGCCCACCCTCGAGCATCCCGCGCACGACGAGGTCCTGGAGCCGGAGCGGCGCGAGCAGATCCACCGCGAGCAGCTCGGAGGCGGCGCTCCACGTCCAGCTCGCGACGTGCTGCACGCGCATGATGCCGGCGCAGTTGACGAGCCCGTCGACGGGTCGCTCGCGCGCGATGTCGGCGACGAGCGCGGGCAGCGTGTCGAGGTGGCCGAGATCGCAGCCGTACGTCGTCGCACGGCCGAGCTCGCTCGCCAGCGGCGTCATCGCGTGCGCGTCGCGGTCGACGAGCGCGAGCCGGGTCGTGGGCCACGCCCGCCGCATCGCACGCGCGAGCGCCGCGCCGATCGCGCCCGCCGCGCCGGTCACGAGCACGTGGCCCGGCGCCTCGATCACGAGCGCCTCGCGTCGAGCGCGAACCACAGCACGAGCGACCGCGCGCCGGCGCGGGCCTTCCACAGCGCGGGGCCGAGGAACAACCCCGGCGCGACCTCGCGGAGCTCGTCCCGGATGCGCCGGATGTAGCCGGGGTTGACGTCGAGATCGTAGTCGAGGATCAGCGCCGGCTGCCCGTCGATCGCCGACTCGCCGAACGAGGTCTCGAACGGGAACAGGTTCTGACGACCGAACACGCCGGGGACGTTCACGCGGTTGTGGCCGCTACCGCGCGTGTCGCTGTCGGCCGTGAACGTCTTGCCCTCCCACACGAACGACGGTGAGGCCGCGAGCTTGCGCACGGGCTCGGCGATCGTCTTGGGCAGGCCACGCACCGCGAGCATCCGTCCGATCAGCGGACCCTCGACCGCGTGCATCGCCGCGGGCACCACGGCCGCGCGGTACAAGGCATCGAGCTCGGCGAGCGAGCGAGCCGCGAGCCCGTCGAGCGTGTGCACCGACGACCGCGACGAGGTGGAGGTTCCAGGTCCCTGCGTCTCGAGCATGCGGGGATCGTGTCGCACGAACGGCCCGCGCGGCGGCGAAATCGCGCCCCCGGGCGAGCATCCGGAGCGGTCGCGACGATTCACGGGGCCGCGGGCGGCTCGGCGGTGCGCAACAGGATCAGGTACTCGACATTGCCGGCAGGTCCGGTGATCGGCGACTCGACGTCGTCGTGCGCGGTGAACCCGTGCGCCGCGACCCACGTGCGGATCTTCTCGACGGCGCCCCGGCGCGCTGCCTCGTCGCGGACGACGCCTCCCTTGCCGACCTGCTCGCGCCCGACCTCGAACTGCGGCTTGACGAGCGCGACGATCGGCTTGCCGTACGGCGGCCGCAGCAGCTCGGCGACGCGCGGCAGCACGAGCGTC
>Ga0164243_10014908_pt1 | contig 10784 bp, 7 predicted proteins | sample OricompcompostOP_FD_108781 | JGI IMG/M metagenome (GOLD analysis project Ga0164243, IMG submission 108781) | Organic Plus compost microbial communities from Emeryville, California, USA - Original compost - Organic plus compost (OP) | ecosystem: Engineered > Solid waste > Mixed feedstock >...
CCCGACGGGGTCGGCAGGTCCGGCCCGTTGCGACGAAGCAGTTCCTGCGCGACCCACTCGCGCATCGCCGCGCTGTTCAGATAGCGCGAGGAGCTGACCAGCACGCTGCTCTCGGTCGCGACCGGCTTGATGCCGCGCAGCAGGTAGGGAATCGCGTCGTCTTCCATCTCGTCTCTCCATCATCGGAGTTCAGGCCCGGCGGGCGTGCCTTTAGTCTCTCTTGACACCGCAGACTCCCGGGCGCCCGGACATGTTTGGCGGGAGTCTAGGTCATCCACCGCCATGGCCTCAAGTCGGGATGACGCCGTCGCCGCCTTTCATGTCCCTTCGGACGTGAGCGGCGCAGATAGCTGTCTTCCGTGACGCGCTCCGACTTATTATCATATGATAAAAATCGTTCGACCATCACATGTATGGAATGGGACGGAACCAAATGGCGACTATTGCATTCGGTCGCTCACATCGCCTTCATCGAGCACCATGCCGGCCGGACTGCCGGCGGGTGAGGCCAGCAAGCCGGGGCGATCGTTGAAGGGGGTTATGGCGGCCTTGGGGAAATAATGTCCGATCCGTTCGAACCAGGCGCCCTTACCGAGGAGCAGCGTTTACAACTCCTCGTCAATTCGGTGAGAGACTACGCGATCTATATGCTCGACACCAAGGGCCGGATCACCACGTGGAATCCCGGCGCACGCCGCTTCAAGGGCTATGCGGCGGAGGAGGTCATCGGCCGCCATTTTTCCTGCTTCTTCACGCAGGCGGACAAGGATGCCGGGCTGCCGGAAAGGATTCTCTCCATCGCCGCCGCCGAAGGCCGTTACGAGACCGAGGGGCGCCGGGTGCGCAAGGACGGATCCGAATTCTGGGTCCATGCCGTCATCGACGCCATATATGGCGACGACGGCACGCTGCTGGGCTTCGCCAAGATCACGCGCGACATCACCGACCGGCATGAGGCGGAAACGGCCCTGTTCCACACCGAACAGCAGTTCCGGATGCTCGTCCAGGGCGTGCATGACTACGCGATCTACATGCTCGACGTGGACGGCCGCATCACCAACTGGAACGCGGGCGCGGAACTGATCAAGGGCTACACGGCCGACGAGATCGTCGGACAGCATTTCTCGCGCTTCTACACGCCCGAAGACAGGGAAGCCGGCGAGCCGGCCCGCGCCCTGCAGACCGCCGCCCGGGAAGGCCGCTACCAGCGCGAGGCCGAGCGGGTGCGCAAGGACGGCACCCGGTTCTGGGCCGACGTCGTGATCGATCCGATCCGGAACGAAACGGGCGAGATCATCGGCTTCGCGAAAATCACCCGCGACGTCACCGAAAAGCGGCGCGCCCAGGAAGAGCTGGAGGAGGCCCGAACGGCGCTCTTCCAAAGCCAGAAGCTGCAGGCGCTTGGCGAACTGACCGGGGGCATCGCGCACGATTTCAACAATCTCATGACGGTGATCCGCGGTTCGGCCGAATTGCTGAAGAAGCCGGGTATTCCGCGGGAGCGGCGCGACCGATATGTCGAGGCGATCATCGACACGGCCGAAAAGGCGACGACGTTGACGTCCCGCCTGCTCGCTTTCGGGAGACGTCAGGCCCTCAGGCCCCATGCGCTGGACCTCGCCGTCCGGCTCGACGCGCTGGGCGACGTGCTTTCCAGGACGTTGGGAAGCCCCATCGAAATCGTGCTGGACATCGCGCCGGACATCCATCCGATCGAGGCGGACGCGACCGAATTGGAGAATGCGCTGCTCAACGCCGCCTTCAATGCCCGCGACGCAATGCCGAGAGGCGGCAGGCTGACGATCCGGGCCCGCAACGCGCCCGACGGGGAAAGCGTCTGCCTGTCCATATCGGACACCGGAGAAGGCATTCCCGCGGACTTGCTGGACAGGGTGTTCGAACCCTTCTTCACCACCAAGCCGCAGGGCAAGGGCACCGGCCTCGGGCTGAGCCAGATCCACGGCTTCGCCGCCCAGACCGGCGGCCGGGCAACCATCGAATCCGAGGCGGGCAAGGGCACGACGGTGACGTTGACATTGCCCCGAACCTGGCGAGAGCCCGAAGCTGTCCAGCCGAACGAGCCGGCGATCATCGATTGGCACAATCTTCACGTCCTGCTGGTGGAGGACAATGACAGGGTGCGCCAGTTCGCCCGCACCCTGCTGGAGGAGCTGCATGCCGAAGTGACCGAAGTGTCGTCGGCGGAAAAGGCCGAGGCCGCCCTTCAGGACCAGAGCTTCGACCTCGTCTTTTCCGATATCATCATGCCGGGGCGCAGCGGACTGGACCTCGCCCGGCGGCTGCGGAAGCTATGGCCCGGGCAGGCGATCCTGCTGGCGACGGGCTATAGCCGGGAAGTCACCGACGGGGAGGCGGCGGGCTTTCCCATTCTCCAGAAGCCCTATGGTGCGGAATCGCTGACTGCCGCAATATCCCAGGCACTTGCCGCGGCACATCACTGATCCACTGCCGGAAAGATATGGCCGCCGCTTGCCATTCGGCTGCCGCGGCATCACATTCAGGAAAGCGAATTGGGAGGATCTAGCCGTGAACGACCGGGACAACAGCGCGAAATGCCTTGTTTTCTCGAATGTTACGGTGTCCTATGCCTGCCTTCCTCACCTTCGATTCCATCTCCGCGACCACGCCTGACCAGCGCCCGCTTTTCACCGACCTGACATTATCCATCGGCGCCGAGCGCATCGGCCTCGTCGGCCGGAACGGTTCCGGCAAGTCGACCTTGCTGCGCATCGCTGCCGGAATGGCCGAGCCGGTGCGCGGCAATGCCACCCGCAACGGCACGGTGGGCCTGCTGGAACAGGATTGGGCGGATGACCTGTCCATCGCCGATGTGCTGGGCGTGACGGCGATGCTGGAACGCATCGAACGGATCACCGGCGGCCGGGGCGACGATGAGGATCTGTCGCTTGTCGACTGGACCCTCGAGGGCCGAATCGAGGCGGCTTTCGCCGAAGCGGGGCTGTCGGCCCCGTCGCTCGATCGCTCCGTCGGCACCCTGAGCGGCGGAGAGCGCATGCGCGTCGGCATTGCCCGGCTGCTGATCCAGGCGCCGGACCTGCTGCTGCTCGACGAACCCACCAATAACCTCGATGCCGCGGGACGCGATGCCATCGCCGCGCTGATCGCCGGCTGGCGCGGCGCGGTGCTTGTCGCCAGCCATGACCGCGCACTGCTGGAAGGTATGGACAGGATCATCGAATTGACCGCAATCGGCGCGCGCTCCTTCGGCGGCGGCTGGACCGAATTCGCCGCGGCGCGCGACGCCGAACGGATGCGCGCGGAATCGGAACTGCAACGTGCCCGCGATCAGTTGCGCAACACCGAAAGGCAGGCCCAACGCCAGCACGAGCGGAAGCAACGCCGTGACAAGGCCGGACGCGCCCTGGCCAGCAGAGGATCGGAGCCAAGAATCCTGCTCGGCGCCAAGGCCGAGCGGGCGGAAAATAGCGGCGGGCGCGAGCGCCGCCTGGCCGAACGGCTGATAGCGGGTGCAGCCGAGCGGCTCGAATCGACGCGCGCCCAGGTGGAGGTGGTGACGCCGCTTACCATGGACCTGCCACTCACCGGCCTGCCTGCCAACCGCGAGTTGCTGGCGATGGATGCGGTGACGGTCGCGGCAGGTCGGCGCCGGCTGGGGCCATGGACGTTCGACATTCGCGGGGCCGAACGCGTGGCCGTGACGGGACCGAACGGCGCTGGCAAGACAAGCCTGATGCGCGCCGCCATGGGGTTGACTGCGCCCGCATCGGGCACCGTGCGGCGAGCGGAAGGACGGCTGGCGATGCTCGACCAGCATCTGGGGCTACTCGATCGGACGGCCAGCATCCTCGACAATTTCAGGCGAGTGAATCCGTCGCTGGGCGAGCAGGCCGCCCATGCCGCCTGCGCGCGTTTCGCGTTCCGCAATCGGGATGCGCTGAAGCCGGTCGAAGTCCTTTCGGGGGGCGAGCGGCTGCGAGCGGCGCTGGCCTGCGTGCTGGCTGGCGAACGACCGCCCTGGCTGCTGATGCTCGACGAGCCGACCAACCATCTCGACATGGATTCGATCGCGCTGCTGGAGACGGCATTGGCGGACTATGACGGCGCGCTGCTGGTCGCGAGCCACGACGCGCCTTTTCTGGAAGCCATCGGCATCGCCCGGGAAATCAAGCTGTCCATGCCGGGCTGACATTGGGAACGGACCGGCGGAGCATTCCCGTCCCCGCCGCCGCGGCGCTCGGCTCCCGCCGGTCAGCCTTTCGTCCGAAGCGGCTTTGAACCATCGTCCTGTTCCGGCGTGGCGTCCGGCGCGAGGCCGGGGTCCGCCTTCTGCGGCGCCTCTCCCGTGGCCCCGCCAAGCGATTTCCAGTTGAGCATCGCATTGTAGAGCATCCGGTATTCGCCAAGCGTCTGCCAGCGCCAGATCGGGCTGGTGGCGAACATGAGCACGCGCCCCTGCCCCACCGGCGCATTGATGATCGCCGGCTGATCATGGATCTGCGCGCCGCCGCGCATGAAGCCGCTCAGCACCATATCCTGTCCGCCGGGGAATTCCATGAGCACCTGCCGCCGGTTCGACGGGCGGACGAAAAGGAGCGTGTTGGTGGCCCAGCGGACCGGCAGCGTTTCCTGGGTGTAACCGTAGAAGATCGGACTCAGCGGCTGGAGCAGCTTCGCCTTCACGATCGGGCCGGGGGCGTAGAAATTGCCCTCCGGCGTGCTGGCGCTGACGTCGTTGACCAGCCCGAACGCCGCCGGAACCTCGCTGGCATTGCCCGTGGTGATCAACGTGCCGCCCTGCTCGACGAACGTGCGCAGCGCGGCGAGGCCCTCATAGCTCATGCCGCCGCGAATGTCGTCGGACTGGCCATATATGCCCAGCGTCCTGAACTCGGCAGACGGCTTGTATGGCAGCGGCTTGCCCTTGACCGGAATGTCGAAAACGATGTCCCTGGCGGCGCGGCCCTGATGCGGGATGATGATGACATCATATTTCGCGCGCAGGTTCCCGGCCCTCACCTGTTCCTTGTAGATCAGGTCATAGGGCGTTTCGAACTGATCGAAGGCATAGCGGACCCAGCCAACCTTTTCGGTCGAGCCCCAGGTGCTGAACACCGCGGTGCGCGGCACCGGCGCGTCATGGGTCGGCGCATCGATCCTGGCCGGAGCCGCGATCGCCGTGAGGCCAAGCTGCTCGACCGCCGGGCGCAGCGTATCGGCGGCGCTGGCGGGCACGATGAACGATCCTGCCGGAACGTCGACCTTGCCGACCCGGAATGCCTTTTCGGCCACCCGGACGGGCGTGTCCTTCAAGCGGTAGCGCAGGACCGCGAGATTGACGGAGCCGTTGTCGAGCACCACAAAGCCGCCTGCGCCGGCAGCGGCCGCAGAGCCGTGCAGCGCGAAATTGCCGAGCGGCGATGTGGCGACGTCCAGCACCGACTTGTCCGCGATCTCGACGACATCGGTGCCGGTCATCAGGCCCATCGTCCAGGCGGCGTCATCATAGGTGGCGAGATTCTCGTTCGGATAATTGTTCTGAACCTTGAGCAATGTCTTGGCGAGGCGGCCATAAGGCTGGTCGAGCTTCACGATCAGCGATCCGGCCGGATAGCTGCCTTCCTCCACCTTGACCGGGGCCGTGGCGCGGCCGATCTCGATCCCCTGCATCTGCAGCTGATCGACGACGAACTTGACGCGGCTCTGGTCCTTCTGGCCGGCCGGAATGATGTAGGCATAAGGCGCCTTCGTCCGCCCCGCCTTCACGCCGTTCAGGCTCTTCCTGTAGAAATTCTCCAGGATGACTTCGGGAAAGCTGGACGCCAGCTGGAGCGCGGTCAGCACGCCGGTTTCCATATAATTGGTGTTGTTGCGCATCGACCACATAACGTCCCGGTAGGGCGGGTTCGGCCGGAACCAGTCCCGCTTGAGCTGGGCGTTGCCGCGCCCGCCGGACCGGACACCGCCGTCGACATGGCGCAGCATCGTCGTCGCGCCGCCATTGCCGAACGTCTCATACATGCGCAGCATGCCGTTGTGGTTCGACGCCATGAAGCCGACATAGCCGGGCGACCATGCGTCGACATAGCCATGCGTCCACACGCCGGGCATGCCATATTTGGTAAGCTGCGACATCTCGAAGTTCGAGAAGAAGGGCAGCTCGCCGTAAAGGATCGGATCGAGCTCCGGATTCTGCGGCGCCTGGCCGCTATAGGTGTAGAGGAACGGCACCGATTCATGCAGCTCGTGCATGATCGGCGGGTGCCAGGCCAGATAATATTCCAGCAGCTGGCGCGCACTTGGATCCGAATAGTTCATGTCACGATTATTGTCGTGATAGATATATTTGCCCCAATAAGGCGGGCCACCGGGCTTATCGAGATCATTGGTCTCGTCGACCAGGCTCTGGTGATACCAGTCGACATAGCGCGACCGGCCGTCTCCTTCCAGAACCGGGCTGATGGCGACGACGAGATTGTCGTTGATCTTGCGGATGAGGGCCGAATCCTCGGTGAGCAGGCGATAGGCAAGCTCCATCACCATTTCGGGCGGCCCGGTTTCGGCGCTGTGGAGGCCCGCCGTGATGTGATAGATCGGCCTGGTTTCGGAAATCAGCCGGGCGGCCTCCTCCTCGGACGTCTGGCGCGGATCGGCGAGCAGGCCCAGATTCCGCTTGTAGGTCTCCAGCTTCGCCATGTTTTCCGGGCTGGAGATCATGACGACGATATTGTCGCGGCCCTCATTGGTCTTGCCGATGTCGAGGATGCAGACTCTGTCCGGCGCGGCTGCGGCAAGGCGGCGGAAATAATCGACGATCTGTTCCTGGCTGTGCAGCTTGTTCGGCACCCCGATATGGTCCCCGAAAACCTGCTTGGGCGAGGGAATGGTGGTCGACAGCGGCAGGTGATCGACCAGCGGGCTCATGAACTCCGGCCGGGTGGTCCATTCCTTCACGGACTTCGCGAAGTCCGGATCCATGCTTTGCGCATAGGATTGGGCGGCGAGCGCCAGACCGATGCCCGTCGCCAGGAACTTCAAACCACGCTTCATTCTTGCGCTCCCCCTCGTCATGTTCGCACCGCTTACTGTCCTGTTGCGGCCTTGGCGGCAACAGAATGCGTATCCATCGGAATTATCACGCTATCGCGCGGCGGCGCGCGGGGACACGGCTGGAGTCCGCACGGATGGGGAACCCGATCGCGGCTGGATGACGAAGGGGGTCGTTCTGCGCTAGGGCTCTCCGCGAAAGGGCGCTACAGTCGACTCGAGCGGCCTGAAAGGAGCGGGATGTCAGTCTCACCCGATGCGGTTCTCGCCGTTGTTGCCGAAGAATCCGGCCTCGATCTCACAGCCCTGCGCCCCGACGTGACTTTCGAGCAGCTCGATATCAGCTCGATCGATATCGCCAGCACCCTGTTCGCCATCGAGGACAAGTTCGGCGTGATCGTCGATCCCGATGCGCTGAACCCCGCCTCCACGATCAGCGAGTTCGTGGCGCTTGTCATTCACCGCTCCGCCGCATGACCCGAACAGTCGTCGCCACCGGCTTCGGCTGCGTGAGCGGACTGGGGATCGGCGTGGCGGAAACCTGGCGCCGGGCCGTGGCGGGCGAGGGAGCGATCAGGCGTCTGCGCCGCAACCCACCTGCCGGACATCCCGCCCGCGGGATCGACGGCCCCGCCGCGTGGATCGAACCTGGCGCCAGTCGCGAGGCGCTGGCGGGGGAAGACTTGCGACGCCTCGGCCAGCTCGACCTCCTGTCGCAGCACGCCCTTGCCGCAACGGCGGAAGCGGTGGATGCAGCCGGGCTGCGCGATCACCCTTCCCTCTCATCGCGGACCGCAATCGTGCTGGGCTGCGGCAGCGGCGGCAATGCCACCGTCGATGCCGCCTACGAACGCCTCTATGGTCGCGGACTGGGCAAGGTCCATCCGCAGACGATCCCTTCTTCGATGATCTCGGCTCCCGCCAGCCATATGGCGATGATGCTCGGCATCCACGGCCCCACTTTCGTGATCGCCAGCGCCTGTGCTTCCTCCGCCCATGCCTTGGGAGAGGCCATGCACATGATCCGTTCCGGCCGCGTGGACGTGGCCATCGCGGGCGGCGCCGAAGCGTGCCTCAACCTGGGATCATGGGTAGGCTGGAAGTCGCTGGGCGTCGTGGCGGACGACACTTGCCGTCCCTTCTCGAAGGATCGGACCGGCATGGTCCTGGGCGAAGGGGCCGCCATCGTCGTGCTGGAAAGCGAGGAGCACGCTTTTTCTCGCGGTGCGCCGATCCTTGGCGAATTGGCCGGATACGGCATGAGCAGCGACGCCGCGGACATGACCGCGCCCGACCAGGCCGGCATTGAAGCGGCGATCCATGCCGCGCATGCGGACGCCGGCGTCGCGCTCGATGCCCCGGCGCTGATCTCCACCCACGGCACCGGCACGCGCGTCAACGATCCCGCCGAGGCAGCGGCGATGCATGCCGTCTATAGTGATGCGATCATGCGCAATATCGCCATCGCCACGAAATCCGCGCACGGCCACCTGATCGGTGCAACGGCGGCGCTTGAATTCATCATCGGCATGAAAGCCCTGGCCGAAGGAATCGCTCCCCCCGTGCTCAACCATCTCGGCCCCGATCCGGAATGCGAGCTGCCGCTGGCGCTCGCGGCCACACCGATCGATCTTGAGGTGCTGGTCTCCAACAGCTTCGCGTTCGGCGGCCTCAACGCCGTGCTTGTCGGCAGGCGGCGCTCGTGACGAAGGCCGACATGACGACCGCCCATATCAATGCGATCGGCACTGCGGTTCCGCCCCATCAGGTCCACGATGCCTTCGTCGACTTCGTCCGCGCGTCGCTGCGGGATTCCGGTCATCTGCGGCTGTTCGACCGGATGGTCGCCCGCTCGGGAATAGAGCGGCGCTTCTCTTTCCTGGAGCCCGAAGTGCTGGCGGACGGCAGCATCACCGATCGCGACGGGTTCTACGGCCTGGGCGAATGGCCTTCCACCGCGGCCCGAATGGACCGCTATGAACGCGACGCGCCGGCCGTCGCGCTCCGGGCGATACAGGCGCTGAGCCCCGATATCGCCGGCGACGGGATCACCCACCTCGTCGTCGCATCCTGCACCGGCTTCATCGCGCCGGGCCTCGACCAACTGATCGTCGCGGCGACGGGCATCGATCCTTCGGTGGAACGGACCATGGTGGGGTTCATGGGCTGTTACGCGGCCGTCAACGCATTGCGCCTCGCCCGCCATATCGTGCGCTCCGAACCGGAGGCGCGGGTGCTGGTGGTGAATGTGGAACTATGCTCGCTGCATTTCCAGCGCACGCAGGACGTTGAGCGGCTGCTATCCATGCTGCTGTTCGGAGACGGCGCGGCCGCGGCTCTGGTGACGGCCGAGGAACGCGGCATCGCCCTCACCGATTTCCGATCCGCCGCCATCCCCGGTTCGGACGAGGCGATCACCTGGCGCATCGGCGACAGGGGTTTCGATATGCATCTGGACGGCAAGGTGCCCGGCTTCATCGCCAGCGCCCTGCGTGCCGAGCGGGACCGCAACGACGAGCATGGCATCCTGCGCGGGCGGGCACCGGCGGATTATGACCTCTGGGCCGTCCATGCCGGCGGCCGCACCATCCTCGATGCCGTGGAGCGTGCGCTGAATCTCGCCCCGGCGGCGTTGCAACCCTCGCGCGAGGTTCTCCGCAAGTTCGGCAACATGTCGTCGGCGACGCTGATGTTCGTGCTTGCGGCCATGCTCGAACAGCACAAGGCCGGACATGAAGGGCGGGACGGGCTTGCCATGGCGTTCGGCCCCGGCCTCGCTTGCGAGAGCTTCCGGTTCAGGATGGCGTAGCCCTCATGGTCGACCTGAGCCGGCGATCGCGTGAACAGGAATGGATGGACGGCGAACATGTCTCGCCGCAGGAATTCGCCGCCTGCATGCAGGATCTCGCATTGGTGAACACCGCCACCCTGGCGCGCCCGCCGACGCTGGCCTTCCTCGACCGCGCCTTCGCCGCGACGCCGCCGGACAGGCAGCTGACGATCGTCGACGTCGGCTTCGGCGCCGGAGACATGTTGCGGTCCATGGCGAAGCACGCGGCGCGGCGCGGGAGGCGATGCCGCCTGATTGGCTTCGACATCAACCCGCGCAGCGAGCCGGTGGCTCGCCGACTGACACCGGCTGAAATGGATATCGACTTCCGCACCGGAGACGCCTTCGCCATCGCCGAAGAGGAGCCGATCGACGTCATCGTGAGTTCACTGGTCGCACACCATATGGATGACGACGATATCGTCCGCTTCTTGAGCTGGATGGAAGATCGAGCGCACCTTGGATGGTTCGTCAACGACCTGCATCGGCATTGGGTCGCCTATCATGGTTTCCGCCTGCTCTCCTCGGCGATGCGCTGGCACATGTTCGTGCGGCACGATGGGCCGCTGTCGATCGCCCGTGCGTTCCGGCGCGAAGATTGGACGGCGCTGATCGCTTCCGCCGGCCTTCGCGATCGGGCGCGCATCCGGTGGCGGTTCCCGTTCCGCTATTGCGTCGAGCGTCTGCGGTTGTGAGCCACATTCTGGTGCTCGGCGGCGGATTGGCGGGCGGCTCCGCTGCCCTTCGGCTGGCGCGTGCCGGCCTGCCGGTGCAGCTGTTCGAACGCGAGGCAGGTCCGCACGACAAGGTCTGCGGGGAATTCCTGTCCATCGAGGCCCAGGCGGATTTGCAGGCAATGGGCGTCGATCCGACGGGCCTGGGCGCCATATCCATCGATCGCGTCAGG
>Ga0164243_10014910_pt1 | contig 10783 bp, 12 predicted proteins | sample OricompcompostOP_FD_108781 | JGI IMG/M metagenome (GOLD analysis project Ga0164243, IMG submission 108781) | Organic Plus compost microbial communities from Emeryville, California, USA - Original compost - Organic plus compost (OP) | ecosystem: Engineered > Solid waste > Mixed feedstock >...
CGCGGCTCAGACAGCGCCGCGGCCAGCGTCTCGATGCCGACCGGCCCGCCGTCATAATCGTGGACGATGCACTTGAGATAGCGGTGATCGAGCGCGTCGAGCCCCTCGCTGTCCACTTCGAGCATGCGCAGCGCCTTGTCGGCGACCTCGGCATCGATCGCCTTGGCTCCGGAGACGTCGTAGAAATCGCGCACACGCCTGAGCAGCCGCCCGGCGATGCGCGGCGTTCCCCGCGCCCGGCGCGCGATCTCTCGGGCTCCTTCGGGGAGCATCGGCGCACCGAGGACTCGGGCGCCGCGCTCCACAACCCGCTGCAACTCTTCGACCGTGTAGAAGTTCAGTCGGATTGGGATACCGAAGCGGTCGCGCAGTGGGTTGGTCAAGAGACCCGCCCGCGTCGTGGCGCCGACGAGGGTGAACTTGGCAAGATCGATGCGAACCGAGCGCGCCGCTGGGCCCTCGCCGATCATCAAATCGAGCTGAAAATCCTCCATTGCCGGGTAAAGGATTTCCTCGACCGCCGGATTGAGGCGGTGGATCTCGTCGATGAACAGCACATCGCGCTCTTCGAGGTTCGTGAGCAGCGCAGCCAAATCACCGGCCTTCGAGATCACGGGGCCGGAGGTGGCGCGGAAACCGACCCCAAGCTCGCGCGACATGATCTGGGCGAGCGTCGTCTTGCCGAGGCCCGGCGGTCCGGCGAACAGCACGTGATCGAGCGCGTCGCCGCGCGCACGCGCCGCTTGGATGAACACCTTCAAATTGGCGCGAGCTTGCTCCTGCCCGATGAACTCGTCGAGCGACTGCGGGCGGATACTCGCCTCGAACTCGTCGCTCCCTTGCTTCGCGGATGTCACCAGGCGGTCTGTCATCGAATGTGTGTGCCGAATATGCCGAGGAGGGCCCCGAATTGATCACAAGTTGTGACGGGCTTGGCCAGCCGTTCTTGTCCCCAGCTCGCAGCGCCAAGCGCCAAGCCGTTGCGGACTAGCACCTATCACGATTTGCCCAAATCCCAGCGCGGGAGTGGGATTCTGCCGATAAGGGGCACTTCCCCCATTGTAGGTTGCATTGCCATCCCCCATGTCATTCCAAGGGAGGCGGAGGACACCAACCCGTTAAGTTCAGCATGAAGGAATCTATCATGTGTGACTATTCCCTCGAAACCTACCGCACAACACCGGCACGCACAGGCGCAACCTACGAGTCGCACCGTTTCCCGTCGAGCACGGTCGGCTTCGTGGACCCCGCCGACAAGGAGACTGCGGTGTGCATGTCATGCGACACGCGCCTGCTGATCGAGAAGGTGCCTGAGTTCGTTCGTGAGAAGCTCGGCATCGGCGAGCGCGAAGAGGTGGTTTTCGTGCGCCTGGAAGAGGGGCCGCATCGTGATGGCGTCCGCTTCTCCAATGGCCAGGAAATCAACCTGCAGCGCCTCGGCCCAGGGGTGAAAGCGTACGTGATCGATGCGCTCGACGGCGATAGGAAGATCGCCGGCCAAGAGGCCGCCGCGACGGCTTAGCGAAGGCCGATCAACGGCCTTACGCGGACGACATAATTTTCAATCGACCTTGGGCGGATCGCTAGAGTCATCCGCCCTTTCTTGAGGGTAAGTTCAGGCCCGGCATTTTGGCCCCCGATGCATCAGGTCTTGATGATGCTCCCGGCCGCGAGGGCCTGACGGACCGCAATCGACACGAGCCCGGCCAGAAACGCGAGCTGCATGAAGTAGTCTCGCAGGGGAAGCTCGGTCGCTATCGCGCCCACCGCAAATCCCACGACGCCCGCAACCGCCGCCTCGAGCGTGCCCAGCTGGCCGCGCCAAGCCACCAGAGGCACGGCGATGAGCGACGCCACCGCCGCGGGGATGATCGACCAGACGAACGCCGCGATCGCGACCTCGCCCGTATGCGGGACGTCCGCCGGAAGCAGCGCGCCGAGCCCAAAAGGCGGTGCCAAGCCCAAAATGGCCGCGATGGCAAGCCCGCCGAAGAGCGGCCCCACCAGCATGTAGCCGAGAAACGTCCAGATCGCCCGCTGCAGGTTGCTGGCGTTCTCCATGGGGCTTTGCCTCCGAAATCCAATAAACGACGTGTGAAACGCCAGACGGCGCCCGCGACTTTCGTATTATTCCGACAGTTTATGCGGCCAGCGCAGATCGGGCTGCCAAGCCGTCTAGACCCGCGCCAGCTCCTTGAGCCCGCGGCGGATGAGTTTGGCGGTTTCGCTGTCGGCCCCGAGCTCCTGGACGGCGACGGCTACCGCCTGCGCCGCCTGCGCCGGCGCGTAGCCGAGGTTGGTCAAAGCCGAGATCGCTTCCGCCGTCGCATGGCCGTCGACCGCGACGGCCGCGCCCTCCGCAGCAGCCCCCGCTCCGGCAGCCGCCCCCGCCGGCACCTTGAGGCCGGCGACCGACAAGGCCGGCGCCTTGTCCTTGAGCTCGGCGACGATGCGCTGCGCCAGCTTTTTGCCGACGCCTGGCGCCTGTTCGACCGCGCCCCAATTGCCGAGCGCCACGGCGTTGGCGAGTTCCTGCGGGCTCAACACACCCAGCACCGCCAGCGCCACCTTGGCGCCGACGCCCTGAACGTTCTGCAGGGTCCGGAACCACGTGCGCTCGACCTCGCTGGCAAAGCCGTAGAGCCGGATCGCGTCCTCGCGCACGTGCGTGTCGATGGTGAGCGTCGCTTCCTCGCCGGTCTTGAGCGCGCGCAGCGCACGCACCGAAGCCTGCACCTCATACCCGACGCCGTTGACGTCGAGGATCAGGAAGCTCTCGCCGATGGCATCGACCTTGCCGCGCAGTTTGCCGATCATGCTTTACCTCTGGAGTGCTCCGGAAAAGAGGGAGCCGGTTTTCCGATAAGAAGCACAATCATCTTAGGACGCCGCGGCCTTGAGCGCGCGCAGGGCCTTGGCCTGTGGGCTCGTGCGATGGTTGGCGTGGCAGATGGCGATCGCGAGCGCATCGGCCTCGTCGGGACTGTCGAACTTCGCCTTGGGCAGAAGATAGCCGATCATCGCCTGGATCTGCTTCTTGTCGGCGTGGCCGGTGCCGACCACCGACTTCTTGATGAGGTTGGGGGAGTACTCCGCCACGCGCAGCCCTTTGACCGCCGGGGCCAGCAGCGCCATGCCGCGGGCTTGGCCGAGCTTCAGGGTTGCCCGGGCGTTGTCGTTGACGAAGGTCTCTTCGACGGCCGCCTCACCCGGCTTGAAGCTGGCGATGACCCCGCACAACCCCTCGAAGATCTCGCGCAGCCGGTAGGCCAGGTCCTCGTCGTTGGTCGAGGCGATGTGGCCCGAGGCGATATAGACGAGCCGGACGCCATCGCTTTCGACGACGCCCCAGCCGGTGCGGCGCAGGCCTGGATCGATGCCGATGATGCGTGCCGTTCTCTGTGACATGGGCTCTGCCATATCACAGCTTTCGATTCGCCCGGCGCGCCAGCCGCAGAACCGCAGCAAAGCGTGATGGAACGGCCTCAGGCCGCCGTCAGCTTGCGCATGACCTCGTCCGAGACGTCAAAGTTGGCGTAGACGCTCTGCACGTCGTCATCGTCTTCCAGCGTGGCAATCAGCTTCAGGATGCTGTCGGCGCGCTCCTCGTCGACCTCGGTCGATAGGTTCGGCCGCCACACGGCCTTGACGCTCGCCGGAGCCCCGAGCTTCTCTTCCAAAGCCGCCGCGGCGCTTCCCAGGTTCTCGAACGTGCAGGTGATGAGGTGGCCGCTGTCGTCGGAGACCGCGTCATCGGCGCCGGCCTCGATCGCCGCTTCCAGCACGTCGTCGGGCGAGCCGGCTTCGGCCTTGTAGCGGATCTCGCCGACGTGATCGAACATGTGCGAGACGGCGCCGGTCGCGCCGAGATTGCCGCCGTGCTTGCTGAAGGCGGCACGCACGGCAGCACCCGTGCGGTTGCGATTGTCGGTCAGCGCCTCGACGATAACCGCGACGCCGCCCGGTGCGTACCCCTCATAGCGCACGCTCTCGAACGTGTCGGCGTCGGCGCCCTGAGCCTTCTTGATGGCGCGCTCGATGTTGTCCTTCGGCATGTTCTCGGCGCGCGCCGCCTGGATGGCGAGGCGCAGCTTCGGGTTCATCGTCGGATCGGGCGTGCCGTTCTTGGCTGCCATGGTGATTTCGCGGGCGAGCTTGGTGAACGCCTTGGCGCGCGCCGCGTCCTGCTTGCCCTTGCGGTGCATGATGTTCTTGAACTGCGAATGGCCGGCCATACTGCTCTCCTTGAGCTTTCGGCGGCTTCGCGCGGCGGCACGCGACCGCAGGAAAGGGTCGCTGGCACGGCGAAGCGCCGGAAACGAATAATGATCGGCTTGTTTCTGCGCGAGGTAGACGGCGACGGTCAAGGGGCCGACGCCGCCGATCTGCGGCGGAAATGGCCCGTCAGGCGAGCCAGAACTCCGGTTCCGAGGGCTCGAGCACGCCGCCGAGCCGCACCGCCTTGAGGCGGGTGGCGAGTCCCGTTCGGTCGTCGATCTCGACCGCGAGCCCCGACACCGTGGCATCGCCTTCAGAGGGCTCGAAACGCTGGCGCGGGATGCGCGTACGGAAGCGGGTGATCGGCTCCTCGATCTGCATGCCGAGGACGGATTCGTAATCGCCGCACATGCCGGCGTCCGACATGTAAGCAGTGCCGCCCGGCAGGATGCGCTCGTCCGCCGTGGGCGTATGGGTGTGGGTGCCGACGATGACGCTTGCCCGCCCGTCGAAATAGTACGCGAACGCCTGCTTCTCGCTCGTTGCCTCGGCGTGCATGTCGATCAGCACGACGTCGGCGCCGCGGCCCAAGGGGCAGGCGTCGAGCTGCGCGTCGACGCCGTTGAACGGGCAGTCCATCTCGGTCATGAACACTCGGCCGAGCACGTTGATGACGAGAACGTCTGCATCGTTGCGCGCCTTGAACAGCCCGGCGCCGCGGCCCGGTGTGCCCGCCGGATAGTTGACCGGCCGGACCAGGCGCTCGTGCCGCTCGATATAGACCAGCGTCTCCTTCTGGTCGAAGGCGTGATTGCCGAGCGTCACCACGTCGGCGCCGGCGTCGAGCAGCTCCATCAGGATCTTTTCGGTGATGCCGAAGCCGCCGGCCGAGTTCTCGCCGTTGATCGCCACGAAATCGAGGTCATAGCGGCGCCGGAGCTCCGGAATGGCGGCGACCGCGGCCTTGCGGCCGGCGCGCCCAACAACGTCACCAAGGAAGAGAAAACGCATCGGCTACCCGTTGCACCGGATGGGACCGCTCGGGGTGAGCACCCAGTCGAGCCGCTGATCGAAAGCGTCGTGCGGCACGCGATCGACTTTGAGTTCATCGAGCGCCAGGCCAACGGTCACGATCGGCTTCTCGGCGCGCAAACCGGCGATAGTGCGGTCGTAGAAGCCGCCGCCGTAGCCGACGCGATAGCCGCTAAGATCGAAGGCGAGCAGCGGCACGAGCAGCACGTCAGGGGAGACTTCCGGCGCCGCGTCGACCGGCTCCTTGATACCCCATGCCGCCTCTTTCATCGGATCGCCCGGCTTCCAGGCTCGGAAGATGAGCGGCTGACCTTTGCCCACCATCACAGGCAGCGCCAGCCGATGGCCTCCGCCCATGAGGCGCAGCATCAGTGGCACGGCGTCGAGCTCTTCGCCGAACGCGTAAAATCCGGAAACGACCGAATTGTAAGCGGGGGCTGGCTCCAGGAAATCGAGGCCGTGATCGGCGAGGCGGCGCGCCGCTTCTTCACCGGCCTGCGGGATCACTCGCGCGCGGATTTCCTTGCCGAGAAGACGCAGCTTCTTCTTCGCCTCGCGGGGCTCCTCGGCGCCTGGCTCTACGTTGCCGAAGTTCATCCAATCCCCTTGAAGCAGACACGTCCGGGCGCCGTCGGCCAAGCGCCACCAAAGTCGGATAGAGCGCAGGGCCCGAGAATTCAAGCCGTACGTCGCGGGATCGGAGTTAACAGGGCTTGCAATGACGCGGGGATTCAAAGAGCCGCGAAGGCCGTCGGAACGTTTGATCTCGCCGGGTCCCTACAAATGTAGGTGGGCGCCGTGTGCCCGAGGCCACGACCTCGGACAGGGACAGCTCCCTGGCAGATCTTATAGGCCCTGGAGATTCGTTTGTTCCTAACGCACCCCGCAGCGGCAGCTAATGTAGGTGATTGGCCAGCGCTGTTAAAGTGGAAGCAACGATACGCTGCGCTTCAGCACCGCGACATTGTTGTCAATAATCCCGCGGGTCATCTCGCGCGACGCTGCGGCCCTCGCCTGCTCTTTGGCCTCGTCCCGCGCCCGCTCCGCAACGGCGCGCTGCTGTTCGCACACGACGAGTTGCTGCTCCGAGACGGCGAGTTGCTGCTCTGAGGCTGCAAGCCGCTGTTCTGAAGCCGCGAGTTTCTGTTCGCTGACGGCCAGTTGCCGCTCGGAAGACGCCAGCTTCTGCTCGCTGACGGCGAGCCGCTGCTCGAGGGCGAACAGTTGCTCGCGCACCTCGAACAGTTCGTCGGTGGTCTTGAGCGCCGCCATGAGCAACAGGCGGATGTCGCCGACCTGGCCAAAGTTGGATGCCAGGCACTCGACTTTCCTTCCAAGAAAATCAATGAGTTCTCTCAGACGCGCTTCCTGGCCGTCCGAGCAATCGAGCCGGTACGAGCGACCGTTGATGGTGGCCTGAACCTGTCCCATGACACCCCGCCCCCTGCGTCCCCATGTGACGCCGGGTCTGCCGGTGTCACCCGCCGTGATGGGTCGCGAAGCCGCCGTGAATGTCCGGGAATCCGGGCCGAATCACTGCGAGTTCTCAAGCAGAGTATGGAGAGAATCGAGAACCCAATCAATGCGATTGACGGCGTTCTCGTTGATCGCCTCGAGATCGGTAATACGCTGTTTCGCCGCCGACAGCTCGGCTCGGAGATTGTCGCGCTCCTTCTTCAGCGCCTGCACCTCGCCGGTGATCTGCTTGAGGTCGGCCTGCGGCTTGATCGCCTTCGCCGCCTTCAAGGGCTTGGCGGATTTTACTGGTTTTGCGGTCTTTCGCGCAGCCTTGATAGGCGCCGCACGCTTGGTCGTCTGCCGGTCCTGTTTGGCCATGAGCCCACCCAATCCGCTGCCGCAGACGCCACGTGTGTCCAGACATTCGAGTTCTGGCAACGTACGCGGTACGGCGCGCCTCCCCCTGTACTCGCCTGAGCTTCTACTCAGCACGGATCCGTCTAACTCGGATCTTCAGGCGGCCCCTGAGCTCCGAAATCCGGTTAACCCTGCCGTAGCATCACAGTAGGGGACACCCTTTGAGACCGTCAACGAGCAAGGCTCGGTTGCGGCAAACATACTCCTATAGTGGAACATCAATATCCATTACGATTGACAGTCGCGGCGTCGGCCAAGTTAATTGGGCCGCCTCAACGAAGTTCACCCCAGCCTTTTTGCTGCTACCCGCGCGCGTGGCCAGGATTTCGGCCCGTGCGATAAGCCGCGAAGAGGCTCACAAACCGCCCCCGGGAGAAAAAGGAAATGACGGTTAGAGTCGCGATCAACGGTTTTGGACGTATCGGCCGCAACGTGCTGCGCGCCATTGCCGAAAGCGGCCGCCAGGACATCGAGGTCGTGGCCATCAACGACCTGGGTCCGGTCGAAACCAATGCGCACCTGCTGCGCTTCGACTCCGTCCACGGCCGCTTCCCCGGTGAGGTGAAGGTCGCAGGCGACACCATCGACATCGGCCGCGGCCCGATCAAGGTGACCGCCGTCCGGGATCCCGCCGAGCTGCCGCACGCCGCCCTGGGCGTCGACATCGCGCTCGAGTGCACCGGCATCTTTACGAAGCGCGACAAGGCCGCGGCTCACCTGTCCGCCGGCGCCAAGCGCGTCCTCGTCTCGGCTCCGGCCGAGGGCGCCGACTTGACGGTCGTCTACGGCGTCAACCACGAGAAGCTCTCCCCCGACCACCTCGTCGTCTCGAACGCCTCGTGCACGACCAACTGTCTCGCGCCTGTCGCCAAGGTGCTGAACGACTTCGTCGGCATCCAGAAGGGCTTCATGACGACGATCCACTCCTATACGGGCGACCAGCCGACGCTCGACACCATGCACAAGGATCTCTACCGCGCCCGCGCCGCGGCGCTGTCGATGATTCCTACCTCGACGGGCGCCGCCAAGGCGGTGAGCCTCGTGCTGCCTGAGCTCAAGGGCAAGCTCGACGGCGTCGCCATCCGCGTGCCGACCCCCAACGTTTCGGTCGTGGACCTCAAGTTCGTCGCCCAGCGCGAGACCAACGCCGAGGAGATCAACGCCGCCATCGTCTCGGCCTCGACCCAGCAGCTCAAGGGCGTCCTCGCCACCACGGCAGAGTCCAACGTTTCGGTGGATTTCAACCACGATCCCCATTCGGCGATCTTCCATCTCGACCAGACCAAGGTCATGGATGGCACCCTCGTGCGCGTGCTCGTTTGGTACGACAACGAGTGGGGCTTCTCTAACCGAATGACCGATACCGCGGTCGCCATGGGCAAACTAATTTAAGCCAGAAACGTTTGCGGTCAGGTCCGGCTTGCGCCACCGGCTGGACTTGGCTTTGCCTTACGGCCGGGCTAAGTCCTCAGACCACATTTTGAAGTTTCAGGCTGTCCACGGAGGACGACCCTATGACCGAAAAGCTAGAAGATATCGCAACCCGCATGGTTGCCCCTGGCAAAGGCATTCTGGCTGCCGACGAAAGCTCCGGCACCATCAAGAAGCGCTTCGACTCGATCGGCGTCGAATCAACTGAAACCAGCCGCCGCGACTACCGCGAGATGCTGTTCCGTACCGACGAGGCGATGCGCAACTACATCTCCGGCGTCATCCTCTATGACGAGACCCTGCGCCAGAAGGCGGCCGACGGCACGCCGCTCGCCGAGATCATCAAGGCCGCGGGCTCCATCCCCGGCATCAAGGTGGACAAGGGTGCGAAGCCCCTGGCCTTGAGCCCCGGCGAGCAGATCACCGAAGGCCTGGACGGCCTGCGCGAGCGCCTTGCCGAGTACTATGACCTCGGCGCGCGGTTCGCCAAGTGGCGTGCCGTCATCACCATCGGCGACGGCCTGCCGACCTGGAACTGCGAGAACGCCAACGCCCACGCGCTCGCCCGCTATGCAGCGCTCTGCCAGGAAGCCGGCATCGTCCCGATCGTCGAGCCGGAAGTGCTGATGGACGGCGCCAACTCGACCCACGACATCGACCGCTGCTTCGAGGTAACCCACAAGGTCCTGCGCCTCGTCTTCCGCGAGCTTCATGCGGCGAACGTCAAGCTCGAGGGCATGGTGCTGAAGCCGAACATGATCATCGCCGGCCAGAAGTGCTCGAAGCAGGCGTCGCCTGAGGAAGTCGCCGAGAAGACGGTGAAGTGCCTGAAGGAGACCGTGCCTTCGGCGGTGCCCGGCATCGCCTTCCTGTCGGGCGGCCAGTCGGACGAAGAGGCGACCCGCCACTTGTCGCTGATGAACGCCATCGGCGGCCTGCCATGGGCGCTCACCTTCTCCTACGGCCGCGCACTGCAAGCTGCTGCGCTGAAGGCCTGGGGCGGCAAGAGCGAGAACGTCGCCGCCGGCCAGCGTGCCTTCGCCCACCGCGCCCGCATGAACTCGCTGGCAGCCCTCGGCAAGTGGCAGGACCAGCTCGAGCAGGCCGCCTAACAGCCACGGACTTCACGGACCTGAAATGAAAAGAGGCGAGCGGGATCCGCTCGCCTCTTTTGCATTCTCGCCATCTGAATGATGTGGCGAAAGCGACGCCGCCGTCAGTCCTTCGGCTGCTGCACCAGACGCAGGTACGGCAGCGGCGACTTCCAGCCCTCCGGGAACTTCTCGCGGGCTTCCTCGTCCTTGACCGCCGGCACGATGATGACCTCGTCGCCCTGCTTCCAGTTCACCGGCGTCGCGACCTTGTGCTTGGCCGTGAGCTGGCACGAGTCGAGCAGACGCAGAACCTCGTCGAAGTTGCGGCCCGAGCTCATCGGGTAGGACAACATCGCCTTGATCTTCTTGTCCGGACCGATGATGAATACGTTGCGCACGGTCTGGTTGTCGGCGGCGGTGCGGCCCTCGGACGAGGTGCCGGCATCCTCCGGCAGCATGTCGTAGAGCTTGGCGACCGTGAGGTCCTTATCGCCGATCATGGGATACCGGACCGGGTGGCCCATGACGGCCTCGATGTCCTTCTTCCACAGCTGGTGCTGCTCGACCGGATCGACGCTCAAGCCGATGATCTTGGTGTTGCGCTTGGCGAACTCGTCGAGCAGGCCGGCCATGTAGCCGAGCTCGGTCGTGCACACCGGCGTGAAGTTCTTGGGGTGCGAGAACAGGACGGCCCAGCCGTCGCCCATCCAGTCATAGAAATGAAGCGGCCCATCAGTCGTCTCAACTTCGAAATCTGGAGCCGTGGATCCGATGCGTAGTGACATTGGTTACCTCTCAACAGTGAATTACTCGCCCCCCAACGAGGACGGACTATCATCACCCTGGTGCAACGAGAGCAAGGCTTTTTCGCGAAACGCCAGAAGGTTGCGCGCCGGCTCTCATACTAGCACGCTTGCGGCGTTCGCCCCTCCTTCGGATATCGCACGAAGAGTTGCTGATTAAGCGCCTGGAAACGGCCAACTAAAGCGAAGCCGTCGAGGGCCAAAAAACGCTTCACAAACCGGCCTTTGCCGAGCGGGCCCGGCTATGGGATAAGCGTCGGGCAGAACCATCATCCCCACCGGCTTCGCTCGCGCTCTCCGGCACAGCCGCTATTCTGCCGCTTTCGCGTC
>Ga0164243_10014911_pt1 | contig 10782 bp, 8 predicted proteins | sample OricompcompostOP_FD_108781 | JGI IMG/M metagenome (GOLD analysis project Ga0164243, IMG submission 108781) | Organic Plus compost microbial communities from Emeryville, California, USA - Original compost - Organic plus compost (OP) | ecosystem: Engineered > Solid waste > Mixed feedstock >...
GGGCGAGCAGCAGCCGCACGATCTGCGCCCGGATGGAGACGTCGAGCGCCGAGGTCGGCTCGTCGAGCACCAGCAGCGCCGGCCGGGCCGCGAGCGCTCGCGCGATGCTGAGCCGCTGGAGCTGCCCACCGCTGACCTGGCCGGGCAGCCGGTCGAGCAGTGCCGGGTCGAGCTGGACCTCCCGCGCGAGCGCCTCCATGGTCGCGGCCGCTTGCGCGTGCGGCTCGCCGCGCAGCAGGTGGAACTCCTCGATGCTGCGCCGGACGGTCCAGCGCGGGTCGAAGGCGGCCTGCGGCTGCTGGAACACGGCCTGGATCGTCCGGCGGTGAGGCCGGAAGGCGCGCTCCGAGAGCCGGTCGACCCGGCTGCCGTCGAGCCGGACCTCCCCGGAGGTCGGCGCGGTGAGGTGGAGCAGGATCCGGCCCAGCGTCGACTTGCCGGAGCCCGACTCGCCGACGATGCCGAGGATCTCGCCACGGTGGAGGGTGAAGTCGACGCCGTCGACCGCGACGACCGACCGCGCGCCGCGCCCGTAGCGCTTGACCAGGCCGCGCGCCTCCAGCAACGGTGCGTTCACAGCGCCTCCACGCGGTTTTCGCCGTCGACCGCGAGCACGTACGAGTCGATGAGCGAGCGGGTGTAGGGATCGCGCGGCGCGGTGAGGACCTGGGCGGTCGGACCCTCCTCGACTACCACGCCGTCGTGCATGACCGCGATCCGGTCGCAGATCTGCGCCGCCGCCGCGAGGTCGTGGGTGATCAGCAGCACCGACGCGCCCGCGGCCCGGACGCGCTCGACGATCAGGGCCAGCACCTCGGCCTGGACGGTCGCGTCGAGCCCGGTCGTGGGCTCGTCGGCGATGAGCAGCCGCGGTGAGCAGGCGAGCGCGCGGGCGAGCGCGGCCCGCTGCGCCATGCCACCCGAGTACTGGTGGGGATACTGCCGCGCGCGACGCTCCGGCTCGGCGATGCCCATGGCGGCGAGCAGGTCGACCGCCTCAGCCGCCGCCCGGCGCCGGGGCACGTCGCGATGGATCCGGATCAGCTCGGCGATCTGGTCGCCGACCCGGATCAGCGGGTTGAGCGTCGCGACCGGGTTCTGGAAGATCGCGGCGACCTGGGAGCCGCGGATGCGCCGCAGCTCCTTGCGGCTCGCGCGGAGGACGTCGGCGCCGTCGAGCAGCACCCGTCCCGCGTCCACCGCGGCGGCGTCGGGGAGCATTCCGAGCACGGCCGAGGCGGTGAGCGACTTGCCCGAGCCCGACTCGCCGACCAGGCCGAGGAACGTGCCCGGCGGGATCGCCAGGTCGACGCCGCGCAGCGCGTGCACCGGCCCACCCGCCGTCCGGATGGTGACCTTGAGCCCTTCAATGGCCAGCCCGCTCATGACGGCCCGCTCCATCTGCGCGCCGCGGCGGCGATCTGGTTGAGCGCGAGGACGGTCAGCAGGATGGCCAGGCCCGGGAAGACCGACAGCCACCACTGGCCGGTCACCATGTGGTCCGTACCCTGGCGGATCATCGACCCCCATTCGGCGGTGGGCATGCGGATGCCGATGCCGATGAAGCTCAGGCCGGCGAGCACCTGGATCGCCCAGGCGCAGGTGACGGAGAACTGCGCGATCGCCACCTGGGTGATGTTGGGGACGATGTGCTGGCGGACGATCTGGAACGTCGAGCGTCCGGCGCAGCGCGCGGCGAGCACGAAGTCGGCCTCCCGCAACGGGATCACCGCCGAGCGCGCCAGTCTCATGTAGAGCGGGATGTTGACCACGGCGATCACCACGACGAGGTTGGGAACGCTCGGTCCGAGGGCGAGGGTCACCCCCATCGCGAGCAGCATCGTGGGGAAGGCCTGAAACGACTCGGCGACGCGCAGCAGCCCCTGGTCCCAGGCGCCGCCGCGGTAGGCGGCGAACGCGCCGAGCGGGATGCCGACCACCAGGGCGATCGCCGACGCGCTGACCGCGAGCAGCAGGTCGATCCGGCCGGCGGAGACCACCCGCGAGAGCACGTCCATGCCGTACTGGTCGACGCCGAAGAGGTGGGCCGCCGACGGCGGCGAGAGCGGGTCGCCGGCGCCGACGTCGAGCGGGTCGACGAGGAAGAACGGGCCGACGAGAGCGACCAGGGCGATCGCCGCGAGACCGGCCGCGGGCACGAGCACCCGCCACCGGGTGAGTGGGCGGCGCCCGGCCGCCGTGACGCTCATGTCCGGCTCCGCGGGTCGACGAAGAGGTGGAAGACGTCGGTCACGAGGTAGACCAGCAGGTAGACCATCGCGCTGAGCACGACGACCGCCATCACCGGCGCGTAGTCGGATGCGGTGATCGAGTCGACCGCGTACTTGCCGACGCCGGGCCAGGCGAAGACGAACTCGACCATCACCGTGCCGCCGAGCAGATACCCGAACATCGTGGCGATCATGGTGGTCACCGGGAGCAGGGCGTTGGGCAGGGCATGGCGGACGACCAGCCGGGCCGGTGGGATGCCCAGCGCCCGGCCGGCCCGAATGTACGGCGACCCGAGCACGCCGGTCATGAACTCCCGGGCCGTACGCATCATGGGCGCGCCGGTCGTGAGCGCGAGCGTCAGGCCCGGCAGCAGCAGCTGTGCCAGCGACGCGCGCAGCGCCGTCCAGTCGGCGGTCAGCAGCGCGTCGACGGTGTAGAAGCCCGTGATCGTGCCCGGCGGGGTGCCGGAGATCCGGCCGATCGGTGGCGGCGCGATGTCGAGGCTGGTGAAGAAGACGAGGATGACGACGGTCGCCAGCCAGAACTCCGGCACCGAGACGCCCAGGCTGCCGACGAAGTCGGCGGCCCGGGCGAACACCGAGCGCGGGAAGACCGCGGCCAGGGTGCCGACCAGGAGTGCCCAGCCGACCGCGACGACGATCGCGAACAGGGCGAGCTCGGCCGTGGCCGGCCACCGGGAACCCAGGTCGCTGACGACCGACTGGCTCGTCCGCAGCGAGGTGCCGAGGTCGCCGTGGACGAGGTCGCCGAGGTACGCGACGAACTGCGCGGGCAGCGGCCGGTCGAGGCCGAGCTCGCGGATGGCGGCGTCGACCTTCGCCTGGTCGGTCAGCGGACCGGCCAGCAGGTAGACCGGGTTGCCCGGGAGGGCCCTGGTCACCACGAAGGTGATGACCAGGACTCCCAGGACCGACACCACGAAGTAGACGAGCCGCCGGGCCAGGTACGACGCCGTTCGCACGATGCGCCCGCTTCCTCAGCCCTTGAGCGAGAGGTCGTAGTAGAACGGGACCTCGTTCTGCCGCACGACGAACCCCTGCACGGCACTGCTCATCGCCATCCGGTAGTTGGGCTGGGCGAGGAACAGCCACGGCGCGTCGTCGACCAGGGCCCGCTGGGCGTTCTCGAAGAGCGCGACCCGGACGGGGTCGTCGGCCTCCATCGCCCAGCCCTTGGCGATCGCGTCGTCGACCGTCTGGTTGCAGTAGTCGGCGTAGTTGCCGTAGACCTCGCACTGGAAGGTCAGCGACAGGATGTAGTCCGGGTCGTTGATCCAGGCCAGCGACTCGTCCACGTACATGTCGAGGTCTTTCTTGGCCTTGCGTTCGGAGAACACCGCCGAGGTGAGCGGTTCGAGCTCCGTGGTGACGCCGACCGCGTCGAGCTGCGACTTGAGCAGCACCGCGATCTGCTCGTGGAGCTGCTTGGAGTTGTCGAAGGCGATCTTGACGGTGGCGCCGTCGTAGCCCGAGCCGCCGACGAGCTGCTTGGCCTTCTCGACGTCCTGCTTGTAGCCGATGGTGTCGCCGAGCGAGGTCGCGGCGCCCTTCGGGATCGGCCCGTAGAGCCGCTCCGCCTCGCCCTGGTAGACCTGGCTGAGGATCCGGTCGTAGTCGACCGCGTACGAGATCCCCTGCCGCAACGCCTTGTCCGACAGCGGCGCCCGGCCGTTGTTCATCCCGACGATCGAGACGTTCTGCGAGGCGGCCGAGAGCACCGTGACGCCGTCGGCGCCCTTGAGGGAGGCGAGCTGGTCGGGGGGAAGGCTCTCGGCGATGTCGACGTCGCCCGACCGCAGCAGGGCGAGCCGCTGCGCGGCCGACGGCACGATCTTCCAGACGATCTTCTTGATCGCCGGCGCGCCGGCCCAGTAGCCGTCGAACGCCTCGAAGACGACCTCCTGGTCGGGAGTCCAGCTGGTCAGCTTGTAGGGCCCGCTGCCGTTGCCGGCGTTCTTCGCGAGCCACTTCTCGGCCCACGGGTCGTCGGTCGTCGCGTGCGACTTGACCTCGTCCTGGTCGAGGATCGCGAGGCCGTCCATGTAGAGGGCCTGGATCGCCAGCGCGCTCGGCTTGTCGGCGGTGAGCGTGATGGTCGACGCGTCGACGACCACGGGCGGCTTGGTGACGAAGGCGATCTGGGTGAGCAGCCAGTTGGCGCCGCCCTTGGTGTTGAGCGCGCGGTCGAAGGAGTAGACGACGTCTTCGGCCGTGACCGGCGACCCGTCGTGGAACGTCATCCCCTGCCGGATCTTCACCGTGTACGTCAGGCCGTCGGCCGACCGCTCCCACGACTCGAACGCCGACCCCTTGAGCTTGTCGGGCGTGCCGACGAGCTGGCCGTTGCCCCGGTCCTGGGTCTCGAGGTTGACCGGGGTGTCGTAGATCTGCTGCAGGGCGTTGTGGGCCCGGGCGAAGTTCGCGTACATCGGGTCGAGGGTCTGGATGTCGTCCGGGACCGCGACGGTCAGGACGCTGTCCGTGGCGGACGCGGGCGGGTCGCTGTCGGCACTGCACGCCGCGAGGGCGAGCGCCGCGCAGACCGCGACTCCCCCCGCGAGGCTCCTCAATCTCATGGGTTCTTCCCTTCGAAACATGGTGGGGGTACGAGCGGGGAAGGGCGTCAGAGGCCGGCGCCGGCGAGCAGGGCGGCGTACCGGACGGTGTCGACCACCGGGTCGAGCACGCGGACCGGGACGGCGTCCCGGACCGGGCCGAGGAGTCCGCCCCAGGTGGTGCAGGCGAAGAAGAGGACCGTCGCGTCGTCCTGCTCGACGGCCGCGCGGGCGTGGTCGAGGCCGGGGCCGGCGATCGCGGCCGCCATGCCGTCGCGGACGAGCACCCGGAGCTTCTCGGGGTCTTCGGTGAAGAGGCGCTCGACCTCGGCGTCCGGGGGACGGACCACGGCGGCCGAGCGGATGGTGGCGACGCGGTGCCACATGCCGTACTGCTGGACGAGGTCGCGTACCCAGTTGGCGGTCTGGGGTTGCTTCTCGTTCTCACCGCTGCGCATCCGCGGCCCGATGATCCCGAGCCGCCCGCCGAGCGCGGCCGCGGTGTGCAGGGCGGCTTCCATCGGCGCGGTCACGGGGATGCCGACCAACGGCTTGACCGTGGCGAGCGTCGGGTCGGAGGCGCAGGCGATCACGACGGCGTCGTACCCCTCCTTCTCGGCGGCGAGGACCCGGCCGATCAGCTGGTTGTAGGAGGTCGACGGGAGCGGGAGGAAGGCGGTGGCCGGCACGCCGTCGCGCAGCGAGTCGACGGTGACCGACACGTCGGCGGGGAGCCGGCCGTCGAGTAGCTCGACGGTCTCGGCGTCGTGGTAGTCGGTGCCCAGCGGGTTGACGACGAGCAGGCGCCTCATGACTGCGCTCCTTCGCGGTACGGAAGGTCGGTGGTGAGGTAGCCGTCGGCGAGGTCGGCGGCGACCGCGGCGGGGTCCCGTTCCGCGGGGTCGCCGTATCCGCCGCCGCCCCCGGTCTGGATGCGGATGCGGGAGCCCTTGGGCAGGGGGAGCGCGTTGGCCTTGAGGATGTGCTCGGCGCCGTCGCCGCGCTCGACGACGACGTGGGTGGGCCGGCCGGGGGAGCCGCCGAACAGGCCCCAGGCGGGCAGGGTGGCGCGCTCGAACCACAACGAGACGGTCGTACGCTCGGCGAGCGTCTCGTAGGAGCGCCAGATGCCCAGCCCACCGCGGTGTCGCCCGGCGCCGCCGGAGTCGGGCTCGAGGCCGTACCCGGTGATCCGCAGCGGGTATCGCGACTCGATGACCTCGACGGGATAGTTCTTGAGGTCGCCGCCGCCGTAGTTGATCTGGCCGTTGGCGCCGTCGCGGTCGCTGAGCCCGCCCCAGCCGACCGCCGTGGCCTCGCCGCAGAAGAACGGCTCGTCGCGGCCGTCGGCGGTGCCGGCGAAGAGGATGTTCATCGAGTCGGCGGCCTGCCCGGCGTTGACCGCCTCGGGCATCGCCGGCGCCATCGCCTTGACGAACAGGTCGATCATCATGCCGAGGTGCGGGTAGTAGAACTGGCAGGCCGCGGGCTCGCGGGCGTCGAACACCGACCGTGGCTCGGCGGAGACCGTCATGTTGCGGAACGTCCCGGCGGTGACGGGCACCTCGGGGTTGACGAGGAACTTGAACGCGAGCCGGGCGGCGGAGACCGTCTGCGCGAACCCGCAGTTCATCGACCCTGGCGTCTGGCCGCTCGATCCGGCCAGGTCGAGGTGGACGGTGTCGCCGGCGACGGTGACGGCCACCTTGACCGGCACCGGCCCGCCGCCGGGCCCCCACGAGTCGAGGGCGCTCTCGGCGGTGTAGACGCCGTCGGGGATCGTCGACACCGTCGCCCGGTCGAGCCGCTCGCACTGGTCGAACACCTCGGCGGCGGCGGCCTCGATGGTCGCCTTCCCGAACCGGTCGTAGAGGCGGCGCAGCATGATCTCGCCGGTGTGGCAGGCCGCGACCTGGGCGTGCAGGTCGCCCCAGATCGAGCGGGGCAGGCGGCTGTTGCGCATCAGGAAGTCGATCGTCTGGTCCTGCCGCACCCCGGCCCGGTACAGGTGGGTCGGCGCGATGCGGTAGCCCTCCTGGTAGATCGAGGTGGAGTCCATCGCCTGGCCCGGGTCCTTCGCGCCGATGTCGAGCCAGTGCGCCTTGGTCGCCCCGAAGCCGACGAGCTCGTCGTCGTAGAAGATCGGCGAGAAAATCGAGATGTCGTTGAGGTGGCTGCCGACGATGTAGCTGTCGTTGACCGCGTACACGTCGCCGGGTTGGTAGATCTCCGGTCCGCCGAAGTGAGCGGTGGTCGCGGCGATCGCCGCGTCGAGGGCGCCGAGGAAGATCGGCAGCCCGGGCGCCTGGCCGAGCAGCTCGCCCCGGGCGTTGAAAAGACCGACGGAGCAGTCCTTCATCTCGTAGATGATCGGCGTGTACGCGGAGCGGGCGAGGTTGTTGTTCATCTGCGCGGCGATCGAGTCGAAGGCGTTGCGGATCACCTCGACCGTCACCGGGTCGACGTCGGGCGTCATGCGTCCTTCCTTTCCAGCACGAGGTGGCCGTGTCGGGAGGTCGTCGACGACCAGCCCGGCGGGATCAGCACGGTGCAGCCGGGTTCGAGCACGACGGCCGGGCCGGCGACGACGCTCCCGGCGCCGAGTGACGCGCGGTCGTAGACGGTCGCCCGCGCGGTCTCCTTGGCGAACCGCACGTCCTGCTCGCCGAGGGCGACCGGGGCGGCGGGGGTGCCGGCCGTGGCGGTCGGCGGGCGCTCGACGAGGCCGCGCGCCACGAGCCGCAGCGCGACCACCTCGACCTTCTCGGCCGGGTTGTTGTGGCCGAAGCGCTCCAGGTGCTGGCGGTCGAACGCGTCGTGGAGTCCTTTGAGGACCTCGGCGACGGGCCGGCCGCCGTCCCAGGTGACCGCGACCGTGTACTCCTGACCCACGTAGCGCAGGTCAGCGCCCGGCAGCAGGTCGACCGCGTCGTCGCGGACACCGTCGGCGGCGAGTAGCGCGCGGGCCTGTTCGCCGAGGTCTGCCAGGGCGTCGGCCAGCGCGTCCGGCCGCAGGTCGTCGAGCGGGTGGAAGAAGCTGCGGACCAGGTCGTGGCGGATGTCGGTGTGTGCCATACCCCAGGCGGAGAGGACACCGGGGCTGCCCGGCACGACGACCCGGGGCAGCTCCAGCTCCTCGGCGAGCGAGACGGCGTGCAGCGGCCCGGCCCCGCCGAAGGCCAGCAGGCTGAAGTCGCGCGGGTCGATGCCCCGGGCGACGGTGATCTCGCGGATCGCGTTGGCCATCGCCGCGTCCGCGACGGCGACGATCCCCAGCGCGGTCGTCTCGGCGCCGAGGCCGAGCGCGCCCGCCACGGAGCCGACAGCGGCCCCGGCGGCGTCCTTGTCGAGCGCCAGCGTGCCGCCGAGCAGGGCGACGTCGGGCAGGCGGCCCAGCAGGAGGTTGGCGTCGGTCACGGTCGGCTCGGTGCCGCCCCGGCCGTAGCAGGCCGGCCCGGGCACCGATCCGGCCGAGCGCGGCCCGACCCGCAGCGCGCCGGCCACGACGTGGGCGACCGAGCCGCCGCCGGCGCCGATGGTGTGCATGACCACCGACGGCGCGAGCAGGGGGTGCCGTTCGAGCTCGGTCTGCGCGGCGATGTCGGCCTCGCCGTCGACGACGAGGCTGACGTCGAAGGAGGTGCCGCCCATGTCGACGCAGAGCAGCCGGTCGACGCCGAGGTCGCGGGCGACCGCGACACCGGCCATCGTGCCGCCCACCGGCCCGGAGAACAGCGTCTGCACCGCCTTGTCGCGGGCGCGCTCGACGGACATCACGCCGCCGTTGGACTGCATGACGGTCAGCGGCGCGGTGAGCCCTTCGGCGCGCAACGCCGCCTCCAGCACGCGCAGGTACTCGAGCAGGATCGGGGCGATGTAGGCGGAGACGGCGGTGGTGCTCGTCCGCTCGTACTCCCGCCACTCCGGGGCGATGTCGCTGGAGCAGACGACGGCGACCTCGGGCGCCTCGGCCGCGAAGATCTCCGCGACCCGTCGCTCGTGGACGGCGTCGGCGTACGCGTGGAGGAAGACGACCGCGACCGCGTCGACCGTCCCGCGCAACCGGCGCGCGAGCGCGGCGACCTCCTCGTCGGCGATCGGCACGACCACGCTCCCGTCGGCGGCGAGCCGTTCGGTGACCTCGTGGACGTCCCGCCGGGCGACGAGCGGCTGGGGAGCCACGTAGCGCAGGTCGTACATGGCGGGCCGGTTGGCCCGGCCGATCTCGTAGACGTCGCGGAACCCGCGCGTCGTCAGCAGGGCGAGCCGCGCGCCGCGCCGCTCCAGGAACGCGTTGAGCCCGGCGGTCGTGCCGTGCACGAACGACGTGGCGGCGGGGAGCGCCACACCGAGAAGGCCGACCGCCTCCACCACGCCGTCGGCGAGCCGTCCGGGCGTCGTGAGTGCCTTCGCCGTCCGCAGCGAGCCGTCGTCGGCGATCGCCACCGCGTCGGTGAACGTGCCACCGATGTCGACGGCCACCCGCAGGTTCATCCGGTCACCCCTTCCGTCGCGGCGGCGCCGCCGCCGGTCTTGTCATGCCACGCGATGAGCCGGTCGAGGCCGGCGACGAGCTGCGACTCGGTCGCGGCGAACGAGACCCGCAGGAACGCGCGGGCGACGTCGCCGAACGCCGTGCCCGGAGCGGTGGCCACGCCGTGGTCGACGAGCTCGAGCGCCGCGCGACGGGAGTCGACGCCCGCCTCCAGCGGCACCATCAGGTAGAAAGCGCCGTCCGGCACCACTGGGTGGATGCCGGCGTCGCCGAGCAGCCGCACCGCGACGTCGCGGTTGCGCCGGTACTCCTCGACCGCGGCGGTCACACCGTCGCGGGGGCCGGACAGGGCCGCGACCGCGGCGGCCTGGGAGACGCCGGAGATGCAGGAGAGAAAGGGCTCCTGGAGCTGGGCGAGGGTGGGCGCCAGCCACGCGGGCGCCATCACGTAGCCGACCCGCCAGCCGGTCATCGCGTACGTCTTGGAGAAGCTGAACACGCTCACCACGTGGGGTGAGTCGAGCGTGCAGAGCGCCGCGGGCTCGCCGGCGAACAGGATCTCGTCGTAGACCTCGTCGGAGATGACGAGCACGTCGTGACGGGCGGCGATCTCGACCAGGCGGTGCAGCGTGTCCCGCCCGATCACCGCTCCCGTCGGGTTGCCGGGGGAGTTGACCACGATCGCCCGGGTACGCGGCCCGATCAGCGCGGCGACCTCGTCGGGGTCTGGGACGAACCCGCTCGAAGGGTGCAGCGGGTAACGCACGGGGAGCCCGCCGAACAGGACGGTCTGCATCTCGTAGTTGGGCCAACTCGGGTCTGGCACCAGCACCTCGTCGCCGGGCCGCAGGACGGCGGCCAGCACCGCGGCGATGCCCTGCACGGCACCCTGGCTGACGACGACCCGCTCCGGCGGCACCGTCACCCCGTATCGCCGGTGCAGGTCCGCGGCGAGATCCTCGCGCAGCCGCGGAATCCCGGCGCTCTGCGTGTAGCCGATCCCGGACCGCGCGGCCTCGGCGCCGGCCTCCGCCACGTGCGGCGCGGGCGGCCGGTGCGGCTCACCGATCTCCAACCGGACGACGTCGTCACCGCGACTCAGCGCGAGGTTGACGATCTCTCGGATGCCGGACGCGGGTACGCCACGTGCCGTCGCACTCAGTTCCGGCATGCCGTCGCACCCTCCTCATCCGGGCGGTGGGCCGCCCGGCAACTACGTGCTGTCATCCAGAAGCAAGTTCGGCTCTTTCTGTTTCGAACAGCAGCACAAGCTGTAAAGAGTCTGCTAAACGCAAGCTGCTGAGCCTGGCGAACTTACGTCTGCTCTGACAAGATTCGGCGCGTGCTCACTGGACCAGACCCCTCCCGCCCGTCCGCCGGCGCATGGTGCGGCCTCGGTGACCCGAACGTGGCCGAGGTGCTCGCCACCGCCGGCTTCGACTGGGTCTGCCTCGACGCGCAGCATGGCGTGTGGACCGAC
>Ga0164243_10014912_pt1 | contig 10782 bp, 8 predicted proteins | sample OricompcompostOP_FD_108781 | JGI IMG/M metagenome (GOLD analysis project Ga0164243, IMG submission 108781) | Organic Plus compost microbial communities from Emeryville, California, USA - Original compost - Organic plus compost (OP) | ecosystem: Engineered > Solid waste > Mixed feedstock >...
GCACGATGAACCAGCCGTTGCCGGAGCGCTACTGCGCGCTGGTGGAGGCGGGAGAGTCGCCGGCATCGAACCGGGAGCTGGTTGCGGGGGACGTGGCGCGTGGGGAGACGATGATGCTCGGTCTGCGTTTGATCGGGCAGGGTGTGGATGCCGTGGCCTTCGCGGCACGGTATGGCACGACCCTGGAGGAGGCGTTCGGCGCGGAGATCGCCGATCTGGCGGCGATCGGGATGCTGGAGCGGGATGAACGCGGTGTGCGCCTCACCCGGCGTGGGCTGATGCTCGCGAACGATGTGGCCGAGCGCTTCCTCGCCTGATGCTGACGGGTGCTGGCTGGCACGCGCGATCCATGCCGGGGTATTTCGGTGTCGCGGGTCGCGTGCTATGCTGGCAGTCGGCCTTCCGCATCCCGCCTGGTTTCCCCAATCATGTCCACGTCCCTGCCCGGCGTGCGGACCACGCCGCGTGACATCTGGCGTTTGCTTGCCGTCTACCTGCGACCCCAGCGGGGCCGGGTGGCGCTGCTCGCCATGCTTCTGGTCGCCAGCACCGGTATCCAGCTCGCCTCGCCGCTGGTGATCCGGGCCTTCATCGATCGCGCCCAGGCCGGAAGCGCGCTCAGCACATTGCTCCTCGTCGCGGCGATCTACATCGCCGCCGCGTTCGCCGCGCAGGCGATCGGGCTCGGGGAGACGTGGGTGGCGGAAACCATCGGCTGGACTGCGACCAATGCGCTGCGGGCCGACCTCGCCGCGCATGTGCTCCGGCTCGACTTGGGGTTCCACAACCGGGTCACGCCCGGAAACCTGATCGAGCGGGTCGATGGCGACATCTTCACGCTGGGCAACTTCTTTTCCCGCTTCGTGGTCAACCTGATTGGCAACCTGCTGCTGACCATCGGCGTGGTGGCTCTTCTGCTGCGCATCGACTGGCGGATCGGCGCTACCGTGGCCGCGTTCTCCGCAATAACCTTCGCCGCCCTGATGTTGCTCGCCAATGCGAATGCGCCGCGTTTCGCCGCATCCCGGGGGGCGATGGCGGATCTGATGGGCTTCCTCGAGGAGCGGATCGGTGGTACGGAGGACCTCCGCTCGGCTGGCGCGACGGCCTACGTGATGCGCCGCAACGACGAATATGCCCGCGCCTACCATCGGAAGCAGAAGCCGGCGGTGGTCTATGGTGGCCTCCCGTTTGCCATCTCCCAGCTCCTTTCGGTGGCCGGGATGGCGGCCGCGTTGGGCGTGGCGGGAACGCTCTATCGCGACGGCGAGGTGACGCTGGGCACGGTGTTCGTCGTCTTCCAGTTCACGACGGTGCTCGTGTCGCCGATCGAGGAGATCTCGCGTCAGTTGCGCGACTTCCAGCAGGCGTCGGCGAGCATCGGGCGCGTCCGGGCGTTGCAGGCGGTGGCGCCGAAGATCGATGAGGGGGGCCATGCGCGCATCCCGGCGGGACCGGTGGACGTGACCTTCGATGATGTGACCTTCGGGTATGTCGCGGAGGAGCCGACGATCCGGCACGTCTCCTTCACAATCGCCCCGCAGCGGGTCCTCGGGGTCGTCGGGCGGACGGGCAGCGGCAAGACGACCCTCACCCGGCTGCTCGTGCGCTTCTACGATCCCGATCAGGGGGCCGTCCGGATTGGCGGCGTTGACCTGAGGGACGCGGCGACCGCCGATCTCCGGCAGCGCATCGCGCTGGTCACGCAGGAGGTCCAGCTCTTCCGGGCGAGCGTGCGCGACAATCTGACGCTCTTCGACGGATCGGTCCCCGACGCGCGCATCACCGAGGCATTGGAGCGGCTGGGGCTGGGCGAGTGGCTGGCCTCGCTGGACAGCGGCCTGGACACCATGATGGCGTCCAGCGGCGGCGGTCTCTCCGCCGGGGAGGCTCAGTTGCTGGCGTTCGCCCGCGTTTTCCTGCGCGATCCCGATGTCGTGATTCTCGACGAGGCGTCGTCCCGGCTGGACCCAGCGACCGAGGCGCGGCTCGAGCGGGCCATCGATATGCTGCTCGCCGGGCGTACTGCCGTTGTGATCGCCCACCGCCTGGCAACGCTGGAGCGGGCGGATGAGATCCTCGTGATGGCGGGCGGCGAGGTCGTGGAGCGCGGCGATCGTCCGGTGCTCGCAGCGGATCCAGCGAGCGTCTATGCAGGACTCCTGCGGGCGAACCGCCATGCCGTGCAGGCGGAGGGGGCATCATGAAACCGTGGAAGATCATCCGGGCGCTGGCGGGTGTCGAACCTCTGGTCTTCCTCGCGGAGGGCTTCGGGGTGTTCACCAGCATGTACATCCTCACGCTCGTGCCCGGCCTGATCCTGCAGCGCTTCTTCGACGACCTCTCGAACAGCGCCTCGGCGGGGGCCAACATGTGGACGCTGCTCGGTCTGCTGGTCGGGGTGGCGGTGGTGCGGACCTGCACCTTGGTGATCGCCTCAGCGGAAGCCGTCCTCCACATCCACGTCGAGGCGCTGATGCGCAGGAATGTGCTGCGGCGCATCCTGACCCACCCCGGCGCGCGATCGGTGCCCGTCTCGTCGGGCGAGGCAGTCAGCCGCCTGCGCGACGATATGCGCGCCATCAGTATGTTCCTCAGCTGGACGTTCGATCCCATCGGCCAGGCGCTCATGCTCGGTGTCGCGATCGTGATTCTGGCGCGGATCGATCCGCTCCTCACGCTCGGCGTGTTCCTGCCGCTCCTCCTCACGGTCGTGCTCATCGTGCGGATGGAGACGCGCATCGTGCGATTCCGGAAGGCGAACCAGGAGGCGATCGGCAACGTCACCGGCTTGCTGGGCGAGATGTTCGGTGCGATTCAGGCCGTGAAGGCGGCCGGGGCCGAGAACCGGGTGATCGCCCACTTCCGTGCGGTCAATGCCGCGCGGCAGAAGGCCTCGATCAACGACGTTGTCTTCAATACCTTCCTGGGGACGATCTCCCGCAACCTTGCGAACGTGGGGACGGGCATCCTGCTCCTTCTGGCGGCGAGCAAGCTGCGCAGCGGCGAGTTCACCGTGGGCGATTTCACCCTCTTCGTCTCCTACCTCGGCGGGTTGTCGGTCGCTGCCGGGTTCATTGGCCAATACCTGACGCAGTGGCGCCAGGTGCCCGTCTCCGTCGATCGCCTCACCGAGCTGCTGCAAGGGGCGCCGCCGTCGGACCTGATGGCGCACGGGCCGACGAACCTGACCGGCCCGTTGCCCGATCTTCCGCCAGTGCCCGCATTGGACGGCCCGCCGCTGAGGGAGCTGGACGTCCGGGGGCTTACCTACCGGTATCCCGAGAGCGGCCGCGGCATCGAGGATATCTCCTTCACGATTCCGCGCGGCACCTTGACCGTCGTTACGGGTCGGATCGGCTCGGGCAAGACGACGCTGGTGCGCACGCTGCTCGGCCTGCTGACGCCGGACAGCGGCGAGGTGCTCTGGAATGGAACCCCGATCGCGCGTCCGGACGCGTTCTTCGTGCCGCCGCACAGCGCCTACCTGCCGCAGTGGCCCCGGCTCTTCAGCGAGCCGCTCCGGGACAATATCCTGCTCGGGCTGCCGGAGCAGGAGGTCGACCTGGAGGGAGCGTTGTTCGCGGCGGTGATGGAGCGGGACGTGGCATCGCTGGAGGACGGTCTGGACACGATGGTCGGGATTCGCGGTACCAGGCTCTCCGGCGGCCAGGTCCAGCGCGCGGCGACGGCGCGGATGTTCGTCCGGCCTGCTGAGCTCTATGTGCTCGACGACCTGTCCAGCGCGCTCGATGTCGAGACGGAACGGCTGCTCTGGCAACGGCTGGCTGCCCATCCCGACGTCACAGCCCTGGTCGTCTCGCACCGGCGTCCGGCGTTGCAGCAGGCCGGCCGGATCATCGTGCTCGATGGTGGCCGGGTGGTTGCCCAGGGATCGCTGGACGAGTTGCTGGCAACCTCCGCGGTCATGCGGGCGCTGTGGCACGGGGAAGACGACCGGGACGAGGCGGACGACCTGCTCGCCTGATCCCCAATCCTAAGACCCGCCTCCCAGCCAGGCACGATTGCGCTCCTTGTCGGAGAGGCGGACCCTGTGGCCGGGTTGTATCCACCACCCGGGCCGAACGCCAGGAGCGGGATGCCCCATCGAGCACGGGGCATCCCGCCGATGGTCTATCTCAGGGCAGGGGGCTCGCTGGAGGAAGCAGGCGAGGCGGTCGGGCGGGATTCGACATCGATCACGGGCGATGGGGACACGCCGTTGGCGGATTGCTGGCTGATCTTCGACGCGATGCCAGCGGCGGACCCCTTGCCTTGCTGCTTCAGCACCTGATCGGCCTCCAGCCCCGTCATCTGGCTGACGGTCCGCATGATATAGAGGATCGTGATCGTCATCGAGATCATCACCGGGATGGTGATGACCGGGAAGCTCAGCGCCGTCATTCGGCCGATCTCGCTGTTATAGGCAGCGGTGGAGGGATCGCTCTTCACGATCACCTTCGCCAGCGTGAAGTTGAGCGTGGCGGAGAGGAAGAACGTGAAGGCGATCAGATAGGTGGAGATGGCAGTGCGCTTCTCGTACTCGTCGGCGTTGCCCTGTTCCGCCAGCGCCGTCTCGATCTTCTCGCGGTCGAGCACCTGGTTCAGGATGACCCGGGCCAGCGGGCGCCCCAGCCAGGCCGAGACCAGGACGACGATCGCCAGGGTCAGGGGGACGGATGCCTCCTTATAGGCGACCCATTCCGGCGGCAGCTCCAGGATCTTGAATGCGCCGGTGAGCAGCACGCCGAAGACGCCCACCCCCGATTGCCAGCTGACCTTGCGGTTGCGGATGATCTCGTAGATGCCAAACCCGATCGGGAAGGCCAAGGCGATGAGAAACGCCTGGAGCGATCCGAAGCGGGTCATGATGATGACCGGGATCACGACGGAGAAGATCAGGTTCAGCATGAGGCGTTGTCCTGTCGGGCAATGGCAGGGCCGTGCGTGGCCAGCAAGCAGATGTTCGCCGGACGAGCCTGCGCGTCGCTCCATTCTACGCCGATCGGTGTCCCGGCTGCGGCTGTCTCTGCCCATCCATGAGGTCGGGCCGTATCATGCCAGGAAGCGCGGATCGGCGCGCGGCGATCTCGAGACGGGCATGGTGGATGAGGGTGGAACGTCAGAACCTAGATGCAGTGGATCCGGGCGATGCGCGCGAGTCGATTCGGCGCTTCCGTGAAGCGTCGATGGCGCTTGATGCCCTGATCGAGCGCTCACCCTCGCCGATCGGCAAGACGCGGGCCGCCGTGCAGGCCCGCGCGGAGATGCGGATGGGACGGCTGCGCCGGTTCCTGGCGGCGATCGGAAACCCGCAGGACCGCTATCCGATCATCCACGTCACCGGAACATCGGGGAAGGGCTCCACCAGCACGGCCATCGCGGCGATTCTCACTGCCGCAGGCTATCGCACCGGATTGCATACCTCGCCCTACTTGCAGGTGCCGACGGAGAAGCTCCAGATCGATGGCAGATTGTTGGGGGCGGATGCCTATGCCGATCGCGTGGCTGAGCTGATGGAGGTGCATGCGCGCTGGGTGGCAGCGGGCGACGAGGCGCTGACATACGGCGAGATATGGGTGGCGCTGGCCTTCCACACGTTCGCGCGGGCTTCGGTCGATGTCGCGGTGATCGAAGTGGGGGCCGGCGGACGGTACGATCTGACGAACGTGATCCAGCCGGTCGCGAGTGTCATCACGTCCGTGGGGCTGGACCACACCGCTACCCTGGGCGACACCATCGCCGATATCGCGTGGCACAAGGCGGGCATCATCAAGGCGGGTGCTCCTGCCATATCCGCGGTGCTCGACGGGGAGGCGGCCGGGATCGTTGCGGCGGAGGCGAAGGCGGTTGGTAGCCCCCTCATCCAGCTCCCGGCCGAGCTCGCCGATCTCCAGACCGGTCCCGGGGGGACCTCGTGGCGCGATCCGGGCACCGGGCGCCGCTGGACCATTGCATTGGGGGGGCGGTTCCAGGCGCGGAACGGTGCGGCGGCGGTGGCGGCTGTGCGTGCTGCAGCCCCGGCGCTGGTCGCGTCGCGGGGGCTGCCGATCGCCGACGAGGCGATCGATGCCGGGCTCCGCGCGACCCGGATTCCCGGCCGCATGGAACTGGTGCGGGACCGGGTGCCGGTGCTCCTGGATGGCGCGCACAACGCGGAGAAGGTCGCGGCGCTTGCGGCGAATGTGCCTGATTTCCTGCCGGTCACTCGCGGCCGGCGGATTGCGGTGCTCGGGGCTCTGGAGGCCAAGCAGGCGGACGAGATGATCGCCAGTCTGGTGCCCGTGGTCGACGAGATCATTGCCACGTCACCCCAGGTGCTGGCGAAGGAGGCGCGGGACGCCGGTGCGCTCGCGATCACGGCCCGTGAGGTGGGATTCCCCGGCCCATTGTCTGTCGAACCGGAGCCTCAGCGTGCGATGGAACGGGCGCTGGCAGGCGCCGGTCCCGACGATGCCATTCTGGTGACTGGCTCGCTGTACCTGGTCGGGAATGTCCGGGGGCGTTGGTATGGCGAGGATGAGATCGTCATCCAGCAGACCTCGTGGCCGGCTGCGTTGCCGACCGCCGCATCCGTTTCTCCGTGATGCGTCTGGGACCGCTACAGGCGTCGCGGAGGACGTGCTGGCTGGAATGAGGTTCCGGTGCTCCGGTGGAACAGCCAGGTCGCACCAAGCGGCGTCCATCCCCATGGGGATGGACGCCGCTTGGTGCTGCAACAGGCAACGGCTGGAGGCACCCGCCCTGCCGCCCGTCTTCCGTTGGGACGATCTTGCCCGGGCCGCTCTAGTCGGTCGTCGTCTGGCGGTACATCACGATGCCGACGATCGACACGATGACCCCGGCGACCATGAGGACGACCATGAGATCGGACTGCGTCTTGTTCGTTTCGAACTGCGACTCGAGCAGCCCGTAGAGGATGAGCCCGACAGAGGCGGCAACGAGCCCTGCCGAGGTGAGGATTCGCGAAAGCTGCAACATGGCCTGGATTCTCCCCTGAACCGATTCTGCCCACCACCCCTCGATGATTGCTGCTCGCAAGCGTACCGAATCTGGCAGGAGCCGTCGAGGGGGTGCGGGTCGCTGGCGCATCGGTGCCCGATCGGGCTCCCGCGCAGACGACAGGCGGGATGGTATGTTCCATCCCGCCTGTGTCAGTTGGGTATCGTGTGAACCGGCGTACCGGGATCAGGAGACCGTGATGGTGGTCGCCGCGCCCGCCGCCGACTGGAGGCCGCCCGCCGCTGCCGGGAGGCTGCTGAAGACGGCGTAGTTGCCGGCCTCGAGCATGCCGCCGATGTAGGCGGAGACATTTGGAGACAGCGCGCCGGAACCCGCCACGACGAGACCGTTGACGGTGCCTCCGGACGAGACCGCGGCCGCGATGGTGGCGGGATCGAGCGCCTCGTCGACCTCCTTCACCAGCACGACATCCATCACCTCGGTGGAGGTGTTGGTCACCTTCCAGATCATCTGGGAGCTGGTCGGCTCGGAACCGAGGGTGATGCCATCCGCCGCCAGGGTGATGGTGTTGTCGCTCGGGCGGGCCTCGACGACCGGAGACGCCGCAGCGACCGGGGTCGCCTCCGGGGTTCCGGCTTCCTCGGCCGGCTCCGGCGCCGATACGGTGATGACCTGTGCGGACTGGTTGCCGCCCGGATTCGAGCTGAAGGCCACCCATTTGCCCTCTGCCAGCGTGATGATGGTCTGGGAGGTGTGGCCAGGTGCGGCGAACGCGCCGCCCGCGAACAGCGCGGTGTCGGAGGCGAACCACTCGGGCAGCGTGCCGCCCTCGCCCTGGAACGCCGAATGGAGCAGGGAGGTGAAGTCACCGACGCTCACGTCGTCCGGCAGCTTCACGAAGTTGACGTTGGCGATGTTGTTCTCGGTGGCGTTGACCAGCTCGATCACCACATCCCCGGCGACCAGGCCGGCCGGGGGAGTCGCGATCGCGAAGATGCCGTCATTCGCCGTCACCGTGACCGTCGGAAGGTCGGGGGCGATGCTGACCGGAGCGGCCGGAGTTGCTGCGGGAGTCGCGGACTGGGCGGCTACCAGGTTGCCGAACGACCCGGACACCGTGGCCGCCACGCTGCCCGCAACCGCTGCGCGCAGCATGAACTGTCGTCGATCGTAGACTCGATTCATGCGTTCACTCCTCGGGACGAGCCCCATACGCACCTTCCCCGACCGGGAAGGCCTTTCTGAGCCGGGCACAGCAACAGCGTATGCCCGGATTCCAGCGTCTATGGTATCGCATCATGGTTGCCAGCGACGATAGATGGTCCTCGGCGAGTAGCCTGCTACGGCCCCTTGGACGCGGGCTAGCGGGCGGGAACGGCGGTCTGCGGTGGCGGAGCATTTTCGGTGGGCGGCTCGGCCATCCGCTCGAGCGGGACGCTACGGACGACGCCGAACCGCCCGCGCAGCATCCAGATTCCTGCCGACGAGAGGATCCCGACCACGAAGAAGGCAAGCCACGGGACCATTGCCATGCCCGGTTGTGTCCCGAGATCATAGAGCGTGCCGCCAAGCAGGTTGCCCAGGCCACCGCCGACCGCCAGTGAAAGCGAGGCCACGCCGAAGTAGGCGCCGCGCGCTGCCGGTCGGGCGAGGTTCGCGGTCACCGTCTCCTGGCCGGGACGCGCGAGGACGGCGCCGATCGAGAAGACGGCCGAGGCGAGCAGCAGTCCCACCGTGTTGTCCGAGAACCCGACCAGCAGCAATCCGGCGGCAAGGATGCCCAGCCCGGTCACCAGCAGGCCGACCGGAGAGAACCATCGTTCGAGCGCGCGTGGCAGGACGTAGCCGAGGCCAATCGTGATCGCCGTGTTCACCGCGTAGAGCCAGGAGACGGACGCATCCGTGCCGGTGATATCGGCGGCCACCAGGACGATGGTCAGCCCGAACTGCGACGACGCGAACCAGTATCCGGTCAGCAGGAGCAGGAAGAGCATGAAGTCGCGGTCGCGGAAGACCGCGCCCAACCCGGCTCCCGAGCCGGCGGCCTCCGCCTCGTCAACGGCGTTCAGGCGGTTCGAGACGGAGATGTGGGGCATGAGGACGAGCATAACGGCGCTGATGACGACATAGGCGGAGGCCGCCGCGATGCCGACGATGCGGAAGTCGGCGCGGATCAGGAGGGCGCCAAGCTGGGTTCCGATGGTGGTCCCGGCTCCGGAGATCACGCCGAGCATCGAGAAGAGGCGCTGGCGCGTCTCGGGACGCGACAGCGCCGCGACGGAGGCGGCTTTCGGCGCCTCGAACATCGAACCGCCGAACCCGGCGAGCAGGGCGGCGAAGAGCACGGGCCAGAACTCGCCGGCATAGGCCATGGCGAAGAAGCCGGCCGCCCGCACCAGCATCCCGGTCGCGATGATCGGCTTGGGACCGATATGATCGGCAAGGACGCCGAAGAACGCGGTCATGCCCTGCTGGGTGAGCTGGCGGACCGCGAGGACGAGGCCGACGGTGCCTGCTGCCCAGCCCATATGGTCGACATAATGAACAGCAACCAGCGGGATGATCATGAAGAACCCACCCCATGAGAGGAAGGTGCTGATCATGATCGCGGCAATGCCGTTCCGGCGCTGGCGCTCGCTGAGGCGGTCAATCGGGATGGGGGCGGGCAGGGGGAGCGCGAGTCGGGCGTTCATCGACGGAGGGGCCTCGGGAGGGGAGCGATGCGTCCGGCACGCAGGAGCGGTCGATGGGAGACATTGTCGGTGCCGCGCCTGCTTCTGGCAATCGCGGCGATCGGATCGGCGCCACGATCGTGCCCGCGGGAACAGGGAGGGCGGGACGCTACACTTGCGCTGGCCGACGCCTTCCGGCGTGTATCCTGCCGTGTCACGCCCTGTGGTTCATATGCCGGTGTCCACATCCGCTCAGCGTTCATCCGTGCCCGCCGTCAGATGCGAAGGAGCATCGCCCCGCGCCATGACGTACGATCCCCAGTCCATCTTTTCGGCCATCGACCTTCTCGGCGTCTTCGTGGGCGGTGTGACCGGGGCGCTGGTGGGCCGCCGGTTGCGCTACGACATCACCGGACTGTGGGGTCTGGCGCTGGTGAGCGGGCTCGGCGGGGGATTGATCCGCGATACCTTCCTGCAGGACGGCCCGCCGCTGGCCCTGGTCGAGCCGACCTACCTGCCCACGGTGCTGGCGGCCGCGTTCGCGGTTGCCTTCTTTGGCCCTCGGCTCGGGTCGTTGCGGAAGCCGATCATCGCTGCCGACGCGCTGGCGCTGGCGAGCTTCACGGTCGCCGGGTGCCTGCGCACCTTCGATGCCGGGCTCGGCATCTGGCCGGCGATCCTGCTGGGCGTCATCACGGCGGTCGGAGGCGGGGTGATCCGCGACATCCTGACCGGTGACACGCCGATGGTCTTCCGGGACGGCGAGCTCTATGCGCTGGCTGCGCTCGGCGGCTGCCTGGTGGTGGTGATCTGTCGGGAGCTGGACTTCCCGCGCACGCTGACGAGCCTGGCAGGGATGGGCGCCGTGTTGATCCTGCGCTTCGGCTCCGTGCGCTGGGGATGGAGCTCATGGGTCCCGCGCTGAGCTGCGCGGGTCAGGCGCCCTTCGGCGCTGCCGGCCGGATGAGCAGGTCGACCGACTCGTCGTGGATCTCGAACACCCATCCCTCGACCGTGGCGATGGCCGGCGAGGATATCTCTCCGTAGCGGATCTCGACGGTGTGCCCCTCCACCTCGACCGTGCGCGTCGCATTGAACGCGTAGGCCATGCGCGGATTTCGATAGATCCGGCGCGGGCCGCCGGCCA
>Ga0164243_10014914_pt1 | contig 10780 bp, 10 predicted proteins | sample OricompcompostOP_FD_108781 | JGI IMG/M metagenome (GOLD analysis project Ga0164243, IMG submission 108781) | Organic Plus compost microbial communities from Emeryville, California, USA - Original compost - Organic plus compost (OP) | ecosystem: Engineered > Solid waste > Mixed feedstock >...
GACGTGTGCGACGCCGCGGAACGGGAGCAGATGGTGCTCGCACACGGACGTGAAGGGGATGTCGCGCACGAGCACGAGATCCCCGTAGCCGGCGTCGTTCGGGAACGTCGTCAGCGTGAAGGGCGCAGGCTCCGTCAGCTCGCGCAGGGCGGCCACGACGCGACGCGGCGTGTCGGCCAGATGCGGATCAGCGGCATCGCGACCGAGCGCCCGCAACAGGTCGGCGACAGCACGCTCGGCGGCGACGACATCGACGACCGCGTCGTCGTCCTGGTCTTCGATCGCCGTCAGCGGCGCGACAGTGCTGGACATGCGCGCTTCCCCTCCGCCTCGGACCTGCACCGGGCTCGCTACCGACGCTATGACCGCCGAATTCTTTTGTCAAGAAGTACATTTTTAGAGTAGGCTGACGGCCATGGGCGTCATCTCCGGCAACCGGGCAGCGGCCCTCGGCGCACTCGGCGACCCGGTCCGCCGACGCGTCTACGACGTCGTCGCGCGGGAACAGGATGCCGTAGGACGAGACGCTGCTGCGGCGGCGGCGGGCCTGCCGAGGTCCACGGCCGCCTTCCATCTCGACCGGCTCGTCGAAGCAGGCCTGCTCAGCGTCGAATATCGCCGCTTGTCGGGGCGCACAGGGCCGGGCGCCGGACGCCCGGCGAAGCTCTACCGGGCCACCGACCGCGAACTGGTCGGCTCCATCCCTGAAAGACACTACGAGCTGGCCGGGGAGCTCCTGGCCGCAGCGGCCGAACGCGCCGATCGCGATGAGATCCCGATGCGCGAAGCCGTCCCGGCGCAGGCTCGCGAGCTCGGCAGCCGCATCGGCGCCGAATGCGCCACCCTCGAAGCGGCATTGACCGCATGCGGATACGACCCGGCCGCCGACGAGCGCGGCGGCGTCCTGTTGAAGAACTGTCCCTTCCACGCGCTCGCGGCTCGTCACACCGACCTGGTGTGCGGCGCCAACCTCGCTCTTGTGCAGGGCATCGTCGAGGGCGCGAAGGACGCGCGGACTCCGCATCTGATCCCGCGCGAGGGGCACTGCTGCGTCGAGCTGAGGAGGGCGGACGATGCCGCTGCCCGCGAACATCCCACATCCGCAGAGGGCGGATCAGCATAATGGGCACATGACCGCACCGCGCATCCTTGTCGTCGACGACGAACCGAACATCCGCGATCTGCTGACCACGAGCCTGCGATTCGCGGGCTTCCAGGTGCGGGCCGTGTCCAACGGCGCGCAGACCATCTCCGCAGTGCTCGAGGAGGAGCCCGACCTCATCGTCCTCGACGTGATGCTCCCCGACATGAACGGGTTCAGCGTGACCAAGCGCCTCCGGGGCGCCGGCTACACCGCCCCGATCCTGTTCCTGACGGCCAAGGACGAGACCGAGGACAAGATCGAGGGCCTCAACGCCGGCGGGGACGACTACGTCACGAAGCCGTTCAGCCTCGACGAGATCGTGGCGCGCATCCAGGCGATCCTGAGACGCACGATGCAGACCGACGAGGAGTCGGTGATCCGGGCCGGAGAGCTGACGATGGATCAGGACACGCACGACGTGTTCGTCGGCGACACGCAGATCGAGCTGAGCCCGACCGAGTTCAAGCTTCTGCGCTACCTCATGCTCAACCCCAACCGGGTGCTCAGCAAGGCGCAGATCCTCGACCACGTGTGGGAGTACGACTTCAACGGTGACGCCGGCATCGTGGAGAGCTACATCTCGTATCTTCGCCGGAAGATCGATCCGCACTCGTCCGAGTCGCTCATCCAGACCAAGCGCGGCTTCGGCTACATGCTGAAGGCCGGTAAGTCCGCCTGAGGCGGATGGATCCGGGAGCGGAACTGTCCAGCCAGAAGCCCGACGCGGTCACCGGGTGGTGGCGGGGCCTGAGCCTGCGGGCGAAGGTCACCGGGGTGACGGTCGCCGTCCTGGCGATCGGTCTTTTCACGGTCGGCATGGGCACGATGATCTTCCTGCGCGGCGCGCTGGACGCCAATCTCGACGCGCAAGTGCAGCAGCTGGGCGGCGCCGACCCCGCCAAGAGCATCTTCGACGTCTCGAGCGGCCCGGACGGCAAGCCCGTCTTCACGACGAAGCCGTCCGCCCCGCTCGACCTGACCGGTGTGTTCGTCGCCGTCTACGACGTCGATGGCACGCTTCTGGCATCGGCGGGACGGCGCACCGAGAACGTTCCGGTCCTGCCCCGCAAGATCACGCCGCTGCAGACGAACATCCGCGGCACGGCCCCGTTCGACATCCCGGGCACGACCGGAGTCGGATTCCGCGCCAGCGTGTCGTCGTTCCAGCTCGTGAACCGCTCCGACCTGTTCACGCAGCTCGTGGCGCTGCCCGCATCGTCGGTCAATCGCATCGTCGGCACGTTCCTCGGGATCTACAGCATTCTCGCGCTGTTGACGATGCTGATCGGCGCGCTCGTGACACGAGGCGTCGTGACGCTCGCGTTCCGCAGCCTCGGCCAGGTCGAGGCCACCGCGATGTCGATCGCGGCCGGCGACTTCAGCCAGCGGTTGACCAAGATCGAGCCCGAGCACACCGAAGTCGGCCGGCTGAAGATCGCCATCAACGCCATGCTGGCCCGATTGGATGCCGCCCTCAGTCAGCGCGACTCGGCGGTACGGCAGATGCGGCGATTCGTCGGCGACGCCAGCCATGAGCTGCGCACGCCGCTGGTCACGGTGCGCGGGTACGCGGAGCTGTACCGGATGGGGGCGATCCGCAGCGACGAGGACGTCACCCTCGCGTTCGAGCGGATCGAGAAGGAGGCGATCCGGATGGGTGCGCTCGTGGAGGATCTGCTCGCGCTGACCCGCCTGGACGAGCGACGCGAGCAGCTCGAGATCTCGCCCGTGGACCTGCGTCCGATCGCCCGCGACGCCGCGCTGGACATCCGGGCGGCGTCGCCCCGGCGCGTCGTCTCGGTGAACGACACGACGACGGCCGTCGCCGACGAGCTTCCTGCGCTGCGCCTTCCGACCGCGCAGACTCCCTCGGCCGGGGCGACCGCCTCGGCCCCCAGGCGCCGCGTGGGAGTGTCCACGGCCCGAAATCTGCTGCGGCGCCGGGCCCGTCCGCAGCCGGCCGACGAGATCACCCCGCCGCCCTCCAGTCCGCAGGAGATCACCGCGGCGGCAGGAGCCGCCGAGCCGGTCGTGCTCGGGGAGGAGAACCGGATCCGCCAGGTCGTCGCGAACCTTCTCGCGAACGCCCGCCGCTACACTCCCGACGATTCCCCGATCGACATCGCCGTCGGCGTGGATGCCGCGAACGCGATGGGGTGGATCGCGATCGCCGACCACGGCGAAGGCATCCCTCCCCAGATCCGGGAGCAGATCTTCCAGCGGTTCTGGCGTGCTGACAATTCGCGCACGCGCGAGACCGGGGGCTCGGGTCTGGGCCTGTCGATCGTCGCCTCGATCGTGGATCTCCTGCACGGCGCGGTGACGGTCACCGATACTCCCGGTGGCGGGGCGACTTTCCGTGTCTCCTTCCCCCTGGCCCACCCGCGTGCGGGGGAGCCGGCGGGGACGCCGACCCAGCCGCTGCCGCGGGCCGTGCCGGGGTCTGACGCCCAGCAGAACGGCTGAGCGCACGCGCCTCCCCAGGGGCGCATTCGAGATCTGCTTTCCACGATTCCGCCGACCGCCCCTGTGCACGTCCCGCCGCCCTCCTAGCGTGGTGGCGACAAGCGAAGGGAGGAATCATGGCGGTCTATTCCGTCGACAGCGACGCCGTGATCGCGACCACAGCCGCGGTGCGTGGCACGATCGACCGGCTCCAGGGCGAGACGCAGGCGATGCTCGCCCAGCTGACCGGCCTGCAGGGATCGTGGACCGGGTCGGCCGCCGCGGCGTTCGCCGGAGTCGTCGACCAGTGGCGTGCGACCCAGCTGCAGGTCGAGCAGGCCCTGGCCGCGATCAACACGGCGTTGGCGGCCGCTGGGCGCCAGTACGCCGAGGCCGAGCAGTTCAGTGCCGGGCTCTTCCGGTGAGACGACGAACGGCCCCTCCGGGCGGAGGGGCCGTTCGTGTGCGTCGGACTCAGAAGTCCATGCCGCCCGTCGGGTCGGCCGGAGCTGCCGGAGCCTTCTCCGGCTTGTCGGCGACGACGGCCTCGGTCGTCAGGAACAGACCCGCGATCGACGCAGCGTTCTGCAGGGCGGAACGGGTGACCTTGGTCGGGTCGATGATGCCCTGCGCGAACAGGTCGCCGTACTCGCCGGTCGCCGCGTTCAGACCGTGGCCGGCCTCGAGGCTGGCCACCTTGTGCGCGACCACGCCCGGCTCCAGGCCCGCGTTCTGCGCGATCTGCTTCAGCGGCGCCTCGATCGCCACCTTGACGATGTTGGCACCGGTCGCCTCGTCGCCGTCGAGCGTGAGCGACTCGAACGCCTTGGCACCGGCCTGGATCAGCGCGACGCCACCACCGGCGACGACACCCTCCTCGACCGCGGCCTTCGCGTTGCGCACGGCGTCCTCGATGCGGTGCTTGCGCTCCTTGAGCTCGACCTCGGTGGCCGCACCCGCCTTGATGACGGCCACGCCGCCGGCGAGCTTGGCCAGGCGCTCCTGCAGCTTCTCACGGTCGTAGTCGCTGTCGGTGTTCTCGATCTCGCGGCGGATCTGGGTGACACGCCCCTCGATCTGGGCCGAGTCACCGGCGCCCTCGACGATCGTGGTCTCGTCCTTCGTGACGATCACCTTGCGAGCGCGGCCGAGCAGGTCCAGCGTCGTGTTCTCGAGCTTGAGACCGACCTCCTCCGTGATGACCTGGCCGCCCGTGAGGATCGCGATGTCCTGCAGCTGGGCCTTGCGGCGGTCGCCGAAGCCGGGCGCCTTGACGGCCACCGACTTGAAGATGCCGCGGATCTTGTTCAGCACCAGGGTGGCCAGCGCCTCGCCCTCGACGTCCTCGGCGATGATGACGAGCTCCTTGCCGTCCTGGATCACCTTGTCGACGACGGGCAGCAGGTCCTTGATGTTGCCGATCTTCTGGTTCGCGATGAGGATGTACGGGTCCTCGAAGACCGCCTCCTGGCGCTCGGGGTCCGTGACGAAGTAGGGGTTGATGAAGCCCTTGTCGAAGCGCATGCCCTCGGTGAGCTCGAGCTCGGTGCCGAAGGTCTGCGACTCCTCGACGGTGACCACGCCCTCCTTGCCGACCTTGTCGATCGCCTCGGCGATCAGGTCGCCGATCGTCGTGTCGGCGGCCGAGATCGATGCGGTGGCAGCGATCTGCTCCTTCGACTCGACCTCCTTGGCGGCAGCATGGAGCTGGTCGATCACGGCCGCGACGGCCTTCTCGATGCCGCGCTTGAGCGAGATCGGGTCGGCGCCGGCGGCGACGTTGCGCAGGCCCTCGCGCACGAGCGCCTGGGCCAGCACCGTGGCGGTGGTCGTACCGTCACCGGCGACGTCGTCGGTCTTCTTGGCGACCTCCTTGACCAGCTCGGCGCCGATCTTCTCGTACGGGTCGTCGAGCTCGATCTCCTTGGCGATCGACACACCATCGTTCGTGATGGTCGGGGCGCCCCACTTCTTCTCCAGCACGACGTTGCGGCCACGCGGGCCGAGGGTCACCTTGACCGCGTCGGCCAGGATGTTCAGGCCGCGCTCGAGGCCACGGCGGGCCTCCTCGTCGAAAGCAATGATCTTTGCCATGTGTGTTTTTCGTCCTTCCGGGACGTCGTAAAGCCAATAGCTTGTTGGCACTCGCACATCGTGAGTGCTAAACGATTCTGGCACTCTCGGTTGGGGAGTGCAAGCGCACTGACGCGGCGAGGTCGCCGGCCGCCGTTCGCGTCACCGAGACCGGGCCCCGTCGCGTCGACGATTCGGCCGCCAACGAGTGCCGCCATGACGGCTCGGCGGGATGGCGGCGCTCAGGCCGGCCCGACGAAGGCGACGGAACCGCTGGTCGGCACCAGCTCGATCCAGGTGTTCCCCGCCGCGAGACGGATGCTGAACCCGCGGTCGTCGACCAGGCGGATCGGGTCGGCGGCGGCGCCCTTGCTCCAGGTCGCATGGACTGTCGCGCCGCCGCTGGAGACCCAGGCTTCGCCGCTGCCGCCCAGCACCGTCTTCGGAACGCCGCCGTCGTTCACCACGCCGACGCGGATGACGACCACGTTCGTCGCCGACAGCTGGGCGCCCGAGGCATCGAGATCCGGCCCCCTGCCCTGCTCGCGAAGGAAGGCGAGCTTCGCGGGGTCCCAGGTCCAGCTCCCCCTCATCGCCGCGGAGAACACGTAGTCGATCCTCGCCGTCGGGCTGCCCTCCTTGGCGGCCGTCGACGACTGCGCGTCGAGGGCGTAGGCGAACTGCTGCTGCGGCGCCGCGATGTCCCCGTGCTCGACCAGAAGCTCCTTCGCCTTGACCAGCACATTGTGCGGCGCGGCGCGGTCCGGGGTGCGGAAGAAGGTGGCGGCGGTGTCGGACTGGCCGTGGACGGCGTTGTAGACCGGCGTGCTGCGCATCAGCGCGACGAAGCGCTGCTGGCCGCCCGAGTAGCAGACGATGCCGCCGAGGGGCGAGATGATGTCGGGATCCATCGGCCGGATCGACCTGACCGGGCCGAGCAGGTCGGGGATGTCGGACTGCCACACGCCGACGTACCGGGTCAGTCCGCCCTCCACCAGCTCCTCGAACAGCAGGTCGGTGCGCTCCAGACCGACCTGGGGACGAGCATCCGGGTGGTTGTCGATCTTCGCAGAGACCGCCGAATGATCGAGCGATCCGGCGGGGATCGTCGTCCCGCGCAACGGGGCGACGCCGGTCGGAGCCGGGGTCTCGTAGCCGGAGCTGAACCCGGGGGTCGGGCTCGGGCCGGAACCGCCGGCCTCGCAGCCGGTGAGGACCAGCGAGCAGCCGAGGACGATGGCCGCGAACGCCGCATGTCCCCGGGAAGCCACCACGAGCACACCCTAATGTCGGCGGGGGCCACCGGAGGCCTCAGCCGATGGCGTGGCCGGGATCGCCTATGAGGCCAGCCTCACCGACTCGGCCTGGGGGCCCTTGCTCCCCGTGCCGACCTCGAAGGTCACCTGCTGCCCCTCCTCGAGCACCTTGTAGCCCGCCATGTCGATGGCGGAGTAGTGGACGAAGACGTCCTGCCCTCCACCCTCGACCGTGATGAAGCCGTAGCCCTTCTCAGCGTTGAACCACTTGACGGTTCCATTCGCCATTGACAACTCCTTGCTGTGTATCCGCGGCGCAGCGAACGTGCCGGGCACCGACTGAACCCCGATCCTAATGACCGGAAACGCCGCAGAATAAGGGGGAAAAGCGTTGGAAACACCGTAGGGAAGAAAGACGCGCAGATTAAACCTCGGCGTAACACTCCGGTTACGTTGCGCCGGATTCCGCCTCCCTGAGGCGCGCCGCGTCCCTCTGCTCGGCGCAGCCCGCTGAGCTCCTAGCCGGCCGGGACGTAGTCCGAGCCGAGCACGACGGTCAGCGGCGAGGTCGTGTAGACGTCGGAGAGCTTGATCTCACCGACCTTGAGCGAGAGCACCAGCGCTCGCGCCGCACCCTCGTTGGCCGGATCGCTGTAGTACACGACGGTCTTCTCGAGATCGCGCTGCGCGGCGTTGGCCCGGCTTCCGATCTCGGACGACGCGCCGTTCCACCCCTGGGCGACGAGGAGGTCGCCCACCTGATTGGCCAGGCCCTGGGTCTGCGTCCCGTTGAGGATCGTGATCGGGATGTCGGGGTCGAGCACCGGATCGGCGGTGGGGTCGGAGCTCGGAGCGGGACTGGCGCTCTCCTGGCCCGCACTGAAGGGGAGGGTGAAGGTTCCGTTCACGACGGAGAGGGCGAACAGCCCGGCGGCCACGAGCACACCCGTCGCGAGCGCGGCCCAGGCGAAGGCGATCCAGCCCCTCCCCTTCCTGGCGGGTGCCCGGTGGGCACCGGTACGCAGCAGATCGTCGGGCACGCTGTCGAAGCGGTCTTTCTGGTACGTCGCCATGGCTCTTCCGGTCGAGATTCAGTGGGACATGGGGTTGTCGGGGTCTCCGAAGATCCGGGCCGACCGCGCTCCGGTGCGCGCATCCCTGATCCGCTGAAGCCGCTTGACGAGCATCGGGTCGAAGACCAGCGCGCCCGGCAGGTCGAGCACAGCGTTCAGCACCTGATAGTAGCGGGCGGTGCTGAGCCCGAACTCCGCGCGGATCGCGTCCTCCTTGGCCCCCGCGTGCTTCCACCACTGACGCTCGAAGACGAGGATGCGCCGGTCGAAGTCGGAGAGAGCGGATGCCTCGGCCGAGGCCGTGCTCCGCTCCGGTTCCGCTGCCACCGCGACCGTCTCCCGTCTCTCGAACGGATTCAGCCTAGGCCGGGCCCGGTCGCGAGCCCCGAAGCGCCGCGGCCAGGCGCGCATCCGCCTTAATAGGTTAGGGTTACCTAAGTTCGATCCGAGGAACCCATGACCCGACTCCCCCGCGCCGGCGCCGCCCTGGCCGCGCTGCTGACCGTCGGCCTGCTCGCCGGCTGCGCCTCCGGCTCGCCGCAGGCGAGCTCCGAGCCGACCACCGCCGGCGCCCGGGTTCCGCTCTCCGAGCTCCAGCTCGCCCCCGACCCGCGCGACCTCCACGGTGAGTCCACCGCGCTGCTCGGCACCGCCGAGATCACACCCCTGCCGGGAACGCCCGCCCAGGAGCTTCCGGTGACTGTCGCCTCGCACGACCGCGGCGGGGACACCCGGGTGACCGTGAAGTCCACCAAGCGACTGCTCGGGATCGACATCTCCGGCACGATCGCCGCGACCATCGCCGGCCTCGGCTTCGCCGACTCGCTGGTCGGGCGGGACGTCTCGACCACCTTCCCGGCCGCGGCGAAGCTCCCGCTGGTGACCAGCAGCGGGCACAGCGTGAACGCCGAGGCGGTCCTCGCCCTCAAACCGACCCTCATCGTGACCGACGGGACCGTCGGCCCGGCCGATGTGCTGCTGCAGCTGCGGGATGCCGGCATCCCGGTGGTCTTCGTCGCCCGCGAGCCGGGACTCGCCGACTCGGCCGATCTCGCTCGTCAGGTGGGAGCGGCCCTCGGCGCTCCGGAGGCGGGCGAGCGGCTCGCCACCCGGCTCCAGCAGGAGATCGACGACAAGGTCGCCGAGATCGCGGCCATCGCGCCCGCGACCCCCGCGGACAGAGTGCGCATGCTGTTCCTTTATATCCGCGGCAACTCCGGCATCTACTATCTGTTCGGCGAGGAGTCCGGCGCCGACGAGCTGATCACCGGACTCGGCGGCGTGGATGTCGCGGGCGAGATCGGCTGGAGCGGCATGAAGCCGATGACCGACGAGGCCATGATCGCCGCGAACCCGGACCTCATCCTGGTGATGACCGACGGGCTCAAGAGCACGGGAGGGGTGGACGGGCTGCTCACGGCCCGCCCCGCGATCGCCCTCACCGCTGCCGGGCAGCACCGTCGCTTCGTCGACATGGCCGACGGCGAGATCCTCGGCTTCGGACCGCGCACCCCGGACGTGCTCGACGCCCTGGCCCGCGCGATCTACGCCCCGTCCGCGAAGTAGCGCGCCCCCTCGCCCGGCGCGGTGCCCGGCCCCTGATCGCCCTTCCGCACCACCCCGCGCACGCCGACTTGCACCTAATCGCCCTTCCGCGCCACCCGCGCACGCCGACTTGCGCCTGATCGCCCTTCCCCCGCGTCAAGAAGGGCGATTGGGCGCAAGTCGCGAGGGTACGAGAGCAAGCCACGAGGGAACAAGGGGGAGGGCACGAGGCCAAGTCACGAGGGCACGAGGGCGAGGGCATGGGGATGAAGGCGAAGGCACGAGAAGCCTGGTAGGGCAGGCGCAGGTCACGGCGGCGCAGCGCGCGTCGCGCAGGGGTCAGAGCCAGTCCAGCCACTCCCCGCGGGCGCCGCTGAACGCCAGCGGGCGCTCGTTGAGCGACAGGACGAAGCGGCCGGGTCGCGCGGGAAGCGCGGCCTCGATCGAGGGGATGGCCGCCCGGCCCTCAAGGGAGACCCAGTCGACGCCGAGCGACCGGAGCAGCCCGACGAACGCGGCCCGTTCCGCCGCGGTGAGGTAGACCAGCACGCCGCTCACGACGACCACTGGGCGCGCGCCGCGCGGCACCCGGGCGAGCACGTCGGCGAGCCGCGCCGTGGCGTCGCCGCGGAACAGCAGCGGCGGCTCGGCCCGTGCGATCTCGATCGCGGCGAGCAGCCGGCGGCGGCGGTCGTCCTGCTCCGGCCAGATCAGCGTGGTCAGCCAGCGCATCTGCTCCGTGTCCCGCACGTCGAGCGGATCGAGGTCGATCCCGGCGCGCCAGGCCACCTCCGGCGCCTCGGACGGCACCGGAACGGCCCCGGTCGTGGCGCACTCGAGCAGCACCCCGGACGCCGGGCCGGCGGTCACCGCGCCGTAGGAGTACCGGTAGCGGTCCGGGTAGAGGCAGAGCCCGGCGCTCGCCCCGACCTCGAGCAGCGCCAGGGGCCCGTCAAGCAGACCGAGCGCCGGAAGCAGGGAGGCGCACCTGCGGGGCTCGTTGGTCTGCGTCATCCGCCTCATCGCCTCGGGGACCACCCTGGCCCAGTTCGCGATGAGCCAGTCCCGGAACGGGCCGTAGCCGCCCTCGGGGGCACCGAGGAAACGGGATGTCGCGAACAGCAGGTTCGGCTGCCGCTTCTGCAGCGGCAGCCGCTCGATGAGGGCGATGAGCCGCCGGTCGGAGGCGACGGAGAGAGCCCAGTCCTCATAGATCGCCGACTGCCCGCGAGCCTCCTCGGCGA
>Ga0164243_10014915_pt1 | contig 10780 bp, 7 predicted proteins | sample OricompcompostOP_FD_108781 | JGI IMG/M metagenome (GOLD analysis project Ga0164243, IMG submission 108781) | Organic Plus compost microbial communities from Emeryville, California, USA - Original compost - Organic plus compost (OP) | ecosystem: Engineered > Solid waste > Mixed feedstock >...
GCCTTCGCCCGGCTCATCACCACGACCGCGCACGCACCGTCGGAGATCGGCGAGGAAGTACCGGCGGTGATGGTTCCGTCGGGCACGAAGGCCGGGCGCAGCTTCGCCAGCGTCTCGACCGTGGTGTCCGGGCGTACGCCCTCGTCCTCGGTGATCACGAGCGGCTCACCCTTGCGCTGGGGGATCGTCACCGGCGTGATCTCCTCGGCGAACGCGCCGTTCTTCTGCGCGGCGGCGGCGCGCTGGTGGCTGCGCGCCCCGAAGGCGTCCTGCTCGGCGCGGGTGACGCCCTTGATCGCGTTGATGCGGTCGGTGGACTCACCCATGGAGATGCGGTCGTACGCGTCGGTGAGGGCGTCGTAGGCGGTGTGGTCGAGCATCGTCACGTCGCCGTACTTGAAGCCGTTGCGCGAGCCGACCAGCAGGTGCGGCGCGTTGGTCATCGACTCCATGCCGCCGGCCACCACGATCTCGAACTCGCCCGCGCGGATGAGCTGGTCGGCGAGGGCGATCGCGTCCAGGCCGGACAGGCAGACCTTGTTGATGGTCAGCGAGGGGGTGCTCATCGGAATGCCGGCACCGACGGCGGCCTGGCGCGCCGGCATCTGCCCGGCGCCGGCCTGCAACACCTGGCCCATGATGACGTACTGCACCTGCTCCGGCGCCACGCCGGAACGTTCGAGCGCCGCCTTGATCGCGATGCTGCCCAGCGCGGTCGCCGGCAGATCCTTGAGATTGCCCGACAGGCGGCCCATCGGGGTGCGGGCTCCATTGACGATCACCGAAGACATGGCGACTCCCGGGGCGGTGTGGCGAACTCAACGGGGTAGTTCCGACTGAACGAAGCCTCAGTCAGACTACTGCCATGACGTCGAATGACCTCCCGGTGACGATCGCGGACTCCGTCACACCTGCCTCGTCGGCCACGGCGGCCGCGGCCCCGGTCGGACTGCGCCGCATCGACCATGTCGGCATCGCGGTCGCCGATCTCGACGAAGCGATCGCGTTCTATGGGCGGGTCTTCGGCATGCGCTGCGTCCACGAGGAGGTCAACGAGGAGCAGGGCGTCCGCGAGGCGATGATGCAGGTCGGGCCCGACGGCGGGATGCTGCAGTTGCTGGCGCCGATCAGCCCCACCTCGGCGATCGCGAAGTTCCTCGAACGCTCCGGGCCCGGCATCCAGCAGCTCGCCTACACCGTGGACGACGTGGAGGCGACCAGCGCGGCACTGCGCGCCCGGGGAGTGCGCCTGCTCTACGACACCCCTCGGCGCGGCACCGCGAACTCGCGCATCAACTTCGTGCACCCCAAGGACGCCGGCGGCGTGCTCGTCGAGATCGTGGAGCCGGCGCGCGACGGTCACTGACCACCTCCTGATCAATTTGCCGACGTCGTTGCCGGTGTGGGGCCGGAACACAGCCGGGCAGTCGCCCCACCAGGGCCGGGCCACACACCCGGTGCGGTAACTCACAGGGGGTTCCGCAATAACCTACTCGCCGGTAGCCTCATGGCACCGATGCCCCGGCTTCTCCAGATGCGGCCGGTTCGCCACTGTCGAGCCGCCGATTTCTGATTTATCCCCAATGAGGTGCGATCATGCAGGACATCCTCGACCTCATCGTCTCCACCGAGGGTGAGACCTCGGCCGATCTCTCCGCCGTGGGTCACCTGCCGCTGCCCGAGTCCTACCGCGCGGTCGTGGTCCGCTCCGACGAGACGACGATGTTCGAAGGCCTGGCGACACGCGACAAGGACCCGCGCCGTTCCCTGCACGTGACCGAGGTGCCGACTCCACAACTGGGTCCGGGCGAGGCGATCGTCGCCGTCATGGCCAGCGCGATCAACTACAACACCGTCTGGACCTCGATCTTCGAGCCGATCCCGACCTTTACCTTCCTGCAGCGCTACGGCCGCCTCTCGGAGCTGACCCGTCGCCACGACCTGCCCTACCACGTGGTCGGCTCCGACCTGGCCGGCGTGGTGCTGCGGGTCGGCCCCGGCGTGACGAAGTGGCGCCCCGGCGACGAGGTGGTCGCGCACTGCCTCTCGGTAGAACTGGAGGACGCGGCCGGCCACGACGACACCCTGCTCGACCCGCAGCAGCGCATCTGGGGATTCGAGACCAACTTCGGCGGCCTGGCGCACCTGGCCCTGGTCAAGGCCAACCAACTCATGCCCAAGCCGCGACACCTCACCTGGGAGGAGGCGGCGGCACCGGGCCTGGTCAACTCCACGGCCTACCGCCAGCTCGTCTCGCCGCACGGCGCCCAGGTCAAGATCGGCGACACGGTGCTGATCTGGGGCGCCTCGGGTGGGCTGGGCTCCTACGCCACCCAACTCGCGCTCGGTGCCGGCGCGGTGCCGGTCTGCGTCGTCTCGTCACCGGAGAAGGCGGCGCTGTGCCGCGCCATGGGCGCGGAGCTGGTCATCGACCGTACGGCTGAAGGATTCCGGTTCTGGAAGGACGAGAACACCCAGGACCCGTCGGAGTGGCGGCGCTTCGGCGCCCGCATCCGCGAGCTGACCGGCGGCGACGACCCCGACATCGTCTTCGAGCACCCGGGCCGGGAGACCTTCGGCGCCTCGGTCTTCGTCGTGCGTCGCGGCGGCACGGTGGTCACCTGCGCCTCCACCTCGGGCTACCGGCACGAGTTCGACAATCGCTACCTCTGGATGAACGTCAAGCGGATCATCGGCTCCCACTTCGCCAACTACCGCGAGGCGTGGGAGGCGAACCGGTTGATCGCCAAGGGGCGGGTGCACCCGACACTCTCCAACGTCTACCCGTTGGAGCAGGTGGGCCAGGCCGCCTACGAGGTGCACCGCAACCTGCATCAGGGCAAGGTGGGCGTGCTGTGCCTGGCCCCCCGGGCCGGGCTCGGCGTACGCGACCCCGAACTGCGGGCTCGGCACGAACCCGCCATCAACCGCTTCCGCGGCAAGTAGCCACCCGCCCGCATCCACAGTAGACATCGGCCGGCCCGGAGCCCGGGGCCGGCCGATCGTCATCCCGGCAGGGTCGGGTCGGGCCAGGTCCCGGGGGCCGGTGACCGTACCGGCCACGCCAGGCCGAGCGCCGGAGCGTCACGGGGCCCCGAATGTGACGCGCGCCACATTGACGCCAGGACCGGCCGTCGAGAACATAGTCAAACACAGACAAATAGGCCGATCGAGTCGTCCCGATCCGGGCACAACGGTAAGACCTGCGGGCTTTATCCGCTTCGCGCCACCCTGCACGCCTCGTCGGGGCCGTCGGCAACGGCGTCAGAAGTGCGATTCGTCAGCCGACCGCCCTTGCGAAGTGCCTGGGGGCGTCTGGAAGTATGTGCGGCATGGCTTCGCAGTCCTCAATGACGTTCTTCGAGAACGCCAACTCACAGCCTGACTTCACGGTCGTCCTGCGGGGCTACGACCGTCCCCAGGTTGACGACTTCGTCCAGCGCCTCAACGCAGCTCTGGCGCAGTCGGAGGCTGCGCGGGCCGAGGCGGAACAACGGCTCGCCGAAGCGGTCCGGCGTGCCAAGAACGCTGAGCAGGCGCTCGCCCAGGCCCAGCAGAAGCTGACCGACCAAGGCAAGCAGCTTGAGGACAGTGGCCGTCCGACGCTGTCGGGCCTCGGCACGCGGGTCGAACAGATCCTGCGGCTGGCCGAGGAACAGGCCAACGAACACCGCGGCGAGTCCAAGCGGGAGGCCGAGGGCATCGTCTCGGCGGCCCGTCTGGAGGCCCGCGAGATCACCGACAAGGCCCGCGCCGAGGCGGCCGCCATGAAGGCGTCGGCCGAGCGGGACGCCGGCAACCTGCGCAGCCAGGTGGAGCGTGAGGTCGCCGAGATCCGCATGCAGGCCCGCCGCGAGGTGGAGACGCTGCGCAGCGACGCCGACCGCGACACCAAGCAGTTGCGGGCCGCGACGGCGCACGAGGTCGCCGAACTCAAGGCCACGATCGAGCGCGAGGTGGCGACCATGCGCGCCACCGCCGAGCGGGAGATCACCCAGCTGCGCGCCAAGGCCGCGCGGGAGGCCGAGGAGAAGCGCGCCGAGGCGGCCAAGCTGCACGCCGAGGCCAAGGACCGTCGCGACAAGGAGCTGCAGGCCCTCTCGCTCGAACTCGCCGAGCGTCGGGAGAAGGCCGAGCTCGAGGAGTCGCAGCGGCACAGCGCCGCGGTGGCCCACACCAACAAGCTGGTGGGCGAGGCCGAGGGCCGGGCCCGGGCGGCCGAGGAGCGGGCTCGCGAGATCGAGGCCCGCGCCGAGGCCCGCCGCATCGAGTCGGAGCGCACCGCGAACGAGACCATCGAGAAGGCCAAGGCATTGGCCGACAAGACGGTCAACGACGCGCGGGCCGAGGCGCACCGCACGATCACCGAGGCTCGCCAGGAGGCGGAGCTGACCACCAGCACCGCCCGCCGCGAGCTGGAGGAGCTGACCCGCCAGAAGAACGCGGTGCACGCGCAGCTCGGCCAGATGCTCTCCGGCCTGGCGGGCATCGTCCCGCAGCAGCCGCAGCAGCCGCAGAGCTGAGCGCGGTCGGGGCCGGGTGCCCTGGCGGCACAGTGAAAAATGCAACAGGTACGATCAGTGCGGCCGGCTGGTTCAGCCGGCCGCATTTTGATCGTTGCGCTGTGCATTGACCACAGTGGACTGTTCGTGCGGCCTACCGATCCCCTCCTCCGGGCCTCCCCCTTCGCGGCGGACACACGGCGTGCGGGGCGCGACTATTCGGAAAAGTCTGGCCCTGCGCGAACGGACTTGACGTGTGAGGATATGGCCCATGTCTTCCGTTCCTGAGTCGTTCCCGTTCGGCGGGCCGACCGAGCCCACCTTCGAGGTGGCCCTGCGCGGCTATGACAAGCGGCAGGTGGACCGGTATGTGCAGCAGGTGGAGGCCGAGGTCGCCGCGCTCGTGGCCGAGCGCGAGGAGCTGTACGGCCAGATCAACCTGCTCACCCAACAGGTGCAGCAGCTCCAGCAGGAGGCGGCCAGCGCCCGCCGGGTGCTGACGGCGCCGGGCGATCCCGCGACCTACCGCCACCTCGGGGCGCGCGCCGAACAGATTCTCGCCCTTGCCGAGGAACAGGCCGCCGAGATCCGCGACCGGGTCAACCGCGAGCTGGCCGAGCGGGAGGCGGCGCTGAGTCGCACGAAGGCCGACCTCGATGCCCGCGAGGCCGACGCCCGCAACAACTTCGAGTCGATGCTCGCGGCGCGCCGGGCGGAGGAGGAACGGGCCGCCGAGCAGCGCCGCCAGGAACTCGCCGCCGAGGTGGAGGCCGCCAAGGAGTACGCGGCGCGCGTACGGTCCGATGTGGACGCTCTCTACACGGCCGCGCTGCAGGAGTCGACCCGCGTCGGCGACGCCACCAAGGCCTACGCCGACAAGGTCCGGGCCGAGACCGAGGCGCACGCGGCCGCGGTGCGGGCGCAGGCCGAGGAGGAGGCCGCCGCGGCCAGGGCCGCGCTGGCCCGCGAGGTGGAGGAGCAGCGCGCGGCGGTGCAGGCCGAACTGGCCGCGCTGCGTGAGGCGGCGGAGGCCACGATCACGACCCGGCAGGAAGAGACCCAGGCCGCCGTGACCGCCCAGCTGGCCCAGGCCGAGGCGACCGCGGCCGCCCGCCTCGCGGAGGCCGAAGCGGCGGCGACGGCCCGCCTCGGTGAGTTGGACTCGATCGCCGCCACCCGCACCGCCGAGCTGGAGGCGCAGCTGAGCCGGATGCGGGTCGAGGCCGAGCAGGAGCACGCGGCGCGGCGCTCCACAGTGGAGCGTGAGCTGGCCGAGCTGGAGGCGGCTGCCCAGGCGTCGGTGCGCGAACTGCGCGCGGACGCCGAGTCCTACGCGTCGGCGCTGCGGGCGCAGGCCGACGAGCACCTCGCCCAGGCCCAGGCCGAAGTGCAGCGGCTGACCAGCCAGGCGGAGCAGGTACACGCCGAGCGCATGGCCGAGGCTCAGGCCCGGCTCGCCGAGGCCGAGGCGCTGCTCGCCTCCGCCCGGGCCGAGGCGGAGACCGTGGTCGAGCGGGCCCGCCGCGAGGCCGAGGAGATCGTGGCCCTGGCCGCCGCCCACCAGGAGCCGGCGCCCGCCACCGTGCCGGCCCAGGGCCTCGCTCCGGCGCAGGACTCGCCGGCTCCGGCCGGTCCCGACGCCGACGACCCCGGCGTGCCGGCCACCGAGCCGACCGACCCGTCGCCCGACCCCGACCGTGCCTCGGCCACCGAACCCGCCGCCGAGTCCGGCGATCTTCCGGCGACGGAGTTCGACCCGTCCAGCCACGCCACCGGCCACGGCCACAACGGCAACGGGAACGCCCAACACAACCAGGAGCAACACGATCTCGCCGCCGCGTCCACTGTGGAGGAGATCGCCACCGACGCCCCGGCCGAGGCCGCCGCGCCCGAAGCCGCCAGCGACGAGGCCACCCTGGCGGAGAACGCGGGCGACGCCGCCGACGAGACCGTCGAGGTCACCGTCGACGAAGCCACCATCGCCGACACCGCCGCCCACGAGATCGCGGCCACCGAGTCCGTCGCCACCGAGACGGTCGCCGCTGAGACGATCGCCGCTGAGACGATCGCCGCTGGGACGATCGCCGCTGAGACGGTCGCCGCTGAGACCGTGCGGGACAACGACCCGGAGGCCGAGGCGCCCGAGCCCCCGACCGGCGAGTTCGCCACCGCCACGGCCAACGACGAGCCGGCCGAAGCAGCAGCCGACACCGAGCCGGTGGACGCCACGGCCAGCGACGAGCCGGCGCAGGCAGCAGCCAACGTCGAGCCGGCTGGCGACGAGCCGGCGCAGGCAGCGGCGAGCGACGTGGTCGTGGCGCCGGCCGCCGAGGCGGAGTCGACGCCGGCCCTGGTGCCCGCCCAGGCCCGCTCCCCCGAGGACGAGACCGCGACGGTCTCCTGATCCGCCGTACCCGCGTGGGGGCGCTCGTGAACCACTGCCCCCACGCGGTGCGGATCGACCCGTACGGCCCCAAGAACCCGTACCGGTGCAGGTCGAGTACTTGACACTGCCGGACAAGTCGTCCTCGTGCCGGATAGGGTGAAGCACTTGTGAAGAGCGCGCGTGAGGTCGTTTCAGAAGATCTTGAATACATCACCACGACCCTGAAGTCCGAGTTCGAGCAGATCGGCGACGAGCGCCTCTTGGTGGTGGGCGGCGCCGGCTTCCTCGGCTACTACCTGGTGCAGTCGGCCGTGAAGGCGGGCATCGACGTCACCGTCTACGACAACTTCGTCCGGGGCGTGCCCGACTGGCTGACCCAGTTGCAGGAGAACCCCAAGCTGACCGTGCGGCGGCACGACGTGACCGACCCGATGCCGGCCGACGCCGACTTCGGCTACCTGATCCACGCCGGTTCGATCGCGTCGCCGACGTTCTACCGCGACCGTCCTATCGAGACGATGGACGCCAACGTGAACGGGCTTCGCAACCTGCTCGACTGGACCCTGCAGCACCCGGTGAAGGGCTTCCTCTTCTACTCCAGCAGCGAGATCTACGGCGACCCGGATCCCGCGCACATCCCGACCCCCGAGGACTACCGCGGCTACGTCTCCTGCACCGGCCCGCGCGCCTGCTACGACGAGTCGAAGCGGTACGGCGAGACGCTGTGCGTCAACTTCGCCCGGGTGCACGGCACGCCGGTCAAGGTCGCCCGGCCGTTCAACAACTACGGCCCCGGCCTGAAGATCAGCGACCGGCGGGTGATCCCGGACTTCGCCCGTGACGTCATCAACGGGCGCGACATCGTGATGCTCTCCGACGGCTCGCCGAAGCGGACCTTCTGCTACGTCGCCGACGCCGTGATCGGCTACTACAAGGTGCTGGTCAACGGGCACAAGGGCGAGGCGTACAACATCGGCGTGGAGACGCCGGAGATCTCCATGTACGAGTTGGCCAACCGGGTCGTGGAACTGGGCCGGGAACTGTTCGGCTACACCGGCAAGATCGTCCGCCAGGAGAGCACCGACGCGGACTACCTGGTGGACAACCCCAACCGCCGCTGCCCGGTCATCACCAAGGCGCGCGAGCACGTGGGCTACCACCCCACCGTCGGCCTCGACGAGGGCCTGCGGCGCTCGATGCTCTGGTACGCCGACCACCGCGAGGCGGAGGACCGGTGACCCGCGTTCCCAGGGAGGGAAACATGCGCGTCAGCGTGGTGGGGACCGGCTACGTCGGGCTGGTCACCGGTGCCGTCTTCGGCGAGGCGGGCCACGAGGTGGTCTGCGTCGACGCGGTGCCCGAGCGGGTGAGCCTGGTCAACTCGGGGGTCGCGCCGTTCTTCGAGCCGGGGCTGCCGGAGCTGCTCGCCGCGGCCAACCTCCGGGCCACCACCGACATCGGGGCGGCGGTGCTCGACACCGACGTGACGCTCATCTGCGTCGGCACGCCGTTCGACGGCGAACGGATCGATCTGTCCTTTGTGGAGGCCGCCGCCGCCCAGATCGGCCAGGCGCTGGCGGACAAGGACGGTTACCACGTCGTCGTGGTCAAGTCGACCGTGGTGCCGGGCTCGACCGAAAGCGTGGTGCTGCCGTTGCTGGAGCAGCACTCGGGCAAGAAGGCGGGCGTGGACTTCGGCGTCGGCATGAACCCGGAGTTCCTCTCCGAGGGGACGGCTGTCCAGGACGCTCGCCAACCCGACCGCATCGTGCTGGGCGGCATCGACGAGCGGACCCTGGACACCCTCGCCGAGCTCTACCGCCCGTGGGCGTCGACGCCGACCCTGCGGTTGGGTGTCGCCGCCGCCGAGATGATCAAGTACGCCTCGAACGCCTTGCAGGCCACGCTGATCTCGTTCTCCAACGAGCTGGCGAACCTGGCGGCGACGATCGGCGGCGTCGACATCGTCGAGGTCGAGCGGGGGCTGCACGCCTCGCATCTGATCCGCGACGCGCCGGTGGTCGCCTTCCTCAAGTCCGGGGTCGGCTTCGGCGGTAGTTGCTTCCCCAAGGACCTGGCGGCGCTGGCGAGCTACGGGGCGTCGCGCGGCGTCCCCATGCCGATCATCAACGGCGTGCTGGAGATCAACCGCGCCCAGCCCGACAAGGTCGTCGACCTGGCCGGGGACGTCGCCGGCAAGCGGGTGACCGTACTGGGGCTGGCCTTCAAGCCGGGCACCGACGACATCCGTGAGTCGCCGGCGCTGCGGGTCATCGCGAGCCTGCGGGCGCGCGGAGCCACCGTGACCGCCTTTGACCCGGTGGCCACAGTGGACGGTGTGGAGCAGGCGGCGACGCTGGCGGACGCCGTACGCGATGCCGACGTGGTCATCCTCGTCACGTCGTGGCCGGAGTTCGCCGAGGTGCCGGCGTTGCTGGCCGGGCGGGAGACGCTCGTGGTGGACGGCCGCCGTATGTGGAGCCCCGACGCGTTCCGCAACTACCGTGCCCCGGGTCGCTCCTGATGCTGGCCATACGTCCTCGACTCTGACGCGAGCAACGACCGCGCTCCCGAACGGTTCCGGGAGCGCGGTCGTCGTCTGTCCGATGAGGACGGTGCTGAGGTGACCGTCAGCGACGCCGCTGACCGGCGGCGAGCGTCGGGGCGAGCTGGGCCGCCTCGCTCTCGTCGACCTTCTCCAGCCAGGCCTCGCGGAAGTAGGGCGTGAAGGCCCGCGGGCAGCTCAGCGAGTAGGCGCCCTCGCAGTAGATGCCTTCCAGCACCACGGTCGGCGTCTTGAAGTCGACGATCCGGCCGGTCTTCTCGTCGATGATGTGGCTGACGTGCCGCTCGACCCGGGCCAGCCGTCCGCAGAACCGCGCCATCTCGGCGTCGAACCCGAGCCCGCGGTTGAGCAGGTTCTCGTTGAGCGTGGCGCCGACCTCTTCGCGCGACTTGATCCGCACCAGGTCGCCGGGCTTCAGCACGCCCGGGCTGCCCGGCGTGCGCTTGCCCGCGGTGCCGACCACGGCTCCCCAACGCCGGCCGCCCTTGATCCGCAGCCATGGAGGCAGCTTGCGGTTGGCGATGCCCTGGAACCGGTTGTAGACACCGGCGACGAAGGAACGCACGGCGAAGAAGAGGCTGACGTTGCCGGTGCGGACGTCCTGGACGATCTGGCCGACTTCCTTGAGCGGCAAGGGCTCCGGCGACGCCCGCAGCGCCTCGGTGCCCTGGCACCGCCAGATGTCGGCCCCGTCGTCGGCCTTGCCCTTCTTGGTGTTGAGCACGAGCAGCGGGAGCAGCTTCGACTCGTTCTCCGCGGTGGGCACGGCCTCGGCCACGGGCGCGCTCGGCTGCTCCGGGACCGGGCCGTCGGCGACCTTGCGCAGCCACGCGTGCTTCCAGAAGATCAGGCACGCCTGCTGGCAACCGTCGTGGGCGGACCCGTCGCAGCGCACCCCGAAATCGCCGGGGAATTCCCGCAGATGAACGGCCTCGGTCATCTTGCGCATGCCGGTGAACGCGATGGTGTCGCAGAGCTTGTGCGCGACCTTGTAAACGGTCATTCGGCGGCCGCAGTAACGCAGCATCTCCGGCATGAACGGCAGTGAATCGAGTTCACCATTCTCGTCCAGTGTGGCCAGGATCTCAGCCTCGCTGCGCACCTCGACCAGGTCGCCGACCTTCAGATCGAGCGCTGTGTCACTCATAACCGCCATGGCAGCATCCCCACCTCACCCGAGACCAGGATGGACGATAGCTTACGAACCGACGCGGATCGCCGCCGTGGAGACTGACGGATTCTCGACGCTGGTCGTCGGTGCCGTGGTGGCCGGTCTAGTTTCGTCGTGCATCTTCGTCAAGCCGCTGGGGGGCGGAGTGACTGTCC
>Ga0164243_10014916_pt1 | contig 10779 bp, 8 predicted proteins | sample OricompcompostOP_FD_108781 | JGI IMG/M metagenome (GOLD analysis project Ga0164243, IMG submission 108781) | Organic Plus compost microbial communities from Emeryville, California, USA - Original compost - Organic plus compost (OP) | ecosystem: Engineered > Solid waste > Mixed feedstock >...
CGGCCGGGTCCAAACCGGTCGGGGTTTCTTGGTTTCAGGCGCGGCCGATCGCCATGCGATACCGCTCCGGCGCACCCGCTCGATCAGGTTGGCGCGAGTCTGCCGCCCGCTGGGAAGGGCGTGCAGATCGCCGCAATGCGTCCTCAAGCTCACGCAGCAGCGGAACGATCCATCCGGCTGATGGCCGCTGCTGCTCGCTGACGGACTTGCCGCCCGATCGGCTCCATGAGCAGCCGGAGAAAATCCTCAAGCGTGGCTTGAGGCTTCGCTCCTTGTACCTCGGAGCCCGCTGAAGCACGAACCGGCCGGCGCGACCGATCGCCTGATCGCGCCGGCAGCGGTTCGTGAGGGCAGCCGCGGGCGCCCCGGTCCGCAAAGGGGAGATCGGAACCAGGGCGCCCGATCGCGGCTCGTCAGCGCGCCCGTGTGCAACCGCCGTGGGGGAGACGGCGGTGCTGCGGCGGCGCCGTTCGCTCGCCTCCTGAGCGCACCGACGCCAGCGAAGCTACCTGAGTTCTGGAGCGTCGCCAACGGCGATGGCGCACGCGATGGCGGGGGCGTTATCGGTCAACGAGAGATGCGGCGTTGGAGCAGCCGCTCGATCCGCTCGATGCGGACGCGCAGGTCGAGCAGCTCGCGCTCGAGCTGCTCGACCTGCGGCAGCTGGGCGCTCTGGGCGAGGCGGGCGATCGTCGCCTCGCGAATGTACTGCGCGGTCGCGATCCCGTCCTGCTCGCAGACCTTCTTCAGGTCTCTCCAGGTCTCACCCGAGAAGCGGACGGTGGTCGTGTGCACGCATCCACGCTAGAGCGTGAATCGCCCGCTGTGACGGGAAGTGGCTACCGATAGCGCCTGTCGTACGACAGGCGCTATCGGGCGTCGGAGTTCCTGCGCGAACCGCTCGTCGCGGTCCCGAACACGTTGTCCCAGAACGGGGCGCTGACGCCGTAGCCCCTGTCGTGCTCCTTGAAGTGGTGGCGCATGTGCAGCTCGTGCAGCTTGCGCGGGATCCACGCTCTCGGCTTGCGGCCGCCGGGGAGGTGGTGGACGTAGTAGTGGAGCATGTCGTAGGCGAGGTAGCCGGCCCAGAACCCGGCGGAGGCGGCGTACGCGGCCGGCGTCCCGAGCACCAGCACGAACAGCCCGAAGAACAGCGCCGCCAGCGGGACGCTGACCGACGGCGGCATCACCAGCCGCAGGGGGTCGTTGGGATGGTCGTGGTGGACGCCGTGGATGATCCAGTGCAGCCGCGCCCCGATCCCCTCCTCGGGCTCGAAGTGGAAGACGATCCGGTGGAGCCAGTACTCGGTCAGCGTCCAGAAGACGTAGCCGCCGAGCGCGACGAGCGGCACCTGCCACCACGCCATCTCGCCGAAGGAGAGGACGAGCGCGACGACGATCGCCGGGCCGAAGATGAAGGCGGGAACGCTCCAGTGGACGCGCGAGAGCTTGTCGAGCAGGTTGGACTCGAACATCCGCGGCGACGCCTTCAGGACCTCGGACCGTCTCATGCCGGACAGCTCTTCTCGCGTGGGGTAGCTGGCCATGAGTCGCGCTCCTTTCGTGGTCGCCGGGCTAGCTGGTGCGATGAGGACCGCCTGAAAGATACTCCTCCGGCGCGCCGGATTCGGCGCGGCGGCCGTCGCCTGCGATCGCGCGCGCCGGCCGCGCGTCGTCGCTCGACCCGGCCGGGGGCGAAGAAATCGACACGCCTCCGACGCCGCGCTGTAGAGTCGGTACATGCGTGTTTTCCATTCGATCCGCGTCGCCGCGCTCGCGACGCTCGTCGGCGGCTGCGGCCTGCTCGCCGCCGGCGGCGCGGCGAGCGCGAGAACGGCGGTCGCGATAACGGGCGGCGTGACGCCGACGATCACCGGCTTCCCGACCGCCCCGAAGAACGTCAGACTGACGCTCGCCGGGCGCATGGTCGGCGACGACGTCGACGGCCGCTTCCCGGCGACCACGACGAAGATCGTCTGGTGGTTCACGCACGGCGCGCGCGTCAACGGCGCGCTGTTCAGATGGTGCGACCCGAAGAGACTGGCGCTGCGGCGGGGGAACCCGAAGGCCTGCCCGCGCGGGTCGCGGATCGGCGGCGGCTACGTCGTGGCGACGGCGATCAGCGTCACCGCCAGAGTCAGAATCGACATCTACAACGGCCGGCGCGGGAAGTCGATGATCTTCTACTTCTCGACCCAGCGCCCGGTCGTCGTCAACGACATGATCGTCGCGCCGTTCCAGCGGCTGAAGGGCGGCAGATACGGCTTCAAGCTGACGATGGACGTGCCGCCCGGCCTGCAGGAGCTGTCGCCGGGGATGGAGACGTCGATCAGAGACTTCAAGGCGACCGTCGGCGGGTCGACGGTGAAGGCGCGGATCGGGCGCAGAACCGTCAAGCGCGGCTTCATCGAGACGATGGCCTGCCCGCCGGGCGCGCTGGTCGTCGCCAGGGGCGACTTCAGCTTTCGTCAGATCGGGCCCCTGACGGTCGACTCCTACCTCGGCTGCGGTCAGGCGCCGCCCTTCCCGCCCGAGTTCCCCGCCTCGGAGCTCGGCTCCAGCTGAGCCGGCGCGGCGGCCGGCCGGCGGCGCCCCGTGCGGGCGCCGGCCGGCCCGCGCGGGTGCGGCAGCGGGCGGCTCGCCGGGTGCGGGGCGGGCCGGCTCCGTCGCCGTCCACGCCCCCGCGTCGGCCGCTCGCTCCGTCAGCGGATCCGCGCCCGCAGGCCGAACGCCACCCGTTCCCCGTCAGAGCGCCTCGCGCGGACCGAGACGATCGCGTGCCGTGAGCGCGGCTTCGCACGGACGATCGCCGTGACTCTGCGGGAGCGATGTCTGCGCAGGTTGCGGATCGCGGCGCGCGCGATCAGCCGGCCGCGGGGCGATCCGTCGCGCACGGTCAGCACACCGGAGCGGATGCCGTCCGTCGAGCGGACGCGCATGCGGATTCTCGCGCCCACGCGGACCGTCCGCAGCTTCGGCAGCTTCACCCGGAGCGCGCCAGCGGGACCGCGCGGCCCTCGCGGGCCCTCTCTCCCGGGCGCCCCGTCCGCTCCGTCGCGGCCGTCCCTTCCGGCCTCCCCGGGAGCGCCGTCCCTCCCGGGCGCGCCATCCCGGCCGTCGGCACCGGGCGCGCCGTCCTCGCCGTCGGCACCGGGGGCGCCGTCCTGGCCGTCGGCACCGGGGGCGCCGTCCTGCCCGTCGCGTCCGTCGTCACCCGGTCTGCCCGGTTCCGGAGGCGGGGCGAGGACGCGGAAGTCGGCTGCGGCGACGTCGCCGACGATGCCCTCGGCGTCGGTGGCGCGAACCTCCAGTCGATGGGTGCCGGGGTCGAGTTCGGGCGTCGTGAAGACCGCCGGGCACGGCGCGAAGGCCGTCACGCCGACGAGCCGGCACGAGAAGCTCGACGCCCCCTCGGTGGCGGCGAACGAGAAGGTGGGCCGCGTGTCGCTCGTCGGCTGATCGACCGGACCGGAGATGGTCACGACCGGTTCGACCGCGTCGATGCGCACGATGCGCGAGTTCTCGGAGTCGTTGACGAGCAGGTCGCCGTCCGGCAGGACGACGACGTCTCGCGGCTCGCGGAAGCCGCCGAGCTCCGGGCCTCCCGGCGCTATGGCGGCGACCGGCCGGTCGTCGGGCGAGAACTTGACGATCCGCTGGTTGTCCTTGTCGGCGACGTAGACGTAGCCGTGGGCGTCCACGGCGATGCCGTGCGGCGTGCCCAGCTGGCCGAACCCGCTTCCTCTGATGCCCCTCTGGCAGACGCTCGTGCACTGCTGGAAGGCGTCCGTTCCGTCGAGCACGCCCCAGCCGCTGGCGCGCAGGAACGTGCCGGTCGGCGAGAACCGCAGGTAGCGGTGGTTGTTGCGGTCGGTCGCCACGATCTCGCCCGTCCCCGGGACGAAGGCGATCGCGCGTGCGCGATCGAACTGACCGGGACCGGTGCCCGAGGAGCCGGCCGCGAAGAGCGGGGCGCCATCGGCGTCCAGCACCTGGATGCGGTCGTTGAAGGTGTCGGCGACGCCGATGCGGCCGTCGTCGCCGACGTCGATGCCCTGGGGCTGCGTGAACTGACCGAGCTGCGTGCCCGGGCGTCCGGCCTCGCACACCGTCGTGCAGACCTGCCACTCGAGGCTGCCGTCGACGACGCCCCAGCCGCTCGCTGACAGGAACCGGCTTGCGGGACTGAACCGCTGCAGGCGGTGGTTGAGATGGTCGGCGATCCACACGGTTCCGTCAGGGGCGACCGTTGCAGCGGTCGCCTCGTCGAGCTGCCCGGCGGCAGCGCCGCGAAGGCCGGCTCGGCACGCCGAGCGGCAGACCTGCAGGCCGGCGGCGCCGTCGCTGACGCCCCAGCCCCAGGTCAGCGCCGGCTCGCCGGTGGGGAGGAACTTGTTGACGCGATGGCCGAAGATGTCGGTCGCGTAGACGTTGCCGTCGGCGTCGACGTCGAGGAAGCCGCCGAGCCCGCCGAACTGGCCGATGCCGGTGCCGAACGAGCCGAAGTCGTAGGACGGGCGATATCTGGCGTGAGCGGACGCCGCGATCGTCAGGCAGACGAACGCGACGACGGCGATGGCGCCAGCGAGACGGCCCCGGACACGTCGATCGACGGCAGCTGTGCGGGTGGTGGCGATCACGCGCAGTGTAGGCGAACCAGAACGTGAAGACGCCAACGCGCTCCGCGCTGGCGGCCAGGCCCGGATCCGATGGGCGCGGCTGGTTTCGAACCAGCGACCTCTCGCGTGTGAAGCGAGCGCTCTCCCACTGAGCTACGCGCCCCGGGGGCAGCGAGGTTACAGGGTTTCCCCGCGGCGGTGTCCGCTGCCGATGCCCGAGCGCCGCGGCGGCCGCCGGCGACGCCGCCTCGACCGCACGGGTAGTGTTCCGCGGCGTGAAGACCCTTGTGACCGGCGGCGCGGGATTCATCGGGTCGAATCTCGTCGACGCCCTGATCGCTCGAGGCGATGAGGTGGCCATCCTCGACGATCTCTCGACGGGGCGCAGGGAGAACGTCGACGACGCCTGCGCGCGAGGTGCGAAGCTGCACGAGATCGACATCGCCGACGCGAGCGCCGTCGATGCGATCGTGCGAGCGGAGCGGCCAGAGGTGATCTTCCACCTCGCTGCGCAGATCGACGTGCGGCGCTCTGTCGAGGATCCCGCTGCCGACGCGCGGATCAACGTCGAGGGGACGGTGAACCTGCTGGAGGCGGCGCGCGCGAGCGGAAGACCGCGGATCGTGCTGTCCTCGACGGGCGGCGCGATCTACGGCGACGCCGACGCGCTGCCGACCGACGAGTCGGCCGCGATCCGTCCGCTGTCGCCGTATGGCCAGGCGAAGTTCGCGGCCGAGGGCTACTGCGAGCTGTTCGCTTCGCTGCACGGCCTGTCGACGATCGCGCTGCGATACGCGAACGTCTACGGCCCGCGGCAGGATCCGCTCGGCGAGGGCGGGGTGATCGCGATCTTCTGCGGCAAGCTGGCGTCCGGCCAGCCGCCCGTCATCTTCGGGGACGGTCGGCAGACGCGGGACTACGTCTTCGTCGGAGACGTGGTGGAGGCCAACCTGCGAGCGGCGGGCAGCACGCAACGCGGCGCCTTCAACGTCGGCACCGGCGTGGAGACGTCGGTGCTCGACCTGGTGGAGGCGCTCCGCGAGCTGGGCGAGGACGCGGCGACGTTCGAGCCGCGCTATGCGCCGCCGCGAGCCGGCGAGGTGCATCGCAGCTGTCTCGACCCGGCGCGGATCGAGCGGGTGCTCGGGTGGCGCGCTCGAACGGATCTGCGCACCGGCCTGCGGCGCACGCTCGAGCAGGTCGTCTCGCTATAGTCTGCGACGGACCGTGCTAGGCGGGGAGGTAGCGGTGCCCTGTACTTGCAATCCGCTCTAGCAAGGCTGAATTCCTCTCTGAGGGGTGCTGGCTCTCGGGGTCAGCTCGTCGATCGGAGGCGTTGATGCCCAGGTCCTGCGCGGTGGCGGCCCGCGAACCAGGTCAGGTCCGGAAGGAAGCAGCCTTAAACGGTCCCCGTCATGCGTTGCAGGAGTGCCTGGGCGGAGCTGTCCGACGGTGGAGCGCCCGGGAACCCGCTTCGAGGAGAGGTGCACGGTCCACCTCTTCGCCGCCGCGGGAGAAGCCGGCTCCCGGCGCGGATGGGGGCCGGCCACCCGACCATACGTCCACTCCTCCGCCGATCGTGGTGGTTGATCTCACGCTCCCGCCGACACGGGAGCCATGCGGCACTCCAGTGGACTCCCCTCGGCTCACGGCGGCGTTCGGACGCTCGCCCGCCTCCTCGCCTTGTCGTTCGGCTTGTCCTTCGCCCTGCTGATGGCCGGTACCGCGCACGGGGCGTCGCCTCAGACGACGTTGGGCGTCTATCGCGGTGCCGGGAACGCCGGCGCCGTCGAGAAGTTCGGAGACTGGCTCGGCACGAGGCCGGCCTACGCGCTCGAGTTCCTCGCCTTCGGCACGTGGAGCGAGATCGAGAAGCCGCAATGGTTCGTCGACCAGTGGAAGGGCACCGGCTACCGGGTGATCTACACGGTGGCGATGCTGCCGAGCAGCGGAGGCACGCTGAAGGAGGGGGCCTCCGGCGCGTACGACGGGCACTTCAGACGGCTCGCCGAGACGCTCGTCGGCCGAGGCGAGGGCGACGCGATCCTCCGACTCGGGTGGGAGATGAACGGCGATTGGTACCGCTGGTCGATCAAGAACGGCGCCGCCGACTACGCCGAGTACTGGCGCCGGATCGTGAAGGCGATGCGCTCCGTCGCGCCGCGGCTGCGCTTCGACTTCAGCGTCAACAACGGCAGCTCGGTGGCCTCCGGCAAGCGTCTCGATCCCGCCGCCGCGTACCCCGGCGACGACTACGTCGACTTCATCGGCATGGACGTCTACGACCAGGCCTGGATCCGCGATCACGCCGATCCCGCCGCTCGCTGGGCCGAGATCCGCGACCAGCCGTTCGGGCTCGCATGGCACCGCGACTTCGCCAAGTCCCACGGCAAGCCGATGACGTTCCCCGAGTGGGGCCTGACGATCCGCGACGACGGATACGGCGGCGGTGACGCGCCCGAGTTCGTCCAGGCGATGCGCGACTGGATCGCCCGCAACGACGTCGCGTATCACCTCTACTTCGACTTCGACGCCCCCGACGGGCGGCATGCCCTGATGAACGGTCGCTTCCCGAACGCGGCGAAGCGCTATCAGGAGCTCTTCGGCCCGGACGATCCGGTGTCGGCACCGGCGCCCGACCCGGAGGCCGGTCCCACGCCGACGCCCCCGGCGGAGCCGACGCCGACCCCCGAGCCGACGCCGACGCCGACCCCCGAGCCGACCCCGACCCCCGAGCCGACGCCGACGCCGGAGCCGACCCCGACCCCCGAGCCGACCCCGACCCCGGAGCCGACCCCGACCCCGGAGCCGAGCCCCGCGCCGCCGCGCTCGTCGCACCCGCCGCACTCGACGGGCAGACCGAAGCGAGCGACGACGGTGACACGTCGGTCGAGCCGGCGAACGGCGAAGGTGCGGGCGCGCTCTGCCAACAAGCCGACGCTGAGGGTTCGCATGGTGCGTCGCAGCGGCCGCCGGGCGTTCGTGCGCGTGAGCTGGCGCGGCGTCGCGGGCCGTCGTGCAACGGTCTTTCGGAACGAGCGGATCGTGTCGCGCGTCGGTCGCAAGCGTTCCTTCACCGACCGCGCGGTGACAGCCCGTGCCGCTGTCTACGTCGTCTGCAGCGCCGGCCGCTGCTCCGCTCCGGCGCGACCGCGGGCGTAGGAGTCGTGCGGCAGGCCTCGCAGACGGCCTCGACCCGATCGACGGCCGGTATGCTTCCGGCCATGGGTGCTCGGACACGTTCGTCGCTCACGGGCGCGCGTGAGGCTGCCAAGCAGCTGGTGCACGGGTCGCGGTTCGAGTCACATGCCCGACGCCTCGCCGGACTGGTCGAATCCGGTGCGACCAGACGCGACCGACGCGACAACGATGCGCTGCGGCTCCTGCTGGCGGCGACGCTCGGCAGCGACGACAGCGCCGTCGACGTCGGCGCCAACGAGGGGCGGGTGCTGCAGGACATCGTCCGGGTCGCGCCCGCCGGTCGGCACATCGCCTATGAGCCGATTCCCGCGCTCAACGCCCAGCTGAGAGCGCGCTACCCCGACGTGGACATCCGCCAGGCGGCGCTCTCCGACCAGTCCGGCGACGCCGAGTTCACGCACGTCACGAGCCGTCCCGGCTACAGCGGGTTGCGCGAGCGCGACTATCCCGGCCGCGAGACGCTGGAGCGCATCCAGGTGCGCGTCGAGCGCCTCGACGACGTCCTGCCCGACGGCTTCGTCCCCACGTTCGTCAAGATCGACGTCGAAGGCGCCGAGGGGGCCGTCCTCGCCGGTGCGATCGAGACGATCGCGCGCCACCGTCCGACGATCGCGTTCGAGCACGGCAAGGGCGCCGCATCGGCGTACGGCACGACTCCAGCCGACATCCACCGCCTGCTCGTCGAGCAGGCGGGCCTGCGGATCTTCGACATGGACGGGACCGGTCCCTACAGCCGCGACCAGCTCGAGGAGGCGTTCGAGCTGGGCACCTTCTGGAACTTCTTCGCGCGTCGCTGAAGGCGCCGGCTCGCCGGCAGCGCGCGCGAGCGCCAGGCGCGGTCAACGCCGCGGTTCCCGGACCTCCTGCAGCGGTTCGGTCGAGTCGAAGCCATGCGCCGCCGAGTAGTAGTCGGAGATGTGGCGGCCGCGAACGCCGCCGCGGACGCGGTTGAGGACGACGCCGAGTATCCGCGCATTCGTCAGCTTCAGGACCTGCAGCAGCGCTTCGAGCTCCGCGGGATCGCGACGGCGCACGTCGATGACGACGACGAGCGCATCGACGAGCGACGCGATCATCGCCGTCTCGGCCGCCAGCAGCGGCGGGGTGTCGATCAGGACCAGCCGCTCACGCGGGATCGCCTGGATCGCGGGGAACGCATCCTCGATCGCCTTCGCCGGTTGATCCGCGAGGACGCCAGCCGTCAGCACGTCGAGCGCCGGCAGCCGCGTCGCCTTCACGATGCTCTCGTAGTCGGCGCCGCGCGCAAGATCGGCGACGCCGCCCCGCAGGTCGACGCCGAACGGCGTGTGGATCGACGGATGCCGCAGGTCGAGATCCACGACCGTCACCTGTCGGCCGAGCGATGCGAGCATCCAGCCGAGGTTCGAGACGACGGTCGTCTTCCCCTCGCCCTGCGCCCATGACGTGACCGCGACCGTGTGATAGCGGCGGGAGAGCAGCTCGAAGTTGGTGCGGAGCCGCTGATACTCCTCGATCGTCTCGGCCGGGCCGCCCTCCTTGAAGAGCGCCGACGGACGGTGCTGGAGCTTGCGCGTTCTGCGGATCTCGCCGATGACCGTGAGGCCGAAGCTGCGCCGCACCGAGTCGGCGCTCGCCACGCGCCGGCGCAGCGCGTTGGCGGCGAGCACCGCGAACACGGCGGCGATCGCGCCGAGCACGACGCAGGCGAACATGATCGGCACCTTGCGCGGGCTCGAGGGCTTGTCGGGGGGGACGGCGGGATCGAGCACCGACAGCTGGACCGCGGTCGAGAGCCGCCGGAGCCGAAGCTCCTCGGCCGCAGCGTTCGCCGCCGCCGCGGCGACCTCCGGATCGGCGCTCTCGGCCGTGATCGTCAGCACGCCGGTGCCGGGTTCGCTCTGCGCGGTCAGCGTGGTGTCGCCGAGGTCGCGCGTGCTCGATCTGCTGACCGACTCGTAGAAGCGGCGGGTCTTGACCTGCTGCGCGATCGTGGGCATCAGGAGGTCGAGCGATTCGCGTGCGCCGAACTCGAGCGCCCGCTGGTTCGCCGGCTCGACGAAGACGAGCGTGCTCGCCTTGTACCGCTCGGCGGGCAGCAGCGAGGCGCAGAGCCCGATCGCGACGAACAGCAGCAGGACGCCGAGGGCGAGCGGCCAGAACCGCTGGAGCGAGCGGACGACGTCGCGGACGGTCATCGCGCCAACGCTCCCGGGCGCAGCTCGCGTCGATTCCGCACCTGCTCGACCGCCGGTGCGGCGCGGGTGAGGGCGATGCTCGCGGAGACCCCGACCAGCCCGCCGATCAGGATCGCGAGGCGGTACTTCTCCAGGAGCGACTCGAACATGCCCTTCGTGAACAGCCCGACGAGCGCGGTGCCGCAGGCGAGGCCGATCGCGGCGACGCGAGCGTCGAGCGCGGTGAACCAGACGGCGAGCGCGTCCCGTAGCGAGGCGGCCAGCGCCGCGGCGAACAGCAGGAGGCCGGCGATGCCGGTTCGGAGCAGCAGGTCGAAGGCGATGTTGTGCGTGATGTCAGTTCTCATGAAGGCGAAGAAACCGGGCGAATAGTAGTCGTATTCCTTGCCGAGTCCCCAACCCGTCCACGGCTGTTCGGCGATGAGGTCACGGACCTGTCTCCATTGGTTGATGCGGTCCTGCTCGGAAAGCTGCTTGCCACGACTGGTGAAGGCCTGCTGGATCTCGTTCTGCAGCGGCAGTCTCACCTCGGTGCCGCCGCCGAGGAGGCTGGCGAGGACGAGCACGCAGACGAGGGCGCCGGCGGCGAGGACGCACAGCCCGACCTCGGCCGGCATGACGCGGATCCGCTGCCAGCGGAGCGCGAGCAGCGCGAGCGCCAAGCCGAACGACGCGGCGAGCCCCACCATCGCCGCGCGCTGACCGGCGGCGAGCGGCGCTCCGAGCAGCGGGACGGCGACCGCGAACGCACCGAGCCGGCCGCGGTCGCTGCACAGCCCGAC
>Ga0164243_10014917_pt1 | contig 10779 bp, 13 predicted proteins | sample OricompcompostOP_FD_108781 | JGI IMG/M metagenome (GOLD analysis project Ga0164243, IMG submission 108781) | Organic Plus compost microbial communities from Emeryville, California, USA - Original compost - Organic plus compost (OP) | ecosystem: Engineered > Solid waste > Mixed feedstock >...
CGTCAGCATCAGTTCGAGAAAGTGGAGCTGGTGCACCTGTCGAAACCACAGGACTCCTACGCCGAGCACGAGACGCTCACCCGCAATGCCGAAGAAGTGCTCAAGCGGCTGAACCTTCCGTATCGCGTGATGGCGCTGTCCTCCGGCGACATCGGTTTCGGCTCGGCGAAGACCTACGACCTGGAAGTCTGGCTGCCGGGGCAGGAGGCGTATCGCGAGATTTCTTCGTGCTCGAACTTCGAGGCGTTCCAGGCGCGTCGCATGCAGGCGCGCTGGCGCAACCCGGAGACCGGTAAGCCGGAACCGCTACATACACTGAACGGCTCCGGCGTGGCCGCCGGCCGGGCCCTCGTGGCCGTGCTGGAGAACTATCAGGAGCCGGATGGCAGCATCAAAGTGCCCGAGGTGCTCAAGCCGTACATGGGCGGCCTGGATGTGATCCGGCGTCGGTAACAAGACGCACGATCAAGGCAAACAAAAAGGGCGCTGCTTGTGGCAGCGCCCTTTGTCTTTCAGCCTTGGGTCAGACGATCAGTCATCACCGGAGGCCGCGCCCAGCAGGTGCAGCAGGCTGGTGAACAGGTTGTAGATGCTCACGTACAGCGTGACGGTCGCCATGATGTAGTTGGTCTCGCCGCCGTGAATGATGGCGCTGGTCTGATACAGGATCAGGCCGGCCATCGCGATCACGAACACGCCCGAGACCACCAGCGACAGGGTCGGCATGTTGAAGAACACCGCCACCAGACCCAGCAGGAAGGCGCCGATGATGCCCACCATCAGGAAGCCGCCCATGAAGCTGAAGTCCTTCTGGCTCTTGACCGCGTAGGCCGACAAGCCGACGAAGGTCGCGGCGGTGACGCCGAGCGCCGTGGTCACGACTTGCGCGCCGTTCGGCAGGAACTTCAGATACATGCTGATGATGGGGCCGAGCGTCAGGCCCATGAAGCCGGTCAGCAGGAAGATGAACAGCAGACCCCACGCACTGTTCTGCGTCTTGGTGACCGCGAACAGCAGGCCGAAGTAGCCGACCAGCGTGATCAACAGACCCGGGTGGGGCAGGTTGAGCAGCATGGAGACGCCGGCCGTCAGCGCGCTGAAGGCGAGCGTGGCACCGAGCAACAGATACGTGTTGCGCAGAACCTTGTTGGTCGTCAGCGCAGAGCTGCGCGTAGTACTTGCAATGGTGCTTGGATAAGACGCCATGACTTTCAACTCCTCCGGATATCGTCCAGTTGGACCGCGTTCCGTCCCGCGAGTTGCAGGCCGACGCGCCTTGTCCAGCATTCTACAGTGCCCTGGGCTGGCTCCGTCTATGTGATTGCAAGGTTTTGAATTGCAAGGGGTTGAACCTTACTGCGCTGTCAGGAAGGTCGTGACCAGGGTGGCAGGCGCATTGACAGTGCTGTCAGCAGCCTGGTGGATTCCAGGGCCTGCTCTGGTCGAAAACGGCCGAGGCCCTTTCGACCTGTCTGCCGAAAGGCGCGACCTACGCCGGACTTCGATCGCCGCCGCATCGGGTGCAGTAGGAGAGTCGTGCTGTTGCTCGCACTGCAGCGTGTCGAAGGGCTCGATCACGACATCGGCGCTTAGGTCACGGCTGAAGAGTGGCAGGAGTAGCCGGAGGGGCTGCGCGAGTTCCTGTTTTGTACCTGCGTTCCACCGCGCGGTGCTGCCCGAGCTCACGGCCGCATTGGTTCGGCGAACAAGGCGGAGCTCCGGCTCGCGGATCAATGGGCGCGATCAATCACAATCAATTACAGCAGGCCGAGGTGCTGTGCACAGAAGTGCTGCCGCTATGTCGGATGGTGGGTCGCTGGCGCCCTCGCGGGGAAATCTCATTGTCGCGCAGGTGATCGCCGGTCGGCTCAGGTGCGCATCGCCGAAGTAAAGCGACGCGCTGAGACCGCTCGAACATCTGCATAGCGTGCTCGAAAGCAACAACTGCCAGCGATTGTTGGCTCGGGTTTGCTTCGACAAGGTTATGCTGTGGCGAGCATCGTTAGAAACATTGCGCCAGCGGCCAACCACCGCCCGAGCCGGGCAGTACCTCCTGAACGGAGGGTCCCGTCGTCCACCCTCGATCCATGCTAGGATGCGCGCCCCCGGGCCGCTCCGCCCGGGCCGCATCATGCGTGGAAGGGTGGCAGAGTGGTCGATTGCACCGGTCTTGAAAACCGGCAGGGGCGCAAGCCTCTCGTGGGTTCGAATCCCACCCCTTCCGCCAACCCTCCTTAGGATTCAAGTACTTAGCTTCGCTTTTCCTGCGACCCCACAACGCACCCATCGTTGCGTGCTCGCCTCCACTTAGCGGCCGGGCGCGGTGCTATCAACACCGCGCCGGCCTAACCACAACCGCACTTACAGTGGAGTGCAAGTCATGGGTACGCCGATTATCCCGCGAATCACTCGCGGGCGCTTGTTCTATCAGACCGCCGCCGTTTTATTTCCGTCATTCCCTCAAGTGACAACGGCATGGCCGGAGCTGGCCATCCGCATTCCTCAGCTGCGTGCGGGGGTGAATCATGGCTGAGGCGCCCACCACCGCAGCAGAGTCCGGCACCGACGAAACCAAGTCCCTCTCTGAGCGTATTCATGCCGTTCGTGCCGATCTGGTCGACATCCAAGCCATCATCGACCTCGCCAGGGGCGCGATTGATTCCGGCACTGACTGGAGTGTTCACCGCGCGCTGGAGGCCATGGTTGAACGTCTCGGCGGTGCTTGCATAGATCTGCAACTCGTCGCACTCGATGCTCGCAAGTTGCAGGAGGTGCGCCGTGTCCCGCGTCATGAAGCGCCGTAGCGCGCTCAGGGAAGCGGTCGACGCCGAGATCGGCCACCTGCACAAAACGCACGCACTGTTGATTGCCACGCAGTTTGCAGCCAATCACGATTGTGACTTTGACGTGAGCGACGCGCTGGCCGTCATCCGGGATCGCGTCGGGAACTCGATCCAGCAGCTCGACCAAGCGGAGCTTGAGTCATGAGCGCACCGATTCGCGTGGAGTCGAAGCGCTATTTCGCGGCCCTGGGCTCGCAGATCGCCTCGCTACGGAAAGCGCAGGGGTTCTCGCAAGCAGAGCTGGCGCGAGCGGTTGGGGTCTCACAGCAGGCGCTGTTTGCCTACGAATGGGGCGATCGACGCGTCTCTGTGCTCATCCTGGCCAAGATCGCGAATGTGTTCCGTGTTCCGGTGGTGGAATTGATCGGCCTGACACCCGCCTGTCGCAAAGGGCGGCTGTCACCAAAGGCAATACGCCATGCGGAGCGGCTGCAATCGCTCACAAGGACTCAACAACGATTCGTGGTCAGGATCATCGACGTGCTGGAAGCCGCGAAAGAAAGCTGACGCCAGCTATCGCGCTACTAACACCCCCCCGGTGCTTGCGGCCGGGGCTCTCATTGCCCGAAATATTTCTCGACCGGTACGTCGATGACGGCCCATTTCCAGCCGTTGAACTGAGAGTCCTTCTGCCACTCGCACATCTGGCGAGTCTTCGGCAGATCGCCACCGTCTTCGGCAACGATTCTGCAAAACGTATCAATCGCCTCGTGCGCGTTGACGAAAGCTTGATCGCTGGTGTCGCCCGCACTGAAGCAGCCCGGCAGATCCGGCACCACAACGCCGAAGGCTGCATTCTCGGTGCCCGGCTCGATTGCAATCGTGAACTTCATAGGCCTATTCCACCAGATCGACGCAGTTGTCGCTACCGCCAGCAACATCGGCAGCCCTGAGTGATCGCGCGGATCGGCGCTTAGCGTGCGTGAGTGGCTGCACGGCGCTCTTTGTTCATCGATTTGTTCGCGGTTGCCAACCATCCAAGTTGCCAACCTAATTTGCGGGCTGGCGCTAGCGGAATGGCGCGGCTCGAATCACCCCCATAGTGTACCCCTCCCGGAAGGACCCAATAGGGGGCATCACAGCGCGGCGAGACGGAGCCTATACGGGCCATTGACTATCTAGCACGTGCCTTCTCTTAGACGAGAAGGACAGAGGTGCAAATCCTGGGTACCGCCCTAGACAACCGCCTCGCCGCAGGAGATCTTACATCAGCTCGCTGAGCAGCACGAAAAACGCAACCGGCCACCGCTGGGGACAGAGCCACTCGAAGAACGCTTGCAGCAGGGCCAGGCGCGTTCGCCGTCGGATGCCGGCCAAGATCCGGTCAGCAACGTTCGGGCGCGAGCAGCTGAACAGCCTTGGCCTGTTGAGTCATTGCTGGCGAATGTGCTGAGCCTTCGCCAGAGCGTGCAACGCCTTCAGCGATTCGTTACGGTGAGCACGCACCCGGCACCTGTCCGAACACGTCAGCTGAGCACGGCGCTCGGAACAATCCAGAGGGCCACAGCCAACGCAGACGTACCACGTAACACTTCGGCTTATATGCTACGGCTCTCATGCGCCACCTCGATGTCTGAAACAGGGCCGCGCGTCGATGAGGCGAGGATTTCGGAGCCGGCCTCGGACGAAGAACCAGACCCAAGAATCCCTGCATGGGATGGCAGAGTCTTAGACTGATACAGCACCTGTAGCGAGTTGGAGGGGGTTTTTCCCTTGATACGATACAGACGCTGTAGCGAGTCGGAGTCGTTTTGACCCGACTTGCTACTCCCAGCGTTAGCTTTTGCTACTGCACTTGTAGCGAGTGTCTTGCTACAACTGTCTGTAGCAAATTGGTCGGCATCCTCGACCGCGTTGGCCTTCTCCATCGCGTCATAGTTCAGCGGCATGTGAGTCACGCCATACAAAGCGCAGTGACGGGGTCGGAACTTGCGAGTGCGCTTGATCAATTTCGCCTCGATCAACTTCTCGGTGGCGGCGCTGACGGTTGTCCATGAGCCGAGATGGAATTCCCGCACCACAGACCGACAGAGCTTCGCGGTGCCGTTGCTCCATGGCTGGGACTGTGCGCAGATGGCTATCCAGACGCGCAACTCACAAGCGCTTAGGATGCCTGCGGCATGCTTTAGATGCTCAACAGGGATCGAGGCAAACTTTCCCGGCGGCAGTTTGTAGCCGCGTTTCCTCTTGCGGCTCATGACTGAATGGAATCCAGGGGCGTGACGATCGGTCTGAGGTAACGGCCGACGCGGCGGCACTTGTCCCGAAGACTCGCCGCACTCAGTGATTCGATGATGCTGACCTGCGGGCGAATAGATACAATCCCGGCGTTCCCCCAGTCGATATAGCCGCCGCCGGTGATGCCACTCACCGGCGCGGCGCTCTGCGTGCGCATCAAGCAGCGCTCGATTGCGCGCTAGCTTCGTGACGTTCGATGGCATCTTTGCGCCATCGCGTCGTGCCCGGTGAGAGCTGCACGGGCTTGGGGAAAAGCCCGCGTTGAGTCCATCGCCAAATTGTGGAACGGCTGACGCTATAGCGCGCAGCGAGCTGCGTATCGCTCAGGTATTGAGTCACTGTTGCACCCTTTCTTGTTTTTATTATTTTGTTGTCGCCGCAATCCATCGCGGTGCAGTGCAAACATTAGCGGTGCGGTGCAACCAAGTAAAGAGGCTCAATGCACTAAATCGTCGGCGTTCATCGCCGCTTCCCCTTGCGAGGAACAGTGCCGCAGTATTTCGCCCAATCAGTCATGAGCTTCTGACGCTGCGGCACCAGTTCATCGCGGGCGTAAGCGGACCGTGTCGCGTCGCTGTTTACGTGGGCCAGCGCGAGTTCTGAGACCTCATCGGGATACGCCGTCGACGTGCGGCACCAGTCCTTGAACGAACTCCGGAACCCGTGTGGGACCACATCGAGCCCCATGCGTCGAGTGACAGCGCTGATGCTCATGTCCGAAAGCATCCCTCCGCGAGCGGCAGGGAAGACGTAAGGTGATCCTTCGAAACGCGGCAACGCCTTCAGCAACTTCACCGCTGGTTCCGACAATGGGACGCGATGCTGTTTGCCAGCTTTCATACGCTCGGCTGGAACTGTCCACTCCTTCGCCCTTAAATCAATCTCGTCCCATGTAGCGCCCCGGACTTCGCCGGAGCGGGCGGCTGTGAGGATGGCGAACTCCAGCGCGCGGGCGCCCATGCCTTCGCGGTTTCGGAGGTCGGCCATAAATGCGCCCATTTCCTGCCATGGCAGAGCCGCGTAATGCTTGATCTTGCGCACCTTGGATGGCGTGGGCAGAACGTGCTTGAGGGTTTCCCATTTCGCTGGGTTCTCCCCGCCGTTGCGGTAGCCCGATGCCTTTGCCCACTCCAGCACAGACTCAATCCGGCCACGCAGGCGACTAGCTGTTTCGGTCTTCGTAGTCCAGATCGGTTCCACCACTTTTACGACGTGGGCCAGCTCGATCTGATTCACCGGCAGGTTGCCAAGAACAGGGCTCGCATAGAGTTGCAGTGTGCCGAGTCATTGCTTTGCGTGCTTATCGTTCTTGAATTCCTGGGAGCGCGCACGCCAACACTGTAGCGCCGCCTGATCGAAGGTCAGTCGCTTGGCTTCGGCAGCCCGTAGCGAGTCCTGAGCGGCTTTCCTGGCGGCGACGGGGTCGATTCCTTGCCAGATCTGGTGGCGCATGTCCCGTGCCTTCTCGCGCGCCTGTTCGAGCGCTGTATCGGGATACCCGCCGAGTCCAAGGTCGCGGCGTCGAGCCCCGATGACGACACGTAGAATCCAGCTGCGCGCGCCGCTATCGGTGATTTGTAAATGCAATCCGGCGACGCCGCCTACGGCATAGAGTCCAGCGTCTTTGAATCGCTTCACCTGATACGCTGAAAGTTCTTTGGCTTTCTTGGGCACGTTGACTCCACGACATACCCAACATAGCATCGGTCCTTGGATGCGACAAGTTACGATGCGTCGATACAGGGATCGAGAGGAAACCAGGGAAATTCTAGGGGTTTGAGCGGTCAGTTGCGACGAGGTGAGACGGCATCATGGCCGACACCCCTTCCGCCAGAAATCCAAGAGCGCTCGTTGCGAGAGAGCACCCGCGACGGATCAACCGGCTCTGCGCGTCCGGGTATCGTCCGACAGATCCCGCAGGGCCTTGATTCTGACTGGTCGTCGATTTGGAAACCGGGCGACCAGGTCCAACTCGCCGCCCATTGCCTCGACGTAATCCTTGAGCGTCGATAGCAGCATGTCCGACCGCTGCTCGTACCGGCTCACCGTGTCCTGGCCCACGTTGAGCGTCCGAGCCAATTCCACTTGGGTGCGATTCATCGCCTTGCGCAAGTCCTGCAAGGAAAGCTCCTCGGCGATCAATTCTGCAGCGCGCGCCTTGACCTGGGCGCGTCGCTTCGCCGGGAGGCGGGCAATCTTTTGACTGAGGGTGCGTGCCATGGTGACTTACCTCGATCTCTTGCTGGGTTTCGTGGCTGCGATCCTGCCAAGGTGGTCGTCAAACCGCCGGTCCGCAGTCGCGATCAGTCGCTTGTAGAAGCGCTTTTCGCTGCCACCTGATTTGTCCCCACCCACCAGAAGAACTGCCCGGCGGCGAGGATCGAACGCGAAAGCGATGCGCCAGACACCGTCGGCAGCATCGAAACGCAGTTCCTTCATGTTGGCGTGCTTGGAGCCGTTCAGCGTGTCCACGCGCGGCCGTTTCGCTTCCGGGCCGAATCGCTCGATGACCTTGGCCTGGGCCAGCAGCTCGTTCTGAACGGCTTCTGGAAACGCATCGAATTCCGGCTCGAACTCATCGGCGAATTCTACGATCCATGCCATGGTGCCGAATTATGGCTCTGGCCCCATATGGTGTCAAAGCCATATCCCGAGATGCCAGAATGTCGCGCCAGGCGCCTCGGTCGCTGCAAACGGGCGGGATACGCCCTCGTCCCTGAGGGCGCTTCCGCTTTGACGGGTCAGTCCCAGCGATCGTGATCGCCCTTGCCGGGGCGGGGCTCGAGCTGTTTGGCGAAGACTTTCGTGCCGTCGAGGTCCTTGAGCGCGACGCTCAGGACCTTGCTGTGCTCATCGATGTCGATCTGGCCGAAGAACTGGAAGCCGTCGCTGGGCGGGGTGTTCGGGACCGGCGGGGCTTTCTGGAAGATGACCTGCGGGCCGAAGGTTTTGTCCATGGCGTTCGGGCCGAACGCGCCGGCGTTCAGCGGGCCGGCGACGAACTCCCAGAATGGCGCGAAGTCCTGGAACACCGCCTTGTTCGGGTCGTAGTAGTGGGCGGCGCAATAGTGAACGTCCGCGGTGACCCAGACGATATTGCGAATGTCCTCGCGCTTGATGAAGCGCAACAGTTCGGCGATTTCCAGCTCGCGGCCTGAAGCCGGGCCATTGTTGCCGTTCGCCGGGCCTTCCCACTTCGCGCGGCCCTGCTCATCGGTGCCGTCCGGGATCTGGACGCCGAGCGGCATGTCCGCGGCGATGACTTTCCAGGTCGTACGCGACTGCTTGAGTTTCTTCTTGAGCCATTCCAGCTGCGGTTTGCCGAGGAACGCCGTATCCGCGCCGGGCCGAGGCTGCAGGTTGTGCGAGTTCGGACCGCGATAGCTGCGCATGTCGATCACGAACACATCGAGATCGCGGCCATAAGGAATATGACGATAGATGCGCTCGTCCTCGGCCTGATTGTGCCAGCGCATCGGCGAGTGTTCGAGGAACGCTCGTGTCGCGCGGGCGGTCAGGGTTTGAATGCGCTGCTCGGTGTAACGCGAATCGAGCACCTTGCTGTCCGACCAGTTGTTCGTGACTTCGTGATCGTCCCACTGCCAGATCTGCGGCACCTCGGCGGAGAAGCGCTGGATGTTCGCGTCGTAACGGTTGTAGAGATGGTTGCGGCGATACTCGTGCAAGGTCTCGGCGACCTTGAGCTTCTCCGGCACCTCATCGAGGAAGGCATTGGTCCAGATCAGATTGCCGGCGGAGTCGGTGACGCGCTCGACCATCGGGCCGTCGGCGTAAATGGTATCGCCGGAATGAATGAAGAAGTCCGGCCGCATCTGGCGCATGGCCTCGTAGATCTTCATGCCGCCGAAGCCGAGATCGATCCCCCAGCCCTGGCCGGCGGTGTCGCCCGACCACACGAAACGAATGTCCCGGCGCCGCGACGGAGGCGTCCGGAACTGTCCCAGGAGCGGCTCGCTCGTCGCTCGGCCGGAATCCAGATCCTGATAGCTCACGCGCACGAAGATCTGTGAATCGTCCGGCAGCTGGCTCAGATCGATCCGCGAGGTGAAGTCGGTTACGTCGAGCGCATGCGGACCGCGAATTTTCTTCGAGCGCTTGAAGCTCTCATCGAGCGACCATTCCACGATCATGCGCGCGGCGCGATCGGCCCGACTCCAGATGATGGCGCGGCCATCGATCACATCGCCGATCTGCAATCCCCAGTTCGCCATCGGGCGCACCGTGTCCGAAGCGATGATCGCCGGCGCCTGCTTCGAATACAGAATGCCGCCGATGCCGGTGAGCGCGACGCCGCCGAGCGCGGCCTGTTGCAAGAACGTGCGACGTGAAAACGACGAGTGGTCAGTCATGCCTGGCTCCTATGCAGGGCGGGGAAGGGGCGCTTGTCATAAGGCTAGGCAGCCAAGATGTCGGTCGCATTACACATGGCTTGCAACTGCACGACTCGGGCCGACGGCCAGGGTGGTCGGGGCCCCGGAAATCTCGGCGTCTGGACCCGATATGCGTTCTAATCGTGGCCGGCGACCCGGCACAGCTCGGGTCTGAACCTCGGAGTATCGATGACGCAACTGGCTGATGACAGCCTTGGACGCTCGGCGCTGCGCAAGGTGGCGTGGCGGCTCATTCCATTCCTGGGAATGCTGTACTTCTTTGCGTTTCTGGATCGGGTGAACGTGGGTTTCGCCGCACTCACCATGAACGCGGATCTGGGGATCTCGGCGGCCGCGTTCGGGATCGGTTCGGGCATCTTCTTCATCGGCTACATTCTGTGCGAGGTGCCGAGCAACGTGATGCTCGAGCGCTTTGGCGCACGCCTGTGGATCGCTCGCATCATGATCAGCTGGGGCGTGCTGTCCGGGGCGATGGCGTTCGTGCAGGGGCCGAAGAGTTTCTACGCGGTGCGCTTCCTGCTGGGGATCGCGGAAGCCGGCTTCTTTCCCGGTATCATTTTCTATCTCACCTGCTGGTTCCCTTCGCAGCATCGGGCACGAATCATCGCGCTGTTCATGATTGCGCTGCCCATGTCGAGCGTCATCGGCGCACCGATTTCGACCGCGCTGCTCGGCATCGAGGCGGCCGGACTGAGGGGCTGGCAGTGGATGTTTCTATTGGAGGCGATCCCGACGATCATCCTCGGTATCGCCGTACTCGCGCTGCTTCCGGACCGGCCGTCGGATGCGAAGTGGTTGGGCGAGGATGAGAAGCGCTGGCTAGAGGGCGAGTTGGCGCGGGAGCACGTAGGTTCCAATGAGAGTCACGCAAGCAGTTTGCGCGAGGCGCTGACGTTGCCGCGCGTATGGCGGCATGGGCTCGTGTACTTCTGCATTCTGGTCGGCTTGTATGGTTTCGGATTCTGGTTGCCCCAGATCATCGCGTCGCTCGGGCAGCTCACCAATGCTCAGGTCGGGCTCGTCACCATGATTCCGTACTCGATCGCGTGCATCGCGCTGGTGTTGTGGGGCAGGCATTCGGATGCGACCGAGGAGCGTTCGTGGCACGTGGCGCTACCCATGCTGCTCGGCGCCGCGGCCCTCACTGTCAGTGGCTGGACGAGCGCGCCCGTGATCGCGTTCGGCGCATTGTGTCTCGCCGCTGTCGGCATCTATTCGGGCTTGCCATCGTTCTGGGCGCTGGCGAGCCGAGGATTGCAGGGCGCCGCGGCGGCGGGCGCGATCGC
>Ga0164243_10014918_pt1 | contig 10778 bp, 8 predicted proteins | sample OricompcompostOP_FD_108781 | JGI IMG/M metagenome (GOLD analysis project Ga0164243, IMG submission 108781) | Organic Plus compost microbial communities from Emeryville, California, USA - Original compost - Organic plus compost (OP) | ecosystem: Engineered > Solid waste > Mixed feedstock >...
CGGCAGCCAGCAAGCGAATGTTGTATATCGCGGCTACTCTGGCGTCGCATCGCGTAATTACTTTGATCCTGACATGATCGGTGATGTCCAAATTGAGAAAGGACCGACATCGGGTGTTGACGGCGTGGGCGCTGTTGGTGGTGTCGCTCGCATGCGGACGATTTCGGTCGATGATGTGCTGACTGGCGACAAAAATTGGGGCGTGCGAGTACGTGGAGGATTTTCAACCAATACTGCCAATCCGCCGCCTTTCGGCACTCCAGGTGGCAGCCGACCTGAAACTGACCCCGAACGTCTCGACCGCCCCTTTTTCCTCGAACCAACGGGTTGGAGCGGCAGCATCGCCGCAGCCCATAGTTCGGAAAGTGTGGACCTGCTTGCTGCTTATTCAAAGCGTAGTGTTGGAAACTACTTTTCGGGGGAGAATGGCAAGGAACCGGACCTCACGGGTCTGAATCTCTATCGTATGGGAGAAGAGGTCCTCAACACGTCTAACGAGACGGAATCTGTGCTCCTGAAAGGCAGTTCCCGTTTTGGCAATGGCCATTCGCTTGAGCTGGGGTACATGGGCTATTGGAGCGAATTCGGCGAAATGATGCCGTCGCAGATCATCCGCTTTGACCAAGCCCAACAATCCGATCCTAGCCACGTCCAGGTCGACACCTATACAGCTCGATACAACTGGAATCCGGATGGTAACGACCTAATCGACGTCAAAGCCGACCTCTGGCATACCGATACTGACACAACCATCATCACGCCGGTGCAAGATTTTTGGCAGGAAGGCATGCCTTGGGTTAGGCAGGGCTTCTTTGATATTTCAAAACGCACGGGCTTCAACATTTCGAACACTTCGAAATTCGACGGAGGCCTCGGCAGCTTTTCTCTGGAGTATGGCGGGTCGTACACATATGAGACACTCGCTCCACCCGACGATATTCCCGCCCGCATGAATAAATACGATATCGTGGAGGTGTTGGGTGATTCACGGGACGGCTGGAGGCGCGAGGCCAGCGCATTCACCACTGCTGAGTGGAAGCCTTTGGATTGGCTGAAGCTGAACGCTGGCCTTCGATATACGGATACCAAGAGCTACGACAACAAAACTGTTACGGAATGGATCGGCGGTGCCCCGCTGCCTCCAGCCCATAATGTGGAAAAGAGCGATGGTGTAGCGCCCATTTTCGCGGCGACTGTCGAGCCTACTCGCGGGCTGCAATTTTATGGCCGCTACGCCGAGGCTATTCGAGCTCCCAGCCTATTCGAGTCCACTAACGGCTGGTCCGCCATTGTAAAGCCTTCGGTCGATCTTCGACCGGAGCATGCGCACAATTGGGAATTTGGCGTCAACGTTTTGCGTGATGACGTGTTCATCGCCGGCGACAAACTACGGATGAAGCTCTCTTACTTCGACAATCACATTACAGACTATATGAGTCGAACTAACCAGACCATGTCGGACGGCTCGATTGAGGTTGGTACCGTTTTGCGCAACATGCGCTACGCGGACTTCAAAGGTTACGAGGCCTCATTGTCCTATGATTCCGGGGCGATGTTTGGAGAGATATCTGGAATTTACTACGATTCCATCGAATATTGTACCTATTATCCCGACACCTGTAGTTCAGGCGGCGCTCCATCCGGCTATGTACAACTTCATGTCCCGCCTAAATTCTCAGCAAGTGCGACCTTAGGCGTTCGTTTGCTCGAGGAAAAACTCACTTTGGGCGGCCGGGTTACATATATGGGCGAGCGTGCTGCGACAGACTATGGCTTTCCAAGCGGGGGAATATCATCCGCAGTAACTTGGGAGCCATACACACTCGTTGATTTGTTTGCGAGCTACAAGTTCAACGAGAATCTTCAGTTCGACGCTGCAATAGATAATCTGACCGATCAATATTACATGGATTCACTCAATCTAGGTCTCATGCCATCTCCCGGTCGGACGTTCCGTGCTAGCCTGACTGCAAAGTTCTGAGGTGGTGGTTGACGGGGCGGACACTGTCTGCCCCGCATTCGTTTCAATAGCTTGTAAGGCAGATCGATGAATGAAGCAGTCATTCTTGACGATCCTCTTTCCCTTCCGCGTTCGAAGCGTCTGAAGGCTGGGACGCATGCGACGCATGAGTTTCTGGACCGGACGATCATGGGAGAGGCGCCGTTTGCGAGCTGGGAGCAATACGGGCTGTTTGTAGGAGTCCAGCATGGCTTCCATCGCGAGATCGACGCGCTCTATGAGGATGCCGCGCTGGACCGCCTGCTGCCCGACCTGAAGGGACGCCGGCGGCTCGGCCTGATCGAACAGGATCTCGCCGATCTCGGCGTCGCGGTTCCCGTGATCGACACGGAGCCCGTCTTCGCAAGGGATCGGCCCGCCGACCTCCCGACGGCGCTCGGTTGGCTCTATGTCGCCGAAGGCTCCAATCTCGGCGCGGCCCTTCTCATCAAAAAAGCGGCAAGGCTCGGCCTTTCGGAGAGCTTCGGAGCAAGGCATCTCGCCGGCGCACCGGAGGGGCGCGGACTGCACTGGCGGACCTTCACCGCAGCCCTCGACACCGCGTTGCTGTCCGAGGCAGAGGAGGCCCGTGTAATCGCCGGCGCCGAGGCGGCCTTCCGCCGCGTGCAGGGCCTCGTCGAGTCTTTCCTTTGCCGACCTGTCTGACCGACCGGCCGCAAGGCGACCGCCGGGTGTCCGCAAGCCAGCCACCAGCAAGCCAGCGAGGCCCCCGGCGGGAGCCGGTCCTCCGCAAGGGGCAGGGTGCATGACCGGGCGGATGGGGACGATTGACGTCAGCATGACCGGGCGAGGGAAGCAGCATCCCCGGACGAAGTTCCGGCCTGGGGACGGCCGGCGCATGCTCTTCGTGGTGCTTGGCTGCCTCATGCTCTTGCTCGGTCTGATTGGTGCGTTCCTGCCGGTCATGCCGACGACGATCTTCCTGATCCTTGCGGCCTGGTTCTTCGGCCGCTCCTCGCCGCGCCTGGAGGCGTGGATGCTCGACCATCCCCGCTTCGGCCCGGTGCTTCGCGACTGGCGGGCGCACGGCGCCATGCCGTGCCGGGCGAAGCTGATGGCCTGTGGCGGCATGGCGACCGGCTATCTCCTGTTCTTCCTGGGCGCCCGGCCCGCCCTCTGGCTCGCAATCACGGTCGCGACCTTCATGATTGGATGTGCCGCCTGGATCATCACCCGTCCCGAGCCTCCACACGGGTCCGAGGCGGAAGCAAGGCTCCCACGGAACGAGCCATAAGCCTGGAGGGGAGAGATGCGCCTGACACGACGATCGGAGATTGCGATCGGTATCCTGCTCGCCTGCATGGAGAAGGACCTGACCTCCATCCGGGATGCGGCCGAGCACTGCGGCACGACCAAGCAGAATGCCTCGCATGTGACGGCTGAACTCGTCCGGGCCGGCTTGCTGATCAGCCAAACGGGTCAGTATGGTGGAATTGGCCTGGCACGATCGGCCGGGGACATTCGGCTGGGGGAGGTCCTGCGACTGACCCAACCCGACCTCGATCCGGCAGGACCCGATCCGAACGCTCTCCGCTTCCCGACGGTATCCGGGGCCAGTGCCTTTGCAGGACTGATCCGGACAGCGACGGGCGCCTCGCTGGCGGTCCTCAACCAGTTCACCCTGGCCGATCTGGTGGACGGGGAGGGACGGAAGCCGATGTCGGCTGATCGCAGGGATGCACTGTCATTGTCGGATCGTCACGAGTCCCGCCGACTATGAGAGTGCAGCTTATCCTTGGGGGCGATCCAGAGACCCTGCTGGCAAAGCCTCGATGAGTGATCTGAGTTTGATGGTCAGCCGCCGGGAGAGGGTGGCGGGACTGTCCCTGTGGCTGCTTGCCGGACTTGTGGCGCTGACCGCCCATATGGGGCTGGCCATATGGCTGTTGCAGAGGAGCCCGATCGAGCCGGCCGATGACGCGCCTCCGGTGGCGATCATGATCGATCTCTCCGACGTTCTCGAAGCCGTCGAGGTCGAGGAGAACGAGATCTCGCCTGATCAGGAGGTGGCCGCGCTCAGCCAGCCTGCCGAGGAGGTCGAGACACTGGAGGACATCCCCACCGAGGTTTCGGTCGAGGAGGTGATGGAGGCGGAACCGGTCGAGGTGGCCGAGGTCAAGCCAGACCTCGAGGCCGTCGAGGAAAGCATGGAGATCGAACCGCAGGAGCAGGAGCCTGTCGAGGAGGAGGTTGTCCGGGCGGAGGCCCGGATCGTGGAGCAGGCCGAGGAGGTCGTGGCGCTCGACGAGGTCGAGGTTCCCCTCCCGGTCGAGCGGCCCGAGCCGCCTCCCAGGAAGCGGGAGGTGATGGAGAAGGAGAAGCCGAAGAAGCCGGTCCGACAAGCCCAGAAGCAGCAGGCAGCCTCGAAGCAGGCGGTGCAAGCCCAGGCCGAGGTCCGGCAATCGCAACGCAATGCCGCCCGCCAGTCCTCCTCGGGGCGGGCTTCCTCGGTGAGCCCGGCGCGCTGGCAGTCGCGTCTCCTGGCCCATCTGGAGCGGCGCAAGCGCTACCCGTCGGGAGCGAGGGCGCGCGGGGAGCAGGGGATAGCCTATGTTCGCTTCTCGATCGATGCGGCCGGCAATGTCCTCTCTGTCCGGCTTGCCCGTTCCTCCGGCCATCCCGAACTCGACAGGGAGGTTCTCTCCCTTGTGCGCCGCGCCTCGCCAGTCCCGGCGCCCCCGCTTGGCGTCAACCGCAACATAACCGCCCCCGTCCGGTTCAGTAGAAGGTGAAGGCGACCAGAGGAATCCGATGAGAGCGGAACAGGTATTCAATCCTGAAACCTGCGCCGGCGCGCATAAGCGCTTGGCGGCATGCCGTAGGAGTCGCGAAATATCTTGCTGAAATGACTGAGATTGCCGAAGCCGATAGCCAGAGACACGTTGGTCACGCTCTCGCCATCGTCGAGCATTGAGGCGGCGGCTTCAAGCCTGACTTTCGTCAGATAGGCATGGATGGAACGGCCGACATTATGACGGAAGCCGGCTTTTAATTTCTTCTCGTTGAGGCCGACCGCTTGCGCAAGACGCGCGATGGTCCAGGGTTCCTGAAGCCGTTGCTCGAGAAGGCGTTTGGCTTCATCGACCTTGCGAATGTCACGGGGTGCGAGCCTTGTCGGACGGTCCTCCGGCTCGAGCGTGGAGGCGAAAGCCAGGGCCAATGCTTCCATGGCCTTGGCTTTCAGATAGAGATCCCGAACGTCTCCGGCAGGATAGGGACATTCGAGCATGGTGTGACCGATGTGCAGAAGGCTGTCGGAAGCAGGAAATGCGGTCAGATATGCACCTCGATCCGGCACACTGTAGTTTCGGATCAGCCCGTCTCGCAAATGTGAGAGCAGCGGGTTTCCAATGGACTCGATCACCGATTCATCGAATCGAATATCGATCAACCGCAACCGCTGACCTTTCCGTATGAAATGGCTTCCTCGAACGAAACGCTCGGTTGAGCAAATAACGGCAAGCTTCGGCGTGATGGCTAGTGGCCTCCCTCCATCAACGGAGATTTTGCCGTCGCCAGCCAGGAAGATTGTCAGGCTGAAGGTAGGAGGGCCTTCGACCGAGATAGTGACGTCCGCCTCCGGAAGCACGTCTACCGTGTAGATGCTGATGCCGGCACCGGGTTCCTCTCGGTGCATGGCATTCGTCCAACCTTCCAGTCCCGCCGTCGGCGCAATCCTTTCGACCCACTCTCGGTACGCGCGGTCTAGATCCGGGCTCCGATCTGCACTCGATACGTCCATCCGATCGCCTAAGGAGAGCTGCTGGCCATAATTGGTCCGGAAATCAACAGTCGTGGCCCTGTTTGCGTTAGACCGATTAATGGCATGAAAGGTAATTGCTCACAACAAATCTGCTAAATCAGTAATGAGATTAGAATAATGACAAGATTTTCTCCTATCGTTAGTGCGGCGGCCGCAGTTTTTATTCCTTCTATTTTACTTTCTGCCCATGCTGTGGCGCAGGATGGTTCCATAATGCTGGACGAGATTGTCGTCACGGCAAACAAGCGAACTCAGGAATTGTCCGAAGTTAGCGGCGCGGTTTCCGTAAAAAGCGGAGAAGAGCTCAAGGAGGCCGGGGTTCAGACTGTTCAGGATCTTGAGAAAGTGTTCCCTGGCCTGGTCATCCGCACGCGGGGAAATCGCGCTTACGCCAACATCACTGCGCGCGGGATGTCGTCTCCTGACTTCTACAATCCCACCGTTCAGGTCTATGTGGATGGTGTTCCCCAGCAACCATCCGCTTTCACGCAGCCTCTTCTCGATGTCGAGCGGGTGGAGTTGCTGCGCGGTCCTCAGGGGACGCTATACGGGCGAAATGCCTATGGCGGGGTCCTCAACATCATCACCAAGCGACCGGACCGCAACAGGCTCGTCGCCTCCAGCAGAGTTGCGACATCTGGTGTCGTTGGCGAGATCGCCGGTACCGCCGCAGTCGTACCGGATACCCTGTTCATCGACGGCGGTATACGAGGCGAGCACCGTTTCGGTCGAATAGACGATGTCTCCACGGGCGATGAAGATATCGATACACTCGATGATCTTTCGGGACGCGTTCGACTTCGCTATGCCCCGGTCGATAGTAATGTCGATGGTGCGATTTCCTTCTCTGCGGATCGCCTTCGATCACACGAGGAATTCTATCTATTCGACGAATCGATCGATGAACGGGAGTATTTCAGCGCGCTGCAGGGGCTACCCTATCCGTTGATCGATCGCACGACGCTTTCCGCCTCGGCGAACTGGAACTGGCATTTCGGCGATTTCACGTTTTCCAGCATATCGGCCTATCAGGATGTCGACCTTACCCGCGACCTTTCGGGGCGCCATTCGCCGGAGACCGACAAGGCCTTCTCGCAGGAATTTCGTCTCGCCTATGATGGCGGTGGGGCGCTCGAGGGCGTTGGCGGTCTCTTTTTTCAACACGCCGACTTCACGCGGGATACCGAGGCCCGTCCGCCTTATTTTGGCGCTTCCCACAACGAGGTTGAGACCGAAAGCGTCGCAGCCTTCGGCGAGCTGACCTGGCATATGACAGATAGGCTCGATTTGACGGGCGGCGCCCGGCTTTCCTGGGATTCCTCCTCGATCGATTTCGATCGGCTCGATGGTGAGACATCCGGCGGATACTATGCGGATGATTTCTCCAACGACGACAGCTGGGTCAGTTTCCAGCCGAAGATTTCGCTCGGCTACCAACTCAGCGACACGACGGGGATTTATGGCCTGGTCTCACGGGGTTACAAGCCCGGCGGGTTCAACAAGGCCGTGACCTACCCGGCAGATGTCAATCCCTATGACCCGGAGAGCGCCTGGAATTTCGAGGCGGGCGTCCGGGGCACTTATTTCGGCGGCGATCTGGAGCTTTCGGCGGCACTTTACCACGTCATGTCCGATGAGAAGCAGATTTATGTCGGGGACATCGGATACCAGGTCATCCGAAATGTTGGCGAGGCGAGCAGCACGGGCGTCGAATTCGAGGCCCGCTGGCAGGCGACCGAACAGTTGAGTTTTCTCGCCAATGCGACCTTTGGCCGTTCCGAATTTACCGATTTCGTGGATCCGGACACAGGCATCGATTACTCCGGCAATCGAGTTCCCTATGCGCCGGATGCTACGGTCAATCTGACGGCTCGCTATCTCCTGAAGCAAAACCTGATCGATGCGGATGTTACCCTAGCGGCGGGCGTGAACTGGGTAGACCGGACCTATTTCGACGAGGCGAACACGCTGTCGCAACCCGCATTTGCAACAGTCGATCTCGCGATTGAGCTTGCTTTCAACGAAAATCTGTCAGCCCGTCTCTTCGCAGAGAATATTACGGACGAGACCTATCGAACATACAGCTACTGGTCGGGTACCAGCATTCGCAGCAATGTCGGTGAGGGTCGTGTGATCGGTTTAGAAATGATCGGGCAATTCTAAGTCGTGACGACCGACACTTTCGAAAAGGAACGGTTGCTTCCGCACCGCCTGCCGCTTGTCCGCGTTCTTGTTGCGATAGGCGGAATCTATCTTGCCCAGAGCTTGGTTGGTGGCATCACATTCCATGGCGTTCCAGCGGTATTGCGTGAGAGAGGCATCGCTCTCGACAAGATAGGGCTTGTTTCCCTTGCGATGCTGCCCTGGGCGCTGAAATTCCTGTGGGCGCCTTCGATCGAGCGCTACCGCCTTCATGGACGTGAGGGACGTCGCTCGCGTCGCATTGTCCTGCTTGGTGAGCTGTGTGGTGCCGCGAGCCTGATGGCGCTGGCCTTCATAGGCCCATCTCCGACACTATGGCTCTTCACGGCGCTTGCAATGGTGGCGCTCTTCTCGGCAACGGTCGACATTGCCGCTGACGCATTCGCCGTCGAGCAACTATCCGAGGAGAACCGTGGATGGGGCAATACTGCTCAGGTCGGAGGAGCTTATCTCGGCGGCGTTCTGGGGGCCGGGCTTTTCTTGATTCTGGTGCCGACAGCGGGCTGGGAAACAGCCTGCCTGCTGTCCGCGGGAACGATCATCCTCTTTGCGCTCCCCTTTGTCTTCGGTCCGGAGCCGGTGGCAGCACCGGTCGATTCAGCCCATAAGCCTTCGCTCCGCTATGCCTTTGGACGCAGCGAAGTGCGCATCGGTATTCTGATGACCCTCCTGTTCGAGGCTGGGGTCAGGCTGGCCTCAGGCATGGGCGGGCCATTCCTGATAGACCGTGGTGTCAGCCTCGAAATGCTGGGGCTGATCAATGGCGTTGGAGGCGTTGCCACGGGCGTCGCCGGAACCGCGTTGGGTGGCTTGCTGGTTCGCGTTTCAGGTGCCGGGCCTGCGGTCATTCTAGCCGCCGTCGGTCAAGCTGTGGCTCTGTCTCTCTATGCCGTGGCGGCATTCCTACCGGAGGCGCCGGTCTCCGTCCTCATCGGCATTTCTCTGCTGAAAGTGTTTGCGATGGCAGTGGGCTTCGTCACGCTCTACGCGCTGTTGATGGGCTTGTCCTCGCTGAGGCAGGCGGGTGTCGATTTTACTCTTTTCCAGTGTGCCGACGCCACGATGGCTGCATTGGCCGGCTATGGGGGCGGGATGCTGGCTTCGATTTTCGGTTACGGCCTCTGTTTTGCAATAGCGGCGTCTTTGGGCCTTGCCGCGGTTTTCGCGCTGCCGGCATTGCTGAAGCAGCTTCCCGACATGAGTGGAACCGTTCGATGAACGACCGTCGCGTATTGATCGTCGGCGCCGGAGTGGCAGGTCTCTCTGCTGCCTGGTGGCTGGCGGAGGCTGGATGGCGCGTCTTTGTCGTCGAGCGCGCTGCCAATCTGCGCGATGGGGGTTATGTGATGGGGCTGTCAGGCCCCGGTCTGGCGACCGCCGGGCGCATGGGTATCCTTCCGGCGCTCGAATCCGCGGCACGAACAATCAACGAAAACATCTACTACAACAGCCAAGGCCGGGAGATACTGCGTCTCCGCTACAGGGACTTCCTCAAGGACCTTCCGTACATTGCGCTGCAGAGAACCGATCTTGTGGCGGCACTGGCCAAACTCGTCCAGGGCAAAGTCGAGATTCGTTATGAGCTGGAGGTAGAGGGGGTAGAGCAGGGGAACGACAGCGCAACGGTCGTTCTATCGAACGGAGGCCGCGAAGAGGTGGACCTTGTCATCGGGGCGGATGGAACGCGCTCCGCCTTGCGACGCCTTCTGTTCGGTCCCGACGAAGCCTTCATGAAGCCCCTAGGCTACAGATTTGCTGCTTATGACATCCCGGACGATCTGAACATTGGTGCCGATTTCCTTTCCTATGCTGAGCCCGGACATCTCGCAGAATACTATACGGTGTCAGGAGATCGGCTTGCCGCTCTTCAGGTCTGGAGAAGCGAAAAGGGAGGCTTTGTACCGCCGGAACGCCGGTGGGATCTACTGCTGGATGTGGCTTCATCCAGTTTTCCGGCTGTGCGGGAAATGATCGGCATCGGTCGCAAGTGGGAGGCGATTCCGATCGTCGATGATCTGGCTCTCGTTGATATGCCAAAATGGTCGCAGGGACGAGTCGTGCTCGTCGGCGATGCAGCCCATTGTATGACATTGCTTTCCGGTCAGGGCGCGGGCATTGCGCTTGCGTCCGTCGAAATCCTGGCCAAAGAGCTTTCCGAACACCCATTGTCGGAAGCGTTAGCACGCCACGAACTTCGGCTGCGACCCGCGATAGTCAAGCTGCAGGAGAGAAGCCGGCGGATGGCCGCGGTTTTTATACCGAGCAGCCGAATCTCCTTCCATCTTCGCAATGTGATGCTGCGCTACATGCCGCGCTATCTGCTGAGGCGCTATTTTCTAAACTCTGTCCGGTCTGAGATTGTCGCCTCGGAAGCACTTGTGCTTCCAGCATCGCCATAAGCCGCCGATTGATCTCCATTTATGGTATTATATAGCGCGACCTGCCCATGGCCCACAGGGCAGAGGCCGTAAAGCGTCAGAAGGACAACGCTTTTCAGAATTTAGCCCGATAAGAGTCCGAAATGAGGTACATCCGGATGCACCCGTTGTCCCGAGTCTATATCCGGAAAGCACGCTGAAGCCGCGCCATTGAGCGCGGCCGACTTTCGGGCAGCCCTTGTCGTAACCCAGCCCCGGTTCACGCTTCAGGGCTGGGCAATTTCTTCGCCGCTATTCCAGACCCAGGCAGCTTGCATAATAGCTGACGGTGGCAGGCCAGTCGCTGAAGACGCCGGTCACCGTCAGCTATTATGCAAGCTGCATGGGTCTGGAATAGCGGCGAAGAAATTGCCCA
>Ga0164243_10014921_pt1 | contig 10778 bp, 12 predicted proteins | sample OricompcompostOP_FD_108781 | JGI IMG/M metagenome (GOLD analysis project Ga0164243, IMG submission 108781) | Organic Plus compost microbial communities from Emeryville, California, USA - Original compost - Organic plus compost (OP) | ecosystem: Engineered > Solid waste > Mixed feedstock >...
CGATCTGGTCGGCCATCGGGCAACTCGGCCACAGCTTCTCGGCTTCGCCGCAGACGATGAGCAACGATCCACCGAACCGCTCGACCGGAATGATCGCGGCCGGCGTGCGGTCGAGCGCCTTCAGCCCGTTGACGAAGACCGGCATCAGCCCGGTATCGCCGGGGCGCCCGCGATAGGGAAGGTGGGGTAGCGGCTCCCCCTTTTCGCTCCATGACGAGCTGAACGAGCCGAGCATGTAGTTGGCGTTGGACATGCCGTCCCACACCACGCTGGAGGGCATGCCGAGCACCGCCGCGCGGATGCCCGGATAGCGCGTCGCGACCAGCAGCGCGGCCTCCGCGCCCTTCGAATATCCGACGATCGCCAGCCGGCCGGGGTCGACCCCCGGCTGCGCCTTGAGCCAGTCGAGCCCCCGGTAGAAATCCTCGAGCGGTATATCGACCAGCCTGGCGGATTTGCCCGGGGCGTTGTGATAGGCGAGGTGAAGCGTGCTGTAGCCCTGCCGCTGGAGGAGCAGCGCCTGCCGCTCGACATCCTTGCCCAGCCCGCCCTCCGAGCCGCCGAGCAGCAGGATCGCGGGATGCCGCCCCGCGCCCGGCGCCGGGAAATAATTGGCGAATATCCCGCCCGCATCGATCCGCCGCCCATTGGGGCCGGGATCGGCGACGGGCGCGGGCGGCGGCGGAAGCATCATCATCCAGGCGAACCCGCCCGCCGCCGCGACCACCAGCGCCCCGCCCAGGCCGAGCGCGACTTTCCGCCGTTTCCTCACCCCCTGTCTCCCCCCAGTCACGCGGCGTTCGTCGTCCGATCTGTATTAGTTAGATAATACACTGGCAAATGTGCGGCAAGGCTCGGGAGCGCTGCGCGTCTATCGGGGCAGCACGCAACCCACACGCACCAGCAGACCGGTGGGGTCGCTCAGCGCGAACTCGTATGTGCCCCAGGGGGTGCGGTGCGGCGCGCCGATGCCGAGGATGCGGCCGGGCACGCGCGCGGCGACCGCGTCGACATCCTCGCAATAGAGATAGAGGCCGAAGGGGTTGCGCTCGGGATCGCCCGGCCAGCCCGCGCTGTGGGTGAGGTGCAGGTGCCAGCCGCGCCCGTCGGCGAGGATGCGATAGTCGCCATAGTCGCTGACCAGCTCGAAGCCGTGCAGCGCGTAGAAAAGCTGGCTGGCGTCGAGATCGTCGGCGGGGACGATCGCGACGGCATGATGCGGGGCGGGTGCGTTCATCGTCCCTGTCTGCGGCGAAACCGGCGTCGCTGTCGACAGACAAAAGGGCGCGATTGTCCGGCGCGGCACGCCCCGCATTCGTGCTAGGCTGGGGCGTGACCGCGCAGATGCCTCCCTCGATCGCGCCCGCCGCCGCGATCCGGCACGCCTTCGTCGCGCTGCTGTTCGCGCGCCGCTACGACGCGATCCGCGTGGGCGACGTCATCGCCGCGGCCGGGGTCAGCCGTTCGACCTTCTACAATCATTTCGCGGGCAAGGACGATGTGTTGCTCGCGGTGATCGAGCCGGTGCTGGCGCCGCTCGCCGATGCGGCGGCGGGGCAGGGCGATCCCGCCCGGCTGACCGCGGTGCTCGATCATGTCTGGGCCGAACGCGCGACCGGCCGGCTGATCTTTGGGCGCGCGCTCCGGCCGCGGCTCCAGCGCCGGCTCGCCGCGATGATCGAGGCGCGGCTGGCGCCGCCGCACGCGATTCCGCCGCTGCTCGCCGCGACCGGGCTGGCGGCGCGCCAACTCGCGATGATCGAGCTATGGATCGCGGGCGCCGCGCCGAGCAAGTCGGGGCTGCTCGCCGAGGCGCTGATGGTCTCGATCGTTCAGGCTGAATCGGCCTGAAACGCGATCGGCGTGGGCGATGTGCCCGCCGCGGTCAGCGCCGCGCGCAGCCGGAGCGCGTCGAATATCGCGGCGGTTTCGGTATCGTTGTTGAAGAAGGCCCAGGCCGGCTGGCCCGAGCGTGCCCGGTCGGCCAGCCACGCGGCCCAGTCCGCCAATGCCTCGTCCTTGTAGCGGCCGCGATATTTTCCCGTGGCGCCGTGGAAGCGCACATAGGCGGCGGCGCCGCACGCCCAGCGCGGAGAGACCAGGCCGGGAAAATCATGAGCCACCACGCCCGCGCCGAAACGGTCGAGCAGAGCGAGCGTGTCGTCGACATACCAGCTCGCATGCCGAAATTCGAAGACATGGGTCAGATCGGCGGGGAGGAGCGTCAGGAAAGCCTCCAGCCGTGCGAGGTCCAGGTGCAGCATCGGGGGAAGCTGGAACAGGATCGGGCCAAGCGCCGGTGCGAGCGCACAGGTCGGCGCCAGCATCCGCGCCAGCGGCTCTGCGCAATCGTTGAGCTTTTTCGCCTGGGTGATGAAGCGGTTCGCCTTGACCGCGTAGCAGAATCCCGGCGGCGCCTGATCGCGCCATTTTTCGAAGGTTTGTCGCGGAGGCAGCCGATAGAAGCTGTTGTTGATCTCGACCGTGTCGAACCGCTCGGCATAATATTCGAACCAGCGGCGGACGGGCAGATCCTGCGGGTAGAAGGTGCCGCGCCAATGGCGATAGTTCCAGCCCGAGCAGCCGACGCGAATATTCCGGGCGATGGGCATGAAAGGCGCCTCCATCGGCCAAAGGCCGGTTTCTTCGACCCAGATGAAAACTTCTAAGGGTGATGCGGTTCCGCGGTCTCTTCGCCCGATATGCCGGTTTGCCGGGGCGCGGGTTGCCCGCGGCGCGCAATCGCGTTACCTCCGCGCCGATGACGACCGATGCGCCCCATGACCATGTCGCCGCCGTGCGCGGGATGGGCGGATTCGGCTCGGCCCCGCCCAATGCACCGCCTGGACATGCCCGCCGGCCGAACGGCCGCACCACGGCCCCGCCGCCGCCGCGCGGCTGAGCCTGTTCGCATATCCGGCTGAAGACGATCGGCTTCAGCCCTATTTTCAGGTGATTTTCCATGTTCAATCGACATGCGTCGGCGTTGCTGCCGACCTCGGGGTTCGTGCTGCTGTGGAGCAGCGGCGCCATCATTTCCGAAATCGGGCTGCGCCACGGCTCGCCCCTGGCATTGCTCATCCTGCGCTACGGCACCGCGCTCGCGGTGCTCGCGGCCGCAGCGGCGTTCGGCGGCCGGCTCCTGCCCGCGCCGGGCAGCCGGCGTCGCGTCGCCTTTATCGGCTTCTCGATCGCGGGACTCTATTCGCTCTGCTACCTGCTCGCGCTCGATCACGGCATGACGCCGGGTGCGCTGGCGACGATCCTCGGCGTCCAGCCGCTGCTGACCCTGTTGCTGACCGAACGCAGGGTCGGCGCGCTGCGGCTGGCAGGATTGTGCTGCGCGCTGGGCGGCCTCGCGCTGGTGGTGCATGACGGCCTTGCCGCCACGCGGTTCGAGCCGCTCGGCATCGGCTTCGCGCTGCTCGCGCTCGCCGGCATTACCTTCGGCTCGATCGCGCAGAAGCGCGAGACCCAGGCGCCCTGGGCGGTGCTGCCGATGCAATATGCGGTCGGGCTCGCCCTCACGCTCGGCGCGGCGCCGTTCGCGCCGCTCCACGCGTCCTGGGATGCGGCCTTCATCCTGTCGGGGCTCTGGCTCGGGCTGGTGATCTCGGTGGGCGCGACCTTCCTGCTCTACCGGCTGATCGCGAAGGGCAATCTGGTGAGCGTCACCAGCCTGTTCTACCTGGTGCCCGGGGTCACCGCGGCGATGGACTGGATCTTCCTCGGCAATCCGATGTCGCTGGCCGCGATCGCCGGACTGGGGCTGGTGATGGCGGGCCTGCTGCTGGTGTTCCGCCCGGCCGCCTGAACCGGTGCCCTCAAAAGGCAGGCTATCGTTCCAAACTTCAATATGTGTTGACGCCGATCCTCTACCTGCGACAACGGCTGTATCGGTTTCTACTGACCTTGAGTCCGTGAAGTTTGCAATTCCTGTCAATTTAAAGGAAACACGAAAGATATCAAAATGGTCCGACTCGGGTCGGAAGCCGCAGTGGAAACGGTTGACTGGATCTGGGATCCGAGCAAGGCTGCCTTGAATAAGCGCAAGCACTTGGTTTCATTCGAACTCGCTCAGCATGTTTTCGCGGACCCTTTGCATCTTTCTATTGCCGATCCTTGCGAATTTGAATCTCGCTGGCGCACTCTCGGAATGGTCGGAGGGATTCTGCTTTTTGTGGTACATACGATTCCTGATGAGTACAGCGATGGTCGGCCCGCAGGGCGGATCATAAGCGCGCGAAAAGCGACGGCGCGAGAGCGTCGTACATATGAATATGGCGAGTCATAAAATCAGCCCCGAACTACTGGACGAACTCAAGCGTCTCGCATTGTTGCGAGATGATGAGATCGACACCAGTGACATTCCTGAAACGCTGGATTGGTCAGGTGCAGAGCGTGGTCGGTTTGCGACTCGCAGAATTTCCCATCGATCATATGATGTTCGAGCAATTGCTAATTGGTTTCTCGATCACCAGCCTTCGTCAGAAAGACCCTTCTCAAATCTCGCGCTTAATAAGCTCGTGTATCTCGCAGTGGAGCGTTCGTTGGTTGAACGACATGTTCTCCTCACACCTGCGCGCGTAGAAGCTTGGTCTCACGGGCCAGTTTTTCGCGAGGTGTATCAAGCATTCAAAGATTTTGGTGATCGAGCAATCACGACGCGCGCCAAGCGTTTCTCCGTTGATCAGCGGCAAATGGTTGAAGCGTATGAAAAATTTTCATCGGAGGATGAAGAGTTTCTGCTAAAAATTCTCCGTCGTTTTGGAGAACGAACTGCTGCGCAGCTACGAGCGCTCTCGCATGTGACTGGCGGACCTTGGTATACGGTATGGCACTATCGCGGCCATTCAAATCCAGGTATGGAAATAACAACCGCCATCATTCTTCAGCATGCGCCGGACTGGCGTGATTCGGATGAAGCATAACGAGCAAGCTGTTAAACGCCTTATGCGCCCGCCGTCCGTGGCCAATTGGACGAGGCACAATTTTCGGCGTCTAGATGACACACGACGGGGGCTTTTGCGTTTTGCAACGGTACCGCCCATACACTCACTTGCTGAAGTATATTCCATTTGTGAAGCGATCGTCACGGATCAAATATCTCTTGATCAGGCTTTGAAATGCGCCATTTCAATAGCACATCCTGTTACTCGTAAAGCCGCTATTCAGATAATTCCGATATTCTTTAATCATGCTCAAAATAATAGTTTAGATGGGATTTCAGCATTTAAGGGATTTAATACCTCTTACCCCATCGGTCGTGCGCCGGACGGGAAGACTATGGTAATTCCCGTGTCTCCGACATTTACTATATTAGAAAATGGTCTTCTAACTCCAGTATTTCTTATTGCATGGTCGACTTTATCCTTGAATGATTATCAAAAACAGCTTATGTCTACAATAATTTGTAACGCTATTTTAACTCAGCAAGATTTTTCTGATTCTGATGCATTGGTTATTTGTACGCCTAAGTATAAATCTACAGAAGTTCGTCACATAAGATCTTGGAAGGCTCGGGATTATGCGGTTCTAACCGATGATCAGCTCCAAGACCAATTTTTGAGATATGGAACCGCGCTTGCTGATGTAATGCGTACTTTAAGGGGGGAGTAACCCCGAATTCAAATTTGAACGTATTACGAATGACGTTTAGCTTATCCTTGCAGTCTTGAGGGTGGGGGCACGACTCATGGCAACAATCATCGATCCGCGATCGCAGGCCGGCGGCGATCATCGCTTCTTCATGATCTCGGCGCTGGTGATGGCCGCGATCGTCGTCTTGGGCTTTTCGTTTCAGCTCGCGATGGGGCGCTCGACCTTCGCGGCGCCCTTGCTCGTCCATGCCCATGCGCTGCTGTTCATGGGCTGGGTGGGTTTCTACGTGCTGCAGAACGCGCTGGTCGCGACCGGATCGGTCGCGCTCCACAAGCGGCTCGGCTGGATCGGGCTCGCCTGGATGCCCGCGATGGTGGCGATGGGCGTCTATACCACGCTCACCATGGTCAGGCGCGGGGCGGCGCCCTTCTTTTTCGAGCCCGCCTATTTCCTGGTGATGAACTCGATCAATGTCACCGTCTTCGCCGGGCTCGGCATCGCGGCGATCATGATGCGCCGCCGCACCGACTGGCACCGGCGGCTGCATTTCTGCGGCATGGCCTTTCTGATCGCGCCGGCGTTCGGCCGGCTGCTGCCGATGCCGCTGATGATCCCCTGGGCGGGGCTCGGCGTGTTCGTCGCGGTGCTGGTGCTGCCCTTTGTGGGGGCGGCCCGCGATCTCAGGCGCAACGGGCGTGTTCACCCGGCCTGGTGGTGGGGCATCGGGACGATGGCGCTTGCGCAGGTCGCGGTCACGCTGATCGCCTATAGCGGCACGGGGATCGCCATCTACGACGCGGCGACCGCCGGCTATCCCGGCGCCGCGGTCGCCCCGCTCGAATTTCCGCCGCCGCCGATGGGCCCGCTGGTTACCGGCGGAGAATAGGCGCCGGACGATTTGCGCCCCGGCGCACGCGGGTCCACAAAGCGGCATGACCGGACGCGCGACATGACCGAATCCGCCCCAGCCGCGATCGACGGGCCGCCATCGGGCACGCCGGGCTGATCCGCGATGCCGCTCAGAAGCGCAGGATTGCTCATCTTTCAGCGACAGCCGGCGCTCCGGATGCTGCTGGTCCATCCCGGCGGGCCCTATTGGCGGAACAAGCATGTCGGCGTCTGGCAGATCCCCAAGGGGCTGATCCGGCCGGGCGAGGACGCGGCCGCCGCGGCGCTGCGCGAGGCATATGAGGAACTGGGCGTGGAGCTCGACGGCGAACTGCGCGCGCTGGGCCAGGTGCGCCAGGCGGGGGGCAAATATGTCCAGGCCTTCGCGTTGGAGGCCGAGGTCGATACCGACACGATCCTGAGCAACCTGTTCGAGATGGAATGGCCGCCGCGCAGCGGGCGGATGCAGAGCTTTCCCGAGGTCGACGCCGCGCGCTGGTTCACGCCCGCCGAGGCGCGGGCGATGATCCTGCCCAGCCAGGCGCCGTTTCTGGACCGGCTGGAGGGCGCGCTGGATAGCGGGTGACGAGCCGCGAACGCCCGAAGCGAGGGTTGTCGGGGTATCTGCCCCGGTAGTCTCATCGATCGGGCGGGGCTTTCGCCGTGCGGCGCTGCTGCGCCCCATTTTAAACGCGTTTTCAAGAAATGACGCTATTTCAGATACTTGATTCAATTGCGCGCGAGTTTTTTCGACGAACGACAGGCGTTGGCGCTTGCTGCTACATTTGTAGCATGCTACAAATGTAGCAAATAGGAGGAGCGAGCGGACATGATCGAGTCGCTGCCGCGACGTGAGCGCGAGGTGTTCGAGGCGCTGTGCAGGCTGGAGGAGGGAAGCGCCGCGGCGGTGCGGGCGGCGATGGCCGACCCGCCGAGCGATTCCGCGGTCCGCACGCTGCTCGGGCGGCTCGAGGCCAAGGGGCTGATCGCGCATCGTGTGGTTGCCCAGGCCTATGTCTATGCGCCGGTGGTCGAAACCAGCGCGGTCGCCGAAAACGCGCTCGAACGGCTGGTCCAGACCTTCTTCAACGGCTCCGCCGCGCGCGCCGCGACCGCGCTGCTCGGCATGGAGGGGCCGCTCGCGCCCGACGAGATCGAGATGCTCCAGCGCGCGATCGACAAGGCGCGCGGGGAGGCCGAGTGATGCTGGCGCTCGTCGCCGATCTGGGCTGGAAATCGGCGGTGGTCGCCGCGGCGGTGCTGCTGATCGCGTTCGCGCTCGGCAGGCGGGCGGCGGCCGAGCGGGTCGCGGTACTGCGCGCCGGTATCTTCGCGCTGCTGATCCTGCCCTTGGCCGCATTGCTGCTGCCGGCGCTCGAGATCGCGCTGCTGCCGGCCGTCGACGTTGCGGCCGGTCCGTTGGCGCCGAGCGCCGGGGCGACGGGCTGGACGGCGCACGACACCGTGCTCCTCGCCTATATCGGCGTCGCCGCGCTGCTGATGCTGCGGCTGCTGACCGGGGTGGCGGTGCTCCGCCATTGGACGCGCACGGCAGCGCCGGTTGACGATGCCGGCTGGTCGCGCGCGCTGGCGGAGGCGTCGGCGGGCATGCGCCGCCCGGTTCGCCTGCGCGTTTCGGAAAAGGCCGCGGCACCGATAAGCTGGGGCCTGTCGCCCGCCTGGATCCTGGTTCCGCCCCAGAGCCTCGATCGCGGCGAACAAGCCGAGGCGGTGATCGCGCACGAAATGGCGCATATCCGGAGCCTCGACTGGCCGATGCTGATCGCCGCGCGCATCGCCGTCGCGCTGTTCTGGTTCGATCCGCTGGTCTGGCTGGTGGCGCGCGCGCTGGTCCGCCAGACCGAGCTCGCTGCCGACGCGGTGGCGCTCGCCCGGGTGGCGCCCGCCGACTATGCCCAAGCGCTGCTCGGCGCGGCGATGCCGCACGGGCGCCATGCGCTCGCCTGCGGCATGACGGTCGAGCGCGGCGCGCTGGCCTCGCGCATCCAGCGGGTGCTCGCCGGCAATGCCGCGCGCCCGCATCGCGCGCTCTCGCTCGCGCTCGCGTTCGATGTCCTGATCGCCGCCGCGCCGCTGAGCGCGGTGCAGTTCGTGCGTGTTGCACCGCCCGCCGGGGCCGCGCGCGTCGCCGTCGCACCCGCCGCCGTGCCCGTCATCCAGCCCGCCGTCACTGCGATGCCGCCGCCGTCCCGGCCGGCGATCGCCGATATGCCGCCGCGCACGCGACGGGCGGCGGCGCAAGCCGATGGGCGCCGGGCTCAGCCGATCCGACGCTCGCGCGCCACGACGCCCGCGATTGCCGCGCGTGACGAGGCGACCGAGGCGCGTCCGCGGCACGAGGCCCATGCCGAGCAGGCGATGCGGCATGCCGCCGCAGCGTCGCCGCCGCCCGCGCGGTGGCAGGCGCGCCTCGCCCATGCGCCCGACGCCTTCGTCAAGCGGGCCGAGCGGGTCGCCAAGCGGCTCGCGCGGCAGGAAAGGCAGCGCAACGAACGCCTTGGCTGGGCCTTCGTGGAGCGGGAGAGACTGCGCAGCCAGAATTTCGTCAGGCCCGAGGGCGGCTGGGCCTGGCGCCCGCCGCCGCCGCGACCGGCGGGACCTGCCGGCCCATCCGATCCGTCGTCCCCTACGTCCCCGTCATCGCCATCGGGCCAGCCGACGACCGACAGCTAACCGACGCCTGAGCCTTTTTCGAAACGCGCGTGCTTCGCGCCACGGGACCGGCTTGTCCCGCAAACTGAAGGAGACCGACGATGCTCAAACCAGCGATGCTTGCCCTGACGCTGCTCGGCGTCTGCGCCCCGCCGGCGCATGCCGACGCCGCCGAGCCCGGGGTCCGGCTGGCCTATGGCGACCTGGCGCTCGGCACCGCCCCTGGCCGCGCCGCGCTGCTCGCGCGGATGGACGCGGCGGCCGTAAGCTATTGCCGTACGCGCAGCCGCGACGTGCTGCCCACCGTGTCGCGCAATCACCGGCCGCAATGCCTGGCGCAGGTGCGCGCGGTGCTGATCGCCGAAATGCCGCGCGAGGCGCAGCGCGCCTATCGCACCGCCGAGCGCGAGACCACGCCCGGCCACCAGCGCTGGGCGCGCCGCTGAACTCTTGCGGACAGGATTCCCGTACCCGAAATCGGTCGCCACCGCGCGCCGCTCTTGCTGGCGCGAGCCCGGGCGCGCGCTCCATTTCTCTTGCCGCACCGCCTTTGCGCAAAACCGGTTCCCACTTTTGCGCGCGATGCTCTAACCCTTGCCGCACGAGCAGGGGAGGATCGGCATGGGCATTCATCGCGCGGCTTTGGGTCTGGCGGGCGCATTGCTGCTGGCGTCGGCAACGGCGGCGGCTGCGCAGGCGGACAGCGCCGAGGCGCGCTTCGCCGCGCTGACCGCGCGCGAATGGGCGTGGCGCCAGCTTCAGGGCGCGGGCGGCGAGGACGATACCGGGGTGCGCCCGCATCTGCCCGATCTGGCGCCCGCGGCGCAGGCGGCGCGGCTGGCCTATCTGGAGGACGTGCGCCGCCAGCTCGACGCGATCGACCCCGCCGCGCTGCCCGAGCGACGGCGGGTGGACTATGCGGTCTACCGCTTCCAGATCGAGACGCTGATCGGCCGGCTGCGCTTTCGCGAATATGAAAAGCCGTTGAACGCCGACAGCAGCTTCTGGACCGATCTGGGCTATGTCGCGCGCGGCACCTTCAAGACCGAGACCGACTATCGCAACTGGATCACCCAGATGCGGGAGCTGCCACGCTATTTCGACCAGCAGATCGCCAATATGCGCGCGGGCCTGGCGCGCGGCTTCACCCCGCCCAGGGTGACGCTCGAAGGACGCGACGCCACCATCGCGTCGGTGCTCGACGCGCGGAGCCCCGAGGAGACGCATTTCTACGAGCCGTTCCGCACCATGCCGCCCGACATGCCCAGGGCGACGCAGGATGCGCTCCGCGCCGAGGCGGCCGCCGAGATCGCGCGTTCGGTGATCCCCGCGCACCGCACGCTGCTCGCCTTCATGCGCGAAGTCTATGTGCCAGGCGCGCGGACCGAGCTGGCGGCGGAGACATTGCCCGACGGCAAAGCCTATTACCGCTCGCTCATCCGCGAGTTCGCCACGGTCGAGATGACCCCGGACGAGGTCCACGCGATCGGCCGGGCCGAGGTCGCGCGCATCCGCGGCGAGATGGTGGCGACGATGCGCGAGACCGGCTTTGCCGGCGAGCTGCCCGCCTTTCTCGCCGAGCTCAAGCGCGACCCGCGCTTCTACGCGAAGACGCC
>Ga0164243_10014922_pt1 | contig 10777 bp, 10 predicted proteins | sample OricompcompostOP_FD_108781 | JGI IMG/M metagenome (GOLD analysis project Ga0164243, IMG submission 108781) | Organic Plus compost microbial communities from Emeryville, California, USA - Original compost - Organic plus compost (OP) | ecosystem: Engineered > Solid waste > Mixed feedstock >...
GCGGGGCTGGCGCCGGCGACAGCGAACACCCGCCACCGGGCGGCCGCGTCCAGGGCCGCCTTGACCAGCTGCTCGACGCCGGCCGACGGCAGGCCCAGGATCCACTGGGCGTCGTCGGAGAGGGCGAGCCGGGTCAGCTCCTGCTCCATCGCCTCGGGCAGCTCGACCGCGCCGGAGCTGACCTGCTGCGCGACCTCCAGCAGCCGCAGCTTGTGGTATTCCGGGCGGCGCAGCACCCGCTCGATCGCGTCACGCAGCAGCTCCCGGTCGGGCAGGCTGTCGGCGTGGCCGGCGGCCCGCTCCAGCGTGGACAACGCCCACCCGGCCTTGATCGCGTCGGTGCGCCACCGGAACGCGTGGTCGAGGGTGTGCCGCAGCCGCGGGAACCCCGACGCCTGGAACAGCATCCGCACCAGGTCGCCGCTGCCCAGCGTCGGATGCGCCGCCAGCTGCGCGAGGGAGAACCCGATCCCGTACAGGTCGAGCAGGCCCAGCAGCCGTTCGCGGTGCTCGCGCGGCACCGGGCAGGGCCGGGACACGAACAGGTCCACCGACGCCAGCAGCACCGCCCGCTCCGCGGCCGGCAGCCCCGACAGGACCCGCAGCGCCTCGCAGTCGGCGGCGGTCAGCCGGCCCGCCTCGGTCGTCTCGGCCAGCAGCCCCACGACCGGCACCACACCCGACACCACCCGGCGCAGGTGGGCCGCCTGGTCGCGGGCCAGCGCCTCGGCGACCGGCCACGGGTCGGCGGCGCTCTCGACGAGCTTGTCGGCCTTGTTGAACAGCCCCACCGAGTTGACCGGGTTGCTGGCCAGCCGCGCCGACACCGACCGGAACGCCTCCAGGGCGGCGACGTCGTCCTCCCGTACCGCCTGGGTGAACACGTAGATGATCGCCTCGGCGCCGGAGATCGCGCCGGCCGAGTCGGCGTCCACGCCGTCGTCGAGCGGGGCCGTGCTGTCCTCGAACAGGAACCGGCGGGCCCCCGCCGACACCGACGCGTTCGTCGACGACAGGCCCGGCGTGTCGACCACCGTCAGGTCACGCAGGTTCGCGCTGGTCAACGTCACGTCGACGAACGCCACCTCGGCGGTCGGCACACCCAGCCGGGCCGGGATCATCCCGCTGTCGTCCAGCGGCAGGCTCGCCCGGCTGCCGTCGCGGCGCACCACGTCGACCCGGTCCGCCGTCCCGTACCGGAACTGGGTCACCACCCGCGTGCACTCGCCGACCTCCGTCGGCGCGACCCGGCGGCCGATCAGCGCGTTGACCAGGGTGGACTTGCCCGCCTTGAGCCGCCCCGCGATCGCCACCCGCAGCGGCTCGTCCAGGCGCCGCCGGACCCGCCCGACGTGCTCGCGGGCGGCGGCGGAGGAGAGCCGCGGCCCGACCTCGTCGCACAGCCCGGCCACGACCTGCCGCAGTGGTGCGCTCACGCCGCGACACCCGCCGCCGTACCCGTCGGGGTGGGCATGTCGCAGCGGCCGGACTCGTCAGCGCGCGAAGCGTCGGCGACAATGACGGTGGCCCGGCGGCGGTGCGCGGTCATCTGCGGTCGTCCTCCTGGCTGGGTGCCGGCCGGGGCGTGCCCCGGCCCGGCCAACACTACGAATATCCTGCCGGCGGCAGGATCCCATGTTCGTGCCACCGAGGGTCGGAGGATGTGTGCCGCACACACCGGGCACCGGGCTCGCCGACCGCGACACCGCCGCCCCGCCCGGCGACGTGGTCGCGCAGGCGCGCGCTCTGCTGACCCGCCCCGCCGCCCTGGTCGTCGTCACCGGCGGGCCCGGCTGCGGCCGCAGCACGGTGCTGCAGCGGCTGGCCGCGTCGTTCCGCGGGCCCGTCCACGCCGGCGGGGGCCTGGCCATCCTGCAGGACGTGCCGGCGCTCGCCCTGGCCCGGGCGGTCCGCGTGCGGCTGCCCGCCCACGACCCGGCGCTGCTCGCCGAGGCGGTCCGGTCCCGGGTACGGGCGGGGCTGCTCGTCGTCGACGACCTCCAGTGGGCCGACGCGGCCAGCGTCGCCGCGGTCACCGCCCTGGCCGGGCACGTGCGGGTCGCGGTCGCCCTGCGTACCCCGCACCGGCTGCCACCCGACGCGGTCGCGGCGCTGCGCGCGGCCGCCGCCGGCTGGCTGACCGTGCCGCCGCTGACCCCGGCGCAGGCCGAGGAGCTGGCGCGGCGGGTCGCGCCGGCGTTGGGGCCGGCCGCGGTGTCCGATGTGGTCCGCCGGGCCGGCGGGGTGCCGCTGGCCGTGACGGCCCTGGCCCGGCACGCCGCCACCCGCCCGGCGCCGCGGGCCGCCGGCCCCGCCCGGGGTGTGGCGCGGGTGCCGGCCGGCGGCGACCTCACCGACGCGTTCCCGGCCGTGGCGCCGGCCACGCCACCGCCGGCGGCGGAGACCGACCAGGTGGCGTACGCGGTGGCGGCGGCCCTCGCCGACCTGACCCGCCCGGCCCGCACCGCGATGGCGGCCCTGGGGCTGCTCGGCCGGCCCGCCACAGCCGCGCTGCTCGGCGCCGGTGTCGACGAACTGCGCGGCGCCGGCCTCGTCGTTCCCGCCGGCACCGCGGACCCGGACTCCGCCGGCGCGGCCGCGCCGGGTGGGCCGGAGCTGGTCGTGGCCGCGTCGCCGTACGTGGCCGAGGTCGCGGCCGGGATGCTCGACGCGCCGGCGCGGCGGGCCCTGCACCGGAGGCTGGCCGAGCTGACCCCGGACCGGGAGGCGGCCCGCCACCTCGCCGCCGCCGGTGACGACGCCGCCGCCTACGCGCGGGCCGTCACCGCCGCCGCGGCCGCCGGCACCGCCGGGGAGCGGGCCGACCTGCTGCTGCTCGCCTGCGGGCTGCCCGGTGCCCGGCCCGACCCCGCCACCCGGGTCGCCGCGGCGACGGCGGCCCTCGCGGCGGGCCGGCCCCGGGCGGCCGCCCGGGTGCTCACCGGTGGCGGGCCGCTGGGGGTCGACGCGGCGGTGCTGCGGGCCGAGGCGCTGCTGCAGCTCGGTGACGTCGCCGCGGCCCGCTCCGCGGCGGCCCCCGTACCCGACGGCGCGCCACCGGCCGTCCTTGCCGGCCGGGACCGGGTCCTGCTGCTGGCGCGGCTCGCCACCGACCCGGCCGGCGCCGCCGCCGCGGCCGCTTCGATGGCCGCCCGGCACGGCGACCCGCCGCGGCATCCCGGGCTGCGGGCGGCGCTCGCCGCGGTCGCGGCTGCCGGCCGCGCCGAGGGGTGGGAGTACGCGCTGGCGTCGGCCGCCCAGGCCGCCGGCGAGGCCGGTGACGTTCTCGCCGCCCGGTGGAGCGCCTGGCTGCTCGTGGAGACCCTCGCCGCCGACGGGCGGCTCGACGACGCGGCCCGCACCGCGCGGGCCGCCGCGGCCGCCTGCGCCGCCGACCTCGCCTACAGCTGGCAGGCCCGGTTCCTGGCGGCGGCGCTGTGGTGCGCGGCCCTGCGCGGCGGCCCGGCGGACGGTGCCGTCAGCTCGGCCGGCGGCCCCGCCGACGGTGCGGCCAGCTCGGCCGGCGGCCCCGCCGATGGTGCGGCAGGCTCGGCCGGCGGCCCCGCCGACGGTGTGGCCAACCCCGCCGGCGGTGCCGTCAGCCCGGCCGACGACGTGCTGCGCCGGGCCGCGGACCTCACCGACCGGACGGTGCCGTCGCTGGCCCGCGCGTACGCGGCCGCCGCCGCCAGCCTCGTCGAGGCTGACGGCGGGCTGCTCGCGCCGGCCCGAGCCCGCCTGGCCGCCGTCACCGCCGTGCCCGCGGCGGCGGCGCTGCTTGACTGGGTGGCGCGGGAGGCGGCGTGGCTGGACGGGCAGCCGGACCGGGCCGTACCCACCGGTGCCGCCGCCGTGCCGGCCGGGCCGCCGCTGGTCGACGGGCTGCGCCGGATCACCGCCCGGTGGGCGGCGTTCGACGGCGCCGCCGGCGACGGCGACGACCCGGCCGACCTCGACGCGGCCGCGGCGACGGACCGGCCGTCCGCCGCCGTGCCGGCGGTCCGCGAGACCCTCGCCGCGTGGTCGGTCGCCGGCGGTTTCGACCGGGCCGCGGCGGCCTGGCGCGACCTGGCCGTCCGCGAGGAGGTCCGGTGCCTGCTCGCCGCCGGCCTGCACGAGACCGACCCGGCACGGGCGGTGCCGCCGCTGCTGGAGGCCGAACGGCTCGCCGAGGCGGCGGGCCTCGTCGTGCTCCTCGGCCGGGCCCGGCGGGCCCTGCGCCGCCACGCGGTGCGCCGCGACAACCGCGGCCCGCGCGCCGGCACCGACCTCACCGAACGCGAACGTGACGTGCTGCGGCTGGTCGCCCGCGGCGAGCCGACCCGCCGGATAGCCGGCCAGCTCGGCATCTCGGCCGAGACGGTGGAGACCCACATCCGGTCGGGGATGCGCAAGCTCGGCGTCCGTACCCGGACGGCGGCCGCGGCCATGGCGATGGAGACGCTGGGATGACACGCGACGACCAGCCCCGGTACGTGCTGCCGTCGGCGAGCGACGCGACCACGGTGCTGCGCCGCCTGGCCCGGGCCGGCTGGACGACCCGCGAGGGGTTCGCCCTCACCGAGCCCGGCTGGGACGTCACCGGGTCGCGGCTGGTGCTCTTCGGCCGCGTACCCGACCTGGAGACCGTGCGCCTGGCGGTGCTGGCGGCGGCCCGCGGCGCCGGCGTCGTCGCGATCGCCGACCTGAACGGCGACACCGGCCGCGCGCTGCTCGCCGACCTGACCCGGCTGGGCCCCGTCCACCGCGACGCCGGCGCGGACCCGGAACCGGCCGCCGACACCGGCGTCGGCCAGCTCGTGCCCGAACAGCGGGCCCTGCTCGACCGGCTGGCCAACGGCGAGACGATCGCGGCCGCGGCGGCCGCCGAGTTCCTGTCGCTGCGCACCGCCAACCGCCGCATCGCCCAGGCCCGCGAAGCGCTCGGCGTCCGCACCACCCGCGAGGCGGTGATCGCCTACCTGCGGCAACGCGACACCTGAGCCGCGCTAAGGTCAGCGGCGTCGCCGTATGTCGTGGGAGGGGCCGCATGCCGCAGCCGTACCGTGTGTTCCGGGTCACCGCCATCGCCGAGGCCGTCTCGTGGACGGGCCTGCTGGCCGGCATGTACCTCAAGCACATCGCCGGAACCACCGAGGCGGGAGTGTGGCTGTTCGGCCGCCTGCACGGCGCGCTGTTCGTCGCGTACGTGGTGGCGGCGCTGTGGACGGCGCGGGCCGAACGCTGGTCGCTGGGCCGCACCACGATGGCGCTGCTGGCGTCGATCCCGCCGCTGACGACGGTGATCTTCGAACGCTGGGTCGCCCGCCGCCGAGCTTCGACCTCCGCGGAGTCCGCCCGCGCGGACGTGGCCGTCGGCTAGCGGCTCTTCCTCAGCCCGGCCGCCGCCGGTGCTGCCGGGACAGGTCGACGGGCCGGGTCGGATCCTTGAACCGCGGCCCGTCGAGCTCGTCGCGCCGGATCTCGGCCAGCGTGTCGGTCAACGCGTCGATGATCCGCTCCGTGGCCCGCTGCGCCGCACCCGGCACCCCCGGCCGCAACCCCGACAGGTCGACGGGCTTGCCGAACCGGACCCGGATCGCCGGCCGCCGCACCACCGACCGGGTCAGCCCGCGCAGCAGCCCCCGCGCGGAGGTGGCGTAGGGGATCACCTCGTGCGACCCCCACTGGGCGACCGGGACGACGGTGGCGCCGCTGAGCAGCGCCAGCCGCGCGGCCCCGGTCTTGCCGCGCTCGGGCCACATGCCGGGATCGAGCCCGATCCGCCCCTCCGGATACACCATCACCACGGACCCGCCGGCCACCGCCGCGGCGGCGACGTGCAGGGCGTCCCCGACGGTCGCGGTGCGCCGGTCGACCCGGATGTGCCCACTGGCCCGCATCACGGCCCCGACCAGCGGCGCGCGGAACAACCCACCGGTCGCCATGATCCGCGGCGCGATCCGCCGCACCCGCGTGGCGGCGGTCAACACGATCGGGTCGAACGGGCTGATGTGGTTGGCGGCCAGGATCAACGGCCCGCGCCGCAGCTCGTCGGGCACGTCCCCACTGACCTCGAGCCGCGCCACCACCGGCAACACGACCCGCGCGGCCACCTGCAACGCCACCCAGACCCGCGGCGGCCGCCACGCCGGTGCGGGCACGCGCGTCACGATCTCGGGCTCCATCAGCAGATGATCGTGCCACACCCCGGGCGAACCTCCCGCCCCGGACCACCAGGGGCCGGCCGAGTGGTACTTCCGGCCCCAGACCCTGGCCCACCCACCACGAGAACGTGCACTTCCACGGCACCCATTCCGTCGACATCGACGGATAGCGGCTGTTAGCGCTGCCGATTCCAGTAGGCGTCGAGGAGACGCCGGGCATGATGCAGACCGACGCAGCAGGCTGTCGAGGAGGACACCTCGGCTGGCACGCCGGCTACCGTGAAGCCCGCTAGCAGTTCCCGTCTGACCAACCGGTTCCAGGCCTGGCCGGCCAGTCGCAGGTCGGCGCGTGTGAGCGCGGCAGGTGGACGCACAAGCCGAGCTTGGCACCACGCCCGCCAGTGCCGCTCATTCGTCAGATGCGCGTGCAGTTGCCGGATCGACGTGATCGGATCAGCGGCCGACGGGGTCTCGATGTCCGCCAGGGACCAGGTGAGTGCGAGGACGTCGCTGGCAGCTCGGTACTCGAATGTCGCTACCGCCAGCTCTTCGTCGACGTACGCGATCAGATCCTGGGCGGCCTGTTCCGCGGCGAACCAGCCGATCGGCACCGTTGTCGGAGCACCCATCGTCAGTGGAAGGAATCCCCACATGCGCAGGCACCGGCAGCATTGGGATTGTCGATGGTGAAGCCCTGCCGCGCGATGGTGTCCACGTAGTCGATCGTCGCGTTCGCCAGGTACGGCAGGCTCATCCTGTCGATCACCACCTCGACCACGGGGTCTCCCACTCCAGGAACCTTCTGCTGACTCAGCTGGGTCGTGTCACTCATCGTTCCCACTTTCGTCCATGTGAGCAGGTTCCGGGTTCACGGGAAACACGAAGCGCTCGTCACCGTCAAGAAGCCGGTCGTCGAAGAACAGCTGGTACCGCATGCCGGAACAGCCACCAGGCTGGACCGCGACACGCAGCCGCAGACCACCACGCCCCTCCTGCTGGATCAGCTCCCAAACCTTGCGGACCGCCGCGGGCGTAAGAACCACCCCCGCAGCATTGGCCGAGACAGGCGCGACAACACGGCCGCCTTCTTCGGTCAACTGGTCACCATCGAGTGTTGATCCGTCGCTGCCGGCAAGCTGAGATGATGCTGGAACGGTCACGATCTATGGCCTCCCAAGAACTTCTTGAACGTGGCATCCCTGACGTCCCCCCTTCCACGTGCCGGCAGTGCGCGAGGTTCACGCGGTGACGGACATTCGCGAACCCCAACAGGAGGCCTGGAGGGGAGAGGTGGGTGGGCCATCGGCCAGCACACGGAGGGACGAAGCTGGCGACGCCGCGCGTCGCGTCTGGCCGCGCGACCTCGACGCGGTCGAAGCCGTGGTGGCGGCCGCGGCCGGCCCACCGTAGCCAGCTGCGAGGAGAGGTGCCGGATGGACGGGTACGAGCGAGCGGCCCACAGGGTGGCGGGTTCGGTGCCGGTCGCGTGGGCGAGGGTAGCCAACCGCCACCGGCAAACCCCGTCTGGGCCAACGGCGGACACCACGGGGTTTCGCCCCTCCCCACACCCCGGCCGCGGGGGGACCGGGAGGCGGGGGGAGAGGGCGACGAAAACCCGTCAGCCGACGTCGCGCAGCTCAGCCAGCCGGGCCTCGATCTCGGCCAGTTCCGCGCGCAGCCGCTCCGCCTGCTGTTCGGCCTCCGCGCGCTCCGCGGACAGGATCTGCTCCACCGCCTCCTGGACACCGGGCACGTCGACCAGCGCCACCATCTTCAACGCCTCGGCCGGGCGGATCACGTAGGGCTTGGCGAGGCTCCTGCTGCCCTGGGCGGCCGCGACCGTCCACTCGCCGTCGGCGTAGGCCAGGGTCACCGTCAGGCCCGCCGGGCCTTTCGGCCGGGACGGCTTCGCCGCGCGTTTCGCCGGCTTCGCGGCGGGCTCCGAAGCCGGCGTGGTGGTCGTGGACGCGGTCACCTTCGTCTCCTCCCGTGGGGCCGGGACCGGCGGTGCCGGCGGCAGCAGCGGCGGGCCTTCCGGCGCCGGCGGCGCGGCCGGCGCCGCGGCGGCGGCAGGGGCCGGCTTCGGCCGCGACCGGGCCGACCCGCGCGGCGGCACCGCCAGGTCGGCGGGGGAGAAGGGCAGCTCGTCGCGGCCGAACCGGACCACCACCCACTCGTCGGACACCTTCGGGTCGGTCAGCTCCACCACCTGCCCGACCTGACCCTCGATCTGACCCGCCGACGCCGTGAACACCACCTTCGGTTTCCAGCCGGCGGCCAGGCTGTCGCGGATCGACGACAGCTCGTCGGTGGACAAACCGCGGACCGCGGTGCGCGCGGCGGCCATCGGCGACCCCTTCCCTCCGTACACCTGTTTGATTGGGGTCCTTCCTACCAGCACCCACCGACAAAACCGAACCCGGCGCGCCGCGTCATCCCGACCACACCCGCGCCACCGCCGCCGCGACGGTGGCCGCCTGGGCCCGGCCGGCCCGCGCGGAGGGGGCACGGGCCGCCGGGTCGAGGACGTTGCGGCCGATCGCCCGGCGGGCCGCCGCGTCCGGCGCCACGACGGCGACCCGGGTGCCGGCGGCCCGCAGCGCCGCCAACTGCCGGTCCAGCCGGCCGTGCCAGCCCAGCGACCGGGGGATCGGCGCCAGCAGCACCACCCGGTCACGGCCGGCCGCCAGGTCCACGTTGGTCGTCGACCGCACCCCGCCGTCCACGTAGCGACGGCCGTCGATCGTCACCGGCGGCCACACGCCGGGGACCGCGCAGCTCGCGCCGACCGCGTCCACGATGTCCACACCGGATTCGCGGGTGAACACCGCCGGCTCGCCGCTGTGCGCGTCGACCGCCACGATCCGCAGCTCCGTGGACTCCGGCCACGACGACACCGGCAGCCGCGACGCGATCACCGCGCGCCGCTGCGCCTCGGGCACCGTCGGCGCGCGCAACGCCATCGCGCCGACCCGGGCGGCGCCGCGGACCGGGTCGCGGGACGTGGCCATGGCCCAGCTCCACGACGCGATCGCACCCCAGCCGAGCCGGGCCGTCACGTCGTCGGCGGTCAGCGGCGCCAGCTGCGCCTCGTACAGCGCCTCCAGCGGTACGCCGGACGCGACGGCCGCGCCGACGAACGAACCCGCCGACGTGCCGACCACCAGATCCGCGGCGGCCAGGTCCACACCCGCGGACGCCAGCCCGGCCAGCATCCCGACCTCCCAGGCGATCCCGGTGATCCCGCCACCGCCGCACACCAGTGCCCGCCCACCCATCCGTGCCCGTCCTCCGATAACCCGGCCCGACCCGGTTGTTCGATAATGCACATTATGTCAACTAGACGAGGTGTTCTCACATATGCAGGTCGACCACCAGTGGACGGTGGTCCGAGACCGTCACCGGCGGCGTCGACACCGACACCGGCCGGTCCCGGCCCCAGCCGCGCGGGTCGGCGAGCACATGGTCGAGCTGGACCCGCGGCGCCGCCGACGGGAACGTCGGCAGCCGCCCCAGCGGCCGCCACCCCGACGCCCACGCCGCCGGACCCGCCGGCACGTTGAGGTCGCCGAGCAGCAGCCGCGGCGCCGGCAGCGTCCGCAGCGCGCGGACCGCCTGCCGCAGCTGCCGCAGGTTCCAGCCCGGCACGAACGACAGGTGCGTGGCACCCACCGTCACGTCGCCCCACGGCGTGTCCAGCACCGCCGCCACCAGGACCCGCGGCTCGTCGCGCAGCAGCATGACCCGCCCGCGCCGCCCGTCGGGTGCCACCGCGTACACCGGACCCGGCACCGGCGAGGCCGGCAGCCGCACGGTCCGCCACGACCGCACCGGGAACCGGCTGACCAGCCCGATGCCGTAGTTCGGCTCGTCGGCCCCGTCGTCGTCGAACGCCAACGCCCGGTACGCCACCCCCGGCGTGCCCACCACCGCGGCCACGAACCGGTGCGCCACCGCACCCGCCGCCTCGGCCGCCACCGCGGTCAGGTCCAGTTGCCCGGACCGCGGCTGCAACCGGTCGACCTCCTGCAACGCGAGCACGTCGGCGTCGATCGCCGCCACGGAGGCCGCCAGCCGGGCCGGGTCGACCACCCCGTCGTCGACCGACCGTCCATGAAGCACGTTGAACGTCGCGAGCCGCACCTATGCACCCTACGGCGGAATGTGGCAGGGTTGCCCGGTGATCTTCAAGGTGCTGGTCTGCTCCGCACTGCTGTTCATCGCGATCGCCGTCGCGGGCATCTACCTGCGCCGCAGCCGCGACCGCTGACACCCGGGGTGCCCACCGGAGGTAAGGCTGCCCTTAGTAGGCTGGCGGGTGTGTGGAACGCCGGTCCGTCCGACACCGCGCGGTGGCTGGCCGACCACCGCCCCGACCTGCACGCCGCCTACCTGGCGGCGCTCCCCGCGGCCCGCGCCGCCATCCACGGGCGGCTGCGCGCCGCCGTCGCCCGGGAGAAGATCACGACCATCGACCCCACCCGGTACGCCGACCCGGCCGCCGCCGTCCGTGCCGCCGGCCACGACCGGTTCGCCGCCGAGGTCGACAACAGCGTCGCCAACCTGGCCCTGGCCCGCGCCGCCCAGCCACCCCCCGACGGCGGCCCACCGGCGCTGACCCGCACCCCACC
>Ga0164243_10014923_pt1 | contig 10777 bp, 8 predicted proteins | sample OricompcompostOP_FD_108781 | JGI IMG/M metagenome (GOLD analysis project Ga0164243, IMG submission 108781) | Organic Plus compost microbial communities from Emeryville, California, USA - Original compost - Organic plus compost (OP) | ecosystem: Engineered > Solid waste > Mixed feedstock >...
ATGCGCTCGGTCGACGATGGGATGGCTGTGGAGCAATCAATTACGATGGTGCCGGGCCGCAGGCCTTGGAGCAGGCCATCGGGACTGAACAAGACATCTTCGATCTGCGGCGTGCCAGTGACGCAGAGGATGACTACGTTGGATTGCCGGGCGACCTGTGCAGGGCTGGCGACTTTGGCCGCGCCGGCGGCCAGCAACTGGTCGACCGGCTGGTTGCCAGGGTGATCCAGCAGTACCAAGGGGTAGCCATGTTTGATGATATTGCTGGCAATGCCGTGGCCCATGAGGCCTACGCCGATCATGCCTACAGTGTCTTTCCCGGTATTCATCAACGAATTCACTTAACGAAAAGCCCCGATATTTTTGCCGAGGACAGTCAGACTGCGAAAAATGGTGACAGAACAGCTGCCTGTTCCGCACAGGGTAAATGACGAATATCGATCATACAAGTTACGAAAATTTAAGTTTTTTGTAAGAAACGTCGTCAGGTTATGTTCAGGTTGCTGTAAGAAATGCTAAAACAACGCTTTGACGATTAATACCAACACGGAGATTGCATGCTCGAGTTTTTGCAGACCCTTAGCTGGGCCGCAGTGTTTCAGATCATTCTTATCGACATCCTATTGGGTGGCGACAATGCCGTGGTTATCGCACTGGCCTGCCGCAACCTGCCGCCGAAACAGCGCATGCAGGGCATTTTGTGGGGCACCGCCGGGGCTATTGGCCTGCGCGTAGTGCTGATCGCTTTTGCGTTGACCCTGTTGACGATTCCTTACCTGAAGATTATTGGCGCGCTGCTGCTGTTGTGGGTGGGTATCAAACTGTTGATTCCCGAGGAAGACGCCCACGGCAACATCCAGGGCAGTGCGTCCGTGTGGGCCGCAGTCAAGACCATCATCGTGGCTGACTTTGTGATGAGCCTGGACAACGTGATCGCGATTGCGGGCGCGGCCCAAATGGCTGACCCGTCGCATCAGATCGGCCTGGTGATCTTTGGTCTGGTGGTGAGCGTACCCATCATCATCTGGGGCAGCACGCTGGTGCTGAAGCTGATCGACCGTTATCCGCTGGTCGTCACGTTCGGCGCCGCCTTGCTGGGCTGGATCGCGGGTGGCATGCTGGTGACTGATGTGGTTGTGGTCGAGCGCTTCGGCGAGATCTCCGGCACGGTCAAGATTGCGGCGGAAGTCATCGGTGCGTTGCTGGTGGTAGGCCTGGGCCGTTTGTTCGCGGCTCGTAAAAAGGCCAATAGCGCGACGCCGCAGGTCAGCAGCCAGGAAAGCTGATCGCATCATCTAGTGTGTTAGCCACTGAGGGAGGCCAGCTGCAAAGCTGAGCCTCCCTCAGTCATTTAGCGCGGCGTTGCGTCGAGGTCGAGCCGAGCAGCTTGTTCCAGCGACCACAGCTTGCGCAACAGCTCGCCGGCACGTTCTTCTCCTAGGACGGGAGCCACCAATTCATTGAACTTGCCGCTCAGATCGGCATCGCTCAGGGGCAGTTCCGGATCGCCTTTCCGATGAGGCTGCAGATAGGAGTCCTGCGTACCGTTGGTCAGGCGCATATCCACCCGCGCAGCACGCTGACCTGGAAACAGACCATCGAGGGTGGGCTCCACATGCAGGCGGATACGCGACATCAGCTGGCGCAGGGCGGGGTCTTTCAGACGCGCTTCATCAAACGCCGCCAGCCGTACGCTGCCATACACCACGGCAGAGGCGACAACAAAGGGGATACTGAAACGCGCCTCGGCTGCAGTTTGGGGCTCGGGGTTTCCGGCCACGTCCAGCGCAGGGGCATAGGTGTGCACGTCGATCTGCGCGATGTCGTCCGGCGCGGCCTGAAGCCGGTCTTTCAAGACTAACGCGGCATCGATGGGCGAGAACGTATGGCCGCAACACGCATGATTTTTAAAGGTCATGCGCGTGATATTGAAGGTCTCGCCCAGGGTTGCAAGGAAAGGCTGCCAGTCCGGGCCGTTGCTCATGGCGTACCCCAGGCCTGCGGCGCCATCCAGTACGTCCAGCGAACCGGTAACCCCGGCTCGCGCCATCTGGGCGGCGGCCAGGCCGCCTTCGGCCGCACGGCCCGAATGCAGCGGCTTGGACATGGAGTCCATTCGAAAGGCCTGTTGCAGCCCGCTGGCAAAGGTGGCGGCAGTGGCCAGCGCGTGGGTGAACGGCCGGGATTCCAGGCCATACAGGCTGCTGGCCGCTGCGGCGGCGCCAAAGGTGCCGACCGTCCCGGTGTTGTGCCAGAACTTGTAGTGAGTCCGTCCCAGCGCGGCGCCGATGCGCGTAGAAATCTCGTAACCCACCACCACGGCGCGGAGAAAATCGCGGCCGCTTGCGCCCGTTTCCTGCGCTGCAGCTAGGGCGGCAGCTATGGTCGGCGCGCCAGGGTGATAGATCGCGTCTTTGAAAATGTCGTCGACTTCGGCCGTATGCGCGGCGGTGCCGTTGATGAGCGCCGCGGCGCGAGAGGTGGCGGGCTGGCCTAGCGCTAGACGGGATGGTCCCCGTCCGATGTCTTCTGCATAGGCTTGTTCCAACAGGGTCGCGGGCGGCAGTACCGCACCCGGGAGCAGGGAGGCGTACCAATCCACGACAGCGCGTTTGGCGTGGTGCAGGACATCCTCGGTCAGGTTCTGGTTGCGCAGGCTGGCGCCAAAGGCGGCAAAGGTTTCTAGTGCAGTCATCGCTTTCCTGAGTGTGCGGCAGTAGACGCTATGGTCGATCTTGCGGCGCGATTTCACCACTGTTTATTTTGCGCGTTGTCATGCCCTTTGATCATATCAACGCCATCTTTGCGATGACTTTTTGTCATGGCGCTAGGCGCAATGCGAAGTTTTCTCGACGGGCCAGGCAGGCGATGATTCATCCATCGACACATCCACCGCAGGAGTAAAAAGATGGATTTTGAATTAAACGAGGAACACCGGGCTTTTGCCGACTCGGTACGGCGTTTTGCCCAGGATCGCCTGGCCGCAGGCGCACTGGAGCGCGCGCATTCGCCGGAATACCCGTGGGAAACTGCCCAGATGCTGGCAGAGCAGGGGCTGTTGGGTATCGCGTTCCCGGAGGAGGACGGTGGCCAGGGCGGCTCGCTCATGCACGCGGTATTGGCGATCCAAGAGGTCGCGCTGGTCTGCCCCAAGAGCGCCGACATCGTACAGGCAGGCAATTTCGGCCCCATCCGGACCTTTGTCGAATACGCGACCCCAGAGCAGAAAGAACGGTTCCTTCCCGATCTGCTGGGCGCACGCAAACTGATTTCGCTTGGAATGACCGAGCCCGATGCCGGCTCGGCCGTGACAGAGCTGAAGACGTCCGCGCGTCAGGATGGCGACGATTACCTCATCAACGGCAGCAAGATTTTCTCTACCCACAGTCCGGAAGCTGAATTGTTTTTGGTCTATGTACGCTTTGGCCCGGGTCTCGATGGCATCGGCTCGGTGCTGGTGGAGCGCGGCACGCCGGGATTTACGGTGGGTAAACCGGCCTCGTTCATGAACGGTGAACAGTGGTCGCAGCTGTACTTCGAGGACGCGCGTATTCCCGCCAAGAACGTGCTGCTGGGGCCTGGCGGTTTCAAGAAGCAGATTTCGGGTTTCAACGTGGAACGCTTGGGTAACGCTTCGCGCTCTCTGGCGCTAGGCCGTCACGCGTTCAATATCGCTCGCGAACACGCGCTCACACGCAAACAATTTGGCCGCGAGCTGTGCGAATTCCAAGGCTTGCAATGGAAATTCGCGGACATGTGGATGCGTTTGGAGCAAGCGCAATTGCTCTTGTATCGCGCCGCCTTGGAAGGCGAGCACGGTTTGCCGTCTGCACAGAGCACCGCCATGGCCAAATTGGCCTGCAACGAAGCGGGCTGGTTCGCGGCCAATGAGGCATTGCAGGTCATGGGCGGCATGGGCTTTAGCCAAGAGGCCTTGGTCGAGTACTGCGTGCGCCGCATTCGCGGTTGGATGATCGCAGGGGGCTCTATCGAGATGCTCAAAAACCGCATCGCGGAAGGCGTATTCGGGAAATCGTTTTCCCAGCGTCCGCCCAAGCCCAAAGCCTAAGTATCAAGAGAGTGGAAGGAGACAGTATGCGTAGTTTGATTTGTGCCACCGTCGCTGCCGTTGGCATGATGAGTTGGGCAGGCACCGTATGGGCCGAAGACGATGCCTATCCCAATCGAGCGGTCAAAATCGTGGTCGGATTCCAACCTGGCGGTCCGACCGACGTGGTGGCTCGCTTGGTGGCAAAGGCCTTGCAGGAGGAACTCAAAGGCGCTTTTGTGGTTGAGAATAAACCTGGCGCCACGAGCAATATTGCTTCGGAGTCGGTGGCCTCTGCGAAGCCGGATGGTTATACATTATTGTTCGCGGCCTCGCCCCTGGTCATGAACAAGTTCACCTACCCGATGCAGAAATTCGATCCCGTCAAGAGTTTCGAACCCATTTCGAAGATATCCTCCGCACCGGGTGTACTGGCTGCGACCAACAAGCTGCCAGTCAAGGACTACAAGGAGTTCGAAGCGTTGGCCAAAAAAGAGCCCGGCAAACTCAATTACGGTTCGACAGGCAATGGGGGCACGCAACATATGGCAATGCTGAAATTGCAGGCATTGACCGGGATCGACATGGCCCATATTCCATACGGTGGCGGCTCTGGCGCCATGAACGACTTGATTGCCGGGAACATCGACGTTGCGTTCATGACTGCAACGGGTGCGATGCCGGCCCTGGTGGCGGGCACTGTGCATCCGCTGGCAGTCGCCGGGCCGAAGCGTTTGCCGGAGTTGCCCAATGTGCCAACCTTTGCCGAACTCGGTATTCCTGAGATGAAATCCGACTCGTGGAATGCGCTATTGGCGCCTGCCGGGACACCCAAACCCATCGTGGACAAGCTTGCCGCCGTCCTCGAAAAAGCGGTAAAGACCAAAGAGTTCTCTGACGTCTTGGGGCCGCAAGGTGCGATGCTGATTGGCAATAGCCCCGAAGAGTTCAGGGCCGAACTGATCGCCGAGGACGCATACTGGAACGAACAATTCAGAAACGTAAAGCTGGACAAGTAAAGGTTATGTCATCGATCAATACCCCTGCATCCTCCGTCTGTCAGGCATTGCTGTATCCCAAGAGCATTGCGCTCGTCGGTGCTTCCGACGACGTCAAAAAGACAGGCGGGCGCCCTCTGCAGTTTCTGCGCCGGTCCGGCTTTCAAGGCACTATCTATCCGATCAATCCAAAGCGTGCCGAGGTGCAAGGGGAAAAAGCATGGCCTAGCCTGGCTGCGCTGCCGGAGGTGCCCGAGCATGTCTTTATCTTGTCTCCTACCGATACGGTAGTACCTGCCGTGCAGGAATGCGCCGACCTGGGGGTCAAGCTCGTCACCATCCTGGCGGCTGGATTTTCCGAATCGGGGCCCGACGGCGTCGAGCGTGAGGCTGCGCTGCGCGAGATCAGTCGAAAGAGCGGCTTGCGCATTCTGGGGCCAAGCAGCCTGGGTGTCGTCAATCCTGGTAACGGCTTGGTCCTGACAGCGAACGCGGCGTTTGCCGAACCCGATGTGCCGCGTGGCAACGTCTTTGTGGCGTCGCACAGCGGCAGCATGATCGGCGCGCTGGTGTCTCGCGGAAAGGCACGTGGCGTGGGCTTTGCGGGCTTGGTATCGGTAGGCAGCGAGGTCGATCTCAGCGTCGGTGAAATCTGCATGGCGACGCTGGACGACCCTGCCATCCAGGGGTATGTGCTCTTTCTGGAAAGCTTGCGTCATGGCGATGCCATTCAGGCATTTGCCCGCGAGGCGGCAAAACGCGGCAAACCCGTGGTCGCGTACAAGCTCGGGCGATCGAGCGCTGCGGCGGAAATGGCGGCAACGCATACCGGCGCACTGGCCGGCGAAGACGATATCGCAGATGCTTTCCTGAAGGACCTGGGCGTGGTTCGCGTGGAAATGCTGGAGACGCTGTTCGAGGTGTTTCCCTTGGCCCGGAAACTGCCTTTGGTAGGCAAGCAGGCCAAGCGCGTCGGAGTCGTGACGACGACAGGGGGCGGCGCCGCCATGGTGGTGGATCAACTCGGTGTGCGCAACGTGATCGTAGAGCCTGCGTCCGCAGCGACGGTAGCGCAGTTGCAGGCGGCCGGCATGCCCGGCAGTGCAGGGCGGGTCGTGGATCTCACCTTGGCAGGGACCAAATACGAGGTCATGAAAAAAGCCCTGGACATCATGCTGGAGGCGCCAGAGTTTGACATGGTCGTCGCCGTCGTGGGGTCATCGGCGCGTTTTCAGCCGGACTTGGCAGTTAAGCCTATCATCGACAGCGCGGGCCACGAAAAGCCTTTGCTGGCCATGCTGGTGCCCGATGCGCCCAACGCATTGGCGCAGCTCACGACCGCTCAGATTCCGTGCTTTCGCTCGCCAGAGGCCTGCGCCGATGCCATTGCTTCGGTGCTTGCACGCCGTTCGCCGGGCCCTTCTGCGACGGTCAAGCTCGATCACGAGCAGCCCGCCCGCGCAATCAGCGAGGCCGATGCCTACGAGCTGCTGGATACGCTGAATGTGCCGCATGCGCCGGCAGCGACTTATTCTTTGGACAGTCCGCCCGACAATTTGCCATTTGATTATCCCGTCGTAGCCAAGGTCTGCTCTGCGCACATCCCGCATAAAACCGAAGTGGGCGGCGTCGTGCTGGGCATCAAGAATGCCGAGGAGCTGGCGCGCGCCTTTGCCACCCTGCGGCAGAACCTGCGCGATAAAGCCCCCGGCGTCGATTGTCGGGACGTGCTGGTGCAGCCGATGCGCAAGGGACTGACAGAAGTCCTCGTGGGCTATCGCGTGGATGTGGATGCCGGTCCCATCATCATGCTGGCCGCTGGAGGTATCTGGGCAGAAGTGATGCGTGATCGCAGCATTCGCCTGGCACCCGTCTCGGTGCAAGCGGCCAAGGAAATGATAGAAGAGGTCAAGATGTTGAAAACGGTCTCTGGCCTGCGCGGCAAGGAAAAGGGCGATTTGGACGCGTTGGCCGTCGCGATTTCCAATCTGTCCAAGCTCGCGGTGACGCCTGATTTGCCCGTGCGCGAGGCCGAGGTCAATCCGCTGATGGTGATGCCCGAAGGCAAAGGCGTGATGGCCGTGGATGCGTTGATTATGCGTTCGTGAGGGAGGCCCTTGCCCGGCGCGCGGCTTTACTTGCGCGCCTTTTTCGATCCCCAACGGGGGCGCGGTTGCCTAGACAAACGATGAACCAAGGTCAACAAGGTTGGTGATGCAGGAATTTTCTTCAGCGGATATCGTAGCAGCCGATGCTGTGCTGGATCGTCTGGACACCAGCGCCATTCATCATGCGTTCGATGTGCAAGGACGTCGAATGGTGTGGCGAGAATGGGGCAGGGGGCCTGCCCTGGTCCTGATTCATGGCGGGCACGGCTCGTGGATGCATTGGGCCAAGAACATCGACGTCTTGGCCGAGCATTTCCGCGTCCTGATCCCGGACATGCCGGGCTTCGGCGATTCCGAGGATTTTGATATGCCGCCGTACGACCCGGACAGGGTCGAACGCCTGTTGGAGACCTTGACGCAAGGCATAGCCCGATTGGTCGGAACGGCGCCTCTGTATCTGACGGGGTTTTCATTTGGCGGCGCCATCGCGGGCGCGTTGGCGCCTCGTCTGCCGACATTGCAGCGCCTGGCGTTGTTGGGTAGCGCTGGCCACGGTGGGCCTCGTCGAGACAGAGAACCCTTGTCCGACTGGCGGGCCGTCACGGGACAGGAACGGGAGCAGGCATTTGCACAGAACCTGCGAGCGTTCATGCTGTCGTTCCGGCATACCGTGAACGCCCTGGCGCTGCAGATTCACGCGCGCTCTTGCGAAAAGACCCGCTTTCGCAGCAAATCCATTTCGCGCAGGTCGTCGTTGCTGGATGTGCTGAAGGACTTTGACAAACCGATACTCATGGCTTGGGGCGAGGATGATGTCACTGCGGTACCCGCCGACGCCGGCCGTATGCTGGCGCAAGGGCATCCATCGCGAGAGTGGCACGTCATCGCCGACTCGGGCCATTGGGTGCAGTTTGAACAGGCCGATGCAGTCAACGCCCTGTTGATACGGTGGTTCGCGCCGCCAGCGGCGGTGGGCGCACGCTCAGCCTAGGCTTGGGGGCTCTTTGGGGCCGTTGGCCAGCGCTTCGCGCTCGCGTGCCGCGGTCTCGAGCAGCCAATCTCGAAACACGGCCACGCGGCGCGAAAAGCGTTGCTCCTGCGGGCGCAGCAGATAATACGACATCGAGCGCTGCAACGGCCGGCGGAACGGGCGCACGAGCAACCCTTTATTGAACTCCGTCTGCAACAAGGCGCTTTGGCCAATCGCGATGCCCAAACCATCCAGCGCAGCCTGCCACGTCAAAATAGACGTACTGAATCCCATCCGTTCCGAGTTCGCAGCCGCTGCAGATAGTCCGTTGGCTTCCAGCCAGTCGGTCCAGTCGGTCTTGCGGTATTTCGAGACCAGAAGACGCCCTTTCAACAAGTCCTCCAGCTTTCCATGTCGGGACATGTTCTTGTCCAAATACTCGGGCGAGCAGACCGGCTCTATTTCGTCGGTAAAGAGAACGTCTTCCTTGACCCTGGGCCAGCCGCCGAGGCCGAACTGAATCGCCACATCCGCTGCGTCACGATCGAAATCCACCTCGGAGACACCGTTGCTCACGATGACTTCGATATTGGGATGGCGGGCGTGAAAATCCTCTAACCGCGGGATCAGCCACTTTGCGGTAAATGTCGTGTACGTCCTGACCCGTAGCACTTTATGCGACATGTTCTGCAGCAGGCCATCGGTGGCGGCAGCGATTTCCGCGAAGGCGGGTGCGACGCGCTTGGCATAGGCCGCTCCGGCCCGCGTGAGCGTCACGCCGCGATGCTCGCGGCGGAACAGTTCCACACCGAGATAACTCTCCAGCGTCGCCAGTTGCCGGCTCACCGCCGATTGCGAGACGTGCAGCTCTTGCGCTGCCAGGGTGAGGTTCTGCAAGCGGGCAACGACTTCGAAAACCCGTAGCGGGTTCAGGGGAGGAATACGCAATGACACGGCGGGAATTTTTGAGAGCAATTAGGCCGGGAGAAATGGCTTTTTAGTATACCTGTGTGCCCTGTGCTCGGCGTGGATCGGGCGGCAAGCCTGCATGGACCACGCATAACGACATATCGACTAAGTATTTTCCAGATTGACATGACGAGGCCAGAATGACCGCATTCCTGGTTATATACAGACGGAGCGGTAGTCCTCATCATGACGATTCTGACGTTGGCCGGCAGTCCCTCACAGAACTCGCGTTCATCGGCCCTATTACGTTATGCCGCAGAGCGATTAGCGGCGCGTGGTTTGGCCAGCGATGAACTGGGGTTGCGCGATCTGCCTGCCGTTGATTTGATCGAAGGCAACTACAGCGGATCCGCCGCCAGCGCTTTGCGCAAACGCGTCAATGCCGCGCAAGCATTATTGATCTCCACGCCAGTTTATAAGGCCTCGTTTGCCGGCGGACTGAAAGCGATCCTGGATTTGCTGGATGAAAAAGCGCTGGCAGACAAAATCGTGTTGCCGATAGCCACCGGGGGCAGCACCGCGCATCTGTTGGCGCTGGAATACAGCCTCAAGCCCGTGCTATCGGCCCTGGGCGCACGGCATATTCTGGCTGGCGTTTATGCGACAGACCGCCAGGTCACGGTGCAACAGGGACACGTCGCGATCGATGACGATGTGCGCGAACGGCTGGATACCGCGGTCGATCGTTTGGCCAAGCACGTGTCGACGGCGCCGCTATCACAGGGCTACGACCTGGGCTATCTGGCCTTGAATGCCAGATTCAGTGTTTGAGAGGGTGCAAAGGCTGATGATGCAGCGCCCGAACGCCTCACGCAATAACGATCTGCACAACGACTGATACATAGGAGCATTCCCATGCACAGGATGCATTTGCCTTTCCTGAGTTGGTTCCGTTTTTCCCGCCTTGCCGTCGCGGGTGTGATGGCACTGAGCGCCGCCATGCTGACCTGCGCGACAGCGTCCGCGCAGGATGCCAAGACCTTGCGCATCGGCTTTCAGAAATACGGTACCTTGACCATTCTGAAGGCGCTGGGCTCGCTCGATAAAAAGCTGGGTGAACAAGGCATTGCGGTGAAATGGGTGGAGTTTCCCGCAGGCCCGCAATTGCTCGAGGGCCTGAATGTCGGCTCCATTGATTTCGGCACGGTGGGCGAGGCGCCTCCGATTTTTGCGCAGGCAGCGCAGGCGCCGTTGGTCTACGTCGGCAACGAGCCGCCGGCTCCGACGAGCGAGGCCATTCTCGTGCCGAAGGATTCGCCGATCCAATCGGTGGCTGATCTCAAGGGCAAAAAAGTCGCCTTGAACAAGGGATCCAATGTGCACTATCTGCTCGTCAAGCAGTTGGAAAAAGCCGGCGTGCCATACCAGGACGTCAACGTCACGTACCTGACGCCGGCCGATGCGCGAGCCGCGTTTGAGCGCGGTGCGATCGATGCCTGGGTCATCTGGGATCCATTCCAGGCCGCCGCGGAAAAACAGTTGGGCGCACGTGTATTGGCTGATGGGACCGGTGTGGTCAACAACTATCAATTCTTTCTCGCGTCTCGCGATTACCTCGATGAGCATCCCGACGTGGTTAAAACCGTGCTGGAGGAAATCCGCAAAGGCGATTTGTGGGCCAAGGATCACCTGAAGGAGTCCGTGGATCTCTTGCAGCCGGTATTGGGGCTGGAACGGCCGGTGG
>Ga0164243_10014925_pt1 | contig 10776 bp, 7 predicted proteins | sample OricompcompostOP_FD_108781 | JGI IMG/M metagenome (GOLD analysis project Ga0164243, IMG submission 108781) | Organic Plus compost microbial communities from Emeryville, California, USA - Original compost - Organic plus compost (OP) | ecosystem: Engineered > Solid waste > Mixed feedstock >...
TATGTGCAGGTTCCAGGTAAATACGATGGAGATTATCCCTATAAAAAAGGGGATAAGGCCTGGGCAACTTAAGAGAATGGGAGGCCCATCATGTAACTGCAATTTTTCGTGTCTGTGATTGGTATTGCGTGAAGATTTCAGTAGTATTGTTAATCGAAATTGACAATCAATATGACAAGTGCAGAATTAATACCTAAGGAGGATATCCCGAAGTATAAATTGACACGGGCATCGGAAGATCATTCAAGGGAACTGCAAAGTAAATTGCAAAACGCCTTACGATTGGGAAATGAATTTAAATCAAAAGCGACGATCACTTTCCAGACACTGGACGGGCCCAAACGTGTAGAAACAACCGTTTGGACCCTTACTGAAGACGCATTGCAGATTAAAAACGGTGTAGTTTTGCCTTTAGGCAGTCTCCTAGATATTGAATATTGAAAGCGGGAAGCGGCAATGCCGGCCGAGGAGCTATTTACCGTCGTGTGGTCGATTTCTCGACCGATTCTTTGCATGATGGAATCTCCACAAAAAAATAAATCAACAACAGACAACAAATTGGAGGGACTCGCGTTAAAGGAATAGGTTTAGGTTGATAAAAACATTTTGTTTTTACCGCGCTCCCCAAAAGCGCGGTTTTTTTGTTTGTTGTTCATACACATTTTTGTGTTGTTTGCATGCAATTGTTTTTTCGTCCCTGTTTAACCACGTAATTTTGAATCAAATGCAGTGGGAAACCGGCGGAATTAGCGTACATGAAACACAACATCTTTTTGACCTATTGCCACGAAATAGTCGGCATAGCTATGAAATGGATCGTGCAACAGCATTTTCCCTTATCAGCCATCAGCGAAGCCCGGAATTTTCAGTCGGCATTCGATGATCTTCCAAAAAAACAGTACGACTTAGTTGTTTTGGATGCAGAAATTGAAGATAGCGCCAATGTGGTAAGCTTGGTAAAGTATATCAAGTCCATCAGTCCGAAAACTCGAATACTTATTTTTTCCGAATTGGATGAAACCATATATGGTCCGAAATATCTTGCGTTTGGCACTAATGGTTTTCTGGTGAAAAAATCAAATATTGAAAGCATTATTTTGGCAATGAAAACGGCGCTGCGCGGAGACATTTTTTTTGGGAATCAACAGAATGTTCCTTTGTTTGTCGACGATGAATCGGACAAGAATGGTCCCTTCGATATCTTGTCAAAGCGCGAGACCGAAATAGTCGAACAGCTCGTCCGAGGGGTTCCGTTGACCGAAATAAGCAAACAGATGAATTTAAAAGAGACTACCATTAGCACGTATAAAAAGCGGATTTTTGAAAAGACCGGAGCGAGGACGCTTTCTGACCTCATTGCTCTTTGGAAGATTTATCGGTAACCTATCCCTGTAGTTATTCTTCTACAGAATCTTCTGTTCACATACATTTTCCTGTCGTTCATTTACACTCGGTTGTCGATCGCCTGTTAAATATTTCTCTTTGGCCCGTCAACTGAAAGCGAGCCGCAATCAGGCGACGTACAGACATCTATGATTATTCTTAGCAACGCAAATCAGGGATTGGCAGACGATCATCGATGTAACCATTATCGGTCAGGCAATTTATGGAACATTGGGTAATTATAAATCGATATGAGAAATATTATACGTTTTAGTAAGGGCGAGCTTTTGAGTGTACTCATACTATTGGGGTTACTTTTTGGAGCTACCCAGAGTTTTTCCCAGGCACCCAGCTTGGGGGATCCACTCTTTGTTGAAGATTTCGGTAACGCAACAACCGGTCCGGGAGGTAATGGAACCTCATATTCATTTAACGGTTATAACGGCGAAAACACGGTTGTTTTTAAAAATGAACGTATCGATTACATCCAATCTTTACTGTTCTATACACCAGCCCACGTGCCACCTCAGTATGGCACTTGGGGAAACCCGAATTGGGGGCCGCGATTTATCGATAATAACGTTAAAATGGGTTCGTATTCGATCGCGACCAATTCGTCCGGATATAAAAACTCCTACTTCTATACCGGTTACGATCACACGACGAACACAGGAAAAGGGTATATGCTCTTGGTGGATGCTCACTCGTCGACAACTTTATACTTTGATCGTATCGTCGAAAATTTGTGTGCCGGCACTAAATTCCAATTTTCAGTATGGGTCAAGGATATCAATAGGGAAAACAATTTACCAAAACCGAAGATTACACTTGATATATACGATAACGAGGCATATGTGAGCAATGGCGGTGCTGTTTCTCCGATCGCAACGCATACCACGGATGATTCTGATATTTTAAAAAAGAATACTTGGTATGAATTGAAAATGGACTTTGATATGCCAGCAAATGTCAGCACAATCCGATTGCAAATCAGGAATGCTGTCGAAGAATTCAGGGGAAATGACCTGGCTATCGATGACATTACGTTCAGACCAATGGGGCCGCCGATTACTTTGCTAAGCAATTATTCTAAAGAGGTTTGCGTCGGCTATGATGTAGCGTACAATGTTGAAGTAAGTCAGGGCGCATATAATCGCTATTATTACCAATTGCAGCGTCGTAAAATCAATGCCGAAGGAAACGATCTGGAAGGCAATGATTTTGAGAATGTGGGAAGTGCGGTGGGGCCGATCGCTGACAACCGATATACCTTTACCTTTCCGGCTGCGTTGGAAGATGATAATTATGAGTACCGAGTGATTGCGGCGGGCGATCCTTTGACGCTCACCAACAAGAACTGCCGAACAGTGTCCAATGCAATTTTATTGCGAGTATATGATCATATTCCAGTCATTGAAGCCGTGCCAATTACCGTCTGTGAGGGAGACGCATCTGCACTTCAGGCGTCCATCCTCAACGGAACGGATGCCAAAGATTATGAATATCTGTGGCAATATGAGAATACTTCTACCAACGGGGAATGGGCGACCGTTGAAAATGAGTCGAGTTTCATATTGAACACAGGACCATTGCAAGAGACAACCCGGTACCGTGTACAAGCCATAAAAGATAATTGTGTAGGACAAGGGTTTTCGGATGCGGTCGAGGTGAAAGTAACCGTCGTACCTGCCCCGGTTGCTTCCGAGCAAGTTCAGGTTTTTTGTGCGATAGATGCTCCTACAGTCGCTGATTTGATCGCTAGTGGAACGGATGTCCGGTGGTACGATGCCTCCGGTACTTTGCTGGCGCCCAACGAAGCGCTGCTTGACGGCGAGATCTATTATGCTACGCAAACCGTCGACGGTTGCGAGAGTGCGGAACGCCTCGCGGTAACCGTGAGGATCAATGATGTCAATGCCGGTGCGATAAATGGTAATCAAACAACTTGCCTCGGTACCGTCCCCGCGATCCTTGCGTCTACAGTGGACGCAAGCGGGGTTGGTATCGTAAGCTATCGCTGGGAAATCAGTATAGACGAAGCTGTTTGGGAAGTAATCGCCGGAGCTACGGAGGCCTCGTATGCACCTTCGACCGTAGGCGGAAAGACATTTTTCAGACGAGTAGCCATTTCTACGCTGGATGGATTGGAATGTGAAGCTTATACGGAACCCGTAGCCGTTTTGATTGCGGACGACTGTGATTTAACCAGCCAAAAAACGGTTGTAGATAAAAACAACGATGGATTGGCACAGGCCGGCGAACAATTAACCTATAGCATTCAGATAAATAATGCCTACGACCGGGACATCGTGGTGACGGTAACTGACGAAATTCCGCAGCATACCGCGTTCGTTAGCAGTTTCGAAGGTGATTACGATGGCGTTAACCTTATTACTTGGAAAGATGTAAAAGTTCCTGCGCAATCGCAGGTCGCGGTTGATTTTGTCGTAGTGGTTACGGATAACCTGACAGGTATCGATCAAATTGAGAATGTTGCTACCGTTACTAGTACCGAACTAAGTGAACCACAGCGCCCTTCCGTTCGTATCGATACCGACCCTGCGAAATCATTCACGGCCGCCAAATCCGCGGACAAGCAATCCGTGAAGGCAGGCGAGGAGCTGACCTATACGATTACGGTTACCAACACGGGTGACGTCGACTATGATGGCATTACCGTTTCAGATAACATCCCGGCGAATACAACTTACAAAGCGGGCAGCGCGAGCGAAGGCGCCACTGTTACCGGTAACACATTGACCTGGGCAATTGACGTTCCCTTCGGCGAATCACGTGAAGTCAGCTTCACGGTTGTAGTGGCCGAGAACCTGACGGATATTGCCAGCATCCGCAACGTGGCGAAGGTAACGGGCGAAGATCCGGGGACCCCCGAGGAACCGGAAACCGAGACACCGACAAATTCGGGAAAGCAGTTTGAATCCGTTAAAACCGTGTCGGACGCAACAGGAGACGGCAACGCCCAAGCGGGCGAGGAACTGACTTATCGCATCGGCGTAAAAAATACGGGCGCAGAAGATTACAAAGGAATCACCATTGAAGATGAAATTCCTGCTCATACGACCTATGTAGCAGGCAGTGCAACCCATGGCGGCGAATTAGCCAACGGTATACTGAGTTGGACAATCGATGTCCCATTTGGTAAAGAGGTGGTGGTGACCTTCAAAGTAAAGGTAGTCGAAGAACTTGATGGTGTGGATGCGATAAGAAACGTGGCCACAGTAACGGGTGGCAACCCAGACGATCCGGAAATAGAGCATCCGGAATCTCCTGAAGTTCCCGTGATTACCGGACCGACGGCCAATGACGATCAAGGCAATACCAACCAAGGTGAGCCGATTACGATCACGGTGTTGGCAAACGACACAGAGGGTAGCAGCCCATTGGTTCCAGGGTCCGTCCGTCTAATTGATCCATCAACCGGAGACAAAGTAACCACGGTGACCCTATCCGGAGAAGGTACATATACGGTAGGCACAGACGGTAAGGTAACCTTTACGCCGGATGCAAATTACGTCGGAAATAGTACGATAAAATACACCGTCGAAGATGAAAACGGTCTGGAGTCAAACAAGGGAACAATTGCCATCATCGTCGAAGGTGTGGCGGCGGAAATCGCGCCTACGGCGATAGATGACCATGCCATTACACCATATGGGCAGGCCGTAACCATTCCAGTATTAAGCAATGATCAGGCGGGCAGCAGTCCAATCGTGCCGTCTACGGTCAAATTGATTGATGAAGCCGGCAATCGGGTAAGTATGGTTTCCATCCCCGGAGAAGGACGTTATTCCGTAAATGCCTCAGGAATTGTCACGTTCGAGCCTGCCGAAAATTTCACAGGTACCAGCACGGTAAGGTACGAGGTAACCGATGAAAATGGTTTGGTGTCAAATGTGGCAACTATTACCGTTGAGGTAAAAGCTCGGCAATTCAAGATTCCGAATGTGTTTACACCCAATGGTGATGGACGTAACGATGTTTTTGAAATCGTAGGAATTGAAGGCTTTGATCGTGTAGAAATTACGGTAGTGAACCGTTGGGGCAACGAAGTGTACCGCAATTACAATTACCGGAATGACTGGAGCGGACAAGGACTGAACGAAGGTACGTATTATTACGTGATCATCACCCATGATGGATCAGCCCGGGAACGATATGCGGGATGGGTATTAATCAAACGGCAATAATATCGGTTTACCCTAAAATAAGTATTCGATTATAAAAACAAAAGCTATGAAGCACATTATAAAATCGGTAGTGTTCGCAGTTGGTATCAGTGCAGCATGGAAAGCACATGCCCAGCAAAACATTCAGTTCACGCAATACATATTTAATTCGATGAGTGTGAACCCCGCGTACACGGGATATAAAGAAGAGTGGTTCGGCCAATTGGGGCTGCGGAGTCAGTGGGTGGGACTTAAAGGGGCTCCCCAGACAGGTCTGCTGTCGATAGATGGACTTGCCGACCCGATAAACAAACGGCACGGTGTCGGGATGCAGATCACGGCAGATAGATTGGGGCCGCAATCCGCGACTTCGGCCTACGCCAATTATGCCTTCCGCTTGCGGCTAAATGAAGAGGATACCCAGCGGCTGAGTTTCGGCATCGGTGCCGGTGTGACTCAATATAGTCTTGACGGCGCAATGCTTGATCCCGTTGACGGAGGAGATCAGGTACTACCAGCTGGAAAAATCAGTAACTGGGTGCCAGATATTCGCTTTGGTGTATATTACTATAACCCGAAATGGTATGCGGGCATATCGGTAATGGATTTATTGTCAGGCGACCAAAGCAATAATATTTTCCGGTGGGACAACACAACAACCGATAACATACGCCGTAAACGGCACCTGTATTTCATCGGTGGCGCGTTGTTTGATCTTTCTCAGGGGCTCAAGTTGAGACCGAGCTTGTTGGTTAAAGAAGATTTCAACGGGCCGACTAGCCTTGATCTAAATGCAATGTTCATCTTTGGTGACCGCTTCTGGCTAGGGGCTGGATGGCGAACAGGTGTGACGGTTTTCGAACGTGAGTACAATCGCGTAAGCGGCAACAGCCTCAGCGGTCGTAATTCGTTTTCTGCGATCACTCAGATTTATGTGACTCATTCATTACGAATTGGGTATTCGTATGATCACATTGTCAGTCGCCTGTCGAACGTACAGAACGGATCGCATGAAATAACACTGGGTGTTACTTTCGGCCCAAAAGCACCGCGGATACTGAGCCCGCGATTTTTCTAACACAATTTGAACGCCTTCTTTTAATCCATAAAAATATGAATAAGAGATACTCAGGGATGCTAACCGGCGCGCTACTGCTAATAGCGGGCTTGGCTACCGCCCAAGAACAACCCAGCCTCCGGAATCGTGCAGACGAACTATACAACCGCTATGAATATGCAAATGCGGCGAAACTGTATACCAAACTGGTGGACACACGCAAACCCCGTTTGCAGGACTTAGAGCGATTAGCAGATAGCTATTGGAAAATGAATGATTACGAATCGGCCGAAAATTGGTACACCCGCGTCGTACAACAGCCGAATAGTTCGCCAGAAAATCTGCTTCGATATGGAGAGGTTCTGAAAATGAACGGAAAGTACGCGGAAGCCAAAAAGCAATTGGAAGCTTATGCAAACGAAACGGGGAATGCTCCGTCTGTCGCGGTGCAAATCGCGGGGTGTGATTCAGCATTGCTTTGGATGTCGTCGCCTACACGTTATCGGTTACAGAATGAAGCGGCAGTGAATACCGTAAATGCAGAATTTTCTGCTTTCCCCGTAGGAAATCAAGTTTATTATACCGGCGAACCCACAGGTGAGTCCTCCGGAAATACATATGGGTGGACGGGCAACGCCTTCTTAAGGATGTACACAGCACCGATTTCTCCGGAAGGTAACCTTGGTGCACCTTCATTTGCTGATTCAGACCTCAATAGCGGAGAATTCCATGTGGGGCCGGTTGCGGTGGACGAGAACAGTAAAACATGGTATGTAACGCGGACTTATACCGGCAAAGAAGGTAAACAACAAAAGGCGGAAGGGCGGAAATATCGCACCCAGCTATTGGAATTATATAGCTATCAATTGAAAAACGGAGTGTGGATTTCTGAACCGTTTCCCTATAACAACGTGAAAGAATATTCCGTAGGCCACGCTGCTCTTTCAGCAGATGCAAGCATTTTATATTTTGCAAGCGATATGCCCGGAGGCCACGGGGGAACTGATATCTGGTATTGCGAACGGCAGGCTGATGGAACCTGGGGCGGCCCAGTGAACGCTGGTCCGACAATCAACAGTGCGGGTGATGAACTGTTTCCGGGTATAGGGCCCGACGGGACGCTCTATTACTCAACTGATGGCTTCGCAGGTATGGGCGGGCTCGATATTTTTAGGTCGATCGGAAGTAAAAATCAATGGAGTAACCCAGAAAACCTAAAGTATCCGATTAATAGCGCTTCCGACGATTTTGCCTATCTGGTTTATGGGGAGGATGAAAACGGTTTCCGTGGGTTCCTCGCTTCTGATAGACAAGGTGGCAAGGGAAATGATGATATCTATTCATTTTCGTTCGCCAATCCGAAGATTATCATCATTCTGAAAGGAACCACATCAGATAAGGCTACTGGTGAACGACTGCCTGCTGCCACCGTCACGCTGTACGACGGCGAGCGGAAAATTGAAGCCAGGCAGCAAAGCAGCGGCGAGGGAACATTTGAATTTGTACTTGATCGCAACAGGGAGTACGCGGTACTGGGACAGAAAGAAGGGTATCATGCAGATTCCGCGAAAGTGACTACATTGGGGATTACGAAATCCGATACGCTGGAAGTAGCCCTCCTGCTGGAGCCGGTATTCCGCGTAGGACAGACCTTTGAACTGGAAAATATTTACTACGATTTCGATAAATACAACATCCGTCCGGATGCGGCAATGATACTGGATGAGCTGGTTCGTACACTGCGTGACAATCCAACCTTGAAAATCGAGCTTTCTAGTCATACCGACAGTCGGGGTAGTCATGCCTACAATGAAACATTGTCGCAACGGCGGGCGCAGTCGGCGGTTGATTACCTCGTAAGCCGAGGCATCGCACGTGACCGGATGGTTGCCAAAGGATATGGAGAAACGCAACTGGTGAATCGTTGCGCAGATGGGGTTGCTTGTTCGTCAGCAGAACATCAAGCAAACCGAAGGACCGAAGTGACCGTATTGGAATACTAATATTCCCGTTCAACCTGAAAGTGAAGAAGCCGCCCCATTTGGGGCAGCTTCTCTTTTTTTTAGTTGAATCGTATTTATTTGAGAATCCTGCGAATTTTATTGGATTTTTTAATCAATTTATAGAAGGCATCATAATCTTCGTCGCTGAGTACTTGCTGGATGTTTTGCAGCTGTTTTACATGCTCTTGCAGCACCTCCAATACGTTCTCCCGATTCTGTTTAAAGATGGGTGTCCACATATCCGGCGAACTTTTGGCAAGCCGTACGGTGGATTCAAATCCGGAACCAGCCAACTCAAAAATCCGGCCCTGGGATTTTTCCTTTTCCAAAACAGTAAGTGCTAACGCAAACGAAGTGATGTGGGAAATATGGGATACGTATGCCGTATGTACGTCATGCTCATGTGCCTTCATAAAGGCTGTATGCATTTCCAATTGTTCGGTGATCGCGTCCACCGCATCAAAGGCGTCTTCGTCGCTGTGCACAGCATCCACATAAACCATCATTTTACCCTTGAATAAATTAGGAAGAGCTGCCTCCGGACCGGAGTATTCGGTGCCTGCCATCGGATGGGCAGCTACCAGCCGACCACGCTTTGGGTGATCGGCAACCTTTTGCAGAATACGCTCTTTGGTCGATCCCATATCGACAACCACTTGATGAGTCACTTGATCAAGAACGGACGGCAATAATTGGAGAATGGCGTCCACGGGTATCGTGAGAAAAACCATGTCGCTCCGGGTGATCGCTTCTTCCAGTGTTGCTCCTTCGTCAATAAGGCCCAATTGTAACGCTTTTTTTAAGTTGCTGTCGCTCTTGTCGACGCCGATTATCTTTGAAACGGCCTTTTTTTCTTTTAGGGTGATGGCGACGGAGCCTCCGATGAGTCCGACACCAACAATGGCTATATTCATTTGTTGCACGTATTAGGATAGTGGTTAATCAATGTCCGACCCAGAGGCAACAGCAATGCGGTTGGAAGCTTGCTCCAAGGTGGATTCCGTGGCGCAAAGGCTCACCCGGATATACGACATGCCGGCGTCTCCAAAGATACCGCCAGGCGTGATAAATACCCTTGAACGGTGTAATACTTCGTCACTCAATGCATACCCGTCTGTATATGATTCTGGTATTCTGGCCCATACAAACAGACCTACCTGTTTCCGGTCATAGTTGCACCCCAACGCATCCAATAGTTGATATACTTTCTCCCTTCTGCGCCGATAGGTATCGTTCAGTTCGCTGTACCATTCCGGGCCTAATGATAAAGCCTTAGCAGCCGCCATCTGCACCGGGAGGAACATGCCGGAATCCATGTTGCTTTTAAAGCGGATAATCTCTTTAATACGCTTCTCGGCGCCCACGAGCATGCCCACTCGCCATCCAGCCATGTTTGCCGACTTGCTCAGTGAATTCAGTTCAATCGCTACGTCCATCGCTCCTTCAACCGCCATTAGACTTTTAGGACGGTCGTTGAGTATAAAACTGTAGGGGTTATCATGGCAAAGCAGAATGTTATGTTGCGTAGCAAACGCCACGATTTCCTTGAAAAATGATTCCGTCGCCATAGCACCGGTAGGCATATGCGGATAATTGAGCCACATGAGTTTTACACGACTTAAATCTGTTTTTGCCAACGCATCCAAATCGGGCAGCCAATTGTTTTCCGGTGTCAGGGTATAGGGAATGCCGGTAGCTCCGCTCAGCCGTATCGCTGCTGAATAGGCGGGATATCCGGGATTGGGAAAAAGCGCTTCATCTCCTTCAGCCAGGTACGTCATACAAATGTGGACGATCCCTTCTTTTGAGCCGATAAGCGGTAGCACATTTTGATTGGGATCCAGAGATACGCCATAGTACCGCCCGTACCAATCGGCAATAGCTTGGCGAAGTGGTAAAATTCCCTGATAATTTTGGTACGCATGTGTATCCGGACGCGAGGCATACTCGTAAAGGGTTTCAATAACCGATGGGTGAGGGGGCAAATCCGGACTACCTATGCCCAAGTTGATGACTTTTTCGCCGGACTGATTCAATGTCTCAATTTCGCGTAGCTTTCTTGAAAAGTAGTATTCTTCGGTGTGCTGTAACCGCTTGGCAACCTGTATTTGCATTTTTTTACGTTTGGGCGACTAAAATACGTAAA
>Ga0164243_10014926_pt1 | contig 10774 bp, 7 predicted proteins | sample OricompcompostOP_FD_108781 | JGI IMG/M metagenome (GOLD analysis project Ga0164243, IMG submission 108781) | Organic Plus compost microbial communities from Emeryville, California, USA - Original compost - Organic plus compost (OP) | ecosystem: Engineered > Solid waste > Mixed feedstock >...
CGGGCGCGCTTGACCGAGAGGATGGCCAGGTACTCGAACACGCCGGTCCGGCGCAGCACCCCGACGATGATCATCATGCCGAGCAGCAGGAAGATCACGTTCCAGTCGATGCCGGCGTCTTCGGAGTGGTACGCGGTCGGGCCGTCGATGAACCCGCACACCAGCATCAGCCCGGCGCCGCCCAGCGCGGCGGCCACCCGGTGCACCCGTTCGGTGGCGATGAGCACGTACGTGCCCGCGAAGATCACGCAGGCGAGGATCTGGGCGAGCGTCATCGGTCAGTCGACGCCCGGCAGCAGCAGCGCCAGCAGCCGCGACGCGGTGATCACTCCGGTGATGTGGTCGTCGTCGCTGACCACGAGCAGCGGGCTGCGGAGCCGGGCCATCACCGCGGCGCACTCGATCACCGTCGCGTCGCCGTCGACCTCGGGCAACTCCCGCCGCTCGTCCTCCGGCGGCAGCAGCTCCTTGACCCGCCGGTCGCGCAGCCGCGCCGCGCAGCGGTCCGCCGTGCGCTCGTCGAACACCCGCGCCAGCGAGGCGTCCTCCTGAACGTACGGCGGCACCAGGAAGCGCAGCACCTCCGGGCCGGGCAGCACGGTGACCGGCCGGCCCGCCGCGTCGACGACCACGACGCCCGGCAGCCGCCGGGCCGCGATCATCTCCGCGGCCTCAAGCGCACCGTCATCCCCGCGTACGACCGGATACTCCTCGGCGACATCCCGGGCAAGCATGCGGCCAGCCTACGGGGAGGGGTCAGTCCTTCCGCGACTTGATGAGCTTCTTGGCGATCCGCGGCAGCACGGCCGCGGTGAGCGCCACCACGATCGGCACCACCACGTCCACCAGCGGGTCCCGGATCGGCTTGAACGACGCCTCGCCGTCGACGATCTGGATGTAGCCGTACGGCCGCGCCCCGCCGCCGCCTCCGCCGCCGCTGCCCTCGCTCTTCGGGCCGCCCTCGCCCTTCTGGCCGCGGCCCATGCCGAGCCCCAGGCCGAGCCCGACCTTCGCCACCGGGATGATGGTGATCCCGCCGCGCTCGATCGGGTCGCCGAACACCGTGCGCACCGACGTGGCCGCGCCCAGCTTCTCCGCGAACCGCCCGAGCATGTCGCCGGCGGGTGGCATGCCCTCGATCCGGGACTCGAGGTCCGTCTGCTGCGTGTCGGTCATGGCCGCCTCCGATCGCCGTCTGCGTTCACGCTAACCCGGAGTGACCGCCGCCGCGGTGGCCGCGTGTGGTCACCGCATGCGGGTGATCGTGCGGTACGCCCGCCGTACGTCGCGCAGCCGGTGTTCGTACGTGGCCCCGGTGAACAGCAAGGCCAGGCCGGTCACGGCGAGGGGCACCCAGCGCGGGCCGTTGCCCACCAGGTCCACGACGGCCGGGGTCAGCTCGTGCCCGGCGTTGGTCAGCAGCACCGCGCCGCCGAGCAGCAGCGGCGCCTGGAGCCGTGACCGGGCACCACTCAGCGTGACCGCGAACGCCGCCACCGCGAGCAGCACCGGGCGGGTCAGGGCGGGGTCGTGCCAGGCCGTCAGCAGGCTGGGCGCGAACGTGACCGCCAGCGGGAGCCCGTACGTCAGCCAGGACGACCATTCCGGCCGGCGCCGTCCCGCCTCCCGGGCGAGCAGCAGGCCGGCGACCGTGACGGTGATGGTGTACGCCTCCGGCGTCCGTACGCCGAGGCGGGCCAGCCAGACCCACAGCGCGAGCTGCGCCAGGACGCCCGCCGCGGCGAGCGCGGGCCGCCGCCGGTCCGGGCGCAGGGCGGTGCCGGCGGCCAGGACCGCGGCGGCCGCGAAGGCCAGGGCCAGGAAGCGGACGTCCGAGCCGGCCAGGACGACGCCCGCGGCGGCGGTGACGTACCCGGCGGCCTCCACGGACAGCGCGATCTCGGCCCGCCGGTGCCGCGCCTCGGCCGCCACGAATCCGGCCACCCCGGCGGCGGCCAGCACGATGAACCCGGCCGGCGCGGGCCGGATCCCGGCGGCCAGCGGCGCCGCGACGGCCAGGCCCGCGCCCGTCAGCGTGGCGGCCGCGGCGGCGCCCGCGCGGACCGGTGCCGTACGCGCGTACCGGGCGACGCCGGCGCCGAGCAGGGCCAGGCCGGTGAGGGTGGCGAGCAGGGTCGGCCGGGTGCCGATGGTCAGCGCGATGAGGAGCGTGGCCGTCCACAGCGCGGTCGCGCCGGGGACCAGCCCGGAGCGGCGGTCGCGGGCCGCCTGCACGGCGAGGGCCAGGGTGAGCGCGGCGGTGCTCGCCGGGATCGCCGGGTACGGGAGGCGCGCCGCGTACGGCAGGAGGGTGAGCGCGACCGGTACGGCGACGGCGGCCAGCGCGTACGCCCGGCGCGGCCCGGCGACCAGGCGCGCCGACGCGACCGCCGCCCCGGTCACGATGGCGACCACGGCCATGCCGATCCCGGGCGTGCCCGGGGGGACCAGCGGCACGTCCTGGGCGGCCGGGATGCCGCGCCAGCCGTACGCGAGCAGGTGGTACGGGCCGAGCGCGGTGTCGGCGAGGAGCGGCACGTACGGCACGAGGCCGCAGGCGCAGGACACCCAGGCGGCGCCGAGGACCGGCGTCCGCGCACTCGGCGGCAGGGCCCGTACCAGCGAGACCATGGTGCCGCCGCCGACGGCCAGGACCAGCGTGACCAGTTCGTACGGGACGGTCATCAGGCCGGAGACGAGCCACAGCCCGGCCGCGGCGGCGTACAGCCCGGGCACGACCAACCCAGGCGGCCCGGATCCCGGGCGCGGGGCCACGGACAGGTGGGCCGCCGCGCGGGCGGTCAGCACGGCTACGGTCAGGACGACCAGGCCCGCGTACTGCCGGGGCAGGCCGCTGCCCAGCGCGACGGCGGCGCCCTCCGCGCCGATGGTCAGCGCGGTGGCGGCCGCCGCCGTGGCCGCCACCGGGGTGCCGCGGCCGCGGATCGCGCAGACCGCGCCGATGACCGCGAACACCGCGAGGACCACGAACGTCGCGGGCCGCTCGGCCAGCGACCACGCGGCGGCCAGCGACCCCACCCACAGTGCCGCGCCCCCGGCCGGGCTCCGGCTGGCCGCGGCCCACAGGGCGAGGGCGGCGGTGAGCGCGACGAGGAACCCGACGGCCACGGCGTACGGCAGGTCCGCGGCCAGCGGCAGCGGGGCCAGCGCGATCGGCCCGGCGACCCGGCCCACCCCGTACGCGGCCCAGCGCCCCCGATGCGCCGCCGCGGCCAGCACCGCCGCCGCGCCCGCCGTGACCAGCACCGGCATGAGCAGCGGATCCGCCCTCCACGCACCGAACGGCACCACCGCCGCCCGCGCCCCCTCCGGCGCCCCCACCCACGAATGCGCCACCCACAAATACGGCCCACCCACGGCCGTGAAGAACCCCCGCCCCAACGTGAACACGGCCAACGCGGCCATCCCGTACGCCAGAAACGCACACGTCCGAGCGCCCCAACCGGCCTCCACGCCGGGCTCCGCGCCCCGCGCTGCACCGGGCTCCGCGCCCCGCGCTGCACCGGGCTCCGCGCCCCGCGCTGCACCGGGCTCCGCGCCCCGCGCTGCGCCGGACCCCGCGCCGGGCGCGGCCCCCGGTGGAGCGCCACGTTCCGCGCGCTGGGGCGCGCCCCGTGCCTGGCTCTGCGCCGCGCCGGGCGCGCGTCGTGCCGCGCACGCGTAGGACCAGGCCGCGGCGGCGGACAGTGCGGCGACCACGGCGAAGGTCAGGGCGAGGCGTGGCTGTGAGACGGGGAGGAGCGTGCCGGAGCGCAGTGACCACAGGCCCGCCCACGTCGCCTGGGCCGGGGCGAGGAACGCGACGGCCAGGGCGGGGGCGGTCACCTCGGGCCGCGGGGACCGGAACGTGGCCAGCAGGCAGACCGCCGTGACCGCGAGCGGCAGGTACGTCCCGTACGGCTCGGCGACGTGCGGCGGCAGCCCGATCGGCGGCACCAGCCACGCCGGTACGGCCGCCAGCCCCGCCGCGAGCACCGCACCCGACGTGCCCACGATCCGCGCCGCACTCCCGGCCCGCGCGAGCGCCGCCCCCACCGCGAAGGTCACGAACAACGCCCCGGTCACCACCAGGTACGGCACGGCCCCGGCATGCGCCCACAGCACCGCGAGCACCGCGACGTACCCGGCCAGTACCGCCGCCACCCGCGACGAACCGCGTACGGACACGCCCAGCAACCCGCCCACGAGCAGCACGTGCACGACCAGCACCCCGGCGTACGGCAGGGCCACCGCCGGCGCCAGGATCAGCCCGGTCCCGGTGACCAGCACCGGAAACGCCGCCCGGCACGCCGCGCGCACCTTCGCCGGATGCACCGCGGGCACCGTCATCCGCCGGCTCCCGCCCCGCGTGACTCCGGCCGCCGCCAGCACGGTGAGCGCGAGCAGCGTGACCAGCATCCCGGGCCGCCCGGCCGGCGCCCACCACGCGGCGGGCGGCACCCAGGCCGGCCCGTCGAGCGACCCGACCGTCAGCCGCCCGTCGAACAGCATCGTCCACGGGTACAGCGCGGCCAGCAGTACGGACGGCACCGCGATCAGCCCGAGCACGCCGAGCATCCCGAGCCCGGCGCCCAGCGCCCCGGCCCGCAGCCGGTCCGCCGCCCGGAGGCGGATCACGACGGCCGGCACGACCGCCGTGGCCAGCGGGTACGCGGCGGAGGCGATCCCGTACGGCCGCAGCCACGCCGCGGGCGGCGCGGACAGCGCGCCGATCGCCGCCAGCGCGGCGACGGCCGTGCACAGGTGCGGACCCCAGCGCCGCCACAGGCCGCCGAGCAGCCACCCGTCGCCGCCCGCGGCGACCGTGTGCAGCGCGACGGCCACCGCGAGGACGACCGCCACGGCCAGCACGCCCGCCGTACGGACGGCGCCGCCGAAGGAGAGCGGCAGCAGCGCGGCGACGAACGCCGTCCCGGCCCCGCCGAGCCCGGCCGCGATGCCGATCAGCGCGGCGACGTCGCGCTCCACCGGGTTCAGCCGCCGGGCGAGGGGCCGTACGGCGAGCAGCGCCGCGTCGAACGTTGCCGTGGCGAGGAGGGCGAGGGCGAGGCTGGTCGGGGTGGGGCCGACGGCGATCGCGGCGAGCGGGAACGGGAGCTGGGCGATGACGATCGCGGTCGGCCGGGGGAGCCGGAGCGGGGCGAGGCGGCCGTACAGCGCCCAGCCGGCGGCGATCAGCGCGGTGCCGGCCGCCCAGGTCGCGGCGGAGCCGATCGAGGCGGCGGAGTAGCCCGAGGGCGCGCCGGTACCGGGCCGGTGCGGGGCGCTGGCGGCCGCGATGGCGTCGAGCGGTACCAGGGCCAGGCCGATGCAGGCGATGGTCTCGGCGGTGGCGTCCAGGCCGCGGCGGGCGAGCGGCCAGGCGGCGGCGAGCGTGGCGGCCGTCGTGGCGATCAGGATCCCGGCCCGGATCGCCGGGTTGCCCCAGCTGACCACGGTGAACACCACCGCGGCCACGGCGAGCAGCGCCCCGCCGAGCAACAGCAGCACGTTCTGCACCGCATGCCGCGACAACCGCGGCACCGGCGCGCCCGCCCCCGAACCACCCGCCCACACCTCCGGCCACACCGCCCCGGCCCCGGCATCCGCCTCGGGCGCCCCGTCCGGGCCAGGCCGCGCGTCCTGCTCGGCTCCGGCCCCTGCCGCGCCTCCGGCTCCGGCCCCTGCCGCGCCTCCGGCTCCGGCCCTTGCCGCGTCTCCGGCTCCGGCCCTTGCCGCGTCTCCGGCTCCGGCCCTTGCCGCGCTTCCGGACCCTGCCCGGGCCTCCACCCCGGGCGACCCGTCCGCCCTGGACCGCGCGCCCTGCCCGGCCCCAGCCCCCGCTCCGGGCGATTCGCCCGCCCCAAGCCGTACGCCTTGCCCGGGCATCGCGTCTTGCCCGGGCCCGGATCCCCCCTGGGGCCCGGACCGCGCCCTGAGTTCCGCCGCGAACTCCGCCGCGCGTTGCCTCCGGTGGGCGGTGAGGCGGGACGCTAACTCGGCGTGGCGGGCGGTCAGGGCCTCGATCTGTTCGCTCAGCGCGGTCAGCTCGTCCACGTACGGCGCGCAGCGGGCGCACGGGCGGCCGGTTGCGGTGCAGTCCGGGCACTCGGTCATGAAGGGCCTCCGCCGACGCGACGACGCAGCGAACGTAGGCCCGGGGGATTCGGCAGTCGAGGGGTCTCGGCGAATTCTCAGGGTGTACGATCGAACAACTGTTCGAGTTAGGGGGTGCACATGCTGCGTGCGGTGGCCGGAGAACATGTGGACATGCGGGTGGAACGGGGCCGCCCGGCGCTGTTCGGCTGGCGCGGTGAGACGTACCTGGTGCGCGGGGCGAAGGAGTACCGCCCGGCCGATGCCGGCGAGGCGGACGGGGCGCTGTGGCGGGTGCAGGCGACGGGGCCGGATGGCGGGCTCGGGGTGTACGAGCTGCGCCGGGAGGGGGATACCTGGCAGCTGTCGGCGGCCTGGTCATGACAGGCACGCGAGCGGCGCCCGGCGAAGGCCGGGCGCCGCTTCGGCTTACGGCCTCAGAGCCGGTCGAGCGCGGCGGTCAGCGCCTCGCGGACCAGCCCCAGCTGCTCGGGGGTGATCGTCAGCGGCGGGGAGATGGCCACGCCGGAACCGAGCGGGCGGACGAGCACGCCCTCGGCCCGTACCGCCATCTGGAACTTCACGACCGCCCCGGGGTCGGCGGCCAGCACGTCCGGGGCCAGGTCCACGCCCGCGAGCAGCCCGGTCCCGGCGCGGATCTCGCCGATGCGCGCGTCGGCGGCCAGCGGGCTGAGCGCCTCGGCCAGCACGCCCTCCAGCTTCTCGCCCCGCGCCACCAGCTCCTCCTTCTCCAGGAGGTCCAGGTTGGCCAGCGCCGCCGCGCACGCCACCGGATGCCCGGAGTACGTCGCGCCGTGCCGCACGGTGTTGCCCGTCTCGTTCCAGAACGGCGCGGCCACCCGTTCCCCGGCGATCACCCCGCCGAGCGGCAGGTACCCGCTGGTCACGCCCTTGGCGAAGGTGATCAGGTCGGGTGTGACGCCCCACCGCTGCACGCCGAACCAGCGCCCGAGCCGGCCGAAGCCGCAGATCACCTCGTCGGCGACGAGCAGCACGCCGAACTCCCGGCACACCTCGGCGACGCCCCGCACGTACCCCTCGGGCGGCGGGTAGACGCCGCCCGCGCCGATCACCGGCTCGAAGATGAACGCGGCCACCCGCCCGGGCCCGAGCCGCTCGATCTCGGCGCGCAGCGCGTCCGGCGAGTCGTAGTCGACCCGGCTGGAGGCCGGCAGCACCTCGCCGAAGCCGGTCCGGTTGGGCTCGATGCCGGCGATGCCGGTGCCGATGCCGTGCGTGCCGTGGTAGGACTTCGTCCGGCTGATCACGTGCACCCGGTCCGGCTCGCCCTTGGCGCTCCAGTAGAGCCGGGCCAGCTTGATCGCGGTGTCCACGGAGTCACCGCCGCCGCTGGTCAGGAAGACCCGCGCGTCGTCCATCGGGGCGAGCGCCGCGAGCCGGGTGGCGAGGTCGCGCGCCGGCGGGTTGGCGTAGTCGTTGAACACCGAGTACGCGTCGAGCCGGCGCATCTGCGCGGCCGCGGCGTCCACGATCTCGGGCCGGCCGTGGCCGACGTTGGAGTACCACAGGCTGGCCGTGGCGTCGAGGTACCGGCGTCCGTCGGCGTCCCACACCCACACGTCCTCGGCCCGGTCGATGACGAACTCTCCCGCGGACCGCACCGCCGCCATGTCGGCGAAGGGGTGCCACAGCCTGGTCTCACCCATGAACTCTCCCTGTCTCCCGGCGTTCCTCACCACACGATCCGAGACGGCCGTACCGGAATCCACCGTGCGGGTCACGAAGTCCCCGGGCGGCGGTCGGAGTTCCCACGAAGCCGCCGGTCAGATGATCCCGGCGAGCACCAGCGCGGAGTACGCCCCGGTCAGCACGGCCGGGCTGCGCAGCGACCCGCCGATCGCCGCCTCCACGCGGCTCATCCGGTACCGCAGCGAGTTCGGGTGCAGCCGCAGCCGGGCGGCGGCGCGCACCATGTCCTGGTCCTCCCGCAGGTACGCGACCAGCGCCTCCAGCAGCAGCGGCTGGTCGCGCAGCGGCGCCACCAGCTCCTCGCACCGGTCCCGTACGCCGTCCCGGTCGCGGCCCACGAGCCAGTGCGCGAGCCGCATCGTGGAGAAGTCGGCCACCGTCGCCGGGTCGCCGTCGAGCTCGAGCCGGTCCAGCGCGAAGCGGGCGTCGCCGATCGTGGTGGCCGCGGCGGCCAGGCCCGGCACCGGCCGGCCGATGGCGTGCCGGCCCGGCAGCGTCTCCAGCCGGTCGCGCAGCGTCGCGCCGTCGGCCTGCACGAACGCCACCAGCTCGTCGCGGTCGGTGGCGAGCAGGTGCGGCAGGCCCGCGTCGCGCAGACATGCGTGCAGGTGCGCGGCGGTCGCGTCGCCGCGGGTCAGCACGCCCCGGCAGTACGTACCGAAGTCGAAGCCGACCCGCCGCGCCGCCCGGTCCAGTTCCCCGCCCGCGTCCGCCGCGTCGCCCGCGTAGAGCGCGCGGTGCAGCAGGTCGGCGCGCAGCGCGGCCAGCCCCGCCGGGCTGTGCGTACGGCTGACCGCCACCAGGCCGAGCAGCCGCGCGGTCGACTGCGCGGCCGCCCACACCACGGTCCGCATCTCCGCGTCCTCCGGCACCGCCACCACCAGCCACGACTCCACGCTCGCCCCGGACCGTACGGGCACGGCCAGCAGCGAACGCCCGGCCAGCTCGATCTCCGTGGGGCTGCTCACCGGGATCGCCGCCACCCGCGCGCCGAGCCCCGCGGTCTCCGCGCCGTCCGGGTAGAGCACCCGGCCGTCCACGGTGACCAGCGCGACGTCCGCGTCGAGCAGCGCGCGCAGCCGGTCGGCCAGCGCGGTCTCCGGCAGCGCCGCCCGCGGGCCCACGGGCGGCGCGTCGATCGCGCCCGCGACCAGCAGGTCCTGGGTGGCCATCGCACGCTGGAACAGCTCGGCATCGGTGGAGAGCAGCTCCTGCTGGATCCACGTGATCACCGTCCGGGTGGGCCGCTCCAGGGGGAGGGCCAGCACGGGGAAGTCCCGCGCGTGCGCCTCGTCGAGCAGCGCGGCGGGCGCCCGCTTGGTCGCGATGCCCTCGGAGTACACCAGCGCCGCCATGCCGTGCTCGGCCAGCTCGGCGATGAGCGCGCGCTGCTCGGCGGCCCGGCCGCGCAGCCGCAGCCCGGTGGTGAACATGATCCAGCCGGGCGGGATCCACCGGGTCGGCTGGGCGATCTCGATGGCGTGCGCGCCGACCACCCGGCGCGCGGGGCCGGTCTCCGGCGCGGTCAGCAGCGGGAGGTTCAGCTCCGTCGCGATGTCCCCGACCGTGAGATGCGCACGAACAAGATCGCCCATGGCACGAAATTACTGGGCCGCGTTCGTGGTGGCCACGAAGCCCTGCGAGGATCGTCCGCGGAAGGCCGGTCACCAGAACGGAGCGGACACGTGCGGATCGGGGTCATCGGGGCCGGGATCGTGGGCCTGGCCGTGGCGCGGGAACTGGGCAGGCGGCTGCCGGACGCGCGGATCACCGTCCTGGACAAGGAGTACGAGGTCGGCGCGCACCAGACCGGCCACAACAGCGGCGTCGTGCACGCCGGGCTGTACTACACGCCGGGCTCGCTGAAGGCGCGGCTGTGCCGCCGCGGCGTGGGCCTGCTGCGGGAGTACTGCCAGGAGAAGGGCCTGAAGTACGACGAGTGCGGCAAGCTCGTGATCGCCGCCACCGACGCCGAGGTGCCCGGGCTTGACGAGATCGAGCGCAAGGCCACCGAGAACGGCGTGCCCGACCTGCGCCGGCTGGACGGCGCCGCGCTGCGCGAGATCGAGCCGCACGCCGACGGCGTCGCCGCACTGCACTCCCCGCACACCGCGATCACCGACTTCCCCGCCGTCGCGCGATCGTTCGCCGACGACGTGACCGCGGCCGGCGGCCGGGTCCGGCTCGGCGTGGAGATCTCGCGCATCGGCCGGCGCGGCGGTCTCGTACGAGTGGGGTCGCGTACCGAAGTGTTCGAGTTCGACCGGCTGGTCGTGTGCGCCGGGCTGTACGCGGACCGGGTGGGGCGGCTCGCCGGGGACGAGCCCGGGCCGGCCATCGTGCCGTTCCGCGGCGAGTACTACCGGCTGCGGCCGGACCGCGAGGACCTGGTGCGCGGGCTGATCTACCCGGTGCCCGACCCGCGGTACCCGTTCCTCGGCGTGCACTTCACCCGCCGCATCAACGGCGGCGTCGACGTCGGCCCGAACGCGGTGACCGCCCTGGCCCGCGAGGGCTACCGCTGGACCGACGTCCGCCCGCGCGACCTGTGGGAGACGATCACCTGGCCCGGCTCCCGCCGCCTGGCCGCCCAGCACTGGCGCGCCGGCGTCCGCGAGATGTACGGCTCCCTGATCAAGTCCGCGTTCGTCGCCCAGGCCCGCCGCTACGTCCCGTCCCTCACCAACGCCGACGTAGAGCCGGCCCCCGCCGGCGTCCGAGCCCAGGCCGTCGACGCCGACGGCTCCCTGGTCGACGACTTCCGCATCAACCGCCTGGGCCCGGTCACCATCGTCCGCAACGCTCCGTCCCCGGCCGCGACATCGTCCATGGCCATCGCAGAGCACATTTCGGATCGCGTACTCGACGCCTGACCGACAAGGCGCCGGCGCGCGAACGTTCCGCCAGACCGGTCGCGAGACGCTGGGCTCTAGGCCGAGTGCCGAAG
>Ga0164243_10014928_pt1 | contig 10774 bp, 11 predicted proteins | sample OricompcompostOP_FD_108781 | JGI IMG/M metagenome (GOLD analysis project Ga0164243, IMG submission 108781) | Organic Plus compost microbial communities from Emeryville, California, USA - Original compost - Organic plus compost (OP) | ecosystem: Engineered > Solid waste > Mixed feedstock >...
ACATCCACCCCACACCTGACAAGCCCGACCAGCGCAGGGCACCCGACCAACACGGACAACCCGAACCCGGGTCGCCCGACGATCCGCCACACCCACCACGGTTCCACTACACCGACCTGCAACACGCCACACCGGCCGAACTCGCGCTCTACGCCGCACTACTCGACCACGCCTACCCGAACTGAGGCGCCGTCGGCGGTATCGCCGACGAGGGGAGCTCGACGGAGGGCGCAGGGAATAGGCGCAGGCTGAGGGTTGTTGAGCCGACCATGACCGCCAAAGCTGAGTTGAGCCCCGAGGGCTGGGTCCGCGAACAGACCGAGAAGATCCTGGAACAGGGCACCACCGAAGGTGTCGAAGTGATGGGACGCCCCATCGTCCTGTTCACCACCACGGGTGCCAAGTCCGGCAAGAAGCGCTATGTCCCGCTGATGCGCGTGGAGGAGAACGGCAAGTACGCCATGGTCGCCTCCAAGGGCGGCGCCCCCGAGCATCCGGCGTGGTACTACAACGTGAAGGCGAACCCTCAGGTCACCGTCCAGGACGGCACGGAGGTCAAAGAGCTGACCGCACGTGAGGTGAGCGGTGAGGAGCGGGCGCACTGGTGGAAGCTCGCCGTCGAGGCGTTCCCGCCGTATGCCGAGTACCAGACCAAGACCGATCGAGAGATCCCGGTGTTCGTTCTCGAATGATTCTTCTGCAGCCCGCAGGCATCAGAGCCCCCGACGTGAACGTCGGGGGCTCTGATGTCGAAGGCGGGATTCTCAGGCGAACCGAATGTTCATCGTCGCCAGTCCGAAGACCTTGCGACCGCCGGACTTGGCCGTGATGATGACGACACCGGTGCGGGTCTCCGGATCCAGCGACTTGATGCGTCCGCTGAACTCGATCTCGCCGCCGGCGTCGGCAGACACCGGCACGGTCTGCGACAGGCGCACCGCGTAGCGGGTCACCGCACCCGGATCCCCGGACCACGACGACACGAACGCCGCCCCGAGACCCATCGTCAGCATGCCGTGTGCGATGACGTCGGGAAGACCCGCGAGCTTGGCGACGGCCTCATCCCAGTGGATGGGGTTGGCGTCGCCGGCGACGCCGCCGTAGTTGACCAGGTCGCCGCGGGAGATCCGCGCGGTGTGGACGGGAAGCTCGTCGCCCACCGACAGCTCGTCGAAGGAACGGGCGCCCGATGCGCGGGCCGCGCCGTCGGCGACGCGGACCTCGCCCTCCGGGCGGACCGTCTTCTCGTACAGTTCCGGGTTGGGGTCGTGGCTGAAGATGTTGACGTCGTGCATCATCACCTTGCGCACCGCCGCGCCGAGTTCGGGGTCGACCTCTTCGGCCGTCACGCCGACGACGGTGGTGTGCATCGTGTGCACTTTCTCACCCCGCGCGTCGGTCAGGGTGTTGGTGACGGTGATCAGTTCGCGACCGGCGACCTTGCGCACGCTCGACAGTTCGACGTCGGTCACCAGCTCGTCCCCGGCGACGATGGGCCGATGCTGCTCGAACACCTGCTCGGTCTGAACGTAGGTGTCGTAGCCGACGATCACGGATTCGAACAATTCACGGTTGGCGACCATCGCCGGGATCGACGTGAAGGTCAGCGGTGCGACCACTCCCGGATAACCAAGCGCTGCTGCTGCTTCCGGCTCCCAGTGCGCAGGATGGTAGTCCTGGACCGCGCGGGCGTACTCACGTACCTTCTCGCGGCCCACCTGGTAGGCGCCGTCGAGAACGTAGTAATGGCCGACGCGGGTCTCGAGATCGGGTGCCTCGGCGGTCGGCGCTTCTGCGATGGTCGGGGGTTCCGTCATTCCGTCCACGCTAATCGGGTGCCGTCTGCCGGCAAAACCCGAGGTCGGGTTCTCGTCACACACCTGACCCGGAGCGACGGTCAGCGCCGGAGGCCCTTGCCGTGGGCGAACTCCGCGGGCCGCCCCGACGACTGCCATCGGTGCCAGTTCTCCCGGTGCCGACACATCAGCCTCTCGTGGAAGCGCCGGAAACCGGGAGACACCCGACGCAGGGTTTCGACGGCCATCATCAGCGGCCACCGGAGGACGATCAGCGCGATGCCCGGCAGCGGATTGGGCATGCGGTAGCGGAAGCGTGTGGTGGGCATCATGTAGATCGTCGAGTACGCGGCGTACATCATCGCGTTGTACCGGCCGCGGAGGCGTACGAGGCCCCTCGCGTCCGCGCTGGCGAAGGCGGCGGGGAAGGACTCGATCAACTCCTTGCCGTCGTCGCCCGCGTCATGGCTGCGGGTCGACATGACGAAGGCGAGCAGGCGCAGCGAGTCGCCGATGGTCTCCGGATACCACTGGGTCCGGACGCCGAGCAGATACCCGAGGTACTTCTGGTAGTGGAACAGCACCCGGATCTCGCGGGGTGTCGTCTGGACGCCGGTGAGCCACAGCGCCAGGGCCGGGACGATGCTCCCGCCGAGCAGTGTCAGGAGCTGGTACGACTGGCTGATCGGTTCGCCCCAGCGTTCGCGATCCCATTCGGGATGTCCGGCCACGGTGCGACGAACCCACACGTGCATCACGCGCACACGCATCGCGGTGGCCCGCCCTTCCGACCCGGGTGTGAGCAGCGCACCCGGCTGCGAGACGTCGATCCAGAACCTGGCGGTCTCCAGGAAGCGGCGCAGCGCGTTGTCCCCGGCATAGCCGCCGGCCAGCGACAGGGGCTTGGCGACGGCGGCCTCGGTGTACATCTCCAGCGTCTCCCCGCCGGCCACGCTGAACAGGAAGGTTCCCCAGCGACGCCAGATCTCCTCGCCCTCGGCGATCAGTTGCGGGTCCACCCAGTCCGGCACCGTCTCGAACTCCCGGAACAGCTCGACCAGCGCCGGCGGCGGGTTCTCGATGCTGTCCAGACCGTCGGTCAGCGCCTTGTCCAGCAGCGCCCGGGCCGCTTCGGGTCCGAGCGAGCCGTAGACCTCGTCGACGAACCGCTCGGCGACCGGGTCGGTGCGGAACATGTCCTCGGCGAAGGTGCGCAGATGTTCCGGCTCCGGGAACAGATCCTTGCCGGTGATCTTTCGGGCCGCGGCGCGCACGGCTGTCAATGTGCGGCTCGACATCGCGGCGTCGTAGGCGACGGCCGTGGGGAACGCGGGTGCGCCGGAACCCGTGCCGTCCTGACTCGACAGCGTGCTGGACACGGTTACCCCCATCGGTGACATCCACCCCGTCGGTGGAATGAGACGAATTGCTTCATGTGTATCACTACCGCATGGGGTGCGCACCCACCCATCGGGCTCGTGCGAGCGTCTCTTCGACCGCGATCAGTCGAACAACCGGCGGAACACGTTGGTCTCGGCCAGGTCGATGATCTCGTCGCCGCGCCCGGACAGCACGGTCCGCAGCGTGTAGAGCGTGAAACCCTTGGCCTGTGCGGCCGTGACCGTCGGAGGGATCGACAGCTCCTGGCGCGCGGTCGTCACGTCGAGCAGTGCCGGCCCGTCGTGTGCGAGGAGGTCGTCGATCGCCGAGGGCAGGTCGTCGGGGCGTTCCACCCTGCGTCCGTGGATGCCCACGGCTTCGGCGAGCCGCGCGAAATCGGGGTTCTCCAGATCGGTTCCGTAGTTGACGAATCCGGCGGCCTTCATCTCGACCTCGACGAAGTTCAGCGACGAGTTGTCGAACACGACGATCTTCACCGGCAACCTGTTCTGGGTGATCGTCAGCAACTCGCCGAGGAGCATCGCGAGGCCGCCGTCGCCGGCCAGGGCGATCACCTGACGGCCGGGGAACGCCGACTGGGCGCCGATGGCCTGCGACACCGCGTTGGCCATCGAGCCGTGCGTGAACGACCCGATGAGGCGGCGCCGGCCGTTCATGGTGAGGTAGCGCGCGGCCCAGACGACGGGGGAGCCGACATCGGGGATGAAAACGGCATCGTCACTTGCCTTCTCGCTGATCAGCCTCGTCAGGTACTGCGGGTGGATCGGGGTCCGGTTGCGGTCGTTGTCGGCGAGTTCGTCGAGGCGCCGCCGCGCTTTGCGGTAGTGCGCGAGCGACGCCTCGAGGTGTTCGGGATCGCGGCCGCCGGTGATGAGGGGCAACAGTGCGCGGACCGTGTCGCCGACGTCGCCCACCAGCGGGACGTCGACCGGACAGCGTCGGCCGATCTGCTCGCCGCGGATGTCGACCTGGACGATCGTCGCCTTCGACGGATAGAACTGCTGATAGGGGAAGTCGGTGCCCAGCATCAGCAGGGTGTCGCACTTCTCGATCGCGCGGTAGCCCGACGAAAAGCCCAGCAGGCCGGTCATTCCCACGTCGTACGGATTGTCGTACTCGATGAACTCCTTGCCGCGCAGCGCATGGACGATCGGCGCCCGCAGCGCCCGGGCGAGTTCGACGACCTCGTCGTGGGCGCCCTGCACGCCGGCACCGGCGAGGATCGTGACGCGCTCGGAACCGTTGAGGGTGTCGGCCGCACGCGCCAGCTCGTCGTCGGCCGGCCGCACGACGCGCGGCACCCGCCGGATCGGGGCACCCGCGCGACGTTTCGGGCAGGCCTGGAGAAACAGCTCGCCGGGGATCACCAGGACCGCCACCGCGCGTTGCTCGACGGCCGTGCGCAGCGCGACGTCGAGCAGGCGGGGCAGCTGATCGGGGGTGTTCACCATCTCGCAGAACGAGCTGCATTCGCGGAACAGTTGTTCCGGGTGGGTCTCCTGGAAGTATCCGCTGCCGATCTCGGCGCCGGGGATGTGCGCGGCGATCGCCAACACCGGGACGCGGCTGCGATGGGCGTCGAACAGGCCGTTGACCAGATGGAGATTGCCCGGGCCGCAACTCCCGACGCACACGGCGAGCTCGCCGGTGAGGGCGGCCTCGGCGGAGGCGGCGAAGGCGGCGGCCTCTTCGTGGCGGACGTGCTGCCACGCGATGGCCTCGGTGGTGCGCAGGGCGTCGGTCAGACCGTTGAGCGAGTCGCCGGGAATCCCGTACGCCCGCCGGACCCCCGCACGTTCGAGTTCTTCGACGATCCTCTCGGCCACAGTTGTCGACATCGCGATCCGTTCCGTCGGGTCCGGGTTGTGTTGCCGACTATAGACGCGCTCGACGTCTCGGTGACCCGCTTCGCAGTCCGCCCGCTCGAATCCCGGGGCGTCCGGGTGCGGATGTCCGCCTGTGGAGGATTTCGTCGGTTGTGGATGGTGGAGGCGGTGACGCCGCTTGGTGTCGGGGGTTGTCGACAACGTGGGTCGCGCCACGCCGGGCGGCGTGGTCCCCGCGAGAACGGCGGGGCAGCCCGACACAAGGAGTCGCTCATGAAGATCCTCACCGCCACCTCGTCCGGCGCCACCCGCGACGATGACTTCTGTCATGCCGTCGAGGGCGAGATCGTGCTGCCGTCGGTGGTCTGCGAATGTCCGACGTGCGGGTGCGACCGCGCGTTCGGCGGACTCGGTTCTCGCCGCGCGACGACGACGATGATGGTCCGTGACCTCGATCTGACGGTCGAGGATCTCGTGAGCGCCGCCATCGCCTACCTGGAGGCGGCGGGATGGGCTCGCTATCTGAGGCTGGACGCGAAACCGGATGCGCCCGAACCGGTCACGGTCTGCGCGATAGAGCTCCTGTTGCCGAATCTGCTGCTCGCAGCGCAACTCGAGACCGGTGACATCGTCCGGGTCTCCTACAATCGCGCCACCGACGAGTGGGAACCGGCGCCGGCCGGCTGAGGCGCTCGGTGATCATGCCTCGACGATTCGGCCGGCCACCGGTCGCATCGTCGAGGAAACGGTCTCTCGGCGTCGGGTCAGCCCGCCCGGTGGCGGTAGCCCACGTCGTCGGGCCACCGGAGTCCCCTGACCGGGGTGCGCCCGCTGACGTGCATCAGGATGTCGCGGATCGGCGCCTCGACCACGCGGCCGGTACCGGCGTCGAAGTCGACGTCGGTGGCCACGAAGCGCAGTCCCCGGTTGTGACGGCGGGCGAAGAAGGGGAAGGCGACATCCCAGATCTCGCGTGCCGCGGCGGCCGCGGCGTCGACGGGCATGGGGCGGTCGATCCCCAGCGGCACCGCGATGTCCTGGCCGTGGAGGAGCGAGTCGATGAGCGGCGCCCGCTCGTTGGTTCCGAACGGGTGGCGGCGCGAGCCGACCATCCGTCGGAGCTTGTCGGCGGCCTCATCCGCAGGTGTTCGATCCCGGATCGCCATCTCGCGGATCATCGTGTTGAAGCGAAAGCCGTGACGCGCGGCGGCAGCGAGGACCTCGCGTGCGCCCGCATGCGACTGGGTGAGGTGAACCGCGACGTCCCGGACGGTCCACCCCTCACACGACGACGGGGTCGCGAGCTGTTCGGGGGTGAGGGACTCGATGAGATCGGCCAGCGAGAGGCGTTCGTGGTCGATGTGGCGCCAGAGGGTGTCGCTGTCCATGGCCGGCTCCCGTCGCAATTGGTCAGGATGCCTGACCATAATAGTCAGGCATCCGTACTAAAGTCAACGGTATGGCCGATGAGCGACCGCCTCTGGGCGTGCTGATGTTCGTGGCGCACCGCCACATGGAACGGCGGGTGATGGCGCGCCTCGCGGAGGAAGGCGCCGACGACATCACCCTCGCGCAGGCGCGGGTCATGCAACGTCTCGCGCCGGAGCCGATGCGGCTGACCGACCTCGCCGAACAGGCCGGGGTCACCAAGCAGACGGCCGGAGGGATCGTCGATCAGCTGGAGGCGGCCGGGTACCTGCGACGGGTGTCCGACCCGACGGACCGCCGGGCGCGCCTCGTCACTCTCAGCGAGCGTGGCGAGGAGCTCTGCGCGATCGCGGCCCGCGAGGTCGAGTCGATCGAGGACGACTGGCGGGAATACCTCGGCGACGACGACTTCGACTTGCTCGAGAAGACGATGACCCGGCTCCGCGAGATCACCGACCCCTACCGCTGAGGGCGCTGTGCCGGTCAGGCGGTGATCGCCCGGCGTTCGTATGTGCGCAGCGCGAGCAGGTACGACACGCCGCCGATCCCGACGCTCCAGGCGATCGACGCGATGACGCTTCCGGCAGGAACCGGCGTGTCGCCGAGAGTGCCGCGGAGCACCTCGATGACCGGGGTGAAAGGCTGATGCTCGGCAAACTGCCTCACCCCCACCGGAAGGGAATCCGCGGGGACGAAACCTGTGCTGAGGAACGGCATGATCGTCAGGAACATCGGGGAGTTGCTGGCGGTCTCCACGCTGTCGGCGGCGAGTCCGAGGTAGATGGCCAGCCAGATCAGGGCGATCGAGAACATGACGGTGACGCCGAGGGCGCCGAGCCAGCCGAGGGGATTCGCGGTCGGCCGGTAGCCGAGCGCCACTGCGACGAGCAGGACGATCGCGATCGAGATCAGCGCCTGGATGAGACTCGCGAGCACGTGGCCGACGAGCACCGAGGATCGTCCGATGTCCATGGTCCGGAAGCGGTTGATGATTCCCGACGTCATGTCCATGGCGACGACGATCGCCGAACCCTGGACCGCGGAGGCGACCGTGACCAGGATGATCCCCGGCACCACGTAGTCGAGATAGGCCTCTCGCCCCGTGATCCCCGACGCGGTCGTCATGCCTGCGCCGAGCTGTCCGCCGAAGACGAACACGAACAGCAGCAGGAACACGACCGGCAGGCCGAGCAGCATCACGGTCAGCATCGGGTACTTGACGAGCCGTCGGAGGTTGCGGCGCAGCATGATCCGCGAATCCGTCACGGCGTAGGCGAGTGTCGGCATCACGCTGCCCCCGATTCGTCGTCGGCGTCGACGTAGCCGGTTGCGTCCGCGCCGGCCGACGCCGATCCGGTGAGTGCGAAGAACACGTCGTCGAGTGTCGGCGTGTGCACCTCGACGTCCGCGACGTCGATCGACGCGGCGTCGAGGAGGTTGAGGGTCGTGCGCATCGCCGTCACGGTGTCGTCGGTCGGCAGGTCGAGACGACGCGCGTCGGCGACCGGACGTGCCGACGGCAGCAGTGTGCGCGCCGCGTCGAAGGACTCGTCGTCGTCGAAGGACAGGCGTATCTCGGACTCGTGGACTCGTCGCTTGAGGTCCTGCGCAGTGCCCTCGGCGACGATGTGCCCGTGGTCGAGGACGGCGATGCGGTCGGCGAGCTGGTCGGCCTCCTCCAGATACTGCGTGGTGAGGAAGATGGTGACGCCGCTCGCCGTCAGGCCGCCGATGATGTCCCACAGCACCCGGCGGCTGCGCGGGTCGAGTCCCGTCGTCGGTTCGTCGAGGAAGATCACCCGTGGCGTGGAGACGAGTGTCATCGCCAGGTCCAAACGTCGTCGCATCCCGCCGGAGTACGTCGACACCGGGCGATCCGCGGCGCCGACGAGGTCGAAGCGTTCGAGCAATTCGTCCGCGCGGCGTCGGCTCTCTCCGCGCCCGAGATGGCGGAGATCGCCCATCAGGCGGAGGTTCTCGCGGCCGGTGAACAGGTCGTCGATCGCGACGGACTGCCCGGTGACCCCGATGAGCGAGCGCACCTTGCGTGCGTCGCGGACCGTGTCGTGGCCGGCGATCGTCACCGAGCCGGCGTCGGCGGGGAACAGGGTCGACGCGATGCTCACCGTGGTCGTCTTGCCGGAACCGTTGGGCCCGAGCAGCGCGGTCACCGAACCGGCCGGGACGGTGAGATCGATGCCGTCCAGGACTCGATGCGCGCCATAGCTCTTCGTGAGGCCGCGGATGACGATGTCGGCGCCGGCGGCGCCCGGCCGGTGGGTCATGGGCGTCGCCCTTCCGTCGGGGGCGAGGGGATCTCACCCGCGGCGATGAGTGCTTCCCGTTCCTTCCGCCATTCCTCGTACAGGGCGGGAATCCGGCTGCAGAGGAAGTCGGTGAACGCGGCGATCTCGCCGAGGACCGCGCGACGCTCCGGCGGGGCGTCGCGCAGCAACTCGAGGCCCTCGCGGGCGAGGGCGCCGAGCTCGGCGTATTCGGAGTTGTCCATGCCGAGCCCGCGGGCCGACATGATGTCGATGGACACCCGGTCCATGCGTTCGCCGGCGGCCCGGGTGCGGACCACCTGACCGACCGACTCGAGCGTCGCGATCGCGTTGGTGATCGCCGTGCGGCTCGCGAGCAGCGCGTTGCTCAGGTCGGCGATGGTGGGTGCGGGGGAGTCGCAGACGGCGAGGTATCCGAGCACGCGCCCGACCATCGGCGGATAGCTGTAGCGGCGCGCGCAGAATCGGGCCATGTGGTCGGCGAAGGTCAGCTGCGCATCGAGTGACACGTGTCACAGTGTGCGCGCATCTCCGAGATGACACAAATGAGTGTCATCCGTTGCGAGGACGGCAGGCGGCCGGTCAGCCGTCCTGTTCGTCGAGTCGCGCCGCGACGTCGGCGGGGAAACCACCCGTCGCGATCGGACCCCACTGCGTCGGGGTGATGCGGATCAGCGACTTGCCCTGCAGGCGCATCGCCGCCCGGTACTCGTCCCAATCGGGGTGCTCGCCGGCGATCGAGCGGTAGTAGTCGACGAGGGCGTCCTCGGCGTCGGGCATGTCGATGACCTCGGCGTCGCCGTCGATCTGCACCCATGCCCCGGTGAACTCTTCGGAGAGCACGACCACACTCGCGACCGGCGTGCGGCGGAGGTTCGCGGCCTTGGCGCGGGCCGGGTAGGTGGAGATCACGATGCGGCCCTGATCGTCGACACCGCCGGTCACCGGCGACATCTGAGGCCGACCGTCGGAACGGATGGTGCTGAGGATCATCTGGTGGCGCGGCCGGACGAACTCCAGCAGTCCCGCATGGTCGACGGCATCGGCTCTCGCAACGGTTGTCGCCATGCCGCCGACCTTACGCGCGATGGGCGAGCAGCGGGGCCACCGGGTAGATGTCATGTGCGGACGCGACTTTCGCCTCGATCGCACGCGCCCGGTCCGCGTCGCCGAACCCGCCCGCCGTCGGACGCCCGGGAACGGCGTCGCCGGATTCGACGACGGTCCAGGCGGATCCGGCGTCGATGAGGGATCGGTGCTTGGTGGAGTAGTACTCCGGCATCGGCACGATCGCGACTCCCGGGTCGCCGGCGGCCGCGGCGAGCAGATGGGGGTGGAAGCGCGTGCTGATCCAGGTGTCGCCGCGCCCCGCGGGCAGCCCGTGGTACCAGATGTCTCGGAAGCTCAGGACGCGTGCGCCGTCGAGCCGCGATCCCAGGCGGTGGGGGATCTCGTAGTCGTGACCGGGGATTCCCTCGACGACGGTCACCGCCGAACCAGGGACGTCCCAGGCGTCGAGGGTCGCGCGGACCAGGCCGGTGAGCGCCTCCAGCCCCGATCCGCCCGGCCCCCGGAACTTCTCGGTGAGATCCGACTGCAGACACAGCACCACGCCCGGATCGCGTCCGGACTCCGCGGCGGGTGGCTCTTCGCGGTAGAGCGGGGGCATCGGCCGATGAAGCGCCAGCCACGCGTCGTCGCCCGAGAGGCGCACGTGGTCGAGGCCCGCGAGCGCCTTCTCCGACGCCGAGTCGCGGACATCGATCACGTCGAACGAACCGAGCGCCGCGGTCAGAGCCGGCCAGGCGGGCTCCTCGACCGTGGGGACCAGGCCCTGGCCGGTCGCGACCAGTCGTGCCCCGCTGCGCTGCGCGACCGCCTCGGCCGCCACGAACAGCGAGACGTGGTGCGGCCACACGGTGTTGACGTATCCGCCGCCCAGGAGGTGGATGGTGGTCGACGAGGCGAGCAGATCCAGTCCGACCGCCAGTCGCGGCGCGAGGCCGGAGTCGACGGCCGCGCGCGACACCCACTCCCA
>Ga0164243_10014929_pt1 | contig 10774 bp, 12 predicted proteins | sample OricompcompostOP_FD_108781 | JGI IMG/M metagenome (GOLD analysis project Ga0164243, IMG submission 108781) | Organic Plus compost microbial communities from Emeryville, California, USA - Original compost - Organic plus compost (OP) | ecosystem: Engineered > Solid waste > Mixed feedstock >...
CCCGTCGGGCGCGATGTCGAAGGCGGTGAGGTTGCCGGCGTACGACTCGGCGACGATCAGCGTCCCGTCGAGCACCGCCATCCCGTTGGGGAACGCGAGCCCGTCGGCGACCCGCCGCACCTCCCCCGCCGGCGTGACCACGGAGATCGTGCCCGGCGCGAACTCGCCGCCCGGGAAGTCGAACCCGATCTCGTTGACGAAGACGTTGCCGCGTGCGTCGGCGGCGGTGTCGTTCCAGCGCCCCGGGCCGAGGTCGGCGTGGCGGACGAGGGTGCCGTCGGGCTCGCGCCGCAGCAGCGCCTGGGCCCGGCTCGACACGACCAGCAGCCGGCCGTCGGGCAGCCACTCCAGGCAGAACGGCAGGTCGTCGACGCGGGCGACCACCTCCTTCGTGCCGTCGAGGTCGACCGCGACGACCTCGCCGGCGCCCCAGTCGGAGAACCAGAGCCGCCCGTCGCGCCACCGCGGCGACTCCCCGAGGGCGATACCGTCAAGCAAGACCGTTAGATCGGACATTTCGGGCTCCTTCATCCAGTGACCATTCACCGGGTACGTAGAAGCCGGTCGCCGATTCTCGACACGCTCCCGTCGCCGGACCGCGACGTTCGCTCTTGCCGCGTGCGGGGTGCGGGCCCCTCGTGCTCGCCCGCGACACCCCACCTGGTGCTGTCGTCGCCGGCGCCCAACCCCGTCACACGACGACGTCGTCGTCGAGCTTCGCGTTGAGCCAGCAGGCCTGGGCCAGCTCGACCAGCGGGTCGACCGGCCCCGCGAGCTCCCCGTCGATGAGCGCCACGACTGCGGCGGGGCAAGCGATTATCGCGTCAGAGGTCGCCCTGGTCTTCGGGGAGCAGGGGGAACACGCGGGCGACGACGCCGACCGGGCCGTCGCCGCGGTGGCGGCGGCCCGTGTAGGGCGCGAGCACCTCGCGGATCGAGGCCGCCACCTCTGACATCTCCGCCGGTGTCAGGTAGAGCACCTCGCTGAACGCCTCGTCGCGGCGCCACCGCTCCGGGGCCGTGTCGCGGCGGGCCAGCCAGCGGTGGTAGCCCTCGTCTTCGAGCTGGCGCGCCAGCGGGCCGAAGTCGGGCGGAGGCGTCGCCGACCGGAGCCGCCACGGGCGGGCGCGGCCGTGTGTGCCCGCCACCTGCTCGATGTGGCCGTAGCGGGCCAGCTGGCGCAGGTGGAACGAGCACGCCCCCGAGCTCTCCCCCAACCGGCGGCCGGCCTCGTTGGCGGTCAGCGACTCGACCGTGGCCAGCAGGTCGAGCAGCGCCACCCGCAACGGGTGTCGCAACGCCGGGTCGGTCCGCTGGCTCACAGGTCACATCGTACCGTATGCTTTGCAAAGAATTTGACTTTGCAAAGAGAGGCGGCCGACGGTGGCGATCCAGCCGATGCGGCTCTTCGGCGACCCGGTGCTGACGAGCGGGTGTGACCCGGTCACCGACTTCGACAAGGAGCTGCGGGGCCTGGTCAAGGACCTGACCGACACGCTGCGCGACGAGCGGGGCTCCGGGCTGGCCGCGCCGCAGATCGGGGTGCCGCTGCGGGTCTTCGTGTTCGACGTCGACGGCGTGCGCGGCCACCTCGTCAACCCGACGGTCGAGTTCCCCGACGACGAGGAGCAGGTCGGGATGGAGGGATGCCTGTCGATCCCGGGGCTCTATTACGACACCCGGCGACGGCTCAACGCGGTCGCCCGCGGCGTCGACATGCACGGGCGGCCGGCCCAGGTCATCGGCACCGGCGAGGTCGCCCGCTGCCTCCAGCACGAGACCGACCACCTCGACGGCGTGCTCTTCCTCGACCGCCTCGACCCGGCCACCCGCCGCACCGCCATGCGCGACATCCGCAACGCTGAGTGGGCCGCGGTGAAGATCAGCCCGCATCCGATCCGGGGGCGGCTGCGCTGAAAGCACCATCGACCATCAGGGGTACGGCCACCGAGGCGTCGACCTCCACCGCGACCGCCACGTCTTCCGCGAAACCGATGGCCGCCAACTCCCGTCCCGACGCGCTCGTGGCGACGGCTGCCGGGATGTCGGCGCAGGCCCGGAAGGCGGCGAGGGCGGCGGCCGCCTCGGGCGAGAGCGACGTGCCGGCCAGCGCCGCGATCACCGCGCCGGCGCCGAGCAGGTCTTCCAGGGCCGGGCGCAGGCTGCCGTCGGGCCACCGCTCCCCCGCCGCGACGACGGTGAGCGGGCGGTCGACCGTACCCACGCCGCACGACGCCAACCACCGACCGACCGCGCCCGCGTTGCGGAGGCTGCCCGCGACGAGCCCGCAGTGGTCCTGGATCGCGGCCGCGATGGCCGAGCCGTTGGGCGACGGCAACACCAGCCGGGGCGTGGCCGGCGCGCGCCGCAACGCCGCCGGCGACAGCGACCACGGCGCCGCGGCCGTCACCGCGCGCCGCCCGACGGCGATCGCGGCGCCGTGGCGACGAGCGAAATCACGACCGTCTTCCCACGGGTACGGATAGACGCGCGTCCCCGCCTCCACCAGCACCGACACCGACGTGGTGAACGAGAGCACGTCGACCACGACGGCGAGGGCGCTGCCCGGTGCCAGGCGTCGGGCCCCCGTCGGCCCCCAGTCGAAGCGCACGCCGAAGCCGCGCTGGAGCCACTCGTCCACGCGGCCCAGCGTCGCACGCTCCCGCTGGGGAAACGCGCTGCGGGGCTCGCCCGCGTGGGACAATTGCCAGTGAAACGGACTCACGGGGGTGACTCATGTCGGTCGACACCACGCATCACCCGCACGCCACGGGTCACGAGCACATCCACGGCATCGAGTGCGGTCACGAGGCCTTCGAACACCTGGGCCACATCGACTATCTGCACGACGGACACCAACACCACGCGCATGACGGACATTACGACGAATGCGACACGGCGCCACACGCGACCGCCGAGCCACACCACCACCAGCACGGGCCCGACTGCGGGCATATCGGCGTCGACCACGACGGCCACGTCGACTATCTCCACGGCGGTCACGTGCACGCGCAACACGGGGACCACTACGACGAGTGCGCGCTCGACGAGCACGTCGCGGCCGAGGAGCACACCCACATCCACGGCGACGCGTGCGGACACTCGTCGGTGGCACACGGCGACCACGTCGACTATGTCCACGAAGGGCACCGTCACGCGGCCCACGGCGGGCACTACGACGAGCACTAGCGTTCTTGTCGTACCCCTCTGATGGGGTGTCGGCATGCCGAAGACGCAGTACTACACCGCCACGTCCATCGACGGCTACATCGCCGACGCCGACAACTCGCTCGAGTGGTTGTTCGAGGTCGCGAAGGAAGACAGCCGGTTCGAGCCCTTCTTCGCCGGGGTGGGCGCGTTCGCGATGGGTGCGACGACCTACGAGTGGATGCTCGACCACGAGAAGATGCTCGACGAGCCGCAAAAGTGGCAGGAGCTGTATGGCGACCGGCGCTGCTGGGTCTTCACCCATCGCCAGCTACCGCCGATCCCGGGGGCGTCGCTCGAGTTCGTCTCGGGCGACGTCCGCCCGGTCCACGCGGCGATGACGCGGGCCGCGGCCGGCCGCAACGTCTGGCTCGTCGGCGGCGGCGAGCTGGTCGGCGCGTTCGCCGACGCGAATCTGCTCGACGAGCTCATCCTCGGCGTGACTCCGGTGACCCTCGGCGCCGGCGCGCCGCTGCTCCCGCGCCGGCTGACGTCGTCACGGCTGGCGCTGACGGGCGTGGAGAAGGTCGGCCCGTTCGCCTACCTGACCTATCAGGTATCGGCGGCATGAGGCTTTACCAGGAGTGCTATGCCGCGAAGCGAACACCGTCGATCGTCACCGTGCCACCGATCCCGGTGCTCGCGGTCGACGGCGAGGGCGATCCCGACGGCCCGGCCTACAAAGAGGCGGTGAGCGCGCTCTTCGGCGTCTCCTACGCGGCCCGGTTCGCGCTCAAACGGGCGGGCATCCTCGACTACAGCGTGATGCCGCTCGAGGGCCTGTGGTGGTCCGGCGACGACTCCGTCAAGGACATCACCACGGTCGACCGCGCGACCTGGCGCTGGACGATGCTCATCGCCCAGCCCGCGGAGGCCACCGCGACGGTCGTCGACGACGCGGTGGCGGCCACCCGCCGCAAGAGGCCGTCACCGGCCCTCGACCGCCTCCAACGACGCACCGCCGAGGCCGGCGAGGCCGCCCAGATCCTCCACATCGGGCCATACGCCGCCGAGCGCCCCACGATCGAGACCCTGCTCCGCTTCATCGACGACAGCGGCCACACCGCGATCGGCCGCCACCACGAGATCTACCTCTCCGATCCGTCGCGCGCGGCGCCCGAAAAGCTCCGCACGATCCTCCGCTACCGGATCAGCCGGCCACGGTGACGACGACCTTGCCGACCGTCGCCGAGCTCTCCACCAGGCGGTGGGCCTCACGCAGCGTCGCCGCGTCGAGCGGGCCGAGCCGGGTGGTCACCGTCGACCGGATCCGGCCGGCGTCGACCAGCGCGGCCGTCTCCGCCAGGAGGTGATGCTGATAAGGGTCGGCCGGCAGCAGCATCGGCCGGGTGAACATCAGCTCCCAGTGCCACGTGATGCTCTTCGCCTTGAGCGGCAGCAGGTCGAGGCCCTCGGGCTCGTCGGTGGCGGCCACGTGCCCCAACGGTCGCAACAGCGCGGCATAGCTGTCGATGTTGCCGCGTGAATACGGGCTGACGACGTAGTCGACGCCGTCGGGCGCGACCGCGCCCACCGAGGCCACGAGGTCGCGCCGGTCGACGACGTGGTGGGCGCCCATGCCGGTGGCCCACCGCGCCGACTCACCGCGCGCCGCCGTGCCGACCACGGTCAGCTTCGTCAGCGCCCGGGCCAGCTGGAGCACCATCGAGCCGACCCCGCCCGCGGCGCCGACGACAAGGAGCGTGCCCTCACTGTCGGCGGTGAGGCCGAAGTGGTCGAACAGCATCTCCCAGGCCGTGATCGTGGTCAACGGCAGCGCGGCCGCCGCCCCGAAGTCGAGCGAGACCGGTTTGTGGCCGACGATGTTCTCGTTGACCAGGTGAAACTCGGCGTCGCTGCCCGGGCGGTCGATCTGCCCGGCATAGTAGACCTCGTCACCGACGGCGAAGAGCGACACCTCGTCACCGACGGCCACGACAACGCCGGCGGCGTCATAGCCGAGGACCCGAAAGCCCGGCGGCCGCACACCCGCGCGAACCTTGACGTCGGCGGGGTTGACGGAGACGGCCATGACGCGCACGAGCAGGTCGCGAGGCCCGGGCACGGGCACCGGCACATCGGCGTCGACGAGGCTCGACGGGTCTGCGATCGGCAACGGCTCGCGATAGCCCACGGCATGCATGAGATCGCCCATCAGCCCACGCTATCGCCTGCTTCCACCGCCTGCTCCGAGTCAAGCCGACCCGGACCGCACCCCGGATCGGAAGGCGGTCACCGCCCCGCCGGCCGCCATCCGGCCAACGTCGCGCCGCCGCCCGCTCGGCATGACCGGGTGCGCCAGATCGGGGATCCTCCCGGCGCGCCACCCAGACCTGCCACACCGGATCTTGCCGTGCGGCCCGCTCCCTTGATCGGGTGCGCCAGATCGGGGATCCTCCCGGCGCGCCACCCAGACCTGCCACACCGGATCTTGCCGTGCGGCCCGTTTTCTTGATCGGGTGTGCCTGGTCGGGGCGACACGCCGGCACATTCCCCGATCTGCCGCACCCGATCTCACCCGGCCGGCCCGCACCCGGGCCGCGTCGTACGTCGCGCGGCCGGATCGCGCCCGGCCCCCTACCGCCCCGCGGTCTCCAGCATCGCCAGGAACTCGGCAGGGGCCAGCGTGCCCGGCTCGGCGCCCGTGCGGGCCACGCGGTTGATCAGTTGGCGGGCCAGTTCGTTGGCGGGCGTCGGCACCCCGTGGAGGCGGCCGAGCAGCACGATCTCGCCGTTGAGGAAGTCTGCCTCGACCGTGCCGGTGCCGCGGGCCAGGCTCTGCCACGTCGAGCTGCCGCCGCGCGGGACGCCCTCCACCGGCTTGATGGTCAGCACACCGGCGCGCCGCCCGTCCTCCTCGTCCGGCGCGGCGACCTCGATCCCCGCGGCGCGCAACGCCGCGTCGCCCTCGGCCCGCACCAGCTCGTCGATCGCGTCGACGCCGTCGACCCGCCCGCACAGCGCGCGGACGGCATTGCCCAGGTTGGTCAGCAGTTTGGCGTATTTCCACCGCATGATGTCCGGCCGCGCCACCGACTCGAAGCCGGCCGACCGCAACCCGGCCGCCAACTCCTCCGCGGTGTCGTCGACGCCGCCGGGGAACCGGCCGAGGTCGAGGGCGCCGGGGATCGGCCCGCTGTGGGCCGCGACGACGCCGGGCGCGAGATGGCTCGCCGGCAGCACCACCCACACGCCGTAGACGTGCGCGAACACCCGCAGCGCCGCCCGCTCGTTGGCGACACCGTTCTGCAGGCAGACGACCGGCGTGGAGGCCGGCGCGACCGCCGCGAGGTCGGCGAGGACCGCGGCCGTGTCCATGCTCTTGACGCCGAGCACGGCCACGTCACCGGGCCGCCAATCAAGATCGGAAACCTGACCCGCCACGGGTACGCGCAGCGCCCGCTCCCCCTCCGGCGACCGCAGCAGCAGCCCGTCACGGCGTATCGCCTCCAGGTGGGCGCCGCGCGCGACGAGCACCACCTCGTGTCCGGCCGCCGCGAGCCGCCCGCCGACCACCCCGCCCACCGCACCCGCGCCCACGATCACCCATCGCACGACGCAGACACTACCGATCACCACTCCAGCGGGTCACCGCCCGGACGCCGAACACCCGCGGCCCGTGACGACCTCGCGGACCACCGCGCGGGCGGATCAGGCGTCCGCGATCGGGCGGCCGTAGGTGACCGCCTCGCGGACGGCGCGGGGTGCGACCGTGCGGAGCTCGACGTCGGGGCGTACCCCGAGCGCGTCGTTGACCGTCGAGAACGCCAGCCGCAACGCGACGAACACCGTCATCGCGAAGATGACCGCATCGTCGAAGCCCGCCTCGCGCAGCTCCCCCAGGTCAGCCTCCGCCGTCGCGTTGGGCTCGCGGACCACCCGCCGCGCCCAGCGGGCCATCGCGCGCTCCGCGTCGGTGAGGTGGCCGTCGTCGCCGGTGAGGACCGACGCGGCCAGGTCGGGCGAGCTCACCTTGGCCAGCTTCATACCCCACGAGAGCGCGCAGTACGAGTCTCCGGTCGCCGACGCCGTCGCGGTGACCAGGATGCCGCGTTGGCGGGCGGTGAGGCCGTGTGCCGCGCTCGTCTGCCACATCAGGTCGGCGAGGCCGTCGAACGTATGCTGCTGGTAGGCCCACAGCCGCGACACGTTCATCACGAAGCCGACCTGGTCTACGTCGGCGTCGAAGCTCTTGCGCGCCTCGCTGGTCTCCGGCGGGACCGCGAGGAAGCCGACGCGGCTCACCGGCTCACCGGCTTGCGCGCGAGGTAGCCGACGACCGCGATCTCGGCGCGCAGCGGCAGGCCCTCGCGCAGCTGTTCGCGGGCGCCCGCGGTCGCCGCCGCGACGAACTCCGGCTCGCCGACGTTCTGGATCGCCTCGTACGCCGGGCCCGTCGACGCCAGTGCCCGCGCGTAGCTCGCCGGGTCGGCGAACTCCCACGCGAACGGCACCGTGACGCGCTCGATGTCGACGAAGCCCGACCGGGCCAGGATCTCCTCCCCCGCGCCGGGGCGGCCGAGGGAGACCATCGCCGCCTGGTTGGCGACCTTGGGCGTGGCGGCGAGGCGGAACGGCCGCAGCGCCCACACGCCGGGCGACTTCTTCAGGTGGCCCCAGACGGTCAGGCCGACCCGGCCGCCCGGCGCCAGCACGCGGAAGACCTCGGCGAGCGCGTCCGGCGTCGTACCCCAGATGCCTCGAAAGCTTGTCACCACGTCGAAGCTGGCGTCGGCCCACGGCATGGCGTGCATGTCGCCCACCTGGACGTCGCCGCCCGGGTTGCGGTCGCGGGCGACGGCGACGAGGCGCGGTGACGCGTCGATGCCGGCGACCCGGGCGCCGCGGAGCGCGGCCAGCTCGAGCGCGAGCCCGGCCCCGCAGGCGACGTCGAGCAGGCGGTCACCGTCGCTGATGGACAGTCGGTTGTGGACGAAGACGTATTCGCGGCAGTTGGCCGGTTCGCTGAGGGTGGCGAAGTCGACGGCGCGGCGGCCCCAGCCTTCGTCCACCACCTTCCATTGGGTCTGGGTCACGGTGTCCTCAACAGGTCTTTCAGAGCGGGGTTGTCGATGTCGGTGGCCAGGTGGCGGGCCGAGACGAGGGCGGTCGGGTCGCCGAGACGGCAGCGGTGGAGGTAGGAGCGCACGACCAGCTCGCGCATCTCGCAGCGGGCGGCGAGCGCCGACAGGGCGTCGACCATCGGCCGGGCGCGGGCGTGGTCACCGCGGGCGATGGCGTCGCTGATCGAGGCGTCGAGCGCGTAGCCGTAGACCCACTGGTAGCGGTCGGGCATGCTGATGCTGCGGGCCGCGGCCTGGTCGAACCAGTCGCGCGCGGCCGGGTGGTCGCCGCGCCGGGCGTGGACGAGGCCGATGCCGCGCGCCGCCATGCCCTGCCAGCAGATGTCGCCGAGCTGGCAGCCGAGGGTCCAGGCCTGCTCGAAGCCGTCGGCCGCGCCGTCGACGTCGCCGGTGTCGAGGTCGAGCTCGGCCTGGAGCGACTGCGGCCACGGGAGGAACGCCATCCAGCGCTGCTCGCGGACGAGGTCGAGGCTCTGCCGGGTGGCCGCGACGGCCTGGCTGCGCTCGCCGCGCAGCAGGTGTGCCCGGCCGGCGATCGACAGCGACCACGCCTGTTGCCGCTGGTCGCCGGCGCGCGCCGCGCGCGTCACCGACTCGTCGAGGATCGCGAACGCGGCGGGATAGTCGCCCGTGTCGGACGCGTTCATGCCGCGCACGCCGAGGATCGCGGCCAGCTCTTCGTCGGTCTCGGCCAGCTCCTGCGCCTTGGCCAGCCAGCGGTCGGCGGTGCGGCGACGACCGGCCTGGACTTCGACGAAACCCAGCACACGGTACGCCGAAACGGCCGTCGCGCGGTCACCCTCCAGTGTGGCCAGCTCGATCGCCTCGTGGAGCACCACCGAGCCCTCGGCGTCACGCCCGCGGACGGCGTGGACGAGGGCCTGACCGAGCGCGGCGAGCGCGCGTGCGTGGAGCTGCCGGTCGCCGCTGCGGCCGGCCTCGACGACGGCCCGGCGCAGCGTCTGCAGGCCCGCCTCGACCGCGCCGGCCCCGATCGCGGCCCGGCCGGCCTCGAGCTGGCTGGCGGCGGCGGCCCGGCCGCCCAGCGGGAGCCCGACGGCTGACCCGGTCTCGACCTCGGCCGCCTCGCGCAGCGCCGGCGACGCCTCGACGCCGAGCTCACGCCGCAGGATGTCCTCGCAGACGGCGATCTGCCGGAGCGCGGCCGCGCGCTGGCCGGCCGCCGCGAAGCCGCGGACCAGCAGTTCGTGGTTGCTCTCCTCCATCGGGTTGCGCTCGACGGCGAGCGAGGCGTAGCCGATGGCCTCGGTCACGCGTCCGGTCGAGAGCAGCTCGACCGCGGTCTGGCGGAGGCGGGCCTCGATGGCGGCCGAGACGCGGTGGCGGGCGACGAGGAGCCACGACTCGAACTCGAGGTTGGCGGGGAGCTCCACCCCGGCCAGCAGCTCGCCGCGGAGCGCCCGGACGTCGCCGGCGTCGCTGTCGAGCGCGGCGACGTCGACCTGGACCTCGGGCGGGAAGGCGGTCGAGACCGGGTCGCCGCCGAGCACGTCGGACAGGCGCAGTGCCCGGCGCAGCTCGGCCAGCGTCCAGCGCAGGGCGCCCAGCGGGTCGTCGGCGTCGGCGAAGAGCAGCTCGGCGAGCTGGCGCCGGGCCGGGGGGCGCTCGGCGAGCACGAGATAGCAGAGCAGCGCCCACGCCTTCCGCCCGCGCGGCGGACGAGCGGGCTCGCCGTCGCGTTCGATCGCCGGCGGCCCCAGCAGCCTGATCGTGATCATGTGCACCCCCTCCCAGCTTGAACCATGCCCCGTGCCTCCACTGACGATCCACCCCGGTCGTGTGATCGTGCGTGTGACTGCGTCCGGCTACGTACACGGAAAGCCGACACCGGGCCGACGCGGAGCGCTCCCAGCCGGCGGATCGTGGCCGTAGTCGTCAATCTCTTCCGAAGGAGCCCATGATGTTGACACAGCTCTACGCGAGTCCTGGCTGGGGCGGCCCCGGCCCCTGGCACGACGGCGGCCCGGGTTGGTGGATCGTCTTCCCCATCCTCTTCTGGGTGATCGTGCTCTCCATGATCGGTTATGTCATCTACCGCCGGACTCCGCGGCAGGTCGCCCGGGTCTCGGGCGAGCAGGCGCTGGCCGAGCGCTACGCGCGCGGCGAGATCGACGAAGAGGAGTACGAGCGGCGGCGCTCGGTGTTGCGCGGCGGGTCGGCTAGCCGACGGTGACGTGAAGCGCCGTCAGGCGCCAGGTGCCGGGATCGGGGACGCGCGTGGTTCCCCCGGGGGCGATGGCCAACCGGGGGAACCGGCGCAGGAGGCCGGTCAGCGCCTCCTCGGTCTCGACGCGGGCCAGCGGCGCGCCGAGGCAGAAGTGGGGGCCGTGTGCGAAGCCGAGATGGCCGGCCGCGGCCGGTGGCCGGCGGATGTCGAAGCGGTCAGGGTCGGCGAAGGCGCGCGGGTCGCGGTTGACGGCGGCGATCGCGACGGTGACCGCCTCGCCCTCGCGGACCAGCGC
>Ga0164243_10014930_pt1 | contig 10773 bp, 12 predicted proteins | sample OricompcompostOP_FD_108781 | JGI IMG/M metagenome (GOLD analysis project Ga0164243, IMG submission 108781) | Organic Plus compost microbial communities from Emeryville, California, USA - Original compost - Organic plus compost (OP) | ecosystem: Engineered > Solid waste > Mixed feedstock >...
GATCCTGGATGCGGTCGGTCGACTCGGTCATGTGCGACTCCTCTCCGACGCCAGTCGACACCTCGCCAGGAGGGAGCGCGAGGGGGGTGACACCGGCGCGGGCCGGGGTTACCATCCGAGGTCCGCGCGTCAGCTCCCCATGCCGAGATGCGCTCCGCCCGCGACGTCGAGGCTTACGCCCGTGAGGTAGCGGTTGGCGGGGTCCGTGAGGAAGAGGATCGCCTGCACCACCTCGCGGGGCTGAGCGAAGCGACGCATCGGCAGCTCTGCAGCCCGCGCCGCGCGCGCGGCCGCGGCCGCTCCGCTGTCGTCCGCCTTTTGCGCCCACATCGCCGTGTCGACCGGGCCTGGGGCGACGGCGTTGACCGAGATGCCCGAGGTGCCGAGGATCATCGCGAAGCTCCACACCATGTGCAGGACGGCGACCTTGCTCGCGTTGTACGGAAGGTAGTCGCGGCGCCCCTCCTTGGCCGCGACCGACGAGATCAGGAGGATGCTGCCCTTGATGCCGCCCGCGAGCATGGCGTTGGCAGCTTCGCGCGCCATCGTGAACGAGCTCGAGCCGTTGATCCGCATGATCTCATCGAACTCGGCGGTCGATGTGCGCAACGGGTCCGGCGTCGTGCCGAGAACTCCTGCCGCGTGCACGAGCACATCGAGGCGCCCATGGTCCGCGATGACGCGCGCGACCGCGTCCGCGCACGCGCGCTCATCCGTCACATCGAGTTGGATGAACGATGCGAGGCCCTCAGCATCATCGGGTGCCGCGCGGTCCGCGCCGACGACGACGTCGCCGCGATCCATGAAAGCCCTCACCGCCTCACGTCCGATGCCGCCGCTCGCTCCCGTGATGAGCACGACCTGGGATGTGCCACCGTCAGCCGTCATCGCTTCTCCTTCCGGTTCACGGCGTGGCTCGTCCAGCCCCGCCCCTCCTGCTCCTCCGTGGGAAGCCCCGCTGCCTGGAGGATGCGATCGAGAAGGTCCTGCGTCGTCGCCGCCTCACGGCCCGAGGTCAGCGGTTGCGCGCGGTCCCTCACGCGATCCAAGAAGTGGTGCACCGCTCCCGCGAAACCGAACGTAGACGTGGCGGTCGCCCAGCCGAAGGCCTCAGAACTCATGTCCCGGATCGTCGTCTCGCCGTCGGCCGTGATCTGCACGCTGTCCGGGGCGACGATCCGCACCGAACGCCCGGCCCCATAGGCGTCGAGGCCCTCCGACCAGCGCCCCGCGCTGCGCGCCGCGACGAGCGCGCCCGTCGCACCGGTTGAGAACCGTACGAGCGCGCCGATGCCGTCCTCCTGCCAGACATCCTCACCTGCGGCGTGCGCCGATACCTCGACGGCATCCCCACCGCAGTACCAACGGAGCAGATCGACCATGTGGATGGCGTTCTCGAAGGTCGCGCGATACTCCGAGCCGGGACGGTTCTTCTGCGCGACGCAGAACTGCGCGCCGCTCTCCCCGAACGCCTCGCGGCCCGAGGCGTAGACAGGAGCGAACCGCCGGTTGAACCCGACCATGAGCACGCGAGCGTGCGCGTCGGCGAGATCCGCGAGCCGGTGCGCATCGGCGGTGGACGTCGCGAGAGGCTTCTCGCAGAACACATCGACACCCGCGGCGAGGGCTGTCTCAACAGCCGGAACGTGCTCCATCCGCGGCGTGAGCACGAAGACGGCGTCGAGTCGCTCGGCGTCGAGCGCGTCCTCGAGTGATCGGTAAGCGCTGCCGAACCCCCAGCGTCGCATAAGAGCAGAGGGGTCGTCGCGCCGCGAGACGAGTGCCGCGAGCTCGACGTCGGCACGCTGCACGAGAGTCGGCAGTTGGGCGATGCTGGCGATATTGCCCGCGCCGACGACGCCGACCCGAAGCCGCCCGGTCACGCGGCAGCCGCCTCGAGAAGCGCCCGCAGATGCTCCGCCCCACGTCGGAAGCCTTCCGCAGGCGGAACAAGATCCTGGGGATGCCAGCGGTACTCGTACTCGAGAGACAGCAGGTCGTCGTATCCGCTCGTGACGAGCGCCTCGACGATGCGACCCCATGGCAGCACCCCGTCGCCGACGACTCGCGAGCGCACGTTGCGCTCCTCCGCCTTGACGCGCGCAGTCTCGCTCGCGACAAACGCCGCGTCCACGTCGACGAACACGAGGTCCTTCACGTGCACATGGCCGATGAGGTCGCCCTGTGCGGCGAAGGCGGCATCGACATCCTCATCATGCGTGAAGGCGAGATTCGCCTGGTCGTAGAGCGCTCGCACGTTCGGCGAACCCACCTCCCGCACGAGCGCCGCCGTGTCACGCGCCGTCTGGGTCATGGTGCCGAAATGATTCTCGACGCATAGCGTGACGCCCGCGGCGGCGGCCTCGGGCGCGAGTTCGCCGAGCGACTCGACGAGACGCAGCCAGTGGCCAGTACGGTCCATGTCACCCGGATGCCACGATCCGGCGTAGACGCGCAAGCGGTCGGCACCGACGATGCGGGCGATCTCCAGGGCGCCGCGGAACTCGTCGATCGCGGCACGCCGGACGGTCCCATCGACGTGGTTGATGCCCGTCGTATAGGGCGTGAGCCCTACGATCGGCACACCGAGCTCGTCGGCCGCAGCGCGTGCCGTGCTCGCTGCGGCGAGGTCACCGAGAGGCAACCCCGAGCGGTAGTCGTCCTGGTATATCACCTCGGCCGCGTCGAGCCCCGCAGAGCGGAAGAGCGCGAGCGCCTCGGGAACTGTCTGGTCGGGGGTGCCGAGCGTGTGGCCGGCGATTCTCATCTCACGAGTCCTTCAGTGTCGTACGGGTCGAGCCGGCCCAATCGGCGGGTCCGACGAATCTCGGTGGCATGGCGACGCGCGAACGGTCGACGAGTTCAAGGTGCAGGCCCCACGGCGTCACGATGTAGACCCAGCGATTGCCGGCGACGTGGGGGCTGTCGGCACCCACCTCCTTGCGGTGCCCGAGGATCCGCACGCCAGGCACAGCCCGGAGCACCTCGGTGCAGGCATCGACATCGTCGACCGTGAACGCAAGATGATGGCCTCCGGCGTCGCTCATCCGCGGGTGAACGAGCCGCCGGTCGGCAGAGCGCCAGGTGAACAGCTCGAGGTTGAGGTTGGGCGGCAGTCGCAGCATCGCGAGCTCGAGCACCGCGTCAGCCGGCACCTCAAAGTGCTCGGGCATGAAGGCGGCGTCCGGCCCACGGCGCGACCGGTATAGCTCCTCGGCGCCGAACAGCTCGGTGAAGAATCTCACCGCCTCGTCCAGGTCCGGCACCGTGAAGGCGACATGATCGGCGTAGCGCACTCCCGTAAGGAGCCCGCGTCGAGCGCTGTCCGTCATGATCTCGGCGCGGCGGTGGATCGTCGCACGAGAAGCTCCGGAACGAGCACGCGATGCTCGACCTCTCCGAGGATCAGACGCTGCGCGAGCTCGATCGCAATCGACCCCATGTCGGCGATCGGCTGCCGCACTGTCGTCAGGGCGGGGTTGAATGTCTCGCCGAGAGCGAGCCCGTCGAACCCGACGACTGAGACCTCCTCTGGCACTCGGATGCCATGCGCGCCGAGAGCCGACATGAAGCCGAAGGCGAGCATGTCGTTTGCCGCGATGACTGCCGTCGGTCGGGGGTCGAGCCCGAGATACTGCTCGACCGCACGCTCCGAGGCAGTGGAGCCGACACCCCCGTCGAGGATCACGGGCGCGACACTCGCCTCTGCCGCGAACCGCAAGTAGGCCTCGCGCCGATCCTGCGCCGTATGGGTGCCGGAGATGCCCGCGAGGTAGGCAATCGTTCGGTGTCCGAGACCCGTCAGGTGCTCGACGGCGAGCTGGATGCCGCGCGCGCTGTCGACGGTGACGGTCGGCACCGACGGGTCGTCGTCCATTCGGTCGATCACGACGACCCGGCGCCAGAACGCGAACTCACGGAGTGCATCGATGTCGAAGCGGGTTGACGGTGCGATGACGCCGAACGGAGCGTACATCGCATTCATGCTCGTGAGGTAGTTCTCCGTGCGGGCGCTGTCGCCGTCGGTGACGCACAGCAGCAGCTGGTAGCCCGCCTGGCCGGCGGCGCTCGTCATGGTCTTGGCGAGCTCGGCGAAGAAGGGGTTGGTGATGTCCGGCACGATGAGCGGCACGAGGTTGCTCGTCTTGCGCCGCAATGCTTGCGCGAGCGGACTCATCGTGTAGCCGAGCGACTCCGCGACCCGCAGGATGTGCTCGCGCGTCTCAGCCTTGACCGCCTCGGGGCGAGAGAACGCCCGTGACACCGTGGATCGGTGCACCCCTGCAGCCTCGGCCACCATGTCGATGCTCGGCGTGGTCATGCTCGTTCCTCCTCGCGGATCTGGCGGTAAGCCTCCCAGATGACGGCCATCACATCGTGCAGCTCATCGAGAGTCGGAAGGCCCGTGAACCCCTCGTTCAACGTCCGCGCCACCGACGCGACGAATGGCACGTAGAGCGGGTCGCTGTCGACGTCGAACTGGGCGGTGACGGTGTCACCCGCGCGCGAGGTGAAGGCCGCCCGGCCGTCGCCGGCGACCTCCGCGAAGCCGCCTCGCCCGGCCACCGTGTAGCCGGACGACCGCTTGAGCGGCGAATCCGGGAAGGCGTAGCCGATCTCGAGGACGCCTTCCCGGCCGTCCGCTGCGGTGAGGATGACGACCGCGTGGTCTTCGACCTCTCCATGGTGCAGGGCGGAACCGCCCGTCGCCCGCACGCGTACGTCGGTCGTACCGATCGCGCGCAAGAACAGGTCGACGAAGTGCGGGCCAAGGTTCGCGAGGCAGCCCCCGCCCGCTTGTGCGGGGTCGAGCATCCACGGGCTGCCATTGCGGAGGTAACGCGCGGGTGGGCCCGCGATGAAGCTGTAGCGCGCGTACACCGGATCGGATGCCTGGCGCAGCCAGCGCTCGATGGGGGCGTCTCGTTGCATGAGAGGGACGGTTGCAGGCACACCCGCCTCGCGCGCCGCGTCTCTGACCGCGGCGAGCTCGGCGAGCGAGACGCCCGCCGGCTTCTCGACGACGAAGGGGATGCCGCGCTCGATGAGCGCGAGGCAGGTCGCCGCCATCTCGGCGTGCGGCACGAAGACGTACGCGAGCTCGACATCCGGCAGGTCCATGAGCGCAAGATGATCGGCCGTCGGTTCGACGCCGAAGTGCTCGGCCGCCATGTGCGCCCCTTCCGGCCTCTCGTCGCTCACCCCGATTACCGCATGATGCTCGCGCATGGCGTCGAGGTAGAGGGGCACGTGCCAGTGCGACGCCCCCAGGACGATCGTTCGTGCCCGCATCATGCCGCGCCTTCCTTGGGTTCCGCTCGCCCGGCATCCGCGATCGCGTCGACGAGCCGTGCCACCGCGAGGGCGTCTTGGAAGCCTGCCGGAGCAGGGGCGCCCCCGGCGAAGGCGAGCGCCGCGTCGGCCTGAACGCGGAAGAGCTCGTGCTCCCCGAGGGACGTGACGACGGAAGGCCGGTCGCGCTCCCAGGCGCGCAGCGTGGCGTTCCGCCAGACCCGGCGCCCGTGAGGCGCGACGAGGTCGACGGTGAGGTCCCAGTCGCCGGCGTTGAGGCCCTCATCCAGCTCCCATGGCGACCAGTAGGTCTCAAGCCGCACGAGCGTGCCCCCGAGGTCCACGGTCGTCGCGACGTAGTCGGCGACCCCCGCACCGTACAGGCGGGAACCGCTGTCGACCGCGTGCACGCGGGCATCGGTACCGAGCAGGTGCAGCGCCAGGTCGAGCGCGTGGACGCCGTTGACGACGAGCACTCCTCCCTCCGCGGGATCGGCCCGCCAGTCTTCGACGACGCGCTTCCGGGCTACTGAGCGAATGCTCACCCCGACGGGTCGCTCCTGCGCGATCCACTTGCGGAGCGCGGGGACCGCCGGATGCCCGCGCAAGGTGAACCCGACCATGAGGCGTTCCTCGATGCCGGGGACGTCGGCGAGCGCCTCCGTCGCAGCGAGGCCCGGCGCGAGCGGCTTCTCGACGAGCACGCGGTAGCCTGCTTCGAGCAAAGTGCGGCAGACGGCGGGCTGCATGCTGCTCGGCAGCGCCACGACCACGAGATCGACCTGGTCCTGGCTGAGCTCGGCGACATCCGGAAGCACTCGCGCACCATGAACCTCTGCGAGCGCCGCGGTGCGCGGGCTGGGGTCGATGAGTGCCGCGATGCGCGCGCCCGCGTCGGCGAAGCCCGCGACGTGGCGCGAGCCCGCCCATCCCGAGGCTCCGACGACGGCGATGCGCGCGGTCATCCCTTCACCCCGCCCGACGTCATTCCGGCGATGAACCAGCGCTGGAATGCCGCGAAGATTGCGACGACCGGCGCGAAGGCGACGATCACGAATGCCGAGAACAAGCCCCAGAAGTTGCCGAACCCCGTCGTGATGTAACGCACGATCCCGTTCTGCACCGTCTTCATATCCTCCGTGGTGGCCAGCACCGTGCCGACGAGGTAGTCATTCCAGACGAACACGAAGATGAAGATCGCGATCGCGGCGATTCCCGGGCGGATGAGCGGTAACACGATCTTCATGAGGATCTGCCGACGCGTGCAGCCGTCGATGGCGGCGGCCTCTTCGATCTCGAGTGGGATGTTCTCGATGAAGTTCCGGAGGAAGAGGATCGTCTGCCCGCTGATCATTGCCGTGTATACGACGATGAGCAGCGGATAAGTGTTCATGAGCGCGGTCTTGACGAACATCGAGTAGAGCGCGATGAACACGACCACGCCCGGCACCATCGAGAGCACGAGGATGACGGTCATGAGCGTCTCCATGCGCCGGGTGGCGAATCTCGTCGCCACGTAGGCCGCCGGGACGCAGATCACGAGCGCGAGGAGGATCGATCCCGTCGCGAGCACGAGCGAGTTGAGGAAGAAGCGCACGTTGGTGTTCGTGAGCAACCCCGCGAACTGGTCGAGGACGAGCGGGTCAGGGATCCAGCGCGGCGGGTACGCGACGGTGTCGGCGTCGCGCTTGAGCGCGGTCGAGAGCACCCACGCGATCGGCGGTAGCACCAGTACCGCCGAGAGGACGACGATCACCCACGTCGGGAGCGCGCGGAGCGTCCGGATGCCACGTCGCGTCCTGCGCGACGTTCTCACGGCGGTCATAGCGATTCCTTCCGACGGAAGCGGATGGCGACCAAGGTCAGCACGATGTTGACCGCGAAGAGCAGGAGCGCCGTCGCCGATGCGCCCGAGAGGTCGAAATCCAGGAAGGTCTGGTTGAACACGCGCATCGACAACGTCGTGGTGCCCTCGAGCGGACCGCCGCGCGTCGTGACGAGGATGATCGTGACCATCTGCACGTAGAGCATCAGGAGGACGATGACCACGCTTACGATCGCGTTGCGGATGTACGGGAGCGTCACGTTGACGAACCCGTGCCAGATACCGCCGCCGTCCACGCGCAGACTCTCGCGAAGCTCGCTCGGGATCGTCTGCAGCGCGCCCAGGAAGAGCAGCATCGCCTGCGGATACGACCACCATGCCGTGATCAGCGTGACGGCGACGAGCGCGATGACCGGATCCGAGAAGACGTCGGTCTTGCCGAGGCCGATCGATGTCGTGAACGCCGTCGCGGGGCCGAAGTTCGGGTTGAGGAACCAGAGCCAGATCGTCCCGACGGTCGCCTGCGACATCAGCCAGGGCAGAAGGAAGAGGCTGCGCACCGTCCGCTTGAAGCGCTTGATGTCGTTGAGCACGAGCGCGGTCAGCAAGCCGGCCGGCAGCGCGATCACGAGGGCTCCGAGGGAGAAGGCGAGGGTGATGCCGAGCTGCTTGGGGAGATCGGCGTCGCTCAGCAGCGACACGAAGGAGTCCGCGCCGCTGAAGGCGCCCAGCTGGTAGTAGGTGGTCTCGTGCATCGCGGTCCACGCCGTCCAGGCGAGCGGAGCGACGAACACCACGAGGAAGATCGCGCAGACCGGGATGGTGTAGAGCCAGACGCCGAGATCGCGTCGGCGTGACCGGACGGCGGGCACGCTCGGTGAGAGCGCGGGTGCCGTGGTGAGGGAGCTCATGGATGTGCCTTTCGGACGGGACCCCGGCGCGAGCCGGGGTCCCGAGAGAGGGGTCAGCCGTTGGCGGCGTCCTGGGCCACCTGGAGATACTCCGAGGCGGAGATGTCGTTCAGGACCAGCTGCTGGCCCGCCGAGGCGAGGCCGGTCGCGATCTTGAGCCAATTGGCCGCGTAGGTGTTCGGCGTGCTGTAGTTCTCGACGTAGTCGCGAATGGCGAGCACGGTTTCGGCCTCGGGGGTCGAGAAGTAGTCCTCGTCATAGCTCGCGGCACGCACGGGCACCTCGCCGCCCGTCGCCATGCGCGCCTGCGCCTCCGGTCCGGTCATGTACTCGATGAACTTCCACGCGGCCTCCGCGTGAGTGCTGCTCGAACCGATTCCGAAGGTGAATCCGAAGGTGGCACCGGTCTGGCTGCCGTCCGAGGCCGCGGGCAGGTTCGTCCATTGCACGTCGGGGTTGACGGACTGGATCGTGACGACGCGGTGCGTGCCGAGCACGCCGAACGCGACCGTACCGTTGCTCAGGCCGTCGGTCACCGTCGAGTACTGGTCGGCGACGACGCTCGACGAGTAGGCGCCGGCATCGCGCAGATCGGCGAGGAACTGCGAGTACTCCTCTGCCTTCGCAGTCGCGAAGGCGGCTTTCCCGTCCTTGTCGACAATGGGCTGGTCGAGCTCGGCCATGAAGCAGTCGAAGAGCTCCGAGATGATCGCCGAGTTGTCGACGTCCGAGAAGCCGCTGCCGAACCCAACATAGCCGGCCGCGGAGGCCTTCGCCGCCGCGTCGACGAGCTCGTCCCATGTGGTCGGGACCGCGACGCCGAGCTCGTCGAGGATCTTCTGGTTGTAGAACAGGGCACAGGTGCGGTACTCGTACGGGACCGCGACCTGGTTGCCCTCGGCATCGACGAGCTGATCGATGGGACGCAGCCAGTCGTCGATCTGGGTCGCGGCCTCCGGGAGCGGCTGGTAGACACCCGCCGCCGCGACCTGGGCGACGAGCGGCGTGTACATCTTCACGACATCCGGCACCTGCCCCGCGGCCGCTGCCTGCGGGAGACGGCTGATCATGTCGCCGTAGGAGACGACCTCCAGCTGGACGTCGATGTTCGGGTTGGCCGTCTCGAACGCCTCGATGTTCTCCTTGAGCGCGACCGAGCGGGCGTTGTCCTGGCTCGGGTCGATGAAGTCCCAGTAGGTGAGGGTGACGTCCTCGTCCTGCCCGCCGTCGCCGGCCGGAGCAGTGCATCCGGTGAGGACGAGTGCCGCGGCGGTTGCCACGGCGAGTACGCCCCATTGCGTCTTTCGCATCGCTGTTCTCTCCAATGAGATCGGTTGCTGAGATCGGTTGCAAGATGTAAACATGACACCGGGAACGCTGTCAAGCCGACGGGAGACGACACATCTCATGACACGCAAGAGCTCAGTGCTCACGACCATCCACGAGCAGGGGGCGGTGCTCATCGTGCGTCTCGACGACGCCGCGGAGGCCGAACGGGTGGCGCAGGCCGCCATCGACGGCGGGGTGCGCGTGATCGAGATCACGCTCTCGATCCCGAAGGCACTTCCACTCATCGGGCGCCTCGCCGACCGGTACACGAGCGAGGGAATCGTCGTCGGGGCCGGCACCGTCCTCGACGCCGCGACAGCTGCGAGCTGCATCTCGGCGGGCGCGCAACTGCTCGTGAGCCCGCAGCTCAACCGCGGGATGCTGGAGCAGGCGTCCCGCCATCAGGTCGCCACCCTGAGCGGCGCCTACACGCCGACGGAGATCGTCGACTCCATAGAAGCGGGAGCGGACCTCGTGAAGCTCTTCCCCGCCGAATTCGGTGGTCCTGCCTACGCCCGAACCGTGCTCGCGCCGCTCTCCCACGTGCCCCTCGTGCCGGCGGGGGGCGTCACGGAGCAGAACGTCGGCGAGTGGTTCGCGGCAGGCGTCGCCGCGGTCGGCGTGGGAAGTGCGATCACGAAGGCCGCCCGCCCAGATGGGGACTACGCACGCGTGGCGACAGCGGCCGAACGGTTCCTCTCAGCCGTCGCGGACGCCCGCGCGTGACGGCCCGGGCCATCGTCGTGCTCGGCCCGGCCGGATCGGGGAAGTCGACGATCGCGCGCCGAATAGCGACCCTCCGCGGCGCGGCGTACCTCGACAAGGACACGCTCGTCGGCGAGTTCGTCGGTACCATGATGGCCGAGGCCCGCAGGCGTGCTGACGACCGCGAGTCCGACGCCTTTTATCTGACGCGCATCCTGCCTCTTGAGTACCGGGCACTCTGGCGCACCGCCCTGGATAACGTGGCAAACGACGTCGATGTCGTCATCGACGCGCCGTTCCTCGCCTACGTCGATGACGCCGACTACATCGAACGCACGCTCGCGGAGGTCGGTGGCGACATCCGCGTCGATGTCGTGATCGTCTCCACGCCCCCGGATCTCGTCCGCGATCGCCTCCTCGAACGTGCGAGCCCACGGGATGAGTGGAAGCTCGCGCACTGGGACGAGTTCTGGGCGACGCACGGCGATGTCGGGTGCAACTGGCGCGGAGCGCGTATCGTCACGATCTCGAACGCCGAGATGCCATCGGACGCGACCTTGCGCTCACTCGTCGAGAGGTAGTCGCTCCTCGTCCGGCACCCAGCGCAGCACATCGCCCGGCTGGCATTCGAGCACGCGGCAGATCGCGTCGAGGGTCGTGAAGCGCACCGCCTTCGCGCGGCCGTTCTTGAGCACGGCGACGTTGGCGGGC
>Ga0164243_10014931_pt1 | contig 10772 bp, 8 predicted proteins | sample OricompcompostOP_FD_108781 | JGI IMG/M metagenome (GOLD analysis project Ga0164243, IMG submission 108781) | Organic Plus compost microbial communities from Emeryville, California, USA - Original compost - Organic plus compost (OP) | ecosystem: Engineered > Solid waste > Mixed feedstock >...
CCTCCTGCCGCCTGGGAGTGAGCGATGACCGTCTTGCTGCTCGGCGGCACCTCGGAGGCGCGTGAGCTCGCCGCCCTGTGCCTCGAGGCCGACATCGACGTGCTGAGCTCACTGGCCGGGCGGGTCGCCCGGCCGCGGCTGCCGGTCGGGGAGGTGCGGATCGGTGGATTCGGCGGGATCGACGGCCTGACGACCTTCCTGACCCGCCGACCGATCGAGGCCGTCGTCGACGCGACCCACCCGTTCTCCGAGCAGATGTCGCGGCATGCGGCCGCCGCCTGCGCACGCGCCGCCGTGCCGCTGCTGCGTCTCGAACGACCGGGCTGGGCGGAGGCGCCCGGTGCCGACGGCTGGCACTGGGTGGCCGATCACGCGACGGCGGCGCGCACCGCGGCCGAGCTCGGTGAGCGGCCCTTCCTCACCGTCGGCCGGCAGGCGCTGGGCGAGTTCGTCCGACCGCTCGCCTCCGCCTCGGCGCTGGCCCGCGTGGTCGACGCCCCCGAGGTGGCCCTGCCCGACTCGTGGACGCTGCTGCTCAGCCGCGGGCCCTACCGGCTCGACGGCGAGCTGGAGCTGCTCGGTGACCGTGACGTGCTGGTCACCAAGGACTCCGGCGGCAGCTACACCTGGCCAAAGATGGAGGCGGCCGCCGCGCTGGGCGTGCCCGTGGTGGTCGTACGCCGCGCCTCCGGTCCCGCCGGAGTGACCGCCGTCAGCGACCCGGCCGAGGCGCTCGCCTGGCTGCGCCGATGACCGCAGCCGCGACGACTGCCGCAGCCGAGACCCGGCGCGCCAACACCACGGCACGCTCGATGTCGTGACCGGACGGGGCGGGTCCGTCGCCCAATGTGTGGCGATCCTCGACCCGGCCCGCATAGTCGTTCACCCCACCCAGCGTGAGGTCGAGCGCCCCGGCGAAGGCGGCCTCGACCGGGCCCGCGTTGGGGCTGGGATGGTGGCGGCCATCGCGCCGCCAGACCCGCAGCGAGCGGCGCGAGGAGCCGCCCACCGTGCGCGCCGCGCCGGCTGCCAGCAGCGCGCTCAGCCGCGCCGCCGGCAGGTTGAGCAGGTCATCGAGTCGTGCGGCCGCCCACCCGAACCGGGCATAGCGCGCGGACCGATGGCCGACCATCGCATCGAGCGTGTTGGCGGCGCGGTAGCCCAGCATTCCGGGCACGCCGAGCAGCGCGCCCCACAGCAGCGGCGCGACCACCGCGTCGGACGAGTTCTCCGCCACGGACTCGATCACCGCGCGTGCGATCTCCGGCTCGTCGAGCCGGCTGGTCTCGCGCCCGACCAGGTGGGTGAGCCGCTGGCGGGCTGCCGGCAGCGCGCCGGCGGCGAGATGGGCCTGCACTGCCTGCGCCTCACGCTCCAGTGTGGTGCCGCCGAGCACCGCCCACGTGGCGCCGGCAGTCGCGGCGACCGAGGCCAGCGGATGCCGTCGGGATGCCCGCTCCACCGCCACGCCGACCGCCAGCGACGAGCCGACCAGGATCCCCGCGTACGTCGCGCCGCGGGCCCGCGAGTCGGCGTACAGCAGGCGCTCGAGGCGGGCCGCGGCCCGGCCGAAGCCCGCGACGGGGTGGCCGCGGCGTGGATCGGCGAGCACGCGGTCGGCCAGGTAGCCCAGGAGTATGCCCGCTGCCCGGGCTGTCTGGTGGTCAGGGCTCACGGCAGCGCCTCGGAGAGCGCTGTGAGCAGTCGCCGTGTCGTAGCCGTATCGCGGACGGCGATCCGGACCCATCGGTCGTCGAGCCCGGGGAAGGTGTCGGCGCGCCGCACCGCGAAGCCCGCTGCCCGCAACGCGGCATGCACGCCGGCGCCCGGCCTGGCCAGCACGAACGAGGAACGGGACGGTTGGTGGGCGACCCCGAGCTCGACGAGGCCCGCCTCCAGCGCAGCGCGGTGCGCGCCGATGCGGTCGGTCCGTCGTCTCGACTCGCCCCGGGCCTCGTCGCCGCAGCAGGCGACCATCGCCGCCACGGCAGGTGTGGAGACCGACCAGGGAGTCTGCTGAGCGCGGAGTGCCGCGATCGTCGCCGGGTCACCGGTCACGTGCCCCGCGCGGACACCGGGCAGCGCCCAGTGCTTCGTCAGGCTGCGCACCACCAGCACTCCGGGCAGCCCGCGCCCGACGAGGGATTCGCACTCGTCGGGCACCGTGTCCATGAACGCCTCGTCGACGACGACCAGTCGATCGGGGCGCGCCAGACGGAGGATCGTCTCCGCCGGATGCAGCACCCCGGTGGGATTGGTCGGGTTGCCGACTACCACCAGATCGGCCTGCTCGGGGACCGCAGTGGGATCGAGCACGAACCCCTCCTCCGCCCGGCAGACCACGTGGTGCGGCAGGTGGCCGGCGTTGCGAAGGGCGACGTCGGGCTCGGTGAACTGGGGATGCACCACCGCGGGCAGCTGCCATGCCCGCAGCCGCGCGATCAGGGTGAAGGCCTCGGCGGCTCCGGCCGTCGCGAGCACCTGCGTCGGCTCCAGGCCGTGATGCGCGGCCAGTGCTCGCTCGGCCGGCGCCGCGTCGGGGTAGCGGCACGCCTGAGCAAGGCCTTCCTGCAGGGCGTCCTCCAACCAGGCCGGCCGCGGCTCGTCGACCACGTTCACCGCCAGGTCGACCAGCCCCTCGCCGGCCTCGGCATCACCGTGGTGACGCAGTCGTTGGTCGAGCGCCCGGTCGAGCTCGCGCCGTGCGGAGCCCGTCGAAGGGTCGAGACCTCGCACCGCGGCCGCGAACCGGGCCGCGAGCTGCGGGTGCCCCGCCCAGTGCACGTGCAGGTAGGAGGCATGCAGCGTGGCGCTCGCGTAGCCCTCCGCCTGCCCGTCGACGAGCCAGGCCGGCGGCGAGCCGGCACCGGGGTCGACCGCGGTGCGGTGGAACTCGTGTCCGGTCACGGTCTCCCCGGCCCGTCCGAGCAGATTGTCGGTGGCCGCGACGACACTGCGGTAGGCGAGCGTCAGGCGCGGGGTCATCGCCGCGTCCGCGGCGAGCGCTCCCGTCATGGGAAGGCCATCGAGCGAGCGACACAGGTAGAGGAATCCGGCGCACTCGGCCACGGTCGGTACGCCGCCGGCCACCGCCTCCGCGATCGCGCGGCGCAGCGGGAGGTTGGCTGCCAGGTCGCCGGCGTGCACCTCGGGGAAGCCGCCGCCCAGATGGATGCCGGCGGTGCCCTCGGGCAGTGCGGTGTCGGTGAGCGGGTCGAAGGTGACCACGTCGCAGCCCGCGGCGTCGAGCAGCTCCTCGGTCTCGGCGTACCGGAACGTGAACGCCCGCCCACCGGCCATCGCCACGACGGGACGCGGACGTCCTGCGTCGCGGTCGCCCAGGGCGCCGCCGGGCATGACGCCCGCCAGCTCCGCTGCCGGGTCCCAGGGCTCGCCCAGCAGCGGCGGTGCCGAGCGGGCGAGGGCGAGTACGGCGTCGAGATCGATCCGCTCGGCGACCCGGTCGCGTAGCCGGTCGAGTGAGGCGGTCGCCTCGTCGCGCTCGGCCGCGGGCACCAGGCCGAGGTGGCGCGAGGGAGCCTCGACACCGTCGTCGCGGTGCAGCACGCCCAGCACCGGCAGCTCCGGGCGAAGCTCGGCCAGTGCTCGTCGCACCTCGTCGGAGTGCCGCGTGGAGCCGGCCTTGTTGAGCACCACCCCGGCCACCCGCACGCGCGGGTCGAAGCTGCGCATGCCGTGCACCACCGCAGCGACCGAACGGGACGCGTGCGAGATGTCGACGACCAACACCACCGGTGCGTCGATGACCCTGGCCACATGCGCCGTCGACGACCATCCGTCGGTGCCGAGCCGGCCGTCGAAGAGGCCCATCACGCCCTCGACCACCGCGATGTCGGCCTCCCGCGCGCCATGCAGCAGGAGGGGCACCAGCCGATGCTCGCCGACGAGATGGGGGTCGAGATTGCGGCCCGGGCGCCCCGTGGCCAGCGCGTGATAGCCGGGATCGATGTAGTCCGGTCCGACCTTGTGCCCGCTCACCTGCAGCCCGCGCGCGGCGAGGGCCGCCATCAGGCCGGTGGCGATCGTGGTCTTGCCGTGGCCCGAGGCCGGCGCCGCGACGACGACCCGAGGCAGGTGTGTCGTCATGCGGCGCTCACCATTCGATGCCTCGCTGTCCCTTCTGGCCCCGGTCCATCTGGTGCTTGACCTTGGTCATCTCGGTGACCAGGTCGGCCGCCTCGACCAGCCGGGGGTGTGCGCGGCGCCCGGTAACCACGACGTACTGGCGCCCCGGACGGCCGCGCAACGTCTCGACGACGTCGTCGACATCGACCCAGCCCCACTCCATCGGATAGGTGAACTCGTCGAGCACATAGAGGTCGTGGCGCTCGGACGCGATCCGGCGCTTCACCTCGGCCCAGCCCTCGGCGGCGTCGCGGGCGTGGTCCGCCTCGCTCCCCGCCTTGCGCTTCCACGACCAACCGGCGCCCATCTTGTGCCACTCGACCGGGCCGCCCTCCCCGGTCTCCGCATGCAGGGCGCCGAGGCGTTCGAGCACGGTCTGCTCGCCGATCCGCCACTTCGCCGACTTGACGAACTGAAAGACGCCGATGTCCCAGCCCTGGTTCCAAGCGCGGATGGCCAGCCCGAAGGCCGCGGTCGACTTGCCCTTGCCGTCGCCGGTGTTGACCATGAGCAGCGGCTGGTTGCGACGTTGTGCGGTGGTGAGCCCGTCATCGGGCACGGTGAGCGGCTTTCCTTCAGGCATGGTCCCTCCCGGGTTGCCAGGTGTCGTGGTGGACGGCGTCGGCGAGCGGGCGGCGCGAGCGCCAGCCATGGCGCTCCAGGTCAGGAGTGTCCTGGAGGCCGCTGACGGTGCCCAGGCACAGCCAGGCGATCGGGCGCACCTCCGCCGGGATGTGCAGCAGGTCGCGCAGGAACGGCTCGCGATAGAACGAGACCCACCCGACGCCGAGCCCCTCGGCGGTCGCCGCGAGCCACAGGTTCTGGATGGCCAGCACCGTCGAGAAGAGTCCGGTGTCGGCCATCGCGTGTCGTCCGAGGACCTGCGGGCCGCCGCGCTCTTGGTTGTGGGTCACCACGACGCCGAGGGAGGACTCGCAGATCCCCTCGATCTTGATCCCGTCGAAGGTCGCCCGGCGCTCCGGCGGCAGGCTTGCGGCGAAGGCGTCGCGCTCGATCGCCACATGCTCGCGGAAGGCTCGTCGCGTTGCCTGGTCGCGCACGACCACGAAGTCCCACGGCTGGCTCATGCCCACACTCGGCGCCCGGTGCGCGGCGTCGAGGATGCGCACGAGCACGTCGTCGGCGACGGGCTCGCCGGTGAACTCCGCGCGCACGTCCCGGCGGCGCGCGATCACGTCGTAGAACGCGGCGCTCATGCGGCGCGCGTGAGGTCGACGAGCACCTCCGCGGTCACCTCGTCGATCGGCACGTGCTCTGCCCGCATGGCCTCGGCGAGCGTTCGGGCCAGGCCCATGCGGAAGCGGCCGCTCTCGCAGTCGACCACCAGTGAGCTGAGCCCGGTGCCGGCGAGCAGCCGCGCCGCCTCGCGGGAGCGGGCCACGGCGTCGACGCCCGCCGTCGCCCGGCCGTCGGTGACGACCACGAGCAGCGGCCGGCGGCGCGGGTCCCGCAGTCGCTCGACCCGCAACGTCTCGGCGGCGGCGGCCAGACCCTCGGCCAGCGGCGTGCGCCCGCCGGCGGGCAGCTCGTCGAGGCGGCGGGCGGCGACGTCGACGGAGTGCGTCGGCGGCAATGTGAGCTCGGCGCCGGTGCCGCGGAAGGTCACCAGGCCGACCTTGTCGCGGCGCTGGTAGGCGTCGAGCAGCAACGAGAGGATCGCGGTCTTCACCTGTTCCATCCGTTTGCGGGCAGCCATCGAACCCGAGGCGTCGACGCAGAAGAGCACCAGGTTGGCCTCCTTGCCCTCGCGCACGGCGACGCGCAGGTCGTCGGAGCGGAAGCGCAACGGGCCACCGATCCGTCCGCGCGCCGCCTGGTGGGGAGCTGCCGCGCGGACGGTCTCGACCAGGTGGATCGTGCCGCCGGCGCCGCGTCCGCGGTCGGGGCGCCGAGCGCCGATGCGACGACCGGAGGTGGTCACCGCGCGGCTGCGTCGTCCGGCCTCCCCGGCGCCCGTGCCCGCCACGGTGAAGAGCCGCGGCCGGTAGGGCGCAGCGGCCCGCGCCGGGGCCTCCCGCGGCACCGGCGCGTCCTGCGAGGTGGCTGTCGGAGCAGCCTCGTCGCAGGACGTCTCGCCGTCAGCGCCCCTGTCAGCGCCGCCCTCAGCGTGGCTGTCGTCATGGCCTCCCTGGCCTCCGTCGCCGTCAGCGCCGTCGCCGTCGCCGCCGCCTTCCGGCGGCGGATCGGGCAGATCGTCGTCGCCGAGCAGCTGGTCGAGCAGCTCCTCGTCGAGCCCGGGCGCGTCGAACGGGTTGCGCCGGCGCCGATGCGGGAGCGCCAGCCGTGCGGCGGCCCGGATGTCGTCGCGGATCACCTCTCGACGGCCGTGCCAGGCGGCGTGGGCCACCGCAGTGCGCGCGGTCACGATGTCTGCACGCATGCCGTCGACATCGAAGGCCGCGCAGATCTCGGCGATCTTCAGCAGGGCGGCGTCGCCGAGCACCACCTGGTCGACCAGCTGCCGGGCGGCGACGATCCGCTCGGTCAGCGCCCGCTCCGCGCCGGCGTACGTCGAAACGAAGGTCTCCGGGTCGCTCTCGAAGGCGATGCGGCGACGGACCACCTCGACCCGCTGGGCGGGGTCACGCGGCGCGGCCACCTCGACGGTGAGTCCGAACCGGTCGAGCAGCTGCGGGCGGAGCTCACCCTCCTCGGGGTTCATGGTGCCGACCAGCACGAAGCGTGCGGCGTGCGAGACCGAGACCCCGTCGCGCTCGACGGTGACCCGACCCATCGCGGCGGCGTCGAGGAGCAGGTCGACCAGATGGTCGTGGAGCAGGTTGACCTCGTCGACGTAGAGGATCCCGCGGTGGGCGCGGGCCAAGAGCCCCGGCTCGTAGTCGGCCACGCCCTCGCTCAGTGCCCGCTCGAGGTGGAGCGAGCCGAGCACCCGGTCCTCCGTGGCGCCGACCGGCAGCTCCACCAGGCGCACCGGGCGGGTCTCGACGGCCGCGCCGTCAGGGAACGGCCCGTCGGGGGAGAGCGGTGAGGGCTCACGCGGATCGCTGGAGAAGCGGTCGCCGGCGATCACCTCGATCGGCGGCAGCACCGAGGCGAGCGCCCGCACGGAGGTCGACTTCGCCGTGCCCTTCTCGCCCCGCACCAGCACTCCGCCGACGGCGGGGGAGACGGTGGTGAGCACCAGCGCGAGGGAGAGGTCGTCGGATCCGACGACGGCAGAAAAGGGAAACTGCAGTGGCATTGGGGGCTCCCGCTCTCATCAGCCATTGGATGGGGCGGCGCGAGGCCGGTCTTCGGACTTCCCAGGTCTACGCCTGGGTCACCGCAGCGGGCCCTGTGCCGGATTCTCACCGGCTTCCCAGATTCTCCTCCTCGGCCGCTCCCCTCGCGGGAGGCGACCTCGAGGCACCTCGTGCCGTGTTGCGTCGCACAGGCTAGCCCGCGCCCGACCGGCGCGCACCACCGGCCTCGACGACGAGCCGACAACGGCTATCCTCGGGCCTCATGCCTGCAGCAGAGCCCTCGATGGTGACGGTCATCGGCATCGGCGCCGACGGGGCGCTGGCGGCAGCTGAGCAGGCGATCGTCGCCGCGGCCGAGGTCGTCATCGGCTCCCCACGACAGCTCGACCTGCTGCCGGTGGTGGCGGGTCAGCGCCGGCAGCCGCTGCCGTCGCCGTTGCGGCCGAATCTTCAAGCCTGCTTGGCGAAGCTCGCCCACCAGCGGGTCGTCGTGCTCGCCTCGGGCGACCCCCTCGTCTCGGGGATCGGCAGCACTGTCGTCGCGTTGCTCGGAGCCGAGCGCGTCGACATCCGGCCGACCGTCTCCAGCATCGCCCTGGCTCGGGCGCGGATGGCTTGGCCGGCTGAGTCCTGCACCGTGCTCACCCTGGTCGGCCGCGACCCGGCGAGCCTGCTGCGGGAGCTGGCGCCCGGACATCGCCTGCTGCTCCTGAGCTCTGATGAGACCACCCCGGTCGAGGTCGCCGGGCTGCTCTGCGCCCACGGGTACGGCGCCTCGCGGCTCACGATCCTCGGTGACCTGGGCACGACGCGGGAGTCGCTCACCAGGCTCACCGCGGCGGAGCTCGACGCCGCGCCGCAGACCGGGCTGCCCCGGCTCAACATCGTGGCCGCGGAGCTTGACGGTCCGCTGGCCGTGGGGTGGAGCGCGGGCCTGCCCGACGAGGCCTTCGAGCACGACGGCCAGCTCACCAAGCGCGACCTCCGCGCCTCGGCCCTGGCTCGGCTCATGCCCGCGCCCGGCCAGCTGCTGTGGGATGTCGGGGCCGGTGCGGGCTCGGTCGGCATCGAATGGCTGCGGGCCCACCCGACCACGCGGGCGCTGGCCATCGAGCGCGACCCCGAGCGCGCCGGGAGGATCGTGCGCAACGCGCAGGCACTCGGCGTACCGCGGCTGGAGGTGGTGACGGGTCGCGCCCCCGACGCGCTGGCCGGGCTGGCCGCCCCCGACGCGATCTTCGTCGGCGGAGGCGCCACGGTGCCGGGAGTGCTGGAGGCGTGCCTGGCGGCGCTGCGCGGCGGCGGCCGTCTGGTCGTTCACGGTGTCACGTTGGAGACCGAGCAGGCGCTGGCGCGCGCCTATGGCGACCACGGTGGCGAGCTGACCCGGATCCACGTCGAGCAGGCCGCGCCGATCGGCGGGTTCACCGGCTGGGCGCCCGCCCGCGCCGTCACCCAGTGGAGTTGGAGGAAGCCATGACGATCCACTTCGTCGGAGCCGGCCCCGGGGCCGCCGACTTGATCACGGTCCGTGCCGCGCGCATGCTGGCGTCGGCCGACGTCGTCGTCTATCCGGGCACCTACCTCGATGCCGAGGTGCTCTCGCACTGTCGCGAGGACGTGGTGCTCGTCGACAGCCAGCGCCTCGACCTCGACCAGATCATGCAGGTGCTGGTCACCTCGCACCAGGTCGGCCACACCGTGGTGCGGTTGACGTCGGGCGACCCGTCGCTCTACTCCGCGGTCGCCGAGCAGGCGCGTCGCCTCGACGAGGCGGGCGTGCCGTGGGACGTCACCCCGGGGGTGCCGGCGTACGCCGCCGCGGCCGCTGCTCTCGGCCGCGAGCTCACCGTGCCCGAGGTGACCCAGTCGGTGGTGCTCACCCGCGCGCAGGCCCGCTCCACCGCGATGCCGGAGACCGAGGCGTTGGCCAACTTCGCCGCCACCCGCGCCACGTTGGCGCTGCACCTGGCGATCACGCGGACCCGCGAGCTGGCCGCCGAGCTCAGCCTGCACTACGGCCCCGACTGCCCGGTCGCGGTCGTGTCGCGGGCCAGCCAGCCCGAGGAGCTCGTGCTGCGCGGCACGCTTGCCCGGATCGCCGACCAGGTCGAGGCCGCCGGCCTCACCCAGGCCGCGGTGATCCTGGTCGGTCCCGCCCTCGACCCCGGCCGGGTGCACCCCGACTTCGCGTGCTCCCACCTCTACGACCCCGCCCGCCCCCGCTGACCCGCCGAGACGCCACAAACTTTGCGTCGAGATGCCAAGAACTTTGCGTCGAGACGCCAAGAACTCGCCGTCGAGACGCCAAGAACTTTGCGTCGAGAGGCCACATCCTCAGCGCACGGCGCGCGATCTCACTCCACGAAGCGCGGCGTCCACACCTGCCCGCCGGCGGTGACCCGGGTCGCTGACGCGCCGACCAGCACCAGGCACTTCATGTCGATCGTGGCCGGGTCGAGCTCGCCCAGAGTGGTGACGGTCAACGACTCCTCGGCACGTCCCACGTCGCGCCCGACCACGACGACGGTGTCGGGCTTGCGGTGCTCGAGGAGCAGGGCCCGCGCCCGTCCGATCTGGTCGGGTCGACTGCGGGAGGCGGGGTTGTAGATCCCCATGACGAGGTCGGCCTCGGCCAGCGCGCGAAGCCGGCGCTCCACGACCGACCACGGCTTGAGTCGATCGGAGAGGCTGAGCACGGCGAAGTCGGCGCCGATCGGCGCGCCCGCCCGCGCCGCCACCGCCTGGATCGCGGAGACGCCGGGGAGCACCCGGACCGGCACCTCGTCGTACGCCGGATCCTCCGCTGCCTCGAAGACCGCAGCCGCCATCCCGAAGACTCCGGCGTCGCCTCCGGAGACCACCGCCACTCGCTCGCCGCCGCGGGCCAAGTCGAGGGCGAGCCGGGCCCGGTCGACCTCGACGGTGTTGCCCGAGGCATGCCGGGTCAGGCCCTCGCGCTGCGGCACGCGGTTCACGTACGGCGCGTAGCCGACCACGTGGTCGACCTCGGCGAGCGCGGCACTCACCTCCGGGGTCACCCAGTGCTCGGGGCCGGGGCCCAGGCCGATGACGAGCAACTCCGCTGGAGCGCGAGAATCTGGCGACTCAACCGCAAGAACTTGGCGCTTCGAAGCCAAGCTCTTGGCATCTCGGCGGCCGGTGGGGTCGGCGGCGACGGAGTCTCCCGGGACCACGATGAGCGAGAAGTAGGGGACCGTCGCGGCGTCGACGTCGACCACCCGCATCCAGCGTTCGGCGGGCATCGACGCGCGTTCGACATACCAGGCGTGCTCGAGCCGGCCGGCCACAGCCAGCGCCTCCCGGACGGCGGGGAACCGGCGGCCGAGCTTCATGATGATGGCGCCGTCGGTGTCGGCCAGGCGGCGGGCGAGCTCGGTC
>Ga0164243_10014932_pt1 | contig 10772 bp, 10 predicted proteins | sample OricompcompostOP_FD_108781 | JGI IMG/M metagenome (GOLD analysis project Ga0164243, IMG submission 108781) | Organic Plus compost microbial communities from Emeryville, California, USA - Original compost - Organic plus compost (OP) | ecosystem: Engineered > Solid waste > Mixed feedstock >...
CCCATGTTGATCGTGATGCGACCAGACGCGACGGCCCAGGACATCGAGCGTGTGAACGACGAGATCCGCCGTCGTGGCTGGCAACCGCACGCGATTCCAGGAGGCACTCGCACCGCCATCGGCATCACCGGCAACCCGGGCGCGGTGGAGCCGGAGCCCTTCCGTGTCCTGCCTGGCGTCGCGGACGCCGTCGCTGTGTCCCAGCCGTTCAAGCTCGTCAGCCGCGAGGTGAAGCCGGACGACACCCAGCTGCGCGTGGGCGACCTCACGCTCGGCGGCGCGGCCTTCCACGTCATCGCGGGCCCGTGCTCCGTGGAGTCACGCGAGCAGATCCTCTCCACCGCCCACGCGGTGAAGAAGTCCGGCGCCACCATGCTGCGGGGTGGCGCGTTCAAGCCGCGCACCAGCCCCTACGAGTTCCAGGGCCTCAAGGGCGACGGGCTGGCGCTGCTGGCCGAGGCGCGCAAGGAGACGGGCCTGCTCGTCACCACCGAGGTGAAGGACACGGCCACGCTGGACGCGGTGGCCGAGGCCACGGACATCCTCCAGATTGGCGCGCGCAACATGCAGAACTTCAGCCTGCTGGAGGCCGTGGGCGAGCGCCGCAAGCCCGTGCTCCTCAAGCGCGGCATGAGCGCCACCATCAAGGAGCTGCTGATGGCGGCCGAGTACATCGTCGCCCGCGGCAACACCCAGGTCATCCTCTGCGAGCGCGGCATCCGCACCTTCGAGACGATGACGCGCAACACGCTGGACCTGAACGCGGTGCCCATGCTCAAGCAGCTGTCGCACCTGCCCGTCTTCGTGGACCCGTCGCACGGCATCGGCGTGCGCAAGGCGGTGCCGGCGATGATGCGGGCGGCCGTGGCGGTGGGGGCGGACGGCATCATCGTCGAGGTGCACCCGGATCCGCCGCGCGCCAGGTCGGATGGCGCCCAGTCGTTGGACTTCCCTGAGTTCGACAAGGCCATGAACGAGGTGCGCGCGATTGCGCAGGCCATGGGCCGCGAAGTCGTGCGGCTGGGATAGGCGATGACACTCAAGGAAGCGCTGGGCAAGGTGGTGGGCCGGCGCGACCTCACCCGCGAGGAGATGGCCCGGGTCATGGGCCTGATGCTCGCGGGAGAGGCGTCGCCTGCCCAGGTGGGCGCGCTCGCGACCGCGCTCAAGATGAAGGGTGAGACGGAGGACGAGCTCCTGGGGGCGGCGGAGGCCATGCGGGCCTGCGCCACGAAGCTGACGCCCCGGGCCGAGGTGGTGCTCGACACGTGCGGCACGGGCGGTGACGGCGCGCACACCTTCAACATCTCCACCGCGGTGGCCTTCGTGGCCGCCGGGGCGGGGGTGACGGTGGCCAAGCACGGCAACCGCGCCGTCTCCAGCCGGTGTGGCAGCGCGGACGTGCTGGCCGCGCTGGGCGTGTCCATGGAGCGCCCGCACGAGCGCGTGGCGCTGGACATCGACGAGCACGGCGTGGGCTTCCTCTTCGCGCCCTCGCACCACGGGGCCCTGCGCCACGTGGCGCAGGCGCGGCGGGACATGGGCTTCCACAGCGTGTTCAACCTGCTGGGGCCGCTGACCAACCCCGCGGGCGCGCGCTACCAATTGCTGGGCACGTTCGACGGCAGGCGCGTGGAGCAGACGGCGCGCGTGCTGGGGCGGCTGGGCAGCCGCCGCGCCTGGGTCGTGCACGGCCACGACGGCCTGGACGAAATCTCGCCCTGCGCGCCCACGGAGGTCGCGGAGCTGCGCGAGGACGGCACGGTGCGCGTCTTCACCGTGCGGCCCGAGGACGCGGGGCTGGAGGTCGTGCCGCGCGAGTCCATCGCCGGCGGCGACGCGGACGAGAACGCGAGGCGGCTGCGCTCGCTGCTGGACGGCGAGCGCTCCGGCCTGCGCACGGCGGTGCTGCTCAACGCGGCGGCGGCGCTGGTGGTGGTGGGCCAGGTCGAGGACCTGCGCGAGGGCGTGCGCCGGGCGGAGGCCGCCATCGACTCGGGGGCCGCCTCGCGCAAGCTCGCCGCGCTCATCCACGGGGCCGCGTCGTGAGTGGCTCCGGGACGGGAAGCACCGGGTCCTCGGCCACGCCGGGGACGCTGGACCTCATCATGGCGCGCAAGCGCCGCGAGCTGGCGGAGCGTCCCCCCATGGCGCCCCGTCCGCGACCGGAGCCGCGGGACTTCGCGGGCGCGCTGTCGCGGCGCGCGCCGGGGCGGCCGGTGAGCGTCATCGCGGAGGTGAAGCGCAAGAGCCCGTCGGGGGGCGCGTTCCCGCACCCGGACGTGGTGGCGGTGGCCCGGGCCTACGAGGCCGCGGGGGCCAGCGCCATCAGCGTGCTGACGGACGGCCCCGACTTCGGCGGGCACCTGGACGACCTGGTCGCGGTGCGCGCGGCGGTGTCGCTGCCGGTGCTGCGCAAGGACTTCCTCGTCGCCGCGCGCGAGGTGGAGGAGAGCGCGCTGTGGGGCGCGGACGCGGTGCTGCTCATCGCGGACGCGCTGGAGGATGGTGAGCTGCGGGAGATGCTCGCCGCGGCGCGGGAGGCGCGGGTCGCCGCGCTGGTGGAGGCCCACACGGAGGCGCACGCGGAGCGGGCCCTGGCGGCGGGCGCGGAGCTGGTGGGCATCAACAACCGCGACCTCTCCACGCTGAAGACGGACGTGGCCACGGCGCTGCGGGTGATGCCCCGGCTGCGGAGCCGCGCCCGCGCGCTGGTGGCGGAGAGCGGGCTCAAGACGGTGGCGGAGCTGGTGGCGGCGCGCGACGCGGGCGCCGACGCGGTGCTCGTCGGCGAGTCGCTCTTGCGCGCCGCCGAGCCGGGCCGCGCGCTGCGGCGCCTGCTGGGCGAGGAGGACGGTGCGCCGTGAGCGTCAAGGTGAAGGTGTGCGGCGTCACGCGCCTGGAGGACGCGCGGGCGGCGTGGGAGGCCGGGGTGGACGCGCTCGGGCTCAACTTCTATCCGCGCTCGCCCCGCTGCGTGGACGTGGCCACGGCGGCGGCGCTCGCGCGCACCCGCCCCCCGCTGGGCGCGGTGGTGGGCGTGTTCGTCAACGCCGCGCCGGACGACATCCGCGCGAGGGTGCGTGAGTGCGGCCTCACGCTGGTGCAGCTGCATGGGGACGAGCCACCGGAGTCCTGCTCGGGCTACGGCGTGCCCGTCATCAAGGCGCTGCGCGTGCAGGGGCCGGCGGACGTGGAGCGGGCGCGCGCCTACGTGGGCGTGGGTGACGTGGCCGGGCTGTTGTTGGACGGCGCGGCGCCTGGCTACGGCGGCGGTGGCGTGGGCTTCGACTGGTCGCTGGTGGCCAGGCTGGCGGGTGAAGGGGTGCCCGTGCTGGTGGCCGGCGGGCTGAAGCCCTCCAACGTCGCGGAGGCGGTGCGCGCGACGCGGCCCTACGGTGTGGACGTGGCCAGCGGGGTGGAGTCCGCCCCCGGCATCAAGGACCTGGACGCGGTGCGCGCCTTCGTGCGGGCCGCCCGGTCCCTCGACTTCAGGGAGTGACAGGGATGAGTACGCAGACCGCCACCGGCCGCTTCGGGCGCTTCGGTGGCCGCTTTGTGCCGGAGACGTTGGTCCCGGCGCTGCTGGAGCTGGAAGAGGCCTATTCGGCCGCGCGAGCGGACCCGACCTTCGACGCGGAGGTGGCGCGGGTGCTGCGCGAGTTCGTGGGACGGCCCACGACGCTGACGCCCGCGCGCCGGCTCACCGAGGCGTGGGGGGGCGCGCAGGTGTGGCTCAAGCGCGAGGACCTGGCGCACACGGGCGCGCACAAGATCAACAACACCGTGGGGCAGGTGCTGCTCGCGAAGCGCATGGGCAAGCAGCGCATCATCGCGGAGACGGGCGCGGGCCAGCACGGCGTGGCCACGGCGACGGCGTGCGCGCTGTTCGGCCTGCCCTGCGAGGTGTTCATGGGCGCGCTGGACGTGGAGCGGCAGGCGCTCAACGTCTTCCGCATGCGCGCGCTGGGCGCGGTGGTGCGGCCGGTGGAGTCGGGCTCGCGGACGTTGAAGGACGCGATGAACGAGGCCATGCGCTCGTGGGTGTCGCAGGTGTCGGACACGCACTACGTCATCGGCAGCGCGGCGGGGCCGCACCCCTACCCCACGGTGGTCCGTGACTTCCAGTCCATCATCGGCAAGGAGCTGCGCGCGCAGGCGATGGCGGCCTTCGGGAAGCTGCCGGACGCGATTGTCGCGTGCGTGGGCGGTGGCTCGAACGCGATTGGCGTGTTGCATCCGTTCATCGGGGACGTGGGCGTGCGGCTCATCGGCGTGGAGGCGGGGGGCCATGGCCTGGACTCCGGGCAGCATGGCGCGTCGCTGACGCTGGGGACGGAGGGCGTGTTGCACGGCTCGCGCTCGCTGGTGCTCCAGGACGCGGACGGGCAGATTCAAGAGGCGCACAGCATCTCCGCCGGCCTGGACTATCCGGGCGTGGGGCCAGAGCTGGCGCATCTGGCGAAGACGGGGCGCATGGAGGTGCGCACGGCGACGGATGACGAGGCGCTCGCGGCCTTCTACGAAGTGGCGCGGCTGGAGGGCATCCTCCCGGCGCTGGAGACGTCGCACGCGTTCGCGCGCGGGCGGGAGCTGGCGCGGGAGCTGGGCGCGGGCAAGCACCTGGTCATCAACTGCTCGGGGCGTGGAGACAAGGACGTGGCCACGATTTCGGCGCGAGGGGTTCCGCCGGCGGTGGGGGTGAAGGCGTGAGCGGCGAAATCGCGAAGGCGTTCGCGCGGGCGAAGGCTCGCGGCGAGGGCGCGCTGGTGGCCTACGCCATGGCGGGGGACCCGGACCTGCCGCGGTCGGTGGACGTGTTCACCGCGCTGGTCGAGGGGGGCGCGGACGTGGTCGAGGTGGGTGTGGCGTTCAGCGACCCCATCGCGGATGGGCCCGTCATCCAGGGCGCGGCGGAGCGGGCGCTGAAGGAGGGCTCCACGCTGAAGCGCGTGCTGGACGAAGTGGTGCCCGAGGTGCGCCGCAGGTGCCCGGAGACGCCGCTGGTCATCATGACGTACGTCAACGTCATCATGGCGTTCGGGGAGGAGCGCTTCGCGAAGCTGGCGCGGGAGCGCGGCGTGGCGGGCGCCATCCTCCCGGACCTGCCTCCGGAGGAGAGCGCGGACCTGCGCGCCACCTTCGACGCGGCGGGCGTGGACCTCGTGCCGTTGTGCGCGCCGACCACGCCGCGAGCGCGCGCGGAGGCCATCGCCCGTGATGCACGGGGCTTCGTCTACTGCGTGTCCGTGGCGGGCGTGACGGGCATGCGCGCGGAGCTACCGCCGGACCTGTCGCGGCGACTGGACCTCGTGCGAGCGGCGGCGCCCGTGCCCGTGGTCGCCGGCTTCGGCATCTCCACCGCGGAGCAAGCGCGCACGCTGTCGGCGCACGCGGACGGTGTCGTGGTGGGCAGCGCGCTCGTCCGCGCGGCGCATGCCGAGGGACCGGCCGCCGCCCGCGCGCTCTGCGCGGAGCTCAAGCGCGGCCTGAAGCGCTGAGCCGCGCACTCCACGACCGGCGCGTGCGGCCGACTCACGCGCCGGTCCCCCGCCCATGGGGCGTGGCATGCTCGCAGCATGCGGACCGCCGCGAGGCGCGCTCCACCGGCCCACGACACTGGCTCCCGAGGCGCAGCTGACGCGCGGCAGGCGGGCGGCTCCCGAGGCACGGGGCCCGCCGTCCGAGTCCACACGCCCCCCGAGGCTCGCTTGCTCGCGGCAGGCGGGCGCCCCGTGGTTCGATAGAGCAGCCTGCTCGGATGGAACGGGGCGACGACCCGCGTCCCCGCGGAGGGCTGTCTCAACCCATCCAACGGCAGCCACTCCGGGAGTCGCTCGCCGAGCACACGCTCGCTCCAGGCGCGGAGCACCGGCAGGTAGACGAACAGCGAGTCTGGCGCGCTGACCATCTCGCCGCTCGGCAACGCGCGATGGCAGAACAACAGCGTCAACCCCAACGCCGCCCCACGGGAACCCAGCAGCCGCGCCGGGGTGACGGAGGAGTACGCGCCAGCCGCCTCCCGGGGCTGGGAGGACGAGGCGGCCCAGGGTGGCGACGACAGGCGGGTCATGGAGTCCGGGGGCCGCCTCGACGCGAGGAACCACACCAGGCAGCGGCCTTCCGCGAGCATGAGCGAGCCCCAGACTCCCCCGAGCGCCAATCCTCCGGCCGTCCTCACGGAGCTCCCGCGCGCGTCTTCTCCCAGATGGGTCGGTAGTCGTACGTCGGGTAGAACTCCGTGCGGAACGCGCCCCAGGCGCCCTTCTCGAACGCGAGGTTCACGTCGCGCAGCTTCTCGGGAGGCAGGCGCACGGTGACCACCTGCCCCACGCCCATCATCACGTACCAGGACACCACCTCCACGCCCGGGGGCGGGAAGCTCTTGCGGAAGCCCGTGCGGTCCAGGTGGGCGTTGATCTCCTCCAGCGTCTTGCCCTGGTCATGTCGCATGAAGATGGTCAGCAGCATCGTGCCCTCCGCGCTGGCGGGCTTCTCCCCGGGAGGCCGCGCGTGCCCGGGCAGGGTCAGGGTGAGCGCGAACGTCACGGCGAGCGCGATGGAGACGGGGAAAGGCGAGCGGACCTGGCGCATGGAGGATGGGCTCCTGGGTGGACGTGGGGCGGCCCCACGGTGCGGCGCTCGCCGCACGGGCCCGAGTGTCGCGCATCGGTGAGCCGGGGCGTGACCTGTCACGCAGGAGGAAGACGGACTGTCGACTCACCATCGCACCGCGCCGGGGTCAGGCGCCGTCGCGCGATGGGTGGCACACTCCCCGGCGATGAAAGCGCGTGGACCGCATGTGGTGCTCGTCCGGCACGGCGAGACGGCGTGGAGCCGCGGTGGCCAGCACACCGGCCGCACGGACATCCCGTTGCTGGAGGATGGACGTGAGATGGCGGCGCTGCTCGGCGAGCCGCTCCACGCCTGGAGGTTCGCCCAGGTCTGGACCAGCCCGCTCAGCCGCGCGGCGGAGACCTGCGCGCTGGCGGGCTATGGGGATGTCGCCATCCGCCGGGACGACCTGATGGAGTGGGACTACGGCGACCACGAGGGGCGCACCAGCGCGGAGATTCGCGCGGAGCAACCGGACTGGACCATCTGGCGGAGCGGCGCCCCGCACGGAGAGACGGCGGACCAGATTGGCGCGCGCGCCGACCGCGTCATCGCGGACGCGCGCGCCGTGGGAGGCGACGTCCTCGTCTTCTCGCACGGCCACTTCCTGCGCGTGCTCGCGGCGCGCTGGCTGGGCCTCGCCCCCGCGGAGGGACGACTGTTCCTGCTGAGCACCGGCTCCATCAGCGCGCTCGGCCACGAAGGCGAGGCGGCACAGCCGGTCCTCGCCTGCTGGAACGACACCACGCACCTGCGGGGTGTCTCCAGCCGGAGCCTGTGAGCGGGTGCCACGGGACGACCCGCGGCCCCCGCGAGCACGTCAGAGGCGCCCCTCGAGGAAGTTCTTCACCAGCGTGGGCCCCTCCGGCGTCAGCACGCTCTCCGGATGGAACTGGAAGCCCACCACCGGCCGCGTGCGGTGCCGCAGCGCCATGATGAGGCCGTCCTGGCTCCAGGCGGTGGCCTCCAGCTCGGACGGCAGCGAGGACGCCTCCACCACCAGCGAGTGGTAGCGCGCGGCCTGGAAGCCCTGGCTCGCGCCGGTGAACACACCGGTGCCGCCGTGCTGGATGCGCGCCGCCTTGCCGTGCACCGGCTCGGGCGCGCGAATCACGTTCCCCCCGAAGGCCGCGCCGATGGACTGGTGCCCCAGACACACGCCGAGCACCGGCACGCGGGCCTGGGCGATGGCCGCCACGCTGACGCCCGCCTCGTGGGGTGTGCAGGGCCCCGGGGAGATCACCAGGTGCGACGCCCCCTGCGCGGCGACGCCGGCCACGTCCAGCGCGTCGTTGCGGACGACCTTCACCTCGGCGCCCAGCGTGTAGAGGAGCTGGACGAGGTTGAAGGTGAACGAGTCGTAGTTGTCGATGACGAGAATCACCGGCCACCTCCCTCGCGCGCCAGCCGCAGCGCGGCGGCCATGGCGCCCGCCTTGGCCTCCGTCTCGTCCGCCTCCTTCGAGGGCACGGAGTCCGCGACGAGCCCCGCGCCCGCGGTCCACATCGTCCGGTCCCCATCCACGAAGAAGGTCCTCAGGGCGATGGCCACGTCCAGCGTGCCGCAGAAGGACAGGTAGCCCACCGCGCCCGAGTACGGCCCGCGCCGCTGCACCTCCAGCTCGTCGATGATCTGCATCGCGCGAATCTTCGGCGCGCCGGACACGGTGCCCGCCGGGAACGTGCTCGCCAGCGCGTCCAGCGCGTCGAAGCGCGCGTCCAGCTTCCCGCGCACCTGGGACACCAGGTGCATCACGTGGCTGTAGCGCTCGATGACCATCAGGTCCTCGACGCGCACCGAGCCCGGGGCGGCCACGCGGCCCACGTCGTTGCGGCCCAGGTCCACCAGCATGATGTGCTCGGCGCGCTCCTTCTCGTCCGCGAGCAGCTCCTTCTCCAGCGCCAGGTCCTGCGCCTCGGACGCGCCACGCCGCCGCGTCCCCGCGATGGGGCGCACCACGACGTCACCGTCGCGCACCTGCACCAGCAGCTCCGGCGAGGCCCCCACCAGCGCGCGCGCCTCGCCCAGCTCCACCAGGAACAGGTAGGGCGAGGGGTTCACCCGCCGCAGCGCGCGGTAGAGCGACAACGGCGGCGGCGCCCCGCGAGACTCGAAGCGCCGGGCCAGCACCACCTGGAAGATGTCACCCGCGCGGATGTACTCCTGCGCGCGCGCCACCGCCGCCTCGTAGCCGGCGCGGTCCCAGCAGGCCACCGGCGCCCCGTCGCCCTTCATCCGCGGCGCGGGCGCGTAGGCCTCCGGCGGCAGCGGCTGCTGGAGCCGGTCGGCCATCGCCTGGGCGCGCGCCTCCGCGTCCTTCAGCGCCGCCGCCACGCTGACGTGCAGGGAGGGCCGGGCGATGGCGGTGACCTTCAGCGTCCCCGTGCGCGAGTCGTGGGTGACGAAGTCCTCGCACACCAGCCATTCCGAGTCCGGGAAGGACAGGTCGCGCGGGTGGCGGTCCGGGACGGTGGGCTCCATCCACGAGACGCAGTTGTAGCCCATGTACCCCACCAGGCCGCCCAGGAAGGGCGCCTCGCCGGGGAGCCGGGCCACGGCCAGCTCGCGCCACAGCCCGCGGAGCACGTCCAGCGGGGGGCCCTCGCGTCGCTCCTCGCGCGAGCCACGCCACACCGTGGCGCCCCGCGCGTCCAGCCGCACGCGACCCGCCGCGTGCGCGCCCACGTGGCTGTAGCGCCCGAAGCGCTCGCCGCCGTGGCACGACTCGAGGATGAAGCCGCGCGAGCCCCCGCCCAGCTTCAGGTACGCCGACAGCGGGGTGTCGAGGTCCGCCGGCAGCTCCACCGACACCGGCACCGACTCGCCCTGCTCCGCCCGCTGGCGGTACGCCGCCTTCCGCTCCTGTGCATCCATCGTCATCACCGCTCTCCCACTACCGCATCGTCTCCGACCCCGCGACGCCCGAGGGGACCTGCTCCATGTACACCCCCTCCGAGAGGACGAAGGGCGTGCGCGTCGTCACCTTGTCCTTCACCCCGCCCTTCTCGTCGTCCTCGTAGGTCGTCTGCGCCACCGTGAGCCCCTTCGTCTTCGGCTGGAAGGAGACCTTGAAGTCCGAATGGCTGGGCGGGTCGGACAGGCCCGCCAGCTCCAGGGCGAGCTGGGCCTTGCCGAGCACGCCCTTCTTCTTCCCCGGCACCGTGTAGCTCACGAACGTGGTGCGGTATTCGCCGCAGGCCTCCGGGCTCGAATCGACCTGCACCAACGCGATGCCCGCCGTCTTCGCGGAGACGAGCTGCGCCCGCGCGGGGCCGCCCTCCACGGAGAGGTACCCGCCTCCGGCGGGCGTGAGGTCCACGCTGGAGACCCGGCGCGGCGGCTTCACGCGGGGCTCCATCACCCGGACGCGAATCTTGAAGTCGCCGCTCATCACGACCGTGGCGACCTCCAGCTCCCCGTCGCCGTCGAGGTCGCTCTCGAAGCGGTAGGGCGTCAGCGTGTTGCCGAAGAGCCAGCCCACCTGGCGCTGGTCGTCCCCCGCCGCGGCGGTGCCCTTCGTGTCCACGTACTCCACCGAGTACCAGTGGTTGACGTACTCCCCCACCTTCACCCGCTCCGCGCGCCGCTCGAGCACCCGCACGGCCGCGCCCAGGGGCAGCGTGGTGACGACGGCCGCGTCCGCCGAGGGCGTCTGTCGCAGGTTCGCCTCGTCCACGCCCACGTAGAGGTCCGCCCTGGCGGAGGGCTCCCACTCGGTCAGCTCGTAGGACTCCAGCGTCCGCTGGGCCGCGTCCACGGGCGCGGAATACTGGAGGTGGAGCGGCGGCGACTGGGTGAGCACGAGTGACATCAGCAGCACGGGCGTCATGGAGCCATCCGGGCAGGAGGTGCCGGAGACTTAATCCCGCTCCCTCCTCAGCGTCCAAGGGGGCTCGATATTCCCTCGGTGGTGCTTTTCGGAATGGCGGTCATGTTCGCGTGGCCATGGACCAGCCCAGGGGGCTCGCGTCCGCGACCCGCGCCGGGCCCCGGGTGGTCCCCCCTGGAAACCCTCGTTACCTCTAGGGAATCGTGACCACGCGCACGCCCTCCCAGGTCTCCAGGCCGCTCGTCTCCGTGACGCCGCGGGGACTCTTCTGCGAGGCCGGCGACTTCCACATCGACCCCTGGCATCCCGTCCCACGCGCCGTCATCAC
>Ga0164243_10014933_pt1 | contig 10771 bp, 9 predicted proteins | sample OricompcompostOP_FD_108781 | JGI IMG/M metagenome (GOLD analysis project Ga0164243, IMG submission 108781) | Organic Plus compost microbial communities from Emeryville, California, USA - Original compost - Organic plus compost (OP) | ecosystem: Engineered > Solid waste > Mixed feedstock >...
CTCGAGCGGCAGCGCGTTCGCGCCGCTGTTGGAGAGGTAGGCGACCGCGGCGGTCCGCTCGCCGATCGCCGCCTCCAGCTCGTACGGGAAGGTGAGGTCGTGGAAGCCGATCTCGACCAGCCGTGCGCCGGCGGCGCGCAGCGCGTGGTCGTAGGCGATCCGCTGGCCGCGGTGGATGACGATCTCCTCCCGCGCGCCGGAGGCGTCGGGGAGGCGGTTCATCAGCGCCGGGTCGTCGCCGGCGATGCAGGCGGCCGCGGCGAGCGTCAGCCCGCCGGCGGCGCCGTTGGTGACGTAGCCGGCCTCGGCGCCGGTCAGCGCGGCGATCTCGGCGCCGACGGCGGCCTGCAGCTCGTGCATCCGCACGAACGCGCCGGCCGCCTCCGCCATCGCGTCGAGCACGTGCGGGCCGGGCGTCGAGGAGCCCAGCCGCGTCGCCGGGCCGACCGCGTTGACGACCGGCCGCAGCCCGAGGCTGTCGAGCAGTCCGCTCACGCGGCGGCCTCGGTCGCGGGCGCGGCGCCCGCCGCCTGCCCGCCGCGCGCGGCGGCGGCGCCGCCGTCCGGTCCCGGCGCGATCGTCACGCCGGCCTGCGCCGCCAGCGCCTCGACGCGCGACAGGTCCCACGCGAACGCCTTCGCCGGGTTCTCCACCGTCATCGTGCGGATGTCCTCCTCGCTGACGCCGCGCTCGCGCAGCATCGGCAGGAAGGTGACGATCACGTTGTCGTAGCCGCAGCCGCCGTAGAACGACAGCTGCCCCAGCTCGCAGATGTCGTTGGAGAGCATCACCTGGCCGGCGAGCCCTTCCGCGCACAGCCCCGCGACGTTGTCGGCGCGGACCGACAGCGGCGCGTAGCCGCCGATGAAGGCGAGGTTGTCGACGTCGAGCCAGGCGCCGGTCTCGGCGATCGGCAGCCAGTGGCGGATGCCGGGCCGGTCGCCGAGGTGGGAGACGACGACTCTGTCGGCCGGCACGCCCTCCTCGCCGAGCAGCGCGATCTGCTCCAGCGCCAGCTCGCCCCAGTGGGTCGTGTGCGTCATCACCGGGATGCCGGTGCGCACGTGGGCGCGCGCGGCGGCGCGGAAGACGCGCTCCTGCGCGGGGGTGACGTGGAACCGCTCGGTGCCGATCTCGCCGATGAAGCCGGGCCGCACGCCCGTCCCCTCGGCGCCGTGCACGATCTCCGCGACGAGCCGGTCGGCGAGCTGGCCGGGCAGCTCCTCCAGCACGTAGTCGGGGTAGACGCGCTCGCGGTACCAGCCGGCGCCCATCACGACGTTGACGCCGGAGCGCTCGCTGATCCGCTTCAGCGCGGCGGGGTCGCGTCTGAGCCCGACGTTGGTCGGGTCGCAGATCGTGCCGCCGCCGGCCTCGCGGTAGCGGACGGCCTCGGCGACCGCCAGCTCCTCGTCGTCGAGGATCGCGTCGTACAGCTCGCGGATCCCCCACCCGTCGACGAGCAGGTGGTCGTGGCTGAGCGTGACGCCCATCTGCTCGGGCGCGATCGGCCCGAGCACGGTCATCACGCGCTCGTTCGTGGTCATCGGACGCTCCCGCGGGCGAGCCCGCTGACGATGTAGCGCTGGAACAGGACGGCGATCAGGACCGGTGGCAGGAGGCTGAAGATCGACGCCGCCGCCAGCGTGGTCCAGGAGAACTGCTGGAGGTTCTGCAGGCCGGCGACGACCGGCGGAGCGGTCAGCTCGTTGGTCAGCACGAGCGCGTAGAAGAACTCGCTCCACGCCTCCAGGAAGACCAGCAGCCCCGCGGCGATCAGCCCCGGCCGGGCGAGCGGCAGGACGATCGAGACCAGGCACTTCAGCCGTGTCGCCCCGTCGAGCATCGCCGCCTCCTCCAGCTCCTTCGGGACGCTGTCGAAGTAACTCTTCAACAGCCAGATCGCCAATGGGAGCGTGAAGACGAGGTAGCTGACGATCAGCGCCGGCGCCGTGTTCAGCAGCTCCGTCTTGCGGAAGAAGACGAAGAACGGCGAGACGATCGCGATCGCCGGCACGACCCGCGACGCGAGCAGCCCGAGATAGGCGAGCTTCGCCCCGCGGAACGGGTAGCGCGAGAAGGCGTAGGCCGCCGCGCCGCCGACGACGAGGTTGACGAAGACGACGACCAGCCCGACGATCACGCTGCGCCCCATCGCCGGCATCAGCCGCTCGACCGCGTTGGTCGAGGAGGCGACGACGCCTCTGGCGGCGTCGTCGGCGAACGGGGTCGAGTCGCCGCGCAGGATCGCCGAGTAGTTGGCGAAGGTCGGTCTCTCCGGCACCCAGTGGAACGGCACTCTGCCGACCTCGCTGGGCGTCATGAAGCTGCTCGTCACCGTGAAGTACAGCGGGAACAGGATCCAGATCGCGAACAGGATCACCGCGAGGTAGATCAGCACCGAGCGCAGCGTCCGCCGTCTCGGCTTGCGGCCTCTCCCGGCGCGGCGCTCGGCGCGCGGCGCGGAGATCGTGGTGGCGCTCAAGAGACTCCCTCCGTCACGTCGCCGGAGCGGTACAGCAGCTTCACGAACAGCAGCCCGATCAGCAGCGCGACGACGCCGAGCACGACCGCGACGGCCGAGCCCATCCCGACGTTCGTGTACACGAACAGCTGCTGGTACAGGAAGATCGACAGCACCTGCGTCGCGTCACCCGGGCCGCCCTGCGTCAGCGCCCAGATCACGTCGAACTGCATGAAGCCGAAGATCACGTTGATGACGATCACGACGACGATCACCGGCTTCAGCCACGGCAGCGTGATCAGCCGGAAGCGCTGCCAGGCGGTCGCGCCGTCGACCTTCGCCGCCTCGGGCAGCTCGTGCGGGATCGTCTGCAGGCCGGCGAGGAACAGCAGCGCCGCGAACGACGCCTGCCGCCACGCGGCCGCCAGCACGCTGATGATCAGCGCGCCGGTGTCGCTCGACAGCCACGACTTGTACTCGTCGATGACGCCGAGCTGGTAGAGCGCGCCGTTGAGCGCGCCGACGTCGCCGTCGGCGAACCACTTCCAGATGATGCCGGCGATCACCCACGGGCAGGCCCACGGGACGATCAGCAGCGTGCGGGCGAGGAAGCGGCCGCGGAACCGCTCGTTCAGCAGCAGCGCGAACGCCAGCCCGAGCGCCGTCGAGACGACGAGGAAGGCGATCGCGTAGACGGCCGTCAGCCACAGCGAGTGGATGAAGTCCGGGTTTCTGAACAGCAGCTCGAAGTTTCTGAAGCCGACCCATCTGGTGTCGCCGTTGAGCGCGACTCTCTGGAGCGAGTAGACGAGCGTCTGGATCGCCGGCCAGGCGATCAGGCCGAGCACCACCACCAACGCCGGCAGCGCGAGGTAGAGGCCGAAGCGCCGGTCGGCGGCGGCACGGCGCGAGCGCTTGCGCGCCCGCGACCGCGCCGGCCGGGTCGGAGAGGCCTGGGGGTGGCGGCCGGGCGCCGCCGCGGTGTCAGCCTGCGGCGGCAAAGTTCTTCGCGTCGTCGGCGAGCGACGAGATCGTGTCCTTCACGCTCGCCTGGCCGAGCAGCATCGCCTGGATGCGGTCGCCGACCTTCGTCTGGAACGACGAGTACCACGGCAGCACGCGGGCGGGGACGACCTGCGAGGCCTCGAACGCTCTCTCGAGCGAGCCGAGGTCGTAGTAGGCGGGGAACGCTCTCCTGAACTGGGGGTCCTTGAAGAGGCCCGGGTAGGGGCCCAGCAGCGCCGCCGACTCGGCCCAGGAGACGAACGTGCCGTAGCGGCCGTCCTTGTCCTTCCAGCCGTAGAACTTGAGCAGCTCCCACGCGCTGTCGGCGCGGCCGCCCTCAGCGCTGGCGCCGAGCTGGACGACCTCGCCGATCTGCAGCGACTGGCCGTTGGCGCCCGGTATGCGGTAGTCGAGCGTGACGTCTCTCGACGCCGGGCCTCTCGCGTTGCGGATCTCCTTGAGGAAGTAGTGGTGCAGGGTGAAGTAGGAGGAGGTCCCCTGCGCCATCGCCGCGACGTGCTTGCCCGGGTCGTCGGTCAGGATCGATCTCGCGGTGAGGCCGTCCTGGTACATCGAGGTCCACCAGTCGAGGACGCCCTCGGTCTTGGCGTCGTCCTGGAAGGTCGGGTTGCCGTCGTCGTCGAACGGGACGATCCCCTCGGCGACGAGGTAGAGGATGAAGTACTCCTCCGAGAACTGCTTGGTCCAGTAGGCGGCGTACGGGGCGCGGACGCCGTCGGCCTTCAGCTTCTCGCACTGGTCGTACAGCTCGCTGTAGGACTGCGCCGGGCCGCTGAAGCCGCTTCTTCTCAGCTGCGCGGCGTTGTACATCGGCAGGTGGACGGCCGAGAAGTACGGCACCGAGACGATCCGCCCGTCGGGCAGCTTGTGCCGCGCGGCGGAGGTCTCGAACATGTCGGCGAGCATCTCCTCGACGCCCGGCAGGTCGTTCAGCTCCTTCGCCCAGCCGGCGTCGACGAACTTCGTCGAGTTGTACGCGAAGTTGTAGTAGGCGTCGATCTCCTGCCCGCCCTGGAGGCGCGTCTGGATCGCCGGGCCGTAGCCGATGTTGGGGATCAGCGTCAGGTCGACCTTGTTGCCGTACTGCTTGGTGAAGGCGGCGAGGTTCGCTCTGATCTGGTCCGGATAGGCCTCCCAGGCGGTCATCGCCAGCGCGCCCGTGTAGGCCTCGCCGGAGCCGCCCGAGCCGCCGCTGGTGCCGGTCGAGCCCTCGTCGTCGCTGCTGCCGCAAGCGGCCAGCAGGCCCATCGCCGGAAGCGCGACGCCGGCCGCCATCGCCCCGCGCAGCAACGTCGCGCGCGAGACCTTCAAGCCGTCCGCGTCGCCGTCGCGCTCACGCGCCACGGCGTCCCGATCCTCGTGCATCCCTCATCCCTTTCCTTGGTCCACAGCGCGTTCCCGGGGCCCGGAATCAATTCACATTTGTGAATCAGAATTCCTGTATGCGTATTGTTACGGTGACGTGTGACCGCCGTCAAGGGTTTCGGGCAAATTTGTTCTCAATACGGAATCGGCGTACTCATACTTGAATCAGCCGCCGGAGTCGAGATAGGGTCGCCGCCATGCACCACGCGCTGACCGCCTGCCCGGTCGCCGTCCACGAAGTGCCGACCTCGAAGTGCTTCTTCGGCCGCGACGACGACCGCGTCATCGACCTCACCTTCTACGTCTGGATCGTCCGCTCCGAGGACGGGAGGGTCGGGCTGGTCGACAGCGGCTTGCCGCCCGACGCCGACGACCTCGCGGCGCTGCGCACGACCGGCGTCTACCGCGACGTCGTCCCGCTCGCCGACGCGCTCGCCGACGCCGGGGTCGCGCCCGAGCAGGTCGACTGGTGCTGCGTCACCCAGCCGGTCACCTACCACTCCGGCGGCCTGGTGCCCGAGCTGCTGCCGCGCGCGCAGGTGTGGCTGTCGAAGGCCGGCATGACCGAGCTGCTGTGCGACCCGCCCGGCCACCCGCCGACCGAGTTCTTCTTCACCGCCCGCTCGTGGGCCTACCTGCGCGACCTCGCGGTCGAGGGGCGCCTGCACGTCGTCGACGCGCCGACCGAGGTCGTCCCCGGCGTCGTCTTCGAGACGACCGGCGGCCACCACCCCGGCTCGGCGGGCGTGAGAGTCCAGACCCGCGACGAGGGCCTCGTCGGCATCCTCGAGACCGCCTTCCTGCAGGAGAACGTCGACGCCGAGCTGCCGATCGGCATCGCCGAGCACGTCGCCGAGTGCCGCCGCGCGATCAGAGCGTGGAAGCGGGCCTGCGACGTCGTGCTCGCCGACCATGAGCCGTCGCTGGCGACGCGGTACGGCCGCGGCCGCCCGTGATCGCCGCCGGCGAGCTGGCGCAGCGGCTGGCCGCCTTCCCGCGCGCCGGGCTCGGCCAGTTCCCGACGCCGCTGGAGCGGTGGGAGCGGCTCGGCGCGCAGCTGGGCCTCGGCGATCGGCTGCTGGCCAAGCGGGAGGACCTCTCCGGCCTCGCCTTCGGCGGCAACAAGGTCCGCCAGCTCGACCTGCTGCTCGGCGACGCGCTTGCGCGCGGCGCGGACACGATCGTCCACGGCGGGGCGCTGCAGTCCAACTACTGCCGCATGCTGGCGGCCGCCTGCGCCCGTCTCGGGCTCGACTGCCAGCTGGTGCTCAGCCGCGCCTACGGGCAGCCCGACGACCAGGGCAACGTGCTGCTCGACCTGCTCGCGGGCGCGACCGTCCACACGATCGACGGCCCGCTCGGCGCCGCCCACGAGGCCGTCAAGGCCGAGCTGACCGAGCGGCTGCGCGCCCAGGGCAGGCGGCCGTACCTGATCACCTACCCGCGCTCGGAGACGCTCGGGACGGTCGCCTTCGTCGAGGCGGCGCTGGAGACGCTCGCGCAGTGCGACGACCCCGCCGGACCGACCGGCGGGCGGCGGCCCGAGCTGCTGCTGACCGCCGCCGTCGGCTCCGCACAGGCCGGCTACCTGCTCGGGTCGCGCGCGCTCGGCTGGGAGCTGCGCGTGCGCGGGATCGCCCCGCTCGGCGCCGAGTACCCGGTCGCCGACACGATCCACGACGCGGCGCGCGCCGCCGCCGAGCTGCTCGGGCTGGCGCCCGGACTGGTCGAGCGCGACGTCGTCGACAACAGCGCAGCGCACGTCGGCGGCGGCTACGCGGTGCCGACCGCCGAGGGCCTCGCCGCGATCCGCCGCGTCGCGCGCGCCGAGGGCGTCTTCCTCGACCCGGTCTACACCGGCAAGGCGATGGCGGCGCTGATCGCCGACGCCGAGGCCGGCCGCCTCGCGCCCGCCGGCGAGCAGGTCGTCTTCCTCCACACCGGCGGCAACGTCGCCCTGTTCGCCTACGCGCCGCAGCTGCTCGCCGACCTGGCCGCGGCCGACGGCGAGCTGCTGCGGGCGCTGTAGCGGGACGGGCGGGCGAGCCGGCCCGCCGTCGCGCCGCTATGGCGCCACGTCGACCGCCTGCCCGCTGCGCGCCGACTCGACGACGGCGAGCGCGACGCGCAGGGCGCGGTGGCCGTCGCGGCCGGTGACCGACGGCTCGCGTCCCTCGCGGATCGCAGCGGCGAACTCGGCGACCTCGGCGCCGAGCCAGTCGTCGCGGCGCTGGCGCTGGACGAAGGCGGAGCGGGCGGTCTGGACCTCGACTTCGCTCCACGTCTCCAGCCGCACGTGGCCGCGCGTCCCCTGGACGACCAGCTCGACGACGCCGTCGCCGTCGTAGCCGGTCACGAACGAGGCGGCCGAGGTGCCGACGGCGCCGTTGGCGAAGGTGAGCGTGACGGCCGCCGCGACGTCGACCGTGCGTGCCGGGCCGACCTCGCGCTCGTGCAGCTCCGCCTTCACCCGCACGATCGGGCTGCCGAGCAGCCACGCGAGCCGGTCGAAGCTGTGGTGCATCTGCAGCTGGACGACCCCGCCGCCGGCGGCGCGGTCCCAGTACCAGGCGGGGCCGTGGGGCGCGCTGTCGACGATCTGGTCGGTCGCCAGCACGACGTCGCCGAGCTCGCCGGCGGCCAGCAGCCGCTTGGCGGTCGCCAGCTCGACGTGGAAGCGGTGGCTGAAGCCGACCATCAGCCGCACCCCGGCGCGCTCGACCGCGGCGAGGATCCGGTCGCCCTCCTCCAGCGTGTTGCAGAGCGGCTTGTCGAGCAGGATGTGCAGCCCGGCCTCGGCCGCGGCGCAGGCGGCGTCGGCGTGGAGGTGGTGCGGCAGGCCGATGTAGAGCGCGTCGACCGCGCCCGCGGCGACCAGCTCCTCCCAGGTCGCGAACGACGGGATCCCGCCGAAGCGCTCGGCGATCGCGGCGCGGCTGACCGGGTTGGCGTCGGCGACCGCGCCGACCACGACCCCGTCGAGCGCCGCCGCCGCGGCGGCGACCCGCTCGCCCATGATCCCGCCGCCGGCGATCCCCAGCCGGATCGCACGCTCGCTCCCGCCCATCCCACGCTCCATTCTCGTATGTGAACTGCCGATCACGTCTGAGAATCGCAGCCTAGTCGACGGCGCACGGCCGCGGCGAGTCGCGCGCCCGGCAGCGGCGCGCGCCGGGAGAACGGCGAGCGGAGCGGGACGGCCGCTCAGGCGTCGCGGTCGGCGTCGTCTCCGCCGCCGCCGAGGTCCTCGCGCGTCCTGCGCAGCCACTCGGCGATTCTCTGGCCGCCCTGGCCGATCGTCTCGCCGGCGTCGCGGAAGGCGTCCTTGAAGCGCTCGGTGTAGAAGGAGACGGCGTCACCGGCGTCGGCTCTGACGCTGACCGGGTCGTCGCGTCTGACGTACTCGCCGCCGACGATCCGGTCGAACTCGCCGGAGCGGACCCACGTCATCAGCTCGCGCGTGCGGCGGACCGGCAGCGGGTGGGTCAGGCCCATGTCGAGCAGCAGGCGCGACAGCCGCTCCAGCCCGTTGCCCTTCTCCGCGTACTCCATGCTCTGCGCCATGAAGGCGTCGAGGTCGAGTCTGTCGACCATCGCGCCGGCCGAGATCGACATCAGCGTGCGGCAGACGGCGAGCGGGTCGCGCGTGACGAGCGCGGCGGCGCGGTCGCAGCTCAGCTCGGTCGCGCGGTACCACTCCAGCAGCGCGGTGCGGACCGGCATCAGCGGCAGCGGCAGCCCAGCCGAGCTCGACAGCCGCAGCAGGATCAGCAGCGCGGTGCGGTAGAGCTGGTGGTCGGCGAGGATGTGGGCCGCCTCGTGCGCGAAGACAGCGCGCCGCTGGTTGGCGTCGAGCAGCTGCAGCAGCTCCGACTGGACGACGACGATCGGGCTCTTGGCGCCGATCGCGACGGCGTTCGGCTGCGGGAACTGGGTGACGTAGAGCGCCGGCACCTCGGTCATGTCGAGCGTCGAGTAGGCGAAGACGTGGTCGCTCCAGACCTCCGGCAGCTGCTGCTCGCCGAGCCGCACCGAGCTGCCGAGCGAGACCTGCCGCAGCGCCCGCTCGTAGCCGAGCTCGATCAGCTTGCGCACGACCGTGTCGAGGTAGGGGATCGAGGCGAGCGCGGAGGTCGCGGCGCGGTCTGCCGGGTGCTGCCAGGTCCGCGGCGAGATCTCCTTCAGCTGGAAGCCCTTGACGGGAGCGTCGGAGGAGGTCATCCCCGCACCATACGGGCTCAGCTCAACAGCGCATAACGGGGCAGCCGCGCCGCCCCCGGGATCAGCCGCTCGGCGTCGGCGGCGACCCACTGCTCCAGCACGCTCGCGTACAGCGCGCGGAAGTCGGTCGAGTGGAGCAGGTTGCCCTCCTCGTCCAGTCTCGCCAGCCCGGTGAACTCGCCGACGAGCCCGCCACGCACGCGCGTGCCCATCACGAAGGCGACGCCGCCGGCGCCGTGGTCGGTGCCGGCCGAGCCGTTCTCCTCCGGCCGGCGGCCGAACTCGCTCCAGACGACCGTCAGCACGCGGTCGGCGAGGCCGCGCTGCTCGAGGTCGGCCTGGAAGGCCGCGAGCGCCGCGCCGGCCTGGGCGACCTGCTCGGCGAACAGGTCGCGCTGGCCGGCGTGGGTGTCGAAGTCGGCGTGCGCGTCGACGGTCAGGCAGCGGATCGGCAGGCCGGCGCCGAGCAGCCGCGCGCCGGTCCGCAGTCGGCTCGCGAGCCGGTTGTCCGGATAGGCGACGGCGCTCGACGGCAGCGGCGCGGCAAGCGTCGCGCGCAGGTCTGCGGCGTCGCGGTGCATCGCGCGCGCCGCGCCGAGCACCGGGTCCTCGGAGGTCAGCCGGCCGAGCGCGGCGAAGCCCTTGACCAGCTCGTCCTTGTACGGGCCGCCGTCGATCCCGACGGTCGCGAAGTCGTAGGCCTCCGGCTCCTCGGCCGCGGCGACGGCGACGCGCGCGGTCGCCAGCGACGGCGACAGCGTCGGGCCGACGGTGAAGCCCTGGACCGGGTTGTGGTCCTCGCCGACGACGTCGAGCCAGCGGCCGAGCCAGCCGGTCGCGCCGTCAGGGTCGGTCGCGCCGACCTCGTAGTAGTGGCGCGAGGTGAAGTGCGAGCCGTTCGCCTCCTCGTAGCCGATCGCCGGGAAGACGGTCAGCCGCCCGCGGTCGTGGAGGTCCTTCAGCGCGCTCGCGGCCGGATGCCAGCGCAGCTGGTCGGTGCCGCCCATCGCGAGCGTCGTCTCAGGGTCGACCCACAGCGACGGCCGCAGCGACGGCGTGTAGCGCGGGTCGGCGACCGGCGGCAGCAGCGCGATCCCGTCGACCCCGCCGGAGAGGAAGACGGAGACGACCACCGGCCGCTGCGGCGTCTCGGCCGCCGCCGCGGCGACGCCCTCGGCGAACGCCTCGGGGGCGAGCAGCCGCCCGCCGAAGACCGTCAGCGCCAGCCCGGCGCCGCCGAGCAGCAGGCTGCGGCGCGTCATGCCGGTGCCGGCCGGCGTCGGCATGCCCGGCTCGACCGCCGGCAGGCCGCTGCCGGGCGCGGCGGCGCGCAGGCTGCTCGCGCGGGCGCACTCGTCGCAGTGGCGCATCAGCAGACCTGCCCGTCGGGCGCGGTGATCAGCAGGTGGCGCAGCACCTGCTGGCGCAGCGCGTTGCGAGCGCCGCGCGACAGGCCGTCGGGCGCCAGCGCGGCGATCGAGCGAGCGACGTCGACCAGCACGGCGACGGTGTCGTCGCGCAGCGGCGGGTCGTCCCAGAAGCGCGACGCCATCGCGACCGCCTGCTCGGCCGTCTCGTCGGCCGGGTAGGACGAGTCGGCGGTCAGGTGTCGGTTGCGCAGCGCGAGCGTCGCGAGCTGCCAGCGGGCCTGGAGCGTCGAGGTGTCCAGCCAGCGGTCCTCGCGCCAGCCGGCGA
>Ga0164243_10014934_pt1 | contig 10770 bp, 8 predicted proteins | sample OricompcompostOP_FD_108781 | JGI IMG/M metagenome (GOLD analysis project Ga0164243, IMG submission 108781) | Organic Plus compost microbial communities from Emeryville, California, USA - Original compost - Organic plus compost (OP) | ecosystem: Engineered > Solid waste > Mixed feedstock >...
ATCGATGATGATGGCCCTGGTCTATTCCATTCAGGGGGCGTTCTGGCCGCTGCTGGCGGTCCACCTGAAAGACCTGGGGGTTCCCGGTCGGGAACGGGGCTGGATTTTCGCGACGCTCGCCATCGGCTCGATCGTGATGCCGCTGGGGGCCGGCCAACTCGTCGACCGGTTCTTCTCCGGGCAACGAGTCCTCTCGCTGATTTTCGCGGTCTCGGCGGGGTTTCTAACGGCCCTGGCGTCGGGATGGGTGACCACGCCGGGGACGATCTTCTGGCTCTTCCTGGCGTTTTGGTTGGTCGCGGCCCCGGCCTTCACGCTGTCGAACGCGATCGCGCTGCGACACCTCCCTCGGCCTTACGAACAGTTCTCGGGGGTTCGCCTTTGGGGGACGGTCGGCTGGATGGCGGTCGGCTGGTTCGTCTCCCTGGTCATGTCGTGGTCCGGCTCGGCGCGGTCGGGGAACGGGGCGTACGAGGCGTTCTGGGTCTCGTTCGCGCTGGCGGTCTTCGGCGCGGGTTTTGCGCTCACTTTACCCTCAACGCCGCCGCTCGCGACGAGCACGGGCTCGGGTCTGGTCTCGGGGGGCTTGCGCGAGGCGTTGGCCCTGGCGAAACAGCCGGGGATGGCCCGGTTCCTGGTCACGGCCTTCGGGGTGCATCTCACCACGCCGTTCGTGTACCAGGTCCTCCCGACCTACCTGGAGGCGCGGGGGATGTCGCGCGCCTGGATCCCGACGGCGATGACAATGGGGCAGTGGCCCGAGATCGCCATGCTCGCGGTGTTACCCTGGATGTTCGGGCGGTTCGGCCCGAGGGGGACCTTGCTGATCGGCATCGGGGCCTGGGCGCTCCGCTTCGGGGTGCTGGCGTTGAACCCCCCGCTATGGCTGGCGGTCGCGGGGATGCCTTTGCAAGGGATGGGGGTGGCCTGTTTCACGGTGGCCGGGCAGGTTTATATCGACGGCCGGTCGCGCCGCGACCGCCGCGCCGGGGCCCAGGCGCTGTACATGGTCACGACGTCGGGGGTCGGCTCGTTCCTCGGTTGCCTGCTCGCGGGGGAGGTCATGGGTCGGAGCGCAGGCGACTATTTCCTCGCGTTTGTCGTCCCTTGCGTGATCGATTTGACACTGATAGTCTATTTTTGTGCGGGCTTGCGACCGAACGCCACGATCAGGGATTGCGCCGGTGCATCCGATGCCGCACGCCCCTTCCAAAACGATGCCGTGCGGGGCGCGGTCGTGCGCGTCGGAAACCTCGTGACGGAGTCGGCCGATGGGTGACTACCTGCGCCTGTTGACCGTCACTGACCGGGAGATTCCGTTGGCCAGCCTCCAGCGCGCCGCGAGCGCCGGGGCGGTCTGGTCGGTCGACCACCCCGGTATGCTCGGCAACTACCTGGCGATCGGCCCGGAGACGCACGCGTTCCAGAACGTCTGGGCGACGGTCGAGCGCAACCCGGTCGGACCGAACACGCTCGGGGCCGAGGAGGTCGCCGAGTTCATCGACCGGCTCGACGCCGGCGGCCCCCCCTCGGCCTCCCGCTGGCTGAGCGACTATCTTGAAAGCGTCCGGGCGATCTACGCCATCCGGATCTATCCGGAGGCGATGCGGAACAACCCCAAAGCCCTCGACGCCGTTTACGCCATCCGGGCCGCTCTGCAGGACGCCGTCGGCGGGATCGGCCAGTGGGACGGTCAGGGGTTTACCAACGAAGACGACCGCCTCATCTGGTGTGACCCCGCCGACAACCCCCAGGGCTTGACCGTCGCCGCACTCCTCGACGAATCCACCGGCGAGTGGGTCCCCTTCGAAGTGAATCTCAGCGACCCCGAAGAGTTGAACGCCTTTCTCCGCGGCGAAGTCCCTCGCGCCGCCCGCTGAGCCTTACCCCTCTCTGCGCGAATCCCTATGATATAACCCCCGGGCCGTTGCCCCACGACGCTCAAACGTCGTCGGGGGAACCCTCGGTCGAAACCTTCTGCTGGATCTTCTTCGCCCTCGTCCGCTTCCGGGCCGGCGCCTTGGGCGGGGGAGGGGGGGGCGGCGCGGTCATGACCTCGTCGAGGGCGTCGGCCGACTGTTCGAGTTGACCGACCAGCAACGAGAGGAAGTGCAACCGGGTCCCTTGTGATTCGAGGAACTCGTTGAACTGATATCCGCCCTCGATCAGGTCGACCCCTTGGTCGAGGATCTCATCGGCCAGCGCGTCGATGAGCACGTCGCGCCCCTTTTGAAGGACCTCGATGGCGGCCCGGTACTTGTTATAGAGCGGATCGGACATGATGAGGTCCCCCTCTCGTCGAGCGTTCTCGTGCGGCCCATCGGGCGAACCGTGTCACACGACCCCAGACACGCGGCCATCGGGCCGAGTTCAATCGAGTAACCAGTGGGCGGCCAACCACGCCGTCAGGCGGCCGTCCAGCCACCGTCGATCACCCATCCACGGCTTATGGCTCAGGTAACCCAGATGCCCTCCCCCAGAGATCATTTCCAGTGCCAAACGCGGCGGAAAGGCCACCCGACGGAACGGCACGCTCGGGATGAACGGGTCGTCCTCGGCGTGGACGACCAGGCCGGGGACCGTGATCCGCGGGATCAGCGGGGCGGAACTGCTCCGGGAGTAATAATCCTCGGCCCCCGCAAATCCGTTCCTCGGGGCGGTGTAAAGGTTATCGAACTCAAGCAAGCTCAACGACTTCGGCAACTCAACGGGCCCCAGCTCGGGGAACACGTTGTGGAGCCGGACCACGTCGGCGCGGAGTTGCTTAACAAAATTCCTATCGTACACCCGGTTCACCGGCCGACGGATGTGCCGACAGCATTCGGCCAAGTCGATCGGGGGGTTCGCCGCCAGCACGCAATCGAGACCCGCGAGCGGAGTGACGCTCGCTTCGGCCGCAAGTTTCAAAACGAGGTTAGCCCCGAGGGAAAAACCGACTAGCGCGACGGGGGACCCCGGGCAGCGCGCCGTCATCCACTCCACGACCCGACGCAGGTCGTCCGTCCGACCCGCGTGATAAGTCCCCTTCGCCAAGCCGAACCCGGAACCGGCCCCCCGCAGGTTCATCCGGACCACGCGGACCCCGCGCCCGCAAAGCCGGGCCGCGACCCGCACCATGTACGGCGACCGCGCGCAGCCGGCGAGCCCGTGAACGAGTAGCGCCAGGGGGCCGCCCTGCCTCCACCTTTCTGGGGTCGATTCCAGCGCCACCAACCGGTCGCCGTCCCCGGCGTCGATCTCGTGGTAGACCGACGACAGCCGCACGCGGGGTCCGACCAGATACCGGCCCACGATCGTCTGAAGGTGGCCGTTCCGGAGCCACGGGTGTGGCACGAACTCGGGGACCGAGGCGTCCCGTGAAACTCCGGATTGGGAAACCCACGCGGTCGTCATGGTCGCTCGCCCGGCTGGCAAAAGGTGACGGAGAGGCGTCACCCAAGCGATTATAACGACGACCTCAACCGGACAATAAGTCGACCGGGAAGAATCTTCCGGCCTCGGAAAGGTTTAAGACTCGTTGCCCGAAGCTCGGCAACACGTTGCGCCCAGAATAAATGGACGCGTGCACGCTCCGAACCACGGAGTTTCGCAAGCACCCTGGAATTTTGTCTAGGGATAGACCTTTCGGACGCGGTGGTTCCCCGTGTCACCGATATAGACCGTTCCGTCCGGACCGATGGCGACGCCGTGGGGCCGATCGAGTCGGGCGGACCGGGCCGGGCCGCCGTCGCCCCGCCCGCCGGGCGTGCCGTCACCCGCGACCGTGGTGATCAACCCGCTCCGGGCGTCGATGCGGCGGATCACGTGGTTCTCGGTATCGACGATGAGCACGTTTCCGGCCCGGTCGACGGCGAGTTCCTTGGGGCCGTCGAAGGTGGCCCCGCGGGCCGGGCCGCCGTCGCCGCCGTACCCCTTCGCGCCGGTCCCGGCCACGGTGGAGATCACGCCCGTCTTCGGGTCGATGGTGCGCAGCGAGTTCCCTTGCCGTTCCAGGATGTACACGGTCCCGTCGGGGCCGACGTCGACGGCGCGGGCGCCGAAGATCGCCGCCGCCTTGGCCGGGCCGCCGTCGCCGGAGTGCTTACCTTCGCCGGTACCCGCGAACGTGGCGATCGTCCCCGAGGCGAGGTCGACGACGCGGATCCGGTGGTCGGCCACGTCGGCGATGAAGAGGCGGCGGCCGTCGAGGCCGAGGGCTACGCCGTTCGGTTCCACGAGGCCGGCCTTTACGGCCGGGCCGCCGTCGCCGAGGGGCTTCTTCGAGCCGTTCCCGGCGGCGGTCGAGATCACGCCGGTCTTGCCGTCGACCCGGCGGACCCGGCCGTTCAGGCGGTCGGCAAAATAGAGGTTGCCTTCGCGGTCGAGCACGACCCCGTACGGCTCGTTCAGCCGGGCCTTGGTCGCGGGGCCGCCGTCGCCCGAGAACCCGGCCGCGCCGGAACCGGCGACCGTGGTGACGACGCCGGTCTTCGCGTCGACGCGGCGGACGCGGTGGTTGAAGGTGTCCGAGAAATAGAGGTTTCCCGAGGCGTCGAACGTGACGTCGAACGGGGCGTTCAGGCGGGCCTTTTCAGCCGGCCCCCCGTCGCCGCCGAACCCTTTCTGGCCGGTCCCGACTGCCGTGCCGATCGTACCGGAGGGTCCGGCCGCGCCGAGCGCCGCCGCGACCGCCAAACAGGTCAAGACTCGTCGCATCGTACGACCTCGCGGGGGTCGCAACGGACGCGCGTGTTTTCGAAGGCGCGCCGCGTGCGTGACAGGCCACGTCGATGACAATTCGGGCGGCTATGATCGCACACGAAGGGTCCCCGTTCCAGGGGCCGCTCCGGCCCCGATGCGTGCGCATCATCCTTATCGCTTTCCCGGAGTTACGGCTTATGATGGGTCATCGGCCGGCGCCGACACCAGAGGACCTGGCAACCGCCCCCGCGTAGGAGCCCGCGAAGGAACATGGCCGACATCGTCCTGATCAACCCGCGGTTCGAGATCTCGTATTGGGGAATGGAACATACGCTGCCTTACCTCGGGAAGCGTGCCAACCTCCCCGTCGCGTGTCTGCCCCTCCTCGCCGCCCTCACCCCCGAAGGGCACACGGTCACCTTGATCGACGAGAACGTCGAGGCGATCGATTTCGAACGCTGCGCCCGGGCCGACATCGTGGGCGTGACCGGGATGAGCGTCCAGCGGCACCGGATGAAGGAGATCCTCGCCGAGTTGAAACGGCGGGGGTGCTTCACGGTCGTCGGCGGGCCGCTCGTCACGGTCCTCGAAGATTATTTCGAAGGGCTCGCCGACGTCGTCTTCATCGGCGAGGCCGAGGAGACCTGGCCGCGGTTCCTGAGCGAATGGGCGCAGGGGCTCCACCAACTCCGTTACGAGCAGGCCGAGAAGTCGGACATGGGCAAGGTGCCGACCCCCCGGTTCGACCTGCTCAAGATGAAGTATTACGCCTTCGGCAGCGTCCAGTTTTCGCGCGGGTGCCCGTTCCAGTGCGAGTTCTGCGACATCATCATCACGTTCGGCCGCAGGCCCCGGATCAAGTCCAGCGCCCAGGTCCTCGCGGAACTCGACGCCCTGGTCGCCCAGGGGGTGAAAATCGCGTTCGTCGTCGACGACAACCTGATCGGTAACAAGAAGGCGATCAAGCCGATCCTCCAGGATCTGATCGCCTGGCAGGAGCGGAACGGCTACGCCCTCTCCCTGTTCACCGAAGCCTCGATCGACCTCGCCGACGACCCCGAGTTGATGCAACTGATGACCGACGCGAACATCATCGCGGTCTTCATCGGCATCGAAAGCCCCAACGAGGCGTCGCTCCGCGAGACCAAGAAGTTTCAGAACGTCCGCGCGGGGGGGACCATCCTGGAGAAGGTCCACCGCATCCAGAACGCCGGGATGGACGTCTGGTGCGGCATGATCCTCGGGTTCGACAACGACGACGAGACCATCTTCGACGCCCAGCGCGAATTCATCCGCGAGGCCCGGATCGCCAACTCGATGACCGGAATGCTCTGGGCCTTCCGGAAAACGCCGCTCTACGACCGCTTGGTCGCGGAAGGGCGGCTCGACCCGGCCGACGAGCCCGAATTCGGCACCAACGTCATCCCCCTGAAGATCAGCCGCGAAGAACTCCGCGACGGCTACATCCGGGTCATGAACGACCTCTACACCCCCGAAGCCTTCTTCGACCGGCTCGACGACCTTATCATCAAGGGGCGCCTTGAGATGGGCCGCGGACGCGCCCGGTACTGGCGGACCCACCCCTTCAACTTCCTGAAGTGGCAGACGCTCTGGACCGTGCAGTCGATCGGCCTTTACGTCCGTTTGATGCGGGGCATCCCCGAGGCTAAACTACGCCGCGAGTACCGCCGACGGTTCATGAACCTGTTGAAACACCGTTGGGACCCGGGTCTCTGGCTTTACTACCTGATCAAGGCGGCCTTCCACTACCACGCCCATACGCTCGCCCGCCAGCTCAGCAGCGGGGGAAAGCTCGTCAATTCGTACTGACGGCCCAAACGCTCTAGGCGGCGTGGCCGACATCCCTACAATGGGAGCGGTCACGACCTGTCACCGAGGGCGAGCAATCCTGATGGCGATCATCGAGGCGGAGGGTCTCACGAAGACCTACCGCGTCTTCCAGAAGAAAGAAGGCCTGTTAGGGGCCGTCCGCGGGCTCTACCGGCGTGAGTACAAAGAGGTCCGGGCGGTCGACGGCGTGAGCTTTTCGATCGAGCCCGGCGAGATGGTCGCCTTCCTCGGCCCGAACGGGGCGGGGAAGACGTCCACCCTCAAAATGCTCTCCGGCCTGATCTACCCGACCGAAGGGCGGGCGCGGGTGCTCGGCTACGTCCCCTGGGAGCGGGTCGACGCCTTCCGCCGCCGGTTCGCGCTCGTCATGGGCCAAAAGAACCAACTCTGGTGGGACCTCCCCGCCGCCGACAGCTTTCAGCTCCACAAAGAGATCTATTCGCTCCCCCCGGCCGAGTTCGACCGCACCCTCGCCGAACTGACCGAACTGCTCGGCGTGGAGAAACTGACCCGGCAGGCCGTCCGCGAACTCTCGCTGGGCGAGCGGATGAAGATGGAGTTGATCGCGGCCCTGTTGCACCGGCCGGAACTGCTCCTGCTCGACGAACCGACCATCGGCCTCGACGTGGTCGCCCAGGTCGCGATCCAGAAGTGCCTGCGCGACTACCACGCCCGCCGCGGCGTGACGATGTTGTTGACCTCGCACTACATGCGCGACGTCGAAGCGCTTTGCTCGCGGGTGCTCGTGATCACGCACGGCTCGCTCGTTTACGACGGGTCTCTGACGGGTCTCGCCGACCGGTTCGGTCAGACGAAGCTGATCCGTCTCGAATTCGCCGACGGGACGGTCCCCGCCGACCTCGCCCGGTTCGGGGAAGTGACCCGGAGCGAGGGGCCTGTGGCCGACCTTAAGGTGGAACGCTCGCGGGTCGCCGAAGTCCTCGGCGCGATCCTCGACCGCCACGCCGTCCTCGACGTGAGCGTGTCGGATCCGCCGCTCGAACAGACGATCGCCCGCGTCTTCGAGGAGGGCCGCCGAACCCATGACGCCGCCTGACGCCGTGGCCGCCCGGGCCGCGTCCCCCGTCGCCGCCCCGGACGCCCTTGCGGCGGACGGCTCGGCTCCACACCTCCACCCCTCGGCCAAGGGGCCGGCCGCGACCGCACGCAAGTACTACAAAATCTTCCGCGCCTCGCTCGTCGAGCGGATGACGTACCGCGGCGACTTCCTCTTCGGCACGATCCTCCGGTTCCTCCCCCTGGTCACCACGATCCTGCTCTGGCAGGCGATTTATAAGGGGGTGCCCGGGGGCGAGATGGCCGGCTTCCGCTACCGCGAGATGATCGCCTACCTCCTCCTGACGAACATCAGCCGGATGTTCTCCAGCATGCCCGGCCTGGCCGGCGGGATCGCCCGCGACATCCGCGACGGGACGTTGAAGCGGTACATGATCCAGCCGGTCGACCTGATCGGCTACCTGCTCTCGTACCGTGCCGCGCACAAGGTCGCTTACATCGTCACGTCGTTCATCCCCTACGCCCTGCTGTTCTTCGTCTGCCGGAGCTACTTCGACGGGTTCCCCGACGGCTGGACGCTGGCCGCCTACGCGGTCTCCTTGATTCTGTCGTTCCTGGTCGGCTTTTACTTCGAGACGTGCGTGGGGATGGTCGGGTTCTGGTTCCTGGAGGTCACCTCGGTCCTGTACATCGTGATGACCTTGAACTTCTTCATCTCGGGCCACATGCTCCCGCTCGACCTGCTGCCGCAGCCGTGGTCGGGGCTGCTCAAGGCGTTGCCGTTCCAGTACATGGCGTATTTCCCGGCGGTGGTCTTCCTGGGCAAGGTGAAGGGTTCGGCCTTGGCGTTCCACCTCGCCCTGGAGTTGGTCTGGGCGGTGGCCTTCATGGTGCTGGCGCGGGGCCTCTACCGCCTCGGCCTGCGGCGTTATAGCGCGTACGGGGGTTGACGTGACGACCATCGGCGGACTGGCGCGTTACCTCCGACTCCTCGGCCACCTGGCCCGCTACACGCTGAGCCGGGAACTCGCCTTCCGGGGCAACTTCCTGGTGAAGGTCTCGGTCGAGGTCCTCTGGCTCGGCATCCTGGCGGCCTTCTACCGCACCGTCTTCGCGCGCACGCAGATGGTCGCGGGGTGGAACGAGGACCAGTACTTCTTCTTCGTCGGCTGCTTCTTCGCGCTGAACGGGCTGATCGAAACGTTCTTCTTGGAAAACTGCAACGACTTCGCCGAGTTGGTCCGCACCGGCGACCTCGACTTCCTGCTGCTCCGGCCGATCGACGAGCAGTTTCTAATCACCTGTCGCCGGATCGACTGGGGGACCGGCCCGAACGTGATCATGGGGGCGGCCGTCATGGTCGCCTCGCTCGTGCACATGGGCTGGCATTTCGACGCGCTGAAATTCGCGGCCTTCTGCGCCACGTTCGCGTGCGGCGTGGTGATCGCCTACGCCTTCATGCTGATGCTGACGGCGCTGTCGGTCTGGATGGTCCGCAACCAGAGCCTGATGGAAATGTGGTGGCTGTTCACGAGCCTGGCGCGCTACCCCAAGGAGATCTTCAACGGGACCTGGGCCGCGCCGCTGGGGCGGTTCTTCACGTTCTTCGTGCCGATCCTTTTGGTTGTAAATGTCCCCGCCGGCCTCGTCGTCCACACGCTCGACCCGGGGATGGTCGGGTTCACCCTGGTCGCCACGGTCGCCCTTTTTTGGGTCAGCCGCCGTTTTTTCCGGCACGCGCTCCGGTCGTACCGCAGCGCGAGCAGTTGATTCGTCATGAGACCCCGCCCGCTTATGTCGCCCACCCGACGGTCGCTCCAGACGCTCATCGAAGGTTGCGGGATCTCGCTCTCGCCCGCCCAGTACGACCAGCTCTGGTCGTACCACGCGCTGCTCCGCGCCGCCAACGCCGAGTTGAACCTGACGCGCATCCACAACTTCGAAAACATGGTGCTGAAGCACTACGTCGACAGCCTCCTCGTCTTGAAGTTCGTGGAGCCCCCCTCGCCGCTGATGGACATGGGGACCGGGCCCGGCCTGCCGGGCATCCCCTTGAAGATCGCAAGGCCCGAACTGGAGATGATCCTGGCCGAGCCGCGCGGCGCGCGGGTCGAGTTCCTGAACGGGGTGGTGGAACGGCTGGGCCTTCAAGGGGTTGAGGTCTTCGGCGGGAAGATTAGCCCGAAGTTCACCCGCAAGGTCGCCGCGGTGATTACGCGGGCGGTCGCCTCGATCCCCGAGACGCTCGACCGGGTCGCCAACTGCCTCGAACCCGGCGGCCGGATGATCTTCATGAAAGGCCCCGATTGCGGGGCCGAGATCGCCCAGGCGGCCGGGTCGCACGCCCGACTCTTTCGCCTCGTCGCCGACCAGCCGTACGCGATCCCCGGCACGCCGCACGACCGTCGCCTGGTCGTCTATGAACGCCTCGAAGGCGAAGCCCCTGCGATGGACGAGGAGGGCAGGGGGGTGGCCGCGTCGTCGCCGTATTCGGGTCCTGTCCGCGAGGTCTCCAGCGAATCGAACCCGACGTTCAAGCTCTGCCGGGACGTCTTGACCGGCCGCGGCATCCGCAAGAACGGTCAGGCGATCCTGGCGGGCGCGAGGCAGGTGGCCGAAGTCCTCGAACGCTTCGCCGACCGCGCCGAGGGCTGGCTGACCGGCAGCCAGGGGCCGCCCCCGCCCGTCCCGAACCTCCTCTGGGTCCGCCTCTCCGACCCGCTCTTTAAGGAACTCGACACCTCGGGCACGAAGTCTCCGCTGCTGCTCGTCCGGGTCCCGGAGATGCCGGCGTGGTCGGACGACGAACCTTGGCCCGACGGCTGTACGCTGTTCGTGCCGTTCCAGGACCCGGAGAACGTGGGGGCGGTCCTCCGCTCGGCCGCCGCCTTCGGCGTCTCGCGGGCCGTCTTGCTCCGCGAGGCCGCACACCCGTTCCACCCCAAGGCGGCCCGCGCCGCCGGCCCGGCGCTCTTCCAGATCCCCCTCCTTCAAGGTCCGAGCCTTCAAGACCTTGAATCGCGGCACGCCCCGTTGATCGCCCTCGCGACCGAAGGCCCCGCGGTCGACGAAACGCCCTTCCCCGGGCGGTTCGGCTTGGTCCCCGGGGTCGAAGGGCCGGGCCTACCGCCCCGGTTCCGCGAGGGCGAGCGCCGGCGCATCCCGATCGCCCCCGGCGTCGAATCGCTCAACGCCGCGACCGCAACGGCCGTCGCCCTTTAC
>Ga0164243_10014935_pt1 | contig 10770 bp, 7 predicted proteins | sample OricompcompostOP_FD_108781 | JGI IMG/M metagenome (GOLD analysis project Ga0164243, IMG submission 108781) | Organic Plus compost microbial communities from Emeryville, California, USA - Original compost - Organic plus compost (OP) | ecosystem: Engineered > Solid waste > Mixed feedstock >...
ATCATAGACCTCGAGCATGAAGAAGGAACCGGTGAGCATCAGGATATTGCTCACGACCGAGAAGGCGGCGACGCCGATCAACGCGCTGCGGCAGGCCTGCAAGGCGGCGGTGAGCTCGGAGGGTTGGCCACCGGCGCTTGTTTTGGGATCGCTTGCCATCAGCGGCCTGTTGCCATCTGCCTGTTGTGCCGCTGCTCCGGCTATCAGCCACGATTTATGGCATGGGGCAGGATGCCATAAAAGGCTCGATGTTGTCGTGAGCCACCGGTAAGACAGTTAATGCCCCAGCAGATCATGCGTAGGGGTTATAGATTGCCGGATGGAATATGAAGTTTGCCGATGAGAGTTGATCGGGAGCGATGCCATTCAGTGTAATGGTCCCGTTCGCCTGCCCGAGATCGATGATCGTAGTGTTGCCTTCGCCCTGACTGATGGTGAGGTCTTGGAGGCTGGCAATTGGCAGTTTGTCGATCAGGATGCGGTCTTCGCTGACGTTAAAGTTTTTGATCGTGTCATTCCCGGAACCGATGGTGATCGGTTGGTCTGTCCCCGACATCACGGTTTCCGACGAGAAGACGAAGGTGTCGGCGCCATCGTCGCCTGTCAGCGTGTCGTCATGGGCGGTGCTGAACAGCACGTCCTTATGGTTTCCGTATTCTCCGGCCAGTTCCACGCCACTTTCGCCATAGACGCTGAAGATGAAGTTCATCGAATCGCTGTTGCCATCGCTGTCAGTGATGGTCAGCGTTACGTTTTCGATAAGCCCCAATACGGGATTTTCAGGGTCGATTTCGGGGGTGTTGTAAATGACGCCATCCGCCAGCGCCTGATTGACGAGGTCCAGCGGCGCGTTCACGAACTCCATATTCTGTGGCGAGCAATCCTGATCAAACGCATTGAATTCCGAATTAGACAGCTCCAACGAGCCGTGCTGCGCGGTGATGGTGACGTGATAGGGGTCAGTCGGCTGTGCGTCCGAGTCTGATACCGAGAGGCCTGACAGGGTCGTGAAGCCGAAATCTTCAAGTGTGTCAGCTTCTCCTAGATGGATGATCGGCGCTTCGCCAACGGACTCGACGTGGACCGAAGCCGTGCCTTCTGTTGCGGACTGCTCGCCTTCGTGGTCCGTCACTGTGAATTTGAAGTCGAAGTTGCCTGCCTCGTATGGCCGGAATTGAAGAGTCTTCCAGATCAGGCCGTCCTGGGAATTGTGCGACAGCAGCGATTGCAGGTCGTCTGCGTCGAGCGTGGTCGAGAAATTGTCGCTCGAGAATTGTCCCTTCGTCAGGAGAAGCTCAGCGTCGACAAGAGAGAAGATGGCAGACGAGCTGTCGTCGTGCGCCGACAACGTCACCTGAATTGTCTCGCCCGCATGCCCCTCAACCGAGGTGTCCTCCGCGACCGGCGCATCATTGGTGCCGTTGATCGTTATGTTGACGATCTGGTCGCTGTACGACGAGCCGTCGCTCACGCGAATGGTGTAGTGCAGGATCAGGCTTTCGCCTTCGCCAAGGTAGTCGAATGCGGTTGAGCCGGAATTGAAGGTCCAGTGAACCTTGCCGTTGCCGTCGATCGAGACCGACATGAAGTCGTGAAGCTGGGCAGGTGTCAGGCCTCCGAGGGGGCCGTCGGCGTCGAAATCCCCTGAAACGAGGGCGGCGGTGAGCTGAGCATTGTGGTCGACGTCTGTTGCCGTCAGCGTGCCGCTCTTGGTGAGGCCCGCATCGGTTTCTGTCAGACAGGCGTTGCTGCTGTCGCCTTCAGCGACCGTGATGACCGGCGCGTCGTTTGAGCCTTCAATCGTGAAGGTCGCGGTTCGCGTGATGGTCTGGCCGTTAGCGTCGATGAATTTCAGTTCGAAGGTGTCGAAGACGGTCTCGCCATCCGCGAGCGCCTGTACGCCGGAAGCGCCATTATTAAGCGTGTAGGTCAGTTCGCCAGTTTCAGCGTTGTAGACGACCGAGCCGTACGTACCGGTTTTAGTGTAGCCCTGTCCATTGAACTCAACGACATAGCCGCCAACCGAGTTGTAGTTAGCTGGTACATCGGTCCACGCGCCATTGTGATCGATGAATGCATAATTTTCGGCCGTTCCGCCATTCGGTTCAGTGCCCCACCAGCCGTAATCATCTGAATGGCCGACAGGTCGTCCACCATCCGGGCCATCGGCCCAGAGCCAATGTCCTTCGGCTCCGGAGTCGCTAGCGCCGATCCAGGCGCCAGCGGAATCTTTGAGGGAATGCACAAAGACGTTTTCTGGCTTGGACGTGATGTTCGCGAGATAGCCGCCCATGGCGAGCGCAGCAGCGCGCGCTTCAGTCCACGAAATGTTGCCGGGAATAAATTTGTAATAGTGGCCGTTATATTCGATCGCGTCTTGAGAGGCAGTGCTCCAGCCGTCCGGATTGAAGGCTGCCGGCTCGCCGTCCGAATCCAGAACCTTGTAAGCCGTTGTCGAGGTGGCCGTGCCGGCCTCGTCGGCGCCTTCTTCGACCAGATGCGGCGGCTGGTAGAAGATGAAGTCGCCGTTGCTCAGGTCATCGAGATCGACGCCTTCCAGAACCAAAGAATGGCCATTGCCAAAATCGATGGTCGTGTCTCCCGTTTCCGCATCGTAATGCGCAAACGGCAGGAGGTCGGCGATGCTGTGGATGTATTGCAGCGCGGTCAGATCGATCTTGTCGGAACCGCTGGTGAAGTCGGTGATGGTGTCGTTGCCGGAATTGTAGATAAAGACGTCGTTGCCAGTACCGCCGGTCAATTCGTCATTGCCTGCACCGCCATCGAGGGTGTCGCGTCCGCCTGCGCCGTCCAGGATGTCGTTGCCGTTGCCACCTTCAAGAACGTCGCGGAAGGCGCCGCCGACGAGGCTATCGTCGCCGCCGCCGCCTGATGTGTCATAGGACACATTCTCGAAGATGGCGTCGAGGCCAGAGATGTCGCCGGTCGTGCGCGCCAGTTCCAAAGCATCAAAAAGGCTTTCGAGACTGAAATTGAAGCCATGTGCCGAGGCGAGCGAGTCTTGCGGGCCGTCGGGACCAGTGATTTCAAATCCCGTGACTGTACCGAAAACTCCGCCCTCGTCGTCGAGGCCGAGATCTTCGCCGTAGAGGGTGTAAGTCCGGTCGCCAACGGTCAGAGTGATGAAATCCCCGTTCGGAGATTCGCCCGCGACGTCGCTATTCGCGAGATCGGTATAGAGCGTCTCCGACGTCAGCGCGAAGCCATCTTCGGTGTTGACCCACGCCTGCACATTTTCAATGACGTCGTGCTGAACGACATCGCCGCCCGTCTGGATGCCGTCTTGCAGATAAACGGTCGGGTATTCGTCGACAACGGAATCGTCGTTCGGGACGAAGATGTATTTGTTGAAACCGTTGCGGTCCTGATCGCCTGCCAGTTCCCAATGGCCATTCGCACGATCGTTGTTCAGGAAATTGACCAGATCCTGCGAATTGCCTCTGACCTCGATGGTCTGATTGGTCGCGCTTTTCACAGTCTCGAGATCGAGGTCGACAATGTTTCCGCCCGAAGCGGTCAGGTCGATGACCTCGATATTCTTGATCTCGGCTGACGAGCCGTCGTCGCGCAGGTTCACACCGCTTGCGAGCTTCACCGTATCCGTGCCGGCGCCGCCATCGAGCGTCCAGTTGCTGGCCTTGTTCAGAACGAACACGTCATCGCCAGGGCTGGCGACAATCTCTTCGATATTGATCAGGACGTCGGTGCCGGTGGTCGCGCCTTCGGCGGTGCTCTGCTCGTTCGTTGCGTTCAGCGTGAACGTCATGCCGTGCGCGCTGTTGAACGTGATTTTGTCGTGGCCAGAGCCGCCGTCGTAATAGTCATTGCCGCCGCCATGTCCGGCAGTGATTTGGTCGTTGCCGCCGCCGGCATACACAAAATCGTTGCCAGTATCGGCGTCGATCGTGTCTCCAAAGTCGGAGCCGATGATCTGGTCGGCAATGGTCGTGCCGTTGATGGTCTGGCCGGACGTAAAGCCGCTGAAATCGATCAGGTTCAGCGAACCGGTTTCGACGACAGTCGTCCCCGTCGGCAGCGGAACGTCGGGGGTAGGACCCGGCGGCACCGGTACGGTCGGATCCGGATTGTTCACCGGCGTAACCGTCACGGCTGTCTGGCCGCCCGGCAAGTTCTGCTGAATCGGTGTCAGCGGGCTCGTGCTGGATGGCGTTGAGCCGGTTGAGGAGCCCGACCCGCCGCCGCTGCCATGCGCCGTCTGCGGGTTGGGATCGTTTGGATTGTCGCCGCGCCGGTTCGGATCCTGCTGCTGATCGGGAACGAACGGATTCTGCTGGTTTTGATTGAATATCGAGAAGATCTGCTGGACGATTCCGAGTTCCTGCTGCAATTGCTGCGGCGTCTTCTGCACCTGCTGTGCGACCACCTGCAGCGGTCCGGCCGGCGTCACCAGCCACCCGATCTGCGAATTGTTGACGGTGCCGATCAGTGTGCCAGTGGCCTTGTCGTAGAGATTGAACGAGCCTGTCGTGCCGTCCGGTTCGGTCATCACCGAAAAGCGCGTCTGTCCGTCATTGGCGGAAATCTCCACCAGCACAGCCGTGCCGCGAATGCCCATCGTCGCGACCGGCGTATCGACGCGCATGTCGCCGGTCTTGGCCACCTGCCCGGCGACGAAGCTGAAGGTGCCCTGCACGAGGCTGATCAGAGCGGAATTTCCCGTGCCGCCGGCATTGTAGACGAACTCGTCCAGCACCATCCGCGCATTGGCATTGAGGCTGAAGGTCGAGCCATCGGCGAACACGATCGCGACCGCCGAGCCGCCGGCCGTCTGCACCACATCGCCCTTGCGCACGGTGTCGCCGGCATTCAGCGCCACCGACACGCCGTTGCGGATCACGGTACAGCTGCCGGATAAGGCATCGACGCGGCCGATCACGGGCTGCGATGCCTGCGGCGCGCCGGCCTGTGCCGATTGGCCGGGCGCCAACGGGCCGGCGAGTGCGGCGACAACGTTGGGGCTGAGCGTCGCGCCTTCCGGCGAGATCAGGTGCGAGCGTTCGTCGGCGGCAAAATAATCACGGATGAAGAAGGACTTACCATCGTCGCCGACGATCTTGAGATCGTTCGTGCCGACGCGCTGAAACTCGCCGTTGAAGAGGAGATGAGCGTCAGGAACGAGAATGTGGCCTGCCGGACTGTCTGCCGGCGGCGCAGCCTGAGCGGCGAAATCGAACACCTGCGTGTCCGTTTCGTTCAAAGCCAGAACTGCGTCCAGCATCAAGAAGCCCCCCCAAAGGGCTCAATCCCCAAAAAAGAATATTTCAAATGAATTCCCGCCGTCCCGCACGGTATTTAACGGCCGTCGGGAGCGTATTAAGCACACAGGTGAGCGTCAACCAGTCCTTAACCTCAGGTAGCCGGATTCCGCAACGCGGTTAATACAGGACTCAACCACATGTTACCGCGACGTGATCGCGGGTGAGACTGCTCGGTCTCGTCAACCAACCCGGTCTGATTTTATTGCGCTTTATTGCGCCCCGCGGGCATGATGCGTGGGATCGGTAACGTAAGGCGTTGAGCGTATGAAGGCGATTATCGTTGGTGGCGGCGTTGGCGGGCTGACGGCAGCCCTGATGTTGCAAGCCCGGGGGATCGACTGTGAGGTGTTCGAGCAGGCCGATCAGATCAGGGAGCTTGGGGTCGGCATCAACACCCTGCCGCACGCGATCAAGGAATTGGCGCAGGTCGGACTGCTGGACCGGCTCGATGCCGTGGCCATCCGCACCTACGAACTGATCTATTGCAACCGCCTTGGCCAGGAGATCTGGCGCGAGCCGCGCGGCACCGATGCCGGCTTCGATTTTCCGCAATTCTCGATCCATCGCGGCCGGCTTCAGGGCCTGATCTATGCCGCCGTCCGAGCCCGCCTTGGCGAATCGCGCATCCATACCGGCCACCGGCTCGGTGCGTTCACCCAGGATGAAGGTGGCGTTACCGCCTATTTCTTTGACCGCAATGGTTCGCATCGGAAAACCGCGCGTGGCGACATTCTCATCGGCGCCGACGGCATCCATTCCTTCGTGCGCTCGCAGCTGTTTCCAAACGAAGAGGCGCCGCGCTTCACCGGCACCGTGCTCTGGCGCGGTGCGCTGGACTGGCCGAAATTCCTCACTGGCCGCTCGATGGTGATTGCCGGCGGCATGGCCGGCAAGCTGGTGCTGTATCCGATCGCCGAAGGCTCGCGCGAGGATCGCTGTCTGATGAACTGGGCGGTGATGGTGAAGGTCGGGCAGGGCGGCGGCACGCCGAAGAAGGAAGACTGGTCGCGTCTCGGCCGCTTCGAAGATCTGATGCCGCATGTGCAACGCTTCAACATTCCCTATTGCGATGCCAAGGCGCTGATCGAGGCGACGCCGGAATTCTGGGAATATCCGCTCTGCGATCGCGATCCGCTGCCGCGCTGGTCGCATGGGCGCGTCACGCTCCTCGGCGACGCCGCGCATCCCATGTATCCGGTGGGATCGAACGGCGCGTCACAGGCGATTCTCGATGCGCGCTGTCTTGCCGATCTCTTGCGTGACGCCGATCACCCATGCGCGGCACTCTATGCCTATGAGCAGCAGCGTCTGCCGATGACGACGCAGATCGTGATGATGAACCGCAAGGGCGGTCCGGAAGGCGTGATCGACGCGGTGGAAGAGCGCGCGCCGGACGGCTTCACCAATATCGACGACGTCCTGTCGTATGAGCAGCGCAAGGCGATCGTGCGCGGTTATGCGGGCGTTGCCGGCTTCGCGCGCGAGCAGGTCAACAAGCCGGTGGCGGCGAAGGCGGCTTAGGCCGAGCCTTTCCTTTGCCGCGATATCCGGCAACTGCTTATGCTGCCGCAGAAGGTCGTTGGTCAGCCAGTGTACAATGAACCGGCGCGCCGCTCGACACGATATCGAAAACAGGCGAATGGGCCTGTCCCATCGCGATCAACTCCCGCTTTTGGCTTTCGTCACAATCGGCATCGATATCGAACACGACGCGAATATCTTTGAAGCCTCTGCGCACGTCCTTCGATAATCCAAGAAAGCCGCGCAGATCGAGATCGCCTTCGAAGCGGGTGCTGACGCCCTTCACGGCAATGCCATGGGCGGCCGCATGATAGATGAGGGATGTCGTCAGGCAGCCGGCCAGCGCATGCAGCACATATTCGACCGGGTTTGGTGCGGTGTCGCGCGAAAGCAGCACTGCTGGCTCGTCATTTGTGAGTTCGAATGATTGCGCATGCATCATCTCGCTGCCGGCGCCGTAAAAATCGGAAATCTGCGAGCGGTTTTCGCCGCCCTCCATCCATCGGTTGCTGACCCTGAACTGAAAGTTGGCCAGCGTTTCGTCCGCCTTGATCGCCTCGATCGTCCCGAACAGCTTTTGCCGATCCACGCCGTTGATCACATTGTCCATGGTCTCCTCCGTTTCAGTCGCCGCCCACGCATGCGGCTTAAAACAAACCGTGCGGTCTGTTTCTACAGACCAAGCGGTCTGTTTTCAAGTGCAAAATCCTTATGCTGTTATTTTTTCTGATTTGCGCATCAATTTCAGTAGCTTAAATGGATTTCGCAACTGCCGATGGCTTGCCAAACAGCAACTCCAGCTGCATATTCCGACCAAACGGTCTGAATGAAATGGCTGACAAAGGCGAACAAACGCGCGAACGCATTCTGGCGACGGCCGAGCCTCTGATCCTGCGACAGGGCTTCGCGGGAACGTCCATCGACGACATTCTCAAGGCGACGAAGCTGACGAAAGGAGCGTTCTTCCATCACTTTCGCGGCAAGGGCGATCTCGCGCGTGCACTGGTCGAGCGTTACGCGCGCAACGACTATGATCTGTTCGAGCGCTTCGCGGCGGAGGCGGATGCCGCCTGCTCGGATCCGCTGGATGCAACAATCCTGTTCCTTCAGAGGTTCGAGGATTTCATCGAGGCGTTGCGCGGGCCCGTCGCCGGCTGTGTGTTCGCTGCCTATACGTACGAAAGCCTGCAGTTCGATCCGTCAATTCACACATTTATCGCGCACAGCCTGCGGCGCTGGGCGCATCTCTACGAGCGAAAATTTGATGCCATCCTGGCGCGCTACGCGCCTGCGCGGCCGGTGGCGGCGCGCGACCTCGCCGACATGATCGTTGCTGTCATTGAAGGCGGTTTCATATTGTCACGCAGCTACAACGACACCGCGCTTGTCGCGCGCCAATCGCGATTGTTTCGGCAATATCTCGATTTGCTGTTCGGCCAGCGCAAAGCGGTGGCCAAATGACGGCGCTTACTCGCCACCGTGTTTGTCGGATTTCTTGAACAGCCCCATGTTCAGCGTGGTCAGCAGGATGCTGATGGCGAGAATGCCGAACATGATGATCTGTTCGTAGTGGATCGCGGCTTCGGCTTTATCGATAAAAGCCTGATTGGCGCTGCTGGCCGCGAGTTCGCGCACATCCGAGCGGAAGCCGCTGATGCCCCATAGCGCCGCCATGGCCGCTATTGCGATAGCGGCAATGCCAACAACAACCGATCGTCTGAGCCATCGGGGCATGACCCCGATGAATATTTCGGAGCGATGACGGCTTTAAGACATCAGGCCGGGGGGCGGCGGCAGGAAGATGATTTCGTGCCGGGCCGACAGGGCGACCACTTCGTCCGGGATCTGCTCCTTCATGGAGTGGATGCCCCAGAACAGGTCGTACAGCTTGCGGGTCGGCGTGACCCAGAACATGCATTTCACGACCTGGTCGGACTTGTTGAAGATGCCGTGTGGGATCTGCATCGGCAGCCGCACGAGATCGCCGGCGGTCGCGACATATTCGCGTCCGTCGAGCAGGAAATCGAGCCTGCCCTCCAGCATGTAGATGAACTCATCCTGCGTCGGATGAATGTGCGGCGGGACGAAGGTGCCGGGCGGGAAGGTCGCATGCCAGGAAAAGGATTGCTCAGACAGAGATTTCGGCACGTAGGTCTGGCCGAGGATATTCCAGGAAATGCCGTCGATCCCTGTCGAGGCCTTCGTGATGCCGGCGGTCAACGCTTGCATGTGACGCGAACTCCCATCGCACTCGCTATTATTGCGTCGCATTAAATCAGAAAGGCGACGGGAGCAAAATTCATTAGACGAAATCACCGCGCCAATTTGCGGACAGCGTAAATTAAGGCAACCCTGGCCCGCAAAACGGGCTTTATGTCCCGATATTTCAAACCTAAAGTATCCACCTGACAAGGACCCGCGCAGAGGGGCGCTGGCCCGGTGTTCAGGGTTTTGCCGTTTGGGAGGGTTATCGATGACCAAAGCCAGAATGCTTGCCGTGCTGGCAGCCGGTGCTGCATTAACCATCAACGCCGCATCCGCAAGCGCACAGGAAAAACTCAAAGTGGGCGTCATCGCCACCCTGTCGGGACCGCCGGCCGTGCTTGGCCAGCAATTGCGCAACGGCTTCCAGCTCGCGGTGAAGGACCTGGGCGGCAAGCTCGGCGGCCGTGATGTCGAACTCATCGTTCAGGACGACGAATTGAAGCCGGACGTCGCCGTGACCAAGGCGCGCGCTTTCATCGATCGCGACAAGGTGGATTTCGTCGTCGGTCCGATCTTCTCCAACATGTTGCAGGCGATCATGAAGCCGGTGACGGACGGTGGGGCGATTCTGATCTCGCCGAATGCCGGCACGTCGAACTTTGCCGGCAAGGATTGCAATCCGAACTTCTTCGTCACGTCGTATCAGAACGACCAGATGCACGAGGTCGCAGGCAAATACGCGCAGGATAAGGGCATCAAGACCGCCTATATCATGGCGCCGAACTATCAGGCCGGTAAGGATTCGCTTGCGGGCTTCAAGCGCTACTTCAAGGGCGAGGTGGTGGACGAAGTCTATGTACCGCTGAACCAGCTCGACTATTCCGCGGAACTGGCGCGGATCGCGGCCGCGAAGCCGCAGGCTCTTTTCGTGTTCCTGCCGGGCGGCATGGGCGTCAATTTCGTCAAGCAGTTCCGTCAGGCCGGTCTCGCCGACAAGATGACATTCCTCTCCACGTTTACCGTGGATGAATCGACGCTCCCCGCACAGCAGGATGCGGCGGTCGGCTTCTATGCCGGTTCGAACTGGGCGCCGAACATGGACAATCCGCAGAACAAGAAATTCGTCGCTGAATACGAGAAGGAGTTCGGCGCGGTGCCGGCGACATATGCGTTCCAGGCCTATGATGCGGCGCTGGCGATCGATGCGGCGTTGAAGGAGACCAAGGGCAACACCTCCGACAAGGCGGCGTTGCAGGCTGCGATGAAGAAGGCGAACTTCCAATCGCTGCGCGGCAAGTTCAAGTTCAATACCAACAACTACCCGATCCAGGATTTCTATCTGACCAAGGTTGCCAAGCGTCCGGATGGCAAGTTCCAGACTGAAATCGTGGAAAAGGTGTTCACCGACTACGCCGATCCGCATGCCAAAGACTGCAAGATGAAGTAGTCGCAGTCCTGGTTGTGATACGACAGGCACCGTGTCCCGGTTCGGCCGGGCACGGCGCGGAGCGACGATGACGACAACGCTCTTTCTCGTCCAGTTCCTGAACGGCCTGCAGCTCGGCATCCTGCTGTTCCTCATCGCAGCAGGGCTGACGCTGGTTTTCGGCGTGATGGATTTCATCAATCTCGCGCACGGCGTCCAGTACATGCTGGGCGCCTATCTCGCGGTGATGTTCTACGCGATGACGGGAAGCTTCCTGCTCGCGCTCGTGCTGGCGCTGCTCGCCGCACTCGCCTTCGG
>Ga0164243_10014936_pt1 | contig 10769 bp, 10 predicted proteins | sample OricompcompostOP_FD_108781 | JGI IMG/M metagenome (GOLD analysis project Ga0164243, IMG submission 108781) | Organic Plus compost microbial communities from Emeryville, California, USA - Original compost - Organic plus compost (OP) | ecosystem: Engineered > Solid waste > Mixed feedstock >...
CCAGCTCGGTCAGCGGGGTGCGCAACAGCTGCTCGGTGGTCACTTCGTGGCCTCCACCGGCGGGACCTCGCGGTCACGGATGTTCTTCGGGTCCAGCATGTTGCGGATGATCATCAGCTCGGCCGAGTCGGGCTCGCGAGTGGTGGGCACCTCGCTGGGGATGTCGAGCTCGAAGCCGGTGGCCTCGACGACCTCGTCGACCGTGACGCCCGGGTGCACCGAGAGCAGGCGCATCGTGTCGTCAGGGCCACCCATGTCGAAGACAGCTAGGTTGGAGATGATGCGGTGGATGTCGTTGTACTTCGACGCCGCGGGGCCGGCCTCCTTCGCCGCCTTCGGCCCGACTCCGGAGACGATGTCGACCTTCTCCACGAAGACGCGGCTGGAGTGCTTGGGCACCCAGTAGGAGGTGCGGTTGTTCACCGTGTTGCCCGGGGCGCCGCGGGAGCCGAGAAGCTGACGCTTGGGCTGCTCGAAGGGCCCGATGGCGGAGATGTTCTGGTTGCCGTGCTTGTCGACCTGCGTGGCACCCATCATCACGTGGCGCTTGCCGTAGGCCACGACGTCGAAGACCCGGCGGAACGGGATCCACCCCTCGACGACGTCGGCCTTGGCGAAGATCGGCGGAACGCCGCCGAGGTAGAGCGACTCGCCGTCGCTCATCACCAGGTCCGGGTTGGAGGTGAGCTTGGCCAGCCGGGCGCCGAGCATCGGCAGGGTGCCCATGGGGGAGCCGAAGATCTCGCCGTCCTCGGCGAAGGCGTCGGCGATGGCCGCCGCGCAGACCTCGGCCCTGGTCACGGTGCTGTTCACGTCAGTCATTGCTGTCGTCTCCTTCAGTCCTGCTCGGCGTGGAACGCCTTGACGGCGTCCTGGTAGGCGGCCTCGTCACCGGAGAGGAACCGCTCCTTGAACGCGGCCCACGCCTCGGGGTCCTTGACGGATGCGGCGTAGTGCTTCTGGAACTTCTCGTCGCGCTCGTAGTCGGGCACACAGTTGGTGAAGTGCGCGCCGTTGGGCGTCTCGACGACGCCGGTCACCATCATCCGGTTGAGGAGCACCCGCTGCACCGGTACGTCGGTGGTCAGGCCGGCGGTGTCGACGATCTGCTCGCAGGAGACGAAGGTCTTGTCGGCGGCCATCGCGAAGAGATCGTCGAAGTAGGGGTCGGGACCGAGGTAGGTGGCGTTGCCGTGTGCGTCGGCCCGGTTCATGTGCACCAGCGCGACGTCGAGCTTGAGCGCCGGCACGGCCACGAACTCCTCGAAGTCGCCGTTCTCGTCGGCGTACGGGCTGGCCACCAGCTTGAGGTCCGGGTTGTTGACGAGTACGTCGGAGCCCAGGCCCGCGCGCATCGGCAGGAACGGGAGGCGCTGCGACGCGGCGAGGAGACCGGTCTGGAACATGCCCTCGTCCCACTCGCAGATCTCCGGGATCGTCCGGTTCTGGCGGGCGGCCTGGAAGTTGGGCTCCAGCGGCACGGAGTCCATCGTCACGAAGGCGTAGATCAGCTTCTTGATCTTGCCGGCCTCGGCGAGCAGCCCGACGTCGGCCCCGCCCCACGAGACGATCGTGAGGTCCTTGAGCTCCGAGCGCAGGATGGCGCGGACCAGCGCCATGGGCTTGCGCCGCGGGCCCCAGCCGCCGATGCCGATGGTCATCCCGTCGGTGAGTTGCGCGACGACCTCATCGATCGTCATCTGCTTGCTGCGCGGTCGTGTCACTTGTTGGCCTCCTTGGACCCGGACTTGTCGGTGCCCGCGAAGTCATCGCGGAGTTCGTCGGAAACACCCATGAGGTTGAGCTCGAAGGTGAAGCCCTGCTCGAAGCGGTAGCTCTTGTTGACGTCGATGGGGTCGATCCCGTTGATCGCCTCCTTGGCGGCACGGATGACCTTGGTGTTCTTGCCGGCGATCACGCGGGCGACCTCGAGGGCGGCCTCGTCGAGCTCCTCGCGGGGGACGACGCGGTGGACGGAGCCGAACTGGAGCAGGTCCTTCGCGGCGATCTTGCCGGCGGTGAAGTAGAGGGTGCGCATCATGTGCTGCGGCACCAGGCGGGCCATATGGGTGGCGGCGCCGAGCGCGCCCTGGTTGACCTCGGGCACGGAGAAGTAGGCGTCGTCGGAGGCGACCACGACGTCGGCATTGCCGACGAGGCCGACGCCGCCGCCGATGCAGTGGCCGTTGACCGCGGCGATCACCGGCACCGGGCACTCGTAGACGGCCTTGAACGCTGCGTAGCATCCGGAGTTGGCGCCGAGCAGCGCCTCGAAGCCGGTCGTGTTCTGCATCTCCTTGATGTCGACGCCCGCGTTGAAGCCGCGACCCTCCGCGCGCAGCACCACGACATGGGTCTGCGGGTCGTGTCCGGCCTCGTCGAGGGCCCGCGCGACGCCGTACCAGTCGGCGACCGGGAGCGCGTTGACCTTGCCGTGTTCCATCGTGACGACCCGGATGTGGTCCTCACGCAGCTCGGAGGTGATTGCCATCGATTACGACCTTTCGCAGTGACCGCCACGTCCCGGACGGGAACGGACCGGATCCACACAACCAAACACTTGCTTGGTACCCTAACACTTGCTTGGTTCACCGGTGCGGAAGGAATCCGATGGCAGTGCAGATCGACATGACGGGACGCGTCGTCCTGGTCACGGGCGGCACGAAGGGCATCGGTGCGGGCATCGCGCGCACCTTCGTCGAGGCGGGCGCCGACGTGGTGACCTGTGCGCGCTCGGAGGTCACGCCCGCGCCGGGCACCAGCCACGTGGTCTGCGACGTGCGCGACCCCGAGGCCGTCAACGCCATGGTCGACGACATCGTGGCCCGACGCGGTCGTCTCGACGTGGCGGTCAACAACGCCGGGGGAGCGCCGTACGCGCTGCTCGCCGACGGCTCGCCGCGCTTCCACGACAAGATCATGGGCCTCAACTTCACCTCCGTGCTGCTGGTCGCCCAGGCCGCCAACCGCGTCATGCAGGCGCAGCAACAGGGCGGCGCCATCGTCAATATCTCCTCGATCTCCGCGCTGCGTCCCTCCCCGGGCACCGCGGTGTACGGCGCCGCGAAGGCCGCGGTCGACCAGCTCACCGTCAGCGCGGGCATGGAGTGGGCGCCGAAGGTGCGGGTGAACTCCATCAACGTGGGGCTGTGCCGCACCAGCGACACCGCGGACCACTACGGCGGCGACGCCACCGTCGCCGCGATCGAGCAGACGATCCCGCTGGGTCGGATGGCGCGGCCGGAGGAGGTGGGCGGCGTGGCGCTGTTCCTTGCCTCCGACCTCGCCTCCTACGTGACCGGCGCGTCGATCCAGTGCCACGGAGGTGGCGAGCCGCCCGTCTTCCAGCACGTCCTCGACTCCCTCAACCCGGCCTGACCGGGCCGACCACACGACAAGGAGCACCGCTGCAATGAGCAAGATCCTGGATGGCCGCATCGCCATCGTGACCGGAGCCGGTCGGGGCATCGGACGAGCCCACGCGCTCGAGCTCGCCCGTCAGGGCGCCAAGGTCGTCGTCAACGACTTCGGCGTCTCCAACCACGGGGAGAAGGAGGACTCGCCGGCCCACCAGGTGGTCGCCGAGATCGAGGCACTGGGCGGTCAGGCCGTCGTCAACGGTGCCGACGTCGCGGACTTCGAGCAGGCCGGTGCCATGGTGCAGCAGGCCATCGACACGTTCGGCGGTCTCGACATCCTCGTCAACAACGCGGGCTTCGTGCGCGACCGGATGCTGGTCAACGCCACCGAGGACGAGTGGGACGCGGTGATCCGGGTGCACCTCAAGGGCCACTTCGCGCCGCTGCGCCACGCAGCGGCGTACTGGCGTGCCGAGTCCAAGGCCGACCGCCAGCGCGCCGGCCGGGTGATCAACACGACCTCCGGCGCGGGACTGCAGGGCTCCATCGGCCAGGTCGCCTACTCCGCCGCCAAGGGCGGCATCGCCACAATGACCCTGGTGGCCGCGGCCGAGCTGGGCCGGGTCGGTGTGACCGTCAACGCCATCGCCCCGGTTGCCAAGACCCGGATGACCGAGGGGGCCTTCGACACCTCCGAGATGGCCCTGCCGGAGGACAACTCGCCGATCGTCGCCTGGCTTGCCTCCGAGGCCGCCGGTCATGTCACCGGCCGGGTCTTCGAGATCGACGGCAGCCTGCTCACGCTCGAGGACGGCTGGCGCCACGGTGCCGCCCGCGACGCGGGCCGTCGCTGGGAGGCCGCGGAGCTCGGTGAGGTCGTCGACGCCCTGATCGCGGAGGGCGCGACGCCGGACAAGGTCTACGGCACCTGATCTCCCGCACGCCATGTCCTGCGCCCCGGTTGCCTTGGCCACCGGGGCGCAGGCCGTTGGGGCGGGCGTCCGGTACCGATGAGGCTGAGACTTCACGGTGCCTGGCGCCGCCCCGGGGGCGGTACGTCGGCGCTTCCGTCGCCGGGGGACACTGGGCTCATGAGCACGAAGCCACGGTGGTTCACCGACACCAAGGACGGCCACTCGCAGTGGTACATCGAGCGCTTCCGGACCATGGCGTCCGAGGGCGTCGACCTGGCGGGCGAGGCCCGGATGATCGACGCGATGTTGCCGCGTGGCTCCCGGGTGCTCGACGCCGGCTGCGGTCCCGGCCGGCTCGGGGGTGAGCTCCATGCGCGCGGCCACGTGGTCGTCGGAGTCGACGTCGACCCCGAGCTGATCGCCGCCGCCGAGGAGGACCATCCGGGCCCGCGTTGGCTGGTCGGCGACCTGGCCGAGCTCGATCTCGGCGACGAGGAGCCGTTCGACATCGCCGTGGTGGCCGGCAACGTGATGCTGTTCGTGGCGCCCGGCACCGAGCGTCGGGTGCTGGAGCGGCTGGCCGCGCACGTGCGTCCCGGTGGGCGCATCGTCATCGGCTTCCGCCGCGCCGAGGAGTACTCCTACGGCCGATTCGACGCCGACATCACCGCGGCGGGCCTGACCTTGGAGCACCGCTTCTCCACGTGGGACCTCGAGCCGTTCACGCGCGAGTCCGACTTCGCGGTCAGCGTCCTCCGCACCCGCCCCTAGCCGCCGAGACGCCAGAAACTAGCGGTCGAGCTGCCACAAACTCACCGCCGAGCTGCCAGAAACTAGCGGTCGAGCTGCCAGAAACTAGCCGCCGAGCTGCCAGAAACTAGCGGTCGAGCTGCCACAAACTCACCGCCGAGACGCCAGGTTCTCGCGTCGAGTGAGCGCCTACGCGGCCCAAGGTGACGTCTCAACCCCAAGAACCTGGCGTCTCAACCCCAAGAACCTGGCGTCTCAACCCGAAGTTTCTGGCGTCTCGACGGGGAGTTTCTGGCGTCTCGGCGGGTCAGCGGCGGAGCAGGCCCTTGGCGACGTGGGTGACCTGCACCTCGTTGGAGCCGGCATAGATCATCAGCGACTTGGCGTCGCGGGCCAGCTGCTCGACACGGTACTCAGCCATGTAGCCGTTGCCGCCGAAGAGCTGCACTGCCTCCATGGCCACCGCCGAGGCGGCACGTGACGAATAGAGCTTGATCGCCGACGCCTCGGCCATGTCCATCCCGCCGGAGCGCTGCGCGGCGATGCCCTTGAAGACCATGTTCTGCACGTTGACGCGCGCGATCTCCATCTCGGCCAGCTTGAGCTGGATAAGCTGGAAGTTCGAGATCGGCTGACCCCACAGCTCGCGGTGCTTGGCGTAGTCGATGCAGAGGCGCTGGCACTCCTCGATGATGCCGAGTGCGAAAGTGGCGATGCCGACCCGCTCACCGATGAAGTTCTTCCGAGCCGACTCGCGGCCGTCCGAGCCGGGCGTGCCGGCGAGGAGCCGGTCCCGGCCGACCCGCACGTTGTCGAAGAAGAGCTCACCGGTGGGGGAGGAGGCCATGCCCATCTTCTTGAACGGCTTGCCCTGCGTGAGCCCCTCCATGCCGGAGTCGAGCACGAAGATGAGCACCGGCTGCTCGCGCCGGTCGATCCCCGAGCCGTCGTCGAGCTTGCAGTAGACAACGATCGTGTCGGCGTACGGCCCGTTGGTGATGAAGGTCTTCTGGCCGTTGAGCACCCAGCCGTCGCCGTCGGGCTTGGCGGTGGTGCGCATGCCGCCGAAGGCGTCGGAGCCGGCGTCCGGCTCCGTGATCGCCCAGGAGCCGATCTTGTCGAGCGTCATGATGTCGCGTGCCCATCGCTTGCGCTGCTCGATGGTGCCGAGCGCGTTGATGGTGCCGGCGACCATGCCGACCGAGACGCCGATCGCGGTGGGGATGCCCATCGACACCTTCACCAGCTCGATGTTGGCGATCGGGCCCATCGCGACGCCCACGCCCTCGGGGGCCGGCTCGTCGAACACCGCGCCCGACTCCTTCGCCTCGTCCCGGCGGATCTGCCAGTCGAAGAGCTCGGCGCCGGCCTCGTCGAGGCCGAAAGCCTTGTAGTACTTGCGGCAGATCTCGTACGGCGGCATCCCGCCGTGCTCGAGCTCGTCGCGCAGCGGACGGATCTCCTTGTCGACGAACTGGCGTACGGCGTCACGCACGGCCAGCTCGTCCTCGCTCCACTCGAACACGGCGCTGCCTCTCAGATTCGCTCGATGATGGTGGCGGAGGCCTGCGCGCCGCCGGCGCACATCGAGACCAGCGCGGTGCTGGCGTCGCGGCGCTCGAGCTCGTGCAGGGCGGTGGTCAGGAGGCGGGTGCCGGTAGAGCCCACGGGGTGGCCGATGGCGATCGCGCCGCCGTTCACGTTGTACTTGTCCTCGGGCACCTCGTGCACCTTGGCCCACGACATGACCACGGAGGCGAAGGCCTCGTTGACCTCGCAGATGTCGAGGTCGGCGATGGTCATGCCAGAGTCCTTCAGCGCCTTCTCGGTCGCCTGGACCGGGCCGTCGAGGTGGTAGTAGGGCACCGCTCCGACCAGGCAGGAGGTGATGATCCGCGCCCGCGGGGTCAGCCCGAGCGAGCGGGCGAGCTCCTCGTCCATCAGCAGCAGTGCCGAGGCACCGTCAGAGATCTGCGAGGAGGTGCCGGCCGTGTGGATGCCGCCCTCCATGACGGGCTTGAGGTTCGCCAGGCCCTCGAGCGTGGTCTCGCGCAGGCCCTGGTCGGCGGTCACGGTGCGCGTCTCGCCGGTCGGCTTGCCGTCGTCGTCGAGCACAGGTGCCTCGATCGCCATGATCTCCCGGTCGAAGCGGCCCTCCGCGACTGCCGCGGCCGCCTTCTGCTGGCTGCGCAGGCCGAAGCGGTCGACCTCGTCGCGGCTGAAGCCGCGGTCGTGGGCGATGCGGTCGGCGCCGGTGAACTGGTCGGGGAGGTCGATGTCCCAGGTGGCGGGGCGCGGGTCGCCGGTGCCGGGCGGCACGCTGGCGCCCAGAGGAATGCGGCTCATGGACTCGACGCCGCACGAGATGCCGACCTTGATGGCGTCGCCGGCGATCATGGCGTTGATCAGGTGGGTCGCCTGCTGGGCCGAGGAGCACTGCGCGTCGATGACCGTCGAGGCGGTGTGGTTGGGCAGCCCGGCGTGCATCCAGGCGCGACGGACCATGTTGTTGGACTGCTCGCCCGCCTGGGTGACGCAGCCGCCGATGACCTGCTCGACCAACTCGGCGTCGAGGCCGGCCCGCTTGATGACCTCGGTCTGCACCTGGCCGAGCAACTCCGCCGGGTGCAGGCCGGCGAGCCAGCCGCGGCGCTTGCCCTGCGGCGTACGCACTGCTTCGACGATGACGGGGTTGCCCATGGATGCCTCACTCGTTCGGTGCTTTGCGGCGCGGCGGACACCGCGGCCAGTCCAGCGAAAGTAGAACACGTTCCCCGGGCGGACAACCTCCGGTCCCGTTCTCGAAAATTGGGGCGGCCCGGCTCTTCCAAACAAACCGACGGTATGTAACCATCGTCACTAGAACGTGTTGCAAAAACGCTGGAGGAAGCACCGTGACCATTTCCCCCCCGACTTACGACGGCCTCGACCTCACCGACCCGGACCAGATGGAGCAGGCTGTCCCGCACGAGGTGTTCCGCCAGCTGCGGCAGAGCTCGCCCGTGGTGTGGGTCGAGCAGGCTCCGGAGGCGCGTGCCGGCTTCCTGGACACCGGCTACTGGGCCGTGACCAAGCACGCCGACATCGCGGCGATCTCGAAGAACAGCAAGGACTTCTCGACGGCCAAGAACGGCGTCATCGTCCGCTTCTCGCCCGACATGACCCGCGAGCAGGTGGAGCTCCAGGGCGCCATGCTCATCCACCACGACCCGCCGTCGCACACCGCGATGCGTCAGGTGATCTCGCGCGGCTTCACCCCGCGCGCGATCGCCGCCATCGAGGATGCGCTCAAGGAGCGTGCCGAGCGCATCGTCGACGCTGCGCTGGCCAAGGGCTCGGGCAACTTCGTGGAGGACCTCGCTGCCGAGCTTCCGCTCCAGGCGATCGCCGAACTGCTCGGCGTCCCGCAGGAGGACCGCGGCAAGCTCTTCGACTGGTCCAACCAGATGCTCGCCTACGACGACCCCGAGGTCGAGGGCGACGAGGAGGTCGCTGCCGCTGAGATCCTGGCCTACGCCATGGCGCTCGCCGACGACCGCCGCAAGAACCCGAAGGACGACATCGTCACCAAGCTGGTGACCGCCGACGTCGACGGGCACGCCCTCTCCGACGACGAGTTCGGCTTCTTCGTCATCCTGCTCGCGGTCGCGGGCAACGAGACCACGCGCAACGCCATCACCCACGGCATGCTGGCCTTCTTCGACAACCCCGACCAGTGGGAGCTCTACAAGGCCGAGCGCCCGGCCACGATGGTCGACGAGGTGGTCCGCTGGGCCACGCCGGTGAGCGTCTTCCAGCGCACCGCGCTCAACGACGTCATGGTCGGTGACCAGCTCGTCAAGGCGGGCGATCGGGTGCTGATGTTCTACACGAGCGGCAACTTCGACGAAGAGGTCTTCGACGACCCGTTCACCTTCGACATCACCCGGGAGAACAACCCTCACCTGGGCTTCGGCGGCCATGGCGCCCACTACTGCATCGGCGCCAACCTGGCACGCAAGGAGATCGACATCATGTTCAACACGATCGCCGACAAGATCCCGGGCATCGTGCCCACCGGCAAGCCCCGCCGACTGCGCAGCGCCTGGATCAATGGAGTCAAGGAGCTCGACGCCACCTACGCTCCCTGACGAACCGCGGGTTCTGCCCCGCCGAACCGCGGGTTCTGCCCCGCCGAACCGCGGGTTCTGCCCCGCCGAACCGCCACCATCGTCCGCGACCGCCGTCTCTGGTTATCCACAGGGACGGCGGTCGTCGTTGTGCCCGAGCCCGGGGAACGAAATGGTCGAGGCATGATGCGACCGCCGCAGCGTCCGTTCACCGCTCGAGAGCTCCCCGGCCTGGGGGTCTCTCGAAGACGGCTGGATCGATGGCTGCGCGACGGCGATGTACGTCGGGTCTTGCGGGGTGTCTACTGCCCTTCCGACCTGCCGGACGATCTGCAGGTGCGGGCGGCGTCGGCCGCACTGGTGGTGCCGTCGCACGTCGTGGTCGGCGATCTCTCGGCCGCGTGGCTGTGGGGCATCGACCTTCACGAGCCCGATGAGCGCTTCGCTGTGCCGCGGCTCGAGCTCTTCGCACTTCGCGGCAAGCAGCCGGTCGGTCGCGCGGAGGTGAGACGTGGCGAGCGCGATCTCAAACCGCACGAGATCGTGCGCTTGCACGGCGTCAACGTGACCTCGGCGCCCCGCACAGCGGTCGACATCGCCTGCCTCGATGGCCGGCTCCGGGCCATGGCTGCCTTGGACGCCTTCATGCGCGTATGTGGCGTGACACAGACCGATCTCCGTTGCACCGTCGCTCGGTTCAAGGGGCGGCGCGGCGTGCGGCAGGCCCGCGAGCTGATCCCGCTGGCGAGTCCGCTGCCGGAGTCGCATCCGGAGTCGTGGGTGCGCCTGATGATTCGCGACGCCGGCCTGGGGGACCCGGTGATCCAGTTCGAGGTGCGGGACGGCGGCGTGGTCCGTTACCGGCTGGACCTGGCCTTCCCGCAATGGCGCATCGCGATCGAGTACGACGGCGAGGAGTTCCACGGCCCCGATCAGAAGGTGCGCGACGACAGGCGCCGCGCCTGGCTGCGCTCGCGTGGATGGTGCGTCATCGTCGTACGGAAGGAGGACCTTTCGGCGGAGGCAAGTGGCCGCTGGCTGGCGCGGCTCGGGTCGGTGATCGCGGAGCGCTCTAGGCCGACGCGACGGCGGTATGCCCGTGGTGCGAGAGCCTGACGTGGCGTGGCGGTCAGCTCTGACGCTGCAGAACCTGCGGTTCGGCGGGGCAGAACCCGCGGTTCGGCGGGGCAGAACCCGCGGTTCGGCGGGGCAGAACCCGCGGCTCGGCGGGGCAGAACCCGCGGTTCGGCGGTCAGCGCAGGCGAAGGGTGCGGGTCTTCCTGACGTCTTGGGTGCGCACCACGACCTTCGCCTTGGCGCGATGGCCGCGGTCGGCGCGGATGCGCACCTTCGCAGTGCGGGTCTTGCCGGGGCGCAGCTTGCCCAGCTTGGCAGTGGTCGACCTCACCCGAGCGCCGGCGACCTTCACCGTCACGCCGGGCGCGGTGACCCGGCTGCTCGAGTTGGTCACCTTGACCTTGATCCGCTTCCACCGATGGAGCCGCACGTCGACCCGCCGAGGCGCCTTCACCCTCAGGGTCGGCTGGTCGTAGGTCGGCTTCAGGTGGGTGGCGCCGCGGCCGTCGAAGAGCACCCGGTACGGGGTCTGCCCCTCGGGCTCGATCCGCCAGGTCTCG